>Ga0265297_10002089_pt1 | contig 42647 bp, 51 predicted proteins | sample Munlanlwell13791_FD_192502 | JGI IMG/M metagenome (GOLD analysis project Ga0265297, IMG submission 192502) | Leachate microbial communities from a municipal landfill in Southern Ontario, Canada - Leachate well 137-91 | ecosystem: Engineered > Solid waste > Landfill > Unclassified | place... | reverse complement strand
CTTGTGATTATTGATGAAGAGCAGCGGTTCGGGGTAAGGGCAAAAGAAAAACTCAAGTCATTGAGGCTGTCTGCGGATGTATTGACCTTAACTGCTACGCCTATCCCGCGCACTTTATATATGAGCCTGATGGGAGCAAAGGATTTATCGGTAATTAATACTCCGCCGCAAAATCGGTTGCCTATTAAGTCAATTGTGGTAGAATATGATGAAGATCTTATCCGTCAGGCAATTACACGCGAGATTAACCGCGGCGGGCAGGTTTATTTCCTGCATAACCGTGTTTTGGATATTGAAAGAGTAAAAGAAAAACTCACGCGTATCCTGCCTGAAGGCATAAAATTGGCAATTGGCCATGGCCAGATGCCGCCAAAGCTCCTGGAAAAAGTAATGTTTGATTTCCTGCGCGGGGAAATACAAGTGCTGGTATGCACGATGATTATCCAGTCCGGCATTGATATCCCCAATGTTAACACTATGATAATTAATAACGCGCACAGGTTCGGCTTAAGCGATTTACATCAACTGCGCGGCAGGGTAGGCAGGATAGATAAACCTGCTTATGCCTATTTTATGATTCCCCGCCATGAAGTTTTAGACGGTGAGGCAAAAAAAAGGCTTGAGGCTATCCAGGAGCATTCCAGCCTTGGTTCAGGCTTTAAGATTGCCATGGAAGATTTGGAAATGAGGGGCGCGGGTAATCTTTTGGGCGAAGAACAGCACGGGTTTATCGCGACAGTAGGTTTTGATCTTTATTGCAGGTTATTAAGAGAAGCGATAGGCAACTTTAAAAAGGTAGGCATAAGTGGTTAAATCACAAATCATAAATCACAAATCACAAACAAATTACAATAGCAAAATCAAAAATTCCAAAGGTTTTTTGGGATTTGGAATTTGTTTATTGTTTATTGTTTGTAATTTGGTGCTTGGTAATTGGAATTTATCGTTTGGCGAAGACAAAATCATCGCCATCGTCAATAACGACATTATCACCCAGAAAGACCTGAATGATTTTATTAATTTTACCCGCATACAGCTGCGCCAGCAATATTCCGGGAAAGAACTGGAATCGCGCATTCAGGCAATGAAACTTGATTTGATTCAAAGATTAGTAGAGGATAAACTGATTTTACAGGAAGCAAAGCGCTTGAATATTATAACTGATGAGAGCAGGATTAATGCGCGGATCGATGAGATTAAATCAGGTTACCGTACTGACCTGGATTACCGCAATGCCTTAAAACAACAGGGGTTAGTCCAGGCTGATTTAGAAAAAAAGATTAAAGAACAATTTTTAATGTTTAATGTGATTGAGTATAGGATAAAAAGCAGGATTGTAGTTAGTCCCAGCGAAGTCACGGATTTTTTTAATACCCATGGTAATGAATTACAGATACCTGAACAGCGTGATTTGGAAGTGATTAGCGCAGGGGAGGATTTATCTAAAGCAACCGAGGCTTATAATAGCCTAAAAGACGGCGCTCCCCTTGAAGAGGTTGTTAAGAAATACGCTTTTTTAATGGATGTGATGAACGCTGCTGAGCGCGGGCAGTTCCGTAAAGAGATTGAAGATGTTATTTATAGGCTTAAACCTCAGGAGTATTCTCAGCCGGTAAAAATTGACAGCAATTATTATATTTTTAGATGTAGAAGCATTGTTTCCCCGCGGGCACAAAACCTTATTGAAGCAAGGGAAAAAATTTATACCTACCTGTTTAATAAAAAAATGGAAGAAGAAATGGGCAGGTGGCTGGATGAATTAAAGAAAAAATCCTACGTTAAAATCTTCCAATAATTCCGCATGAAAAATAAAATCAGAGTTGGCATTACTATGGGCGATCCTTCCGGTATCGGCCCGGAGATTGTTGCTAGGTCATTGCCAAGGCTAAAGAGCCTGGCAGATTTTGTTATAATTGGAGATAGATGGGTAATTGATAAAATCCGAAATCCGAAATCCAAAATAAATTCGAAATCCGAAATCCGAAATCCGAAATTTATTGATTTAAACAATGTAGACCATAAAGAGTTTTCTTTCGGTAAAATTCATCCAGAATATGGCTACGCATCAATCGAATATCTTGATAAAGCCATGGAACTAATTAAAAAAAAGGAAATCGATTGCCTGGTTACTGCTCCGATTTCAAAAGAAGCAATTAACCTGGCAGGTTTCAGGTACTCAGGGCATACGGAATATTTTGAAGAAAAAACAGGGTGTAAGGATACGGTAATGATGTTGTTAAATAAGCGATTAAAATTCAGCCTATTAACCCGGCACATCCCTCTAAAAAATGTTTCTGCGGCATTAAAGCAGGGAAAGTTAGCCAAAGTAATTATGCTTACGGACAAATCTTTGAAGGAGCTTTTTTTGATTAAATTCCCCCGAATTGTTGTCTGCGGCCTTAACCCGCATGCTTCTGATAACGGTATAATCGGCAGTGAAGAAAATAATATTATAAAGCCGGTACTGGTGAAACTGCGCCGAAAAATTAAATACCTTGCCGGGCCACTCTCCAGCGATGTTGCAATAAAACAGGCAAAAGACGGGGCCTACGATTGTGTTATTGCCATGTATCATGACCAGGCATTAATCCCTTTGAAATTACTCGGCGATAAAACAGGGGTTAATTTAACCTTAGGGCTTCCTTTTATCAGGACTTCGCCGTTACACGGCACGGCATATGATATTGCCGGAAGAAATCTTGCCAGCCCGGATTCTTTGATTGCGGCAGTTCAATGCGCTCTCCAATGCAGATTAAAGCGAAAAAAAGCCTAGGCCAGAATTTTCTCACCGATAAGAATATCCAGCATAAAATTATTTCTGCCTGTTCATTCAACAGGCAGGATACCGTTTTAGAAATCGGCTCAGGCAAGGGAGAATTAACACGGATAATCGCGCCGGCCGCGGGAAAAGTTTTTGCTTTAGAAATTGATTCACGGATTATAGGCATTCTAAAAGATAATTGCGCAGGCTTTAATAACGTTAAGTTAATTCATGCGGATGTGATGAAATTTGATTTTCACGCGTTTTTTAAAAAACAAAAATCTGCTCTTAAAGTCTTCGGTAATATCCCTTATTACATTACTACGCCGATTATTGAACTGCTTCTGCGGCATCGCAATAAGATAAGTGAGATATTCCTTACTGTTCAGAGAGAGTTTGCCGAGAGGGTTATTGCTCAGCCCGGTTCAAAAAGATTCGGCTCATTAAGCTGTTTTTTGCAGTATTATACTATACCGGAGATTCTTTTTATGATTAAGAAAAATTCTTTTACACCGCGGCCAAAAATAGATTCTGCTTTTTTAAAATTAAAGGTTTTGAAAAGCCCTCTTGTCAGGATAACCGATGAGGAAAAATTATTTAAAATCATCCGCGCCGGATTTAATCAAAGAAGGAAGACACTCAGGAATAGCCTTGAAGGTATTGTCCCTCAGGATAAATTGAATTTATTCTTTATAAAATCAGGCCTTAACCCGGATATCCGGCCTGAATGTTTAAGTTTAAATGATTTTGCTGATTTAGTTAATGTGGTATAATAAGACAAGCCAGAGAGGAGAAAAGATGCCTAAAATATCAAAATTTCTTTTTTTTATTATTTTTACTCTGTGTTTATTTAATTTAAATTTAACACAGGCTCAGCATAGCGAGTCTTTGAGTATTGTCACCTATTACCCTTCTCCTTATGGCAGTTACCGGGAGCTGAGAACTAAAAGAATGGCTATCGGTGATGATTATATTAAAACAGGCTCTCCTCCTGACAAATACGACTGGCAGGAATATGCTACTGATCCAATGCATAATATTGGTTATGATGCAGACCTTATAGTCCAGGGCAATGTGGGGATTGGGACGGCGAATCCAAGCGGGAAATTGGAAGTGGCCCCTAATGCGTATTCTAGTTTAAGTATTTCTGATGCTGGAGACGAGATGGATAATAAAGATAATGTAGGGATTGATCTTGTTAAGCCTGATACTAAGGAGGTATGCGCCAGGATTTTGTTAAATGGGTATTTTAATTCCTCAGATGTAGGCGGGAAGATTAACTTTTATACTAAAGAACTTACCGGTACGCTTCAACATAGAATGATTATACTGGAGAATGGCAACGTTGGCATCGGGACGACGAACCCGCAGACTAAAGCAGGAGAGAGCGGTCTTTTGGATGTGCAAGATGTGTGGTTGAGAGATGCGAATGGGGGCAGCGGGGCATGGGCAAGCGAAAGCGGCGGCGCAGCTTATCTGTTATATCGCGACGTGGAACCATCTGGAACATGGGGGATGGAACTAGATAGGAACGTTTGGCAGACACGGCCTTTAACTGAAGAAACGGTCGATAGCAATAATAACGGTTCACTGTCTTCGAACCGAATTACTCTTAAGGCAGGGACTTATGAATGCTATATTTTATGTCCTCTTCTTGATGGGAATGGCGAACCGAAGGCGCATCAAGCTCGGCTGTATAATGTTAGCGATTCAAGGGTTATTGCCTACGGAACATCAGAGTATTCTGAAGTTAGTGGTTGGAGTATGTCTTATTCTACGATCTTTGCCAGATTTACTTTGGCAAGTGCTAAGACTGTAAGGATAGAGCATAGGCAATCTGGGAATACTACAAACGTTTTTCTTGGTAGGCCTAATAGTTTTGGCGGAGGAGAAGTCTATACTATTGCTCAATTCCGAAAAGTAAAATAACTCTTTCCTAAAAATTATCAAAAAAAAGGTTGACAAAATCAATTCTGTAGTGTATATTCTTCTGTCTATATAAATCCCCCATATATTAGGGAAAATATAATATTAAGAAAAGAATTTTATAGAATTCTTTAATGGCGTTTTTTTTATCTTTTTTAGCCCGTGAAACCTTATTGCTGGAGTAGCTCAGTTGGTAGAGCACGTCCTTGGTAAGGACGGGGTCACGGGTTCAATTCCCGTCTCCAGCTTGTAATTTTACGGGGTAAACAAAATTTAATCAATATGCGCGAAACTATTACATTAGAGTGCACGGTTTGCAAGAATAGAAATTATACGACATCGAAAAACAAGAAATTACATCAGGAAAGAATGGAGATTTCTAAGTTTTGCAGATTTTGCCATAAACATACTCCGCACAAGGAAATAAAATAGGAGCGTCGGTTAATGGCAAACCAACGGTCTCCAAAACCGTTACTGCAGGTTCGACTCCTGCCGCTCCTGCGGATTAGGGTCGTAAGAAAGAAAAGTTAGGGATGAGCATATTTAATAAGATTATTAATTTTTTCAGGGAAGTGAAGCAGGAATTATCCAAGGTTTCCTGGTCTACCCGGCAGGAATTAGTCGGCTCAACCATTGCAGTAATCGTGGTTACTTCAATTATGGCTGCATATATAGGTATAATTGACGTAGCTTTATCAAAAATTTTGAGTGTAATGTTCAGATGAAACATTGGTACGTTGTCCATACACAAACGGGTTTTGAAGATAAGGTAAAGCAGCTGCTGGAAAACCGCATTACTGCTTCTGGGCTTTCAGAATTTATCAATAAGGTGGTTATTCCTACCGAGCAAGTTTCTGAGATTCGTTCCGGAAAGCGCAGGATATCCGCAAGAAAATTTTTCCCTGGGTATCTGCTGGTGGAAATGGAGCTGACCGAAGCAACCTTTTTGATGATTAAGACAACTACCGGAGTTACCGGTTTTATCGGATTAGGCAGGAAGCCTATGCCTTTGTCACAGGCGGAAGTTGATAATATCTTGAAAAAAACGCAGGATACCGCGGCAAAACCGAGCCCTAAAATTATTTTTGAAAAAGGCGAACAGGTGAGAGTTACCGACGGCCCGTTTGTCAATTTTAACGGCACTATTGATGAGATACACCCGGAAAAAGGAAAATTAAAAGTGAGCGTATCAATTTTTGGCAGGTCAACGCCGGTGGAATTAGAATACTGGCAAGTCGAGAAGATATAATGGCTAAAGTAGTGAAGGCACAAATAAAATTACACGTTCCCGCAGCGCAGGCAAATCCCGCGCCTCCAGTCGGGCCGGCACTCGGCCAGCATGGCGTGAACATTATGCAATTCTGCAAACAGTTTAATGACCAGACCAAAGGCAGGGATGGTTTAATCCTGCCGGTAGTAATTTCTGTCTACGAAGACCGTACTTTTACTTTTATTATCAAGAGCCCGCCTTCTTCAGTGCTTCTGAAGCGCGCGGCAAATTTAGCCAAGGCTTCGGGAATTGCCGGCAAGGAAACAATCGGTAAGATTACCCGTAAGCAGGCGGAAGAAATCGCAAAACAGAAAATGCAGGATATTAATACCAGCGATATGGAAGCGGCGCTTAAAATCATTGAAGGAACTGCCCGCAGTATGGGTATAGTTATTGAGGGGTAATAAGTCATGAAAGAACATAGCAAAAGATACTTAGAGACTGCCAAGCTTGTAGATAAAGAAAAGGTATACCAGTTAAAAGAAGCAATTGCCGCATTAAAGAAGCTCTCGCCGGTAAAGTTTGACGGCTCTGTTGATTTACATTTCAATTTAAGCGTTGATTCTAAAAAATCTGATCAGATGGTCCGCGGTACGGTGCTGCTTCCGCATGGAACAGGCAAAAAAGTCAGGGTTGCGGTTTTTTGCAAGGGCGAACATGAACGCGCTGCCAAAGAAGCCAATGCCGACCTCGTCGGAGGAAGTGAATTAATTGATAAAGTTGCTGCCGGATTTTTAGATTTTGACGTTGCTATCGCCACTCCTGAGATGATGAAGGATTTAAGTAAGTTAGGCAAGGTACTCGGCCCGCGCGGCCTGATGCCCAGTCCTAAGACCGGCACAGTTACTAATGATATTGTCAGGGCAATTGAGGATGTGAAAAGGGGAAAAGTGGAATTCCGTGTTGATAAGCAGGGAGGCATGCATTTGTCTGTAGGGAAAATTACTTTTTCCGAAGATAAAATTTATGATAATGCCACGCGTGTAATTGAATCCGTCAATGATGCCAAGCCGGCGTCGGTAAAAGGAAAATTTGTCAAGACTCTTTCTATTTCTTCTACGATGAATCCGGGATTGAGGTTAGCAATATGAAAAAAATAGGTTTAGTAGTTAAAGAAGTATCGGAGAAACAGATTAAAACCACGCTTAAAGATTCCGGGAATTTCTTTATTATCAGGTATTCCGGTTTGTCCAGCCCTGATATTACCAGCTTAAGGCAGTCGTTAAAAGTGAGCCGTGCTAATCTTTTTGTGGTGAAAAATAGCGTTGCCCGCCGTGCCCTGAAAGATTCAGGGCTTGAGTCAATGGTAAAAGCAGTGGAAGGGCCTTGCGGAATGATTTTCGCCAAGGACATGCCGGTTGAAGCCTCAAAAATTTTATACACTTTTTCTAAAGGCCATGAAAATTTAAAATTAGAAGGCGGCTTTTTAGAAGATAGGATCCTTGAGAAAAAAGATATCGAGTCTATGGCAAAACTTCCTTCCAAGGATGTTTTAAGAGCGCAGGTTGTTATGGCTTTGAACTCGCCTATTTCTAAACTGGTTATTGTTTTAAATCAAAATTTGAAAAAGATAGTGGTTTGTTTGGATCAGATAAAACAAAAAAAAGAAAAAGTTAAATAGGAGGAAGAAAATGGCTACAGAAAAATTGGATGAATTAATCAAATCAATTGAGGGCATGACAGTATTAGAGCTCTCAGATTTGGTCAAAGCCCTGGAAGAGAAATTTGGCGTTCAGGCAAATATGCCGATGATGGCGATGCCGGCAGGCGGCGCAGCAGCAGGCGGCGCAGCAGCTCCGGCAGCGGAAGAAAAAACCGCTTTTACCGTGGTATTGGCAAGCGCGGGTGCTAACAAAATCGCAGTGATCAAAGAAGTCAGGACAATTACCAGTCTTGGTTTAAAAGAAGCTAAAGATTTAGTAGACGCTGCACCAAAGCCGATCAAAGACGGCGTGCCCAAAGAAGAAGCTGAAGAAATGAAGAAGAAGCTTGAGGCAGCCGGTGCTACAGTCGAATTAAAATAATTATCCACAAGATTTTTAGCTAATACAAATCATTGCGGAGCATGAATGATAAAGCGTAAAAGTTTTGCCAAGCTTAAAGAAGTTTATGATCTTCCGAATTTACTGGATATTCAACTTGAGTCTTATCGTGAGTTTCTTCAGATAGATACTCCGCTTTCGGAACGCAAAAGGCAGGGGTTGCAGGAAGTTTTTGAAGAGATTTTCCCCCTGGAGAATAATGACCGCTCTGTAAAATTAGAATTCTTGAGCTATTCTTTAGGCAAGCCTAAATACGGGATTGGTGAATCCAAGAGGCGGGCAGTTTCTTACGGCGCTCCGCTGAAGGTAAAATTCAGGTTAACCACGCCGCGCGAAGCAAAAGAGCAGGATGCTTATTTCGGTGAAATCCCTTTAATGACGGAAACAGGCACCTTTATTATCAACGGCGACGAACGCGTGGTCGTAAGCCAGCTGCAGCGTTCTCCGGGCGTTTCTTTTGAAGAAGAGGAGCATCCTACCGGAAAGAAAATATTTTACGGCAGGGTTATCCCTTACCGCGGGGCATGGCTTGAATTTAAATACGATCTTTCAGAGACTATTCTTGCTTATGTTGACCGCCGGAGAAATTTCCCCGCCACACAACTCTTAAGAATCCTCGGTTTTTCCACTGACGCAGAAATTAATGCCGCATTTTCCAGGGAACATCCGGAAATTGCTAATACCCTAAAAAAAGATTTTACTAAAAATAAAGAAGAAGCATATATGGATTTTTACCGTAAAATGCGCCCGACTGAGCCGATCACCAAAGAAGCGGCAGAAGGCTTGTTTTACAGGTTATTTTTTGACCCTGCGCGTTATGACCTGGAGCGTGTAGGCAGGTTTATCCTTAACCGTAAACTCGGCATGGATGTTAGCCTCGAGAAAAGAATTCTTGATTCGGATACTGTTATTAAGGTAATAGAATATTTAATCAGGCTGAAAACCGGCGAAGGAAAAATTGACGATATTGACCATTTGGGCAATCGGCGTATCAAGAGTGTCGGTGAATTAGTCCAGAATCAGGTGAGGATCGGCCTTTCAAGGGTAGAACGTTCTATCCGGGAAAGGTTAAGCATTTTAGGCGACTTAGATAATTTAAGTGTCCACTATTTAATCAATTCCAAATTATTATCAAATCAGATACGTGATTTCTTCGGCCGCAGCCAGCTTTCCCAGTTTATGGATCAGGTTAATCCTTTGGCAGAGATGACCCATAAGCGCAGGTTAAGCGCATTAGGCCCCGGAGGTTTATCCCGCGAACGTGCCGGCTTTGAAGTAAGAGATATTCATCCTTCGCATTACGGCAGGGTTTGCCCCATTGAAACTCCTGAAGGCCCGAACATCGGTTTGATTGCTTCGTTAAGTAGTTTTGCGCGGATCAATGCTTTAGGGCTGCTGGAAACTCCTTACAGAAAAGTTGAAAATGGAAAAGTTACCCGCAGGATTGAATATCTTACCGCGGATCTCGAAGAAGATAAAATAATCGCGCAGGCAAATGCTCCTCTTGATGAAGATGGGACATTTTCTGATAAAGAAGTTTCCTGCCGTTTTAAAGGCGATTTTCCCAAGGTTTCCGGCAAACAAATACAATACATGGATGTTTCTCCCAAGCAGCTGGTATCTGTTGCTGCGGCCCTGATCCCATTCTTAGAACATGATGATGCTAACCGTGCTTTGATGGGATCTAACATGCAGCGCCAGGCAGTGCCTTTGATGATTTCTGAAGCGCCTATTGTCGGTACGGCAATGGAAGCAAAGGTTGCCCGCGATTCAGGGATAGTTGTTGTTGCTGAAGAATCCGGCAAAGTCACTAGTGTGGATGTTTCTTCTATCGCTATCGGCAAAAAGATTTATCACCTGAAGAAATTTTTACGCACTAATGCCGATACTTGCCTTAATCAGAGGCCATTGGTAAAACTAGGGCAGTATGTGGAAAAAGGCCAGGTTATTGCCGACGGCACAAGCACTAAAAATGGCGAATTAGCGCTGGGCCGCAATGTGCTTTGCGCATTTATGCCTTGGCGTGGTTTTAACTTTGAAGACGCCATTCTCTTAAGCGAAAAATTAGTCAGGGAAGATACATTTACTTCTATCCATGTTGAAGAATTTGAAACCGAAGCAACTGAAACCCGCCTTGGCAATGAAGAAATTACCCGTGATATCCCCAATGTCAGCGAAGAGGCATTAAGAAATTTAGATGAAGCCGGAATTGTGCACATCGGAGCAGAAGTTTCTCCGGGCGATATCCTGGTCGGTAAAGTAACTCCTAAAACTGAATCCGAGCTTTCTCCGGAAGAGCGGCTGTTGCGCGCTATTTTCGGCGAAAAAGCAGGAGACGTGCGGGATACTTCGTTAATCGTTCCTCCCGGCGTGGAAGGCGTAGTTGTGGATATTCATATTTTCCAGCGCAAAGACCGGGGCAGAAAGACAAAAGAAGAAAAGACCAAAGAATTAGCCAAAATCCGCGAACTCAAGGCCTATTATAAGCAGGAATTGGAATTTTTACAGACTGAAAAAATCTCCAAGCTTGCGCAGGCATTGGGCGTAGACAAGAAAAAAATAGACAAGATGGATTTCAGCAATAATGAAGAAGCAAAGATTCTTGCTGCTTCTTTTGACGAGCAAATCCAGGAATTATTAGCAGAACAGGAACAGGAAATTGAAAAAGTCCGTAGAGGCGATGAACTGCCTCCGGGAGTCTTAAAGAGGGTAGTTGTTTATATTGCTACTAAACGTAAGGTTGCCGAAGGCGATAAGCTTGCCGGCCGCCATGGGAATAAAGGTGTTGTGGCGCGTATTGTTCCGGAAGAAGATATGCCTTTTATGCCGGATGGCACGCCCGTAGAAATTGTTTTAAACCCATTAGGCGTACCTTCACGTATGAACGTGGGGCAGATTTTGGAAACCCACCTTGGCTGGGCAGCTAAAATATTAGGCCTGCAAATTGACAGCCCTGTATTTGACGGCGCCAGCGAAGAAGAAATAAAAGAAATGCTTAAAAAAGCCGGCCTTCCTGAAGACGGCAAGATTACATTACATGATGGTTATACCGGAGATGCTTTTGACCAGAAAGTTACCGTTGGTTATATTTATATCCTGAAACTGATACATCTGGTTGATGAAAAAATCCACGCCCGTTCCATTGGGCCTTATTCTTTGGTTACGCAGCAGCCTTTGGGCGGTAAAGCGCAATTCGGCGGCCAGAGATTAGGCGAAATGGAAGTTTGGGCATTAGAAGCATATGGCGCAGCTTTTACGCTGCAGGAAATGCTTACTGTCAAAAGCGACGATGTTTCCGGCAGGACGCGTATTTACGAAGCAATCGTTAAAGGCGAACAGAGGCTGACACACGGCACTCCGGAGTCGTTTAACGTTTTGATTAAAGAATTGCAAGGCCTGGGCCTTGATATCAAGACAGAGAAGGAGAAGTAATGGACGAAGCCACTTCCTTTGATATAATTTCCATAAAGATTGCTTCACCCCAGGTTATTAAATCCTGGTCTAAAGGCGAGGTAAGAAAGGCCGAGACAATAAACTACCGCACACTTAAGCCGGAAAAGGATGGTTTATTCTGCGAGAAGATTTTTGGCCCGGTACGCGATTGGGAATGTAATTGTGGTAAGTATAAAGGTATAAAATTTAAGGGTATCACCTGCGACCGCTGCGGAGTTACGGTTGACCGCTCTTCTGTGCGCCGTGAACGCATGGGGCATATTGAATTAGCTGCTCCTGTTACGCATATCTGGTTTTTTAAAGCAGTGCCCTCAAGGCTTTCCGGCCTTTTGGATATCGGCTTAAGAGACCTGGAAAAAGTCATTTATTACGAAGAATATGTTGTAGTTGACCCCGGTACTTCTCCTTTGAAAAAGAGAGAGCTGCTCACCGAAGAAGAATATCAGGAAGCCCTGGAGAAATACGGAGCAAATTTTAAGGCAAAAATCGGGGCAGAGGCAGTCAGGGATTTACTCAAAGAATTAGATATGGATTCTTATTGCCGCAGTTTACGGCGCACTATGGAGAAATCCAAAGAAGCGCTGGGTAACCGTAAGGCTTTAAAATCTTTAAAGATCGTAGAAGATTTCAAAAAATCAGGCAATAAGCCGGAGTGGATGATTTTGGATATTGTGCCGGTTATCCCGCCGGATTTACGGCCGTTAGTCCCGCTGGACGGCGGCAGGTTTGCCACATCTGATCTCAATGATTTATACCGCAGGGTAATTAACCGTAACAACCGCCTGAAGAAACTAATTGAATTAAATGCGCCGGAGATAATTATTCGTAACGAAAAACGCATGTTGCAGGAAGCAGTGGATGCGCTTCTGGATAACGGCAGGCACGGCCGCGCAGTAATGGGCGCGAATAACCGTCCGTTGAAGTCGTTATCAGATATGCTTAAGGGCAAACAGGGCAGGTTCCGTCAGAATCTTTTAGGTAAGCGCGTTGATTATTCCGGCCGTTCGGTAATCGTCGTCGGCCCGGACCTGAAACTGCATCAGTGCGGCCTACCGAAACAGATGGCTTTGGAATTATTCGAGCCGTTTATCATTAAAAAATTAAGAGAAAAAGGCTTTGTGCATACGATTAAAGGCGCGCGCAGAATGGTTGAACGCGGCAAGATTGAAGTTTGGGATATTCTTGACGAAGTAATCAAGGATCATCCGGTATTATTAAACCGCGCACCTACATTGCACCGTTTAGGTATCCAGGCATTTCAGCCGATTTTAATCGAAGGCAAGTCAATTAAAATACATCCTCTGGTTTGTACTGCATTTAACGCTGACTTTGACGGCGACCAGATGGCAGTGCATGTTCCGCTTTCCTTGGAATCTCAAATTGAAGCTAAAATCCTCATGCTTTCCATAAACAATGTATTCTCTCCTGCTGATGGAAGGCCGATTATTTCACCTACACAAGATATTATTTTGGGGACTGCATATTTATCTAAAGAAAAGCCCGGTTCAAAAGGTGAGGATAAAGTTTTCAGCAATGAAGATGAAGTAATCGTGGCTTACGATGACGGGGCTGTGGATTTGCATGCCCGGATTAAAGTAAGAGTTGATAAAACTTTTGATTTAGAAGAACAAAAATTAACCGAAGGAAGGCAGCTGATTACTACGACTGTCGGAAGGGTTATTTTTAATCAGTCATTGCCGGAAGGTTTTGGTTTTGTGAATAAAGAGCTTAATAAGGGTAAGGTTGGAGAAGTTGTGGCTCAGTGTTATAAGAGGTTTGGCCATTCCCGCACCATTCAATTGCTGGATGATATTAAAAAAGTCGGTTTTCAATATGCTACTCTGGGCGGGATTTCTATTTCAATTGATGATTTAAAGATTCCTGTTGAAAAGCCGGAAGTATTGAAAGAGTCGCGAGAAGAAGTAGCTAAGGTAGAAGATCAATACCGCAAAGGTATTATCACCGACAGCGAAAGAAAGAGCAAGATTATTGATATCTGGACACATACTACTGATAAAATTTCCGATTTATTGTTTAAAGGCATGGAGCCGTTTAACCCGATATTCATGATGGCAGATTCCGGTGCCCGTGGTTCACGTTTACAGGTTCGTCAGCTTGCCGGTATGCGTGGTTTGATGGCAAAGCCGTCGGGTGAAATTATTGAAAGCCCGATTACCGCTAATTTCCGTGAAGGCCTGACAGTGTTGGAATATTTTATTTCCACTCACGGTGCACGTAAAGGTCTGGCTGATACTGCATTGAAAACCGCAGACGCAGGTTACCTTACCCGCCGCTTGGTTGATGTAGCACAGGAAGTAATTACTACTGATGATGATTGCGGCACACTTAACGGAATTACAGTAGCAGCAATTATTGAAGGCGATGAAGTTGTGGTTAGCCTGAAAGATAGAATTATCGGCCGTGTGGCTTTGGATAACGTAGTAGATATTATTACTGATAAAGTTATCGTAGAGCAGGGCGAAGAAATCACTGAAGAAAAAGCTGAGATGATTGAGCAGCTGGGGATTGAAAAGATTCGAATCCGCAGTGTTTTAACTTGTGAATCAGGCAGGGGTGTTTGTACCAGATGCTACGGAAGGAATCTGGCAAGCGGCCGGATAGTAGAATTAGGCGAAGCAGTGGGCGTAATTGCTGCCCAGAGTATCGGCGAGCCGGGTACACAGTTAACCATGAGGACTTTTCACATCGGCGGTACTGCATCCAGAATCGTTGCCCAATCCTTTATTAAGTCAAAGAATAAAGGGTTTATAAAATATCATAATTTAAGAGTTACTGCTAAAAATAAAGAATTCGTGGTTTTAAACCGTAATGGCTATATCAGCATTAATGATAAGCAGGGAAGGGAACTTGAACGTTATCCTCTGCCTCAGGGGTCTTTTATCAGTATTCCTGATGGAGACGAGATTGGCAAAGGGATATTGTTTGTGCGTTGGGATCCCTATACTTCCCCTGTCCTTACTGAAGTCGGCGGCCGCGTTAAATTTGAAGACTTAAAAGAAGATATCACCGTTAGGGAAGAGTTGAACCCTGTTACCAAATTGGTTGAGCGCGTAGTTGTTGAACATAAGCAGGAGTTTCATCCGCAGATTGTTATTCAGAATGAAAAAGATGAGGTTATGGGAATTTATCCGATTCCAATCGGCGCGCACATTCTGGTTAAGGACAGCCAGCATATTGAAGCGGGCGATCTTTTAGCCAAGATTCCGCGTTTGGTTGTAAAAACGCGTGATATTACCGGCGGCCTTCCGCGTGTTGCCGAATTATTTGAAGCACGCCGCCCTAAAGACCCGGCGATTATCAGTGAAATTGACGGGTTTGTTGAATTCGGCGAATCTAAAAAAGGCCAGCGGGTGATTATTGTGCGTTCTTCTACCGGCATGAGCAGGGAATATGTTATACCGCACGGCAAGCATCCTAATGTATACAAGGGTGATAAAGTTGATGCCGGGCAGCAGTTAACCGACGGGCCGGTAGTTTTGCAGGATATTTTAAGGGTATGCGGAGATAAAATACTGCAGGAATATTTGGTGAATGAAGTTCAGGAAGTTTACCGCCTGCAGGGTGTACATATCAATGATAAACATATTGAGTTAATCATCAGGCAGATGTTGAAAAAAGTACGTATTGAGGATCCGGGTGATACTGAATTTCTAGCCACACAGCAGGTAGATAAATGGAAATTCCAGAAGGAGAATACCCGGGTAGTTAAAAAAGGCGGAAAGCCCGCATTAGCTACCCCCTTGCTGTTAGGGATAACCAAAGCATCTCTTACTACCGAAAGCTTTATTTCCGCAGCGAGCTTCCAGGAAACTACGAGAGTTTTAACTGATGCGGCTGCTTCCGGCAAAGAAGATGAATTATTCGGGCTTAAAGAGAATGTTATCGTCGGCCACTTGATTCCTGCGGGGACTGGTTTCAGGACGCACAGGGAAATTGAAATCGTAAAACTCGCCGATGAAAAAAGGGCAGAACTCCAGCAGCAGAAAGAAGCTGTTGAAGCAACAGTAAAGGAATAAACGATATGCCAACAATTTCACAGTTAATCAGATTAGGCAGGGTTTCAAAAAATAAGAAGACGAAATCACCGGCTTTAAAGGCTTGCCCTCAGAGAAGAGGCGTTTGCCTGCAGGTGCGCACAATGACCCCTAAGAAGCCGAATTCTGCTTTAAGAAAAATCGCCAGAGTCAGGCTGACTACCGGCATTGAAGTTACTTCTTATATACCGGGGGAAGGGCACAACCTGCAGGAACATTCCATTGTCCTGGTCAGGGGCGGACGCGTCAAAGACTTACCGGGTGTAAGGTATCATATTGTCAGAGGTACGCTGGATGCCTCCGGAGTTAACGCGCGTAAAAAGTCGCGTTCGAAATACGGGGCAAAACGGCCCAAGCAATAGGAGTATTGAAAAAAAATGAGAAGAAGAAAAGCGCAGGAAAGAGAAATTTTAGCCGACCCTAAATTTAACAGTAAAATCGTCGGAAAGTTTATTAATATGGTGATGCTTGAAGGCAAAAAATCCACTGCCGAACAGATGGTTTACGGTGCATTTGAGCTGGTAAAAAAACACTTAAACGAACAGGATGTGATTAAGGTTTTTTATAAAGCGATTGATAATGCACGCCCCCGCCTGGAAGTAAAACCCCGCCGAGTAGGCGGTGCTACTTATCAGGTTCCCATTGAAGTCAGGCAGGAACGCGGGACTTCTATTGCTTTACGCTGGATCAGGGATTTTGCAAAAAATAAAAAAGGCAAATCAATGAAGGAAAAATTAGCCGATGAAATCATGGCTGCTTATAAAGCGGAAGGCTCGGCGATCAAAAAGAGAGACGATACGCATAAGATGGCAGAATCCAATAAAGCCTTCGCGCATTTTAAATGGTAAATTTTAGTGGACAAAATCAAAAATCTGTGTATAATATTTGTTTCATAGTTTTAAAACGGTTTAAGCACAAAATTAATTATTAATAATATGGCAAGAAAAGTAGCAATAGAAAAAATCAGGAATATCGGCATAATCGCTCACATTGATGCCGGAAAAACTACGACTACCGAGCGTATCTTGTTCTATTCCGGCAAGACCTATAAGCTGGGCGAAGTGCATGAAGGCACAGCAATTATGGACTGGATGCCACAGGAGCAGGAAAGGGGTATTACTATTACTGCCGCTGCTACAACCTGCCACTGGAAAGATTGCGATATTAATGTAATTGATACTCCCGGGCACGTTGATTTTACCGTTGAAGTAGAGAGGTCTCTGAAGGTTTTAGACGGTGCGGTTGTGGTATTTTGCAGTGTAGGCGGAGTTGAACCGCAGTCTGAAACTGTCTGGCGCCAGGCCGATCGTTATGGCGTCCCCAGGATTGCCTATATCAATAAAATGGACCGTACCGGTGCCAAGTTTTTTGAGACGATTGCAGAAATGCACGAGAAGCTGGGGACAAATGCCGCAGCGATTCAGATGCCTTACGGTGTTGAAGAAAATTTTAAAGGAATCATAGACTTGGTTGATCAAAAAATGTATCTTTATAAAGATGAGTTGGGCAAAGATGTAGAGTGCCTTGCAATCCCCGAGGAATTAAAAAGCGACGCGGAGAAATACCGCGCTATACTGATTGAAAAGCTCGCTGAAGCAGACGATGTAATTTTGGATAAATATTTGCACAATAAACCGATTTCTAACGAAGAGCTTAAAGAAAAGATTCGTAGTAGCGTAATCGCCAATAAATTTGTCGCGGTATTATGCGGTTCTTCATTCAAGAACAAAGGCATTCAGCTGGTTTTGGACGCGGTTTGTGATTACCTCCCCGCTCCTTCGGATGTGCCTCCTGTAAAAGGGACTAATCCGGCAACCGGGGAATTCGAAGAAATAAAAACTTCCGATAGCGCGCCTTTTTGCGCATTATCTTTTAAAGTAGCCACCGATCCGTATGTCGGTAAATTAAATTATATCCGGGTGTATTCAGGGACGCTGAATCCCGGAACCTATATTTACAATGCCACTAAGCGCGTGCGCGAGCGCGTAACGAAATTAGTGCGCATGCACGCTAACCGGCAGGAAATTGTTGATAGCGTAGTTACCGGTGATATCGCCGCGGTTGTCGGGTTAAAAGAAACCAAGACCGGCGATACTATCTGCATGGAAAATAATCAGATTTTAATTGAAGCAATGCGTTTCCCTGAACCGGTTATCCAACAGGCTATTGAAACTACCAGTAAGGATGAATCGGAAAAATTAGGCCTTGCCCTGCATAAATTTCTTGAAGAAGATCCTTCTTTACGCGTCACTTATAATCACGAGACAGGGCAGACTCTTCTTTCCGGAATGGGCCAGCTGCATTTGGAAATTATCGTTGACAGGTTATTGCGTGAATTTAATGTACCAGTCCAAGTAGGTTTCCCCCAAGTCGCATATCGCGAAACAATCACCAAAAAAATTAATTCATCAGGTAAATTTATCCAGCAAAGCGGCGGCCGCGGCCAATATGGGCATTGTGTGCTTGAGATTGAGCCTCAGGATACGCCGGGCGCAGGGGTTACTTTTGAGAATAAAATTAAAGGCGGGGCAATACCGCAGGAATTTATTCCTTCGGTAAAGCAGGGCGTATTTGATACATCCAAGAGCGGGGTTTTAGCAGGTTATCCGGTAACTGATATTAAAGTTACTCTAGTTGACGGGTCGTTTCATGATGTTGATTCTTCTGAACTGGCTTTTAAAATGGCGGCAGGCATTGCCTTAAGCGATGGCTTAAGAAAAGGCCACCCGATTCTTTTAGAGCCGGTGATGGATATGGAAGTGGTTACTCCGGAAGAGTTCATGGGCGCGATTATCGGTGATTTAAGCTCGCGCCGCGCAAAAATCAACGCGATTAATTCGCGCGCCAATGTACGCGCAATCCGCGTATTCGTGCCTCTGGCAGAAATTTTTAATTACGCAACAGTAGTGCGTTCTTTAACACAAGGCCGCGCTTCCTATACAATGGAGCCCTCGTATTATACCGAGGTGCCTTCACATATAGCAGAAAAAATTATTGCTGGATTTACATCAGCAGGATCAAGAAAATGACCTTATTAATGATTAATAAACTTATCAATCAGGAGGTGTGCTAATGGCTAAGGAAAAGTTTGTTAGGAGTAAGCCGCACGTTAATATCGGGACCATCGGCCATATCGATCATGGTAAGACCACATTAACAGCAGCGATCACCCACGTATTGGCAAAATTGGGAAAAGCTACTGAAAGGCAATACGCTGATATCGCAAAAGGCGGCACAGTAAGAGACGAAACAAAAGTCGTAACTATTTCAGTTGCGCACGTTGAATATGAAACAGATAACCGCCACTACGCGCATATTGACTGCCCGGGCCATGCTGACTATATCAAGAACATGATTACCGGCGCAGCACAGATGGACGGGGCAATCCTCGTCGTTTCCGCGGTTGACGGCCCTATGCCTCAGACAAGAGAACATATTTTGCTTGCCCGCCAGGTTAACGTGCCTTCAATGGTGGTATTTTTAAATAAAGTTGATTTAGTGCAGGACAAAGAATTAATTGATCTCGTAGAGATGGAAGTAAGAGATCTCCTGACCAAATACGGTTATCCGGGAGATAAAACTCCTATCGTTAAAGGAAGTTCTTTAAAAGCATTACAGGCAGCTGATGCAAATTCACCTGACGCGGCCTGCATTATGGAATTAATGAAGGCATGCGATGAGTTTATTCCTTTACCGACCAGGGAATTAGACAAGCCTTTACTGATGGCAGTTGAAGATGTCTTTACCATCGAAGGAAGAGGTACTGTCGGTACCGGCAGGATTGAACGCGGAAAAGTAAAAATCAACGAAGAAGTGGAAATTATCGGTTTAAGGCCGGAAGTCAAGAAAACAGTTGTTACCGGCATTGAAATGTTCCGCAAGTTGCTTGATGAAGGGCAAGCCGGAGACAATGTCGGCTTGTTATTAAGAGGTGTTGATAAGAGCGCGATTGAACGCGGCATGGTAATTGCTGCTCCTAAATCAATTACTCCTCATACGAAATTTAAAGCACAGGTGTATATCTTAACCAAAGAAGAAGGCGGAAGGCATACCCCGTTCTTCAAAGGTTACAGGCCGCAGTTCTATTTCAGGACTACGGATGTTACCGGTGCGGTAACTCTTCCAGCCGGTTCGGAAATGGTTATGCCGGGTGACAACGTCGCTTTGGAAATTGAGTTGATTATGCCTATTGCTATGGAAAAAGAATCACGTTTTGCTATCCGTGAAGGCGGCCATACCGTCGGCGCAGGGGTAGTTACAGAGGTTATCGCTTAATAAATGCAGAAGATACGAATCAAACTAAAAGCATATGACCACCGTTTATTGGATCAGGCGGTAGGGGAAATTGTAGAAACTGTCAGGCGTACCGGGGCCAATATTTCTGGCCCGGTACCCCTTCCGACAAAGAAGGAAATTTATACGGTTTTGACGTCTCCTGTAATTGATAAAAAATCGCGTGAACAATTTGACTTATCTACGCATAAAAGGCTGATTGATATATTTGAGCCTACCTCAAAAACTATCGATGCATTAAGGAAACTGAATTTGCCTGCCGGTGTAGACGTGGAAATAAAATAAAATGATTGGACTCTTAGGTAAAAAAATTGGGATGACGCAGGTCTTTAGCGAAGACGGCAAGATTGTCGGGGTTACCGCTATTGAAGCCGGGCCTTGTGCTGTAATGGCTGTAAGAGAGAAAAATGTTCAGTTAGGTTTTGACGCTGCCGTAGAAAAGCGCCTGAAAAGGCCGCAGGCAGGGAATTTTAAGAAACTTAATGTTTCTCCCCGTAAATTCGTGCGGGATATTGCTAAAGACCCGGCGAGAGAATATAAGATCGGCGAAGAATTAAAAGCAGATTTATTTAAAGCCGGTGATTTTGTTGATGTTTCAGGGATATCGCTGGGAAAAGGTTTTCAGGGCGGCATGAAACGCTGGCATTGGCATGGCGGCCCGATGACTCATGGTTCAACTTCACACCGCCGTGTAGGCTCTATGGGTTCTACTACTACTCCGGGAAGAGTCTGGAAAGGCCATCACTTGCCGGGCCACATGGGTGATAAAAAAGTAACAACCCAGAATTTACAGGTAGTGAAAGTAGATGTAGAAAATAACCTTATCCTGGTAAAAGGTTCGGTTCCTGGGTATAAAAATAACTATTTAATTATCAGAAAAGCAAAGAAGAAATAAAATCTTATGGAAGCAATTACTTTACCTATACTTAATACGCAAGGCAAGGAAGTGGATAGTTTTAAACTGGACGCAGCTGTTTTTGACGGCGTGGTTAATGATGCTGTAATTCAGCAGGCGATTACTGCATATCGGGCTAATCAGAGAAGGGGCCTTGCATCTACTAAAACCCGCGGAGAAGTTTCCGGCGGCGGTAAAAAACCTTGGAAGCAAAAAGGTACTGGCAGGGCAAGGCATGGTTCAACGCGTTCGCCTTTGTGGAAGCACGGCGGCGTAGTTTTTGGCCCGCATCCGAGAGATTTTTCTTATGACCTGCCGCGTAAAATAAAAAATCTTGCTTTAAAGTCAAGCCTGAATGCCAAGGTAAAAGAAAGTAATTTTATAATCCTGGATACATTTGAACTGGGTGCGGCTAAGACAAAAGAAGCTGCTAAGATAATGGCCAGCCTGAAATTAAACAGCAAGTACAATACGTTTTTATTACTGGAAAAAATAGACGTGCAGTTGCGCCGCGCTTTGCGCAATATTGATTCTCTCTGCATTGATACAGCAGGCAATGTCCATGCTTATGAAGTTATGGCAGCAAGAAAAATGGTGATTACCAAAGACGGGCTGCAGGCATTGGTTAAAAGGTTAAAACAATGATTTCGCATACGATTATTAAAAGTTTAATCCGGACAGAAAAGTCCACTATGCTTGAACCGCAGAATAAATATTTGTTCCTCATTGAAAAAAAAGCGAATAAGATTCAGATTAAACACGCGGTGGAAGAGATTTATAAAGTAAAAGTTCACGACGTGAATACTGTTATTTCACCCGGGAAATTAAAAAGAGTGCGCCATCAGCTTGGCAAAACGCCGGATTTAAAGAAAGCATGGGTTACTTTAAAGGCGGGCCAGAAAATAGATATTGCGCCGTAAGGATAAAATATGGGGCTAAAAAAATTTAAACCGACAACATCTTCAAGACGCTGGATGAGCGGTTCGGATTTTAAAGAAATTACCAAGCATGAACCGGAAAAATCCCTGATTGTTGCTTTAAAACAGAGCGGCGGCAGGAATAATTACGGCCGTTTAACTGTGCGCCATCAGGCGGGTGGGCATAAACGCTACTTGCGGATTATAGATTTTAAGCGTGATTTGTTTGATCAGCAAGGAAAGATTATTGCCATTGAATACGATCCGAACCGTTCTGCAAGGATTGCGCTGGTTGAATACCCTGACAAAACCAAACGCTATATTTTAGCGCCCGCGGGATTAAAAGTAGGAGATGAAATTATTTCTTCCGCGCAGAAAGAAACAGAAATCAAAGCCGGTAATTGCCTGCTTTTGAAATATATACCTTCCGGCACCCTGATCCATAATCTTGAGTTAGCCAAAGGAAGAGGAGGCCAGATTGTGCGCGGAGCAGGCACAAGCGCGCAGATTATGGCAAAAGAAGGCGGATTCGCCCATGTTAAACTTCCTTCCGGTGAAGTAAGATTAATCAGCCTTGAATGCCGCGCAACTATCGGCCAAATGGGCAATATTGACCATGAGGCTATCAGTATCGGCAAAGCAGGCAGGAAAAGATGGATGGGAATTAAGCCGACAGTAAGAGGTTTGGCAATGAACCCGGTTGACCATCCGCATGGCGGCGGGGAAGGTAAGTCAGGCCAGGGAAATCCTCATCCGGTGAGTAAATGGGGACAGCCTACAAAAGGTTACAGAACGAGAAATCCTAACAGGTATTCTAATAAATTCATCGTTAAGAGAAGGAAGCCATAAAATGCCGCGCTCATTAAAAAAAGGCCCATACGTTGAAGAGAAATTAATCAAAAAAGTTGACCGGGCAAGGCGTGCCGGCCAGCGCCAGGCAATAAAAACCTGGTCAAGGCAGTCAACAATTATACCTGATTTTGTCGGGTTTACTTTTGCAGTTTACGACGGCCACAAGCATATTCCGGTTTTTGTTACGGAAAATATGGTTGGCCATAAGATGGGAGAATTTGCTCCTTCAAGGATTTTCAGGAAACATGGCGGCGTAAAAGCTAAGAAAGCAGTTGAGAAGACATAATGATTGTAAAAGCTGAAGGGAAATTTCTAAGGATTACACCAACTAAAGTCAGGCAGGTTATGGACCTGATCAGGCGTAAAGACGCGCTCTCCGCGAGGGCGATCTTGGTTTCTTTAAATAAAAGGCCGAAAGAGTATTTAATTAAAATACTGGATTCGGCAATTGCCAATGCTAAAGTAAAAGGTTTTAACCCGGAGCAGCTCTATGTTTCCCGGATTATCTGTGATGTCGGGCCTGCATGGAAGAGGTTTAAGGCAGCGGCATTCGGCAGGGCGGCACCGATAAAAAAGCGTACCTCGCATATTCGTATAGAACTGGATTTAAAAGCAGGAGAATAATTTATGGGCCATAAGGTTAGTCCGTTATTATTAAGAATTGGTTTTATCAGGACCTGGCACAGCCGTTGGTTCGCAAATCCTAAGGATTATCCGCGTTTCATCGAGCAGGATTATCAGATTAGAAAACACGTTAAGGCCAAATTTAAACATGCTGCCGTAGCTAATGTAATCATTGAAAGGCTTGCTGACCGGATAAAAGTGCGGATTTTATCTGCACGGCCGGGAATTATCATTGGGCGCCACGGGTCAGATATTGAGAAGTTACGCGAAGATTTAAATGCTTTGGCAAAAGCCGAGGTATCTATAGATATAGAGGAAATAAAAAATCCCGGTTTAGATGCGCAATTAGTAGCGCAGAACGTAGCTTTCCAGATTGAGAAAAGAGTTGCTTTCCGGCGTGCGGTTAAGCGCGCCATTGAACAATCAATGAACGCAGGCGCCAAAGGAATTAAAATTATGTCATCAGGCAGGTTAAACGGCGCAGAAATGTCCCGTACTGAAACATACAGGCAGGGTAAAATACCATTACAGACATTACGCGCTGATATTGATTATGGTTTTACCGAGGCCTTTACTACATACGGGCTGATTGGAATTAAGGTATGGATTTATAAAGGCGATATATTATTGGCCAAAGGTGTTAATCCGGCGGCGGCAAAACTAGCAGCAGTAGCAGCAGAACAGCCGGAAGGATCAGTCTAAAATGGTAATGATGCCTAAGAGAGTCAAATACCGCAAATTACAAAAGGGAAACCGCAGGGGTGTTGCTACATGCGGCGCGGAATTGGCATTCGGAGAATTCGGATTAAAAGTATTACAGAACGGATGGATCAGGAACAACCAGATAGAAGCAGTGCGCGTTATTTTGGCCCGCCAGCTGCATAAGGGCGGCAAGATGTGGATCAGGATTTTTACCGATAAGTCTATCACTAAAAAGCCCGCAGAAGTCCGTATGGGTAAAGGCAAGGGTGATTTGAGCCACTGGGTAGCCGTAGTCAAAAGAGGCAGGATTTTATTTGAATTAGGCGGCGTCCCCGAGGAATATGCCCGGTATTGTTTCAGGCTGGCTGCTTATAAATTACCGTTAAAAACAAAGTTTGTTACAAGGGTGCATAAATAAGAGGAGTGAGTTGAAGGATGAAAGTTAAAGATTTACGCGGATTATCAAAAGATGAATTAATCCAGAAAGAAAAAACGCTGCGCGAGGATTTATTTAAAATGAATTCCCAGCGCTACTCGGGCCGTGTTGATAAGCCGCATATGTTTTCTTTAATCAAAAGAGATATTGCCCGGATTAAGACATTATTGAACGAAAAGAAACCTGCCTCGCCGGCAGGCGGGGAGAAAACCAATGGGTAAAAGAAAAAGTTTTGTCGGTTTGGTTACCAGCGATAAGATGCAAAAAACACGCGTAGTAAAAGTTACGCATCTGACAAAGCATGGTAAATATGCCAAGACCGTGAAAAGGGCAAATAAATATAAAGCCCATGATGAAAAAAATCTTGCTAAAACCGGAGATACGGTACGCATAGAAGAGACGCGTCCGTTGTCCAAAGATAAGCGTTGGAGAATTTCCGAGATAGTAAAAAAAGCCGCGGTTTTGCATGTTGAAATTAAGGAAGAGGCCAAATGATTCAACTTAGGTCAATTTTAGATGTAGCTGATAATACCGGAGCTAAAAAAGCTTCTTTTATCTGCGTTTTAGGCAAGAAAAATTGCGCGCATGCTGAAATCGGCGATATTATTAACGTGAATATCAAAGAATCCAACCCTGACGCGGCAATTAAAAAAGGCGAAAAAGCCAAAGCGGTAATTGTCAGGACTAAACAGCCGATCAGGCGGCCTGACGGCTCAATTTTAAGGTTTGACCGCAATGCAGTGGTTTTCATTGATGCGCAGTCTAACCCGCGGGGTACGCGAGTTTTCGGCCCTGTTGCCAGAGAATTAAGGGAGAGGAATTTTACTAAAATTATATCTCTAGCTCCGGAGGTAATCTGATGCTTAAAATCAAACGCGGTGATACAGTTCAGGCGATAAAAGGCAAAGACCGGGGTAAAAAAGGCAAGGTAATCAATATTCTAGGAGCACAAAAAAGGGCAATTGTTGAAGGCATAAATATGGTTAAGAAACACAAGCGCCGTACGCAGCAGGACCAGCAGGGAGGCGTTGTATCAGTTGAAATGTCAATTGCGCTTTCTAATTTAATGATGGTTTGTAAGCATTGCAGTAAAGCAGTAAGAGTAGGGATAAAAGGATTAAAAGACGGTACAAAAACACGGTTTTGTAAATCTTGTAAGGAAGCTATTTAAAATGAGCGTGCGATTACTTGAAAAATACAGGAAAGAAATTATTCCCCAAATGATGGAAAAGTTTTCCCTGAAAAATCGTTTTGCTGTTCCGCATTTGGATAAAATTGTGGTGAACATGGGAGTAGGCGAGGCAATCGGCGATATAAAAATTTTAGATAAAGCAATGGAAGAATTATCCATGATTACCGGTCAGAAGCCGATTATGCGCCGGGCAAAAAAAGCCATTGCTAACTTTAAAATCAGGCAGGGCCTGCCGATTGGCTGTAAAGTTACCTTAAGACGGGTAATGATGTATGAATTTATGGATAGATTAATTAACGTGGCTATGCCGCGTATCCGTGATTTTAGAGGAATACCGGATGATTCATTTGACAAAGCCGGTAATTATACCATGGGCTTGCCGGAACAGACTATTTTCCCGGAAATTGAATATGACAGGATTACCCGCGCTCAGGGTATGGATATAACTTTCGTGATTAAAAACGCCAAAAATACAGCACAGGCAAGAGAATTGTTAAGGTTATTTGGCATGCCTTTTAAGGAGTCAAAGGAATAAAATGGCTAAACATTCACAAATCGCCCGGTGGAAAAAGACCGCTAAATTTTCAACACGCAAATATAACCGCTGCTCGCTTTGCGGCAGGTCAGGCGGGTATTTGCGCAGGTTTAAGCTTTGCCGTATCTGTTTCAGGGAATTAGCCTGGGGCGGGCTGATTCCGGGCGTAAAAAAGGCAAGCTGGTAGAAATCCTAAGGAGAAGAAAATAAATGTCGAGGACAGATTTGCTGGCAGATGCATTTACGATAGTACGCAACGCCACTATGGCAGGCAAGGAAAATGCCGATGTGCCGGCTTCCGGTACTATTAAATCAGTGCTGGAAATTATGCAGAAAGAAAACTACATTGAAACCTTCAAATTGATTGAAGATAAAAAGCAGGGGATTTTCAGAATTTACCTTAAATATGTATACGGCAAACCTGCAATCAAAAATATTAAACGTGTATCCCGCCCGGGGCTGAGAATTTATGTAAAACGCGACAAGGTGCCTTCAGTATTAAGGGGCAGGGGGCTTGCGATAATTTCAACATCAAAAGGTATTTTAACTGATAAAGCAGCAAAAGAATCGGGTTTAGGCGGAGAAGTCATCGCCTATATCTGGTAAGGATTATAAAATGTCAAGGTTAGGGAAAAAAGCGATTACAATACCCAAAGAAGTAAAAGTAGAAGTTAAGGACGGGCTGATGCATGTAGAAGGGCCTAAAGGCAAGCTCTCGCGCCCGATATCATACAGGATTACTTTTGAAATTAAAGACGGGCAGGGATTCTTAAAGCGCGCCGGAGAATCAAAATTAGATAAATCTTTGCATGGGCTTTACCGTGCTTTGATGATTGGCATGATTAAAGGAGTAACCGAAGGTTTTGTCAAAGAATTGGAAATTATCGGAGTAGGTTTTAAGGCACAGGTGCAGGGCAATAAATTAAATTTAGCGCTTGGTTTTTCTCACCCGGTAAATTATCCTATTCCTGAAGGAATTAAAATAGAAGCCCCTAAGCCCACACAGCTTGTCATCAGGGGGATTGATAAAGAGAAAATCGGCCAGGTTGCCACGGAAATCCGCGCTATCTATCCGCCTGAACCATATAAAGGCAAAGGCGTGCGTTTCGCCGGAGAACACGTGAAGAAGAAAGTCGGCAAGGCACAGGCTACCGGTAAGGGCGGATAAACTTATGAAAAATAAAAAAGAAATTTCCAGGTTAAAAAGGCATAAACGCATACGTTTAAAAATGCACGGGACTAAAGAAGTACCGCGCCTGGTTGTGCGGCGCAGCCTGAAAAATATTTTTGCACAGGTAGTTGATGATACGAATAATTTAACTCTTTGCTCTGTCTGCGCTAAAACCCCTTGCGGCAATATTAAATCCGCGGCGATATTGGGTGAAAATTTCTCAAAGGTTTTAAAAGAAAAGGGTGTTACTAAGATTATTTTTGACCGCGCAGGTTATTTATACCATGGCAGGGTTAAGGCATTTGCCGAAGCGTTAAGAAAAGGGGGGCTAGAGTTTTAAGATGCGTCCATTAAATATCGAACAACAGCAGTCGGAGATGATTGAAAAAGTCATTTCCATTAACCGCGTTACCAAAGTAACCAAGGGTGGCAAAAAACTTCATTTCAGCGCCTTGGTTGTTGTCGGCGATACAAAAGGCCGGGTAGGTTTTGCTCTTGAGAAAGCCAATGAAGTTGCCGACGCAATCCGCAAGAGCCTGACTAAAGCAAAGAAAGACCTTTTTAGGGTGACTATGGAGGGAACGACTATTCCTCATGAGATCGTTGGGGAGTATGGCGCGGCAAAAGTTTTATTAAAGCCTGCCTCGGAAGGAACCGGAGTTATCGCAGCCGGCCCGGTAAGGGCTATTTGCGAAGCAGCAGGGATAAAAAATATCCTTACAAAATGCCTGCAGTCAAATAATCCGATCAATGTGATTAAAGCAACCGTAGACGGTTTAAAAAATTTAAAATAAAGCCATGGAAAAGAAAATTATAAAAAAGAAAACAACCGCGATAAAGAAACCGCTGAACAAGCCTAAAGCAGAGGTAAAAGTGAGCAAACCCAAGAAAGTTGCGCAGCAGGTGGAAGTTGTGGCAGGTTTGCATAATCTAAAAATTCCCTACGGCGCGCACAAGCCAAAAAAACTTTTAGGCAGGGGTTCCGGTTCAGGCCATGGGAAGACTTCTACCCGTGGAAGCAAGGGTCAGACTTCCCGCACAGGCCGCGATTTCTATGCTGGCTTTGAAGGAGGGCAGACTCCGCTGATCCGCAGGATTGCCAAGCGGGGTTTTACTTCGGTATTCAAAAAAGAATTCCAGATTGTAAATTTAGATGCGTTGAAAAACATTAAGGATACAGTGGTTACCTTGGCTCTTTTGGAAGAAAAAGGCCTGATTAAAAATCAGGTTATTGCAGTAAAGATTTTGGGCGGCGGCGAATTAAAGCATCCTTTGACGGTCCAGGCGCATGCTTTTTCAAAAGGCGCCATGGATAAAATTCAAAAAGCTGGCGGAAAAACAGAAATTATAAATGCTGACGGAAACGTTTAACCTTAGCCCCCTGGCTAATTGTTTCAAGATTCCGGATTTAAAGAAGCGCCTGATTATTACTGCGGCGCTGATTGCTATATACCGCATTGGTTGTTATCTGCCTACGCCCGGCATTGACGGAGCGGCTCTGGCGGAATTTTTTACCCGTATCTCTAAAACTCAGGGCGGGGCACTCTTTGGCATAATTAATATGTTCTCCGGAGGCGCTATGGAGCGCCTGACTATTTTTGCCTTGGGGATCATGCCGTATATTTCAAGTTCGATTATCCTGCAGCTTCTTACAGCGGTAATTCCGGCTTTAGAGAAACTGGCCAAAGAAGGTAAGGCAGGCCATGAAAAAATTAATCAATTTACCCGTTACGGGACAGTTGTTCTTTCAATAGTCCAGTCTTTTTTTATTGCTCTTTGGCTTGAAAATCCGGCGCGTTTTGAAGGATTAAAAATAGTTATGAATCCCGGCTTGGGATTCCGAATCTTAACCGTGCTTACTCTTACTACCGGCACGATGTTTATTATGTGGCTGGGCGAGCAGATACAGGAAAGAGGCATCGGCAACGGCATATCCTTAATTATCACCGCCGGTATTATTTCCCGTATTCCTGCGGCAATGCATCAGTTGGTTCTTTTGATTTCACCCGGGAATATCGCGCATCGCCAGATACAGCCAATAACACTTGTAATTATGGCAGTATTTTTTGTGGCGGTAGTATTTGCCGTAATTATGATTACGCAGGGGCAGCGTAAAATTCCTGTGCAATATGCCCGGCGGATTGTCGGCAGGAAGATTTTTGGCGGGCAGAGTACTTATATCCCGCTTAAAGTTGATACAGCCGGGGTTATTGCGATTATTTTTGCCCAGTCAATTATTCTTTTTCCTGCGACTTTGGCATCATTTATCCCCAGCCCAAAATTTCAGGCACTGGCGCAGGGGTTAATCCGGGGGCATGTTTTATACTCGGTGGTTTACGCTCTTTTGATAATTTTCTTTTGTTATTTTTACACGGCGATTGTTTTTAACCCGCTTGATTTGGCTGAGAATATGAAGAAATACGGCGGTTTTATTCCGGGAGTGCGCCCCGGCCAGTCCACTGCGGAATTTTTAGATTTTGTAATGACCAGGATTACCCTTGCCGGGGCTTTATTTATTGCATTTATTGCGATTTTTCCGGATTTAATTATGGCCTGGCTCAAAGTTCCTTATCTGGTTGCTTCTTTTGCCGGCGGCACAAGTATATTGATTACTGTAGGCGTTATGCTGGATACTATTAAGCAGCTGGAATCGCATTTATTGATGCATCATTATGAAGGATTTATCAAGGGCGGCAGGATAAAGGGAAGAAGATAATGAAGATTGTATTATTAGGGCCGCCGGGCGCGGGAAAAGGGACTCAGGCAAAAGAACTTGCCAAAAGATTAAAGCTGGCACATATCTCCACAGGGGATTTGCTGCGCCAGAATGTATCAAACGGCACTGCGCTGGGAAAAGAAGCGCAAGGCTATATGAACAAAGGTGCTCTTGTCCCTGATGAATTAGTCAGCAAAATGCTCATTGAAAGAATTACTCAGCCTGATGTCAAAGACGGTTTTATTTTAGACGGTTTTCCCCGCACTATCGCCCAGGCAGAAACATTGGATACGATGCTGCGCGAGAAAAAAATGGAGATTGATTTGGCGGTTTACCTGGATTCTACTGAAAAAGTAATTATCCAGCGGCTTTCAGGAAGGCTGGTTTGCAGTAAGTGCGGCGCGAATTTTCATATCACAAACATGCCGCCTAAAGTAAGCATGGTTTGTGATGTATGCCAGGGGAGCCTTTACCAGCGCAGCGATGACAAGGAAGAAACTATCCGCCGCCGGCTTGATGTGTATAAAAAAGAATCATCGCCGGTAGTACAATATTACGAAACAAAAAGTAAATTAGAGCGTATTAACGCGGATTTGGAAGCAGGCGTGGTGCTGGATGAAATTATCCGTTTAGCAAAAGAACAAAAATGATTCCTTTGAAGTCTGAGGAAGATTTAAAGCTGCTTAGGGCATCGGGTAAGATTCTAGCTAAAATAATGCGTCGATTAAGGGAATCTGTTGATGTGGGTGTTAGCACATCAGACATTGATAAGTTGGCAGAAGATTTAATTAACAAAGAAAACGCCCGTGCTGCTTTCAAGGGGTATAGGGGCTATCCGGCATGCATCTGTGCTTCAATAAACGAAGAAGTAGTGCATGGCATTCCCGGCGGGAGAAAGTTAAAAGAGGGCGATATCTTCAGCCTTGATGTGGGTTTAGTTTACCGGGGATTTTATTCAGATGCTGCCATCACAGTCGGCGTAGGAAAGATTAATCCCGGGTTAAAAAAATTAATAGATGCAACAAAGAATGCTCTTTCTGAGGGTATAAAACAGGCTCGGCCGAAAAATCATTTGGGTGATATATCTTACGCGATTCAAAACTACGCGGAAAGGCATGGTTTTTCGGTAGTCAGGCAATTTGTCGGCCATGGTATAGGCAAGGCTTTGCACGAAGAACCGGAAATACCGAATTTTGGCCTGCCGCATAGAGGGGCGGTTTTAAAAAGCGGTATGGTTTTGGCAATTGAGCCGATGATAAATCTAGGCACATGGGAGACGGAAATCCTTGAAAATGGCTGGACAGCAGTGACTAAGGACCGCCTGCCAAGTGCGCATTTTGAGCATACAGTAGCGATTACCGATAAAGGCGCGGAAATTCTTACGCAATAATCCAAATGGCAAAAGAAGATTTGATTGAGACTGAAGGGGTGGTAGTAGAAGCGCTGCCTAATGCTATGTTTCGAGTGAAGCTGGAGAACGAACATATCGTATTGGCGCATGTTTCAGGGAAAATGCGCATGAATTTTATCAGGATCCTGCCCGGCGATAAAGTGAAGCTGGAGCTTTCTCCGTATGACTTAACGCGCGGCAGGATAACATTCAGGGTGAAGGGATGAAAGTTAAAGCATCAATCAGAAAAATTTGCGATAAATGTAAAATTATCAAACGCAGAGGCGTAGTGCGGGTTATTTGTTCTAATCCCAAACATAAGCAGAGGCAGGGATAAGTTAATTTTAATTAAGGAGTTAAAAAAATATGCCAAGAATTTTAGGTGTGGATATTCCCAAAGAAAAAAGGATAGATATTGCGCTTGCTTATTTATATGGAGTGGGAAGGGCGCTTTCCGCTCAAATCCTTAAGGAAACCGCGATAGATGCGGCAAAGCGCGCGAAGGATTTAACTGACGAAGAGATTTCCCGTATTACCGCATTTCTGCAAAAAGCCACTTTTAAGGTTGAAGGCGATTTGCGCCGGGAAATTTCCCAGAATATAAAACGCCTGATGGACATTGGTTCATACCGTGGTTCACGGCATAAAAAGGGCCTTCCGGCCAGAGGCCAGCGCACGCGCACAAATTCACGCACGCGTAAAGGGCCGAAAAAAGGCGGAATGGCGGTAATTAAGAAAGAAGCAGCACCGGCAAAGAAAGCGCCTGCGGCCAAGCCCGCGGGAAAATAATACCTTAGGAGGATAGAATTTAATGGCTACAAAAGAAAAAGTTAAGAAGAAAAAGATTGCCAAGGGGATTACTTCTGGTATTGCCCATATTCAGGCAAGTTTTAATAATACAATCATTACTATTACTGACAAGCAGGGCAATGCCCTTGTCTGGTCTGCCCCCGGCATTGTCGGTTACGGCGGATCAAAAAAATCCACTCCTTTTGCCGCTCAGGTAGCAGCTACTGATGCCGCCCGGAAAGCTAAGGAAATAGGTTTGAAAGAAATTGAAGTGCAGGTTAAAGGCCCGGGGTTCGGCCGTGAATCGGCAATCAGGGCTTTGCAGGCAGCAGGTTTAGTAGTGACTTCGATCAGGGATGTAACTCCTATTCCGCATAACGGTTGCCGTCCGAAAAAGAAAAGGAGAGTATAAGTCAATGGCTCGATATACAGAAGCTACTTGCAGGCTGTGCCGTCGCGCATTAGAAAAATTATTTTTAAAAGGCACAAGATGTTATACGGAAAAATGTGCCATGACCAAAAGGGCGTTTGCCCCTGGCCAGCACGGCGAAGGCAGAAGGTCGAAACTTTCCAACTATGGCCTGCAGATGAGGGAGAAGCAAAAAGTAAAATGGATGTATGGGGTTTTAGAGAAACAGTTCCGCCTCTATTTTAAAACTGCCGCCAAAACAAAGGGTGTTACCGGTAAGGTGCTGTTGCAGCTTTTGGAAAGAAGGCTGGATAATGTCATTTTCCGTATCGGCCTGGGGATTTCCCGCGTCCAGGCAAGGCAGTTAGTGCGGCATAACTTTGTTTATGTTAATGGAAAACGGGTAAATATTCCTTCATTCCTCGTTGATAAAGACGATATTATTGAGGTGAAGGCGAAAGAAAAAGCCGCTAAAAAAATTAAAGAGATTTTAGAGCTTAGCAAAGACAGGACTGTCCCGTCGTGGCTGGAGTTTGATGCGGCAAACCTGAAAGCAAAGGTAGTCAGGCTTCCTGAAAAAGAAGATATCTCAAGTACTATCCAGGAACAGTTAATCGTAGAATTGTATTCCAAGTAACGGATCTTATCCGGTTTTTAAGTTAAGGGAGGAAATAGATGGGTATAAAATGGAGAGATTTTCAGCTACCGAAAAGGCTTGAATGTGATGAGGCAACTTATACCAATACTTACGGCAAGTTTTCCGCGGCGCCGTTTGAAAGAGGTTATGGAGTGACTTTAGGGAATTCCCTGCGCCGGGTCCTGCTTTCTTCCATTGAAGGAAGCGCTGTAACAAGCGTAAAAATCCACGGTGTGCAGCATGAATTTTCCACTATTGCCGGGGTAATGGAAGATACGACGGAAATTATCCTGAATATCAAAAATCTTGTCCTGAATTCGCATTCCAAAATACCGAAAACAATCTTTATTGAAAAAGATGGAAAAGGCGAGATTAAAGCAAGCGATATCCAGACAGATGAGACGATTGAAATTATCAATCCTGACCTGCATATTGCTACACTTAGCAAAGATATAAAATTCCGCATGGAAATGGAAGTCGGCAAGGGCCGCGGTTATGTCCCGGCGGATCAGAATAAAAAAGAAGACCAGTCTATTGGCACAGTTCCTGTAGATTCAATCTTCAGTCCGGTAAAAAAAGTTAACTTTTATACCGAGAATACCCGCGTCGGCCAGCGCACCGACTACGATAAGCTGATTGTGGAAATATTTACCAATGGTTCGATTTTTCCCAAGGACGCGCTTTTGTATGCTTCTAATATTTTACAGCGCCATCTGGATATTTTTGTCAGCTTCGGCCAGCTGCCGGAAGAGGAAGAAGAGGCAGAATTGGAAATGACAAAAGAAGAAATCGCTCTCTATGAAAAATTAAGGCTGCCTATTTCTGAGCTTGAGCTTTCAGTAAGGAGCTCTAATTGTTTAAGGGAAGCGAATATTAGAGTGATCGCGGATTTGGTAAAAAGGAACGAAGATGAAATGCTGGGTTTTAAGAATTTTGGGAAAAAATCATTAACAGAAATCAAGGAGCTTCTTGCAGGCATGGGGTTGGTTTTAGGCATGCAGGTTGACCCGAGAAAATTAAAGAAGGCTTAACTTATGAGGCATAAAAAATTAAGGCATCAACTCAACCGGTTTACCAGCTGGCATGAGGCAACATTAAAGAGTTTAAGCAGGAGCCTGCTGATTAATCAGAGCATTAAAACTACAAAGGCACGCGCGAAAGCAGCCAGGCCGATGGTAGAAAAAATCATTACTCTGGGCAAAGATAATACTTTAAGCGCCAAAAGGAAAGTATTCAGCATGCTGGGCGACCACAGTTTAGTAGCTTTGCTTTTTAACGAGATTGCCCCGCGTTTCTCTAAAAGGGCCGGCGGGTATACACGTATCTTAAGCCTTGGAAAACGCCGCGGAGATAATGCCGAAGTGGTAATTTTTGAGCTTACGGAAATTAAGAAAAAAGATTATAAGAAAGTTAAAAAAGCAAAAGCCTCACAGCCCGAAGATACTGTTAGCCATGAAGCAGTAAAAGAGCTGCCGCATGAAGAGCATAAACCAAAGGCTGAAACAGCTGTAAAAGAAGAAAAGCACCCGGTTAGTCAAAAGCCCGATAAGAAATTCTTAGGGGGCATTAAGAATATTTTTAAGAAAAAAAGCGATTCGCTTTAAAATATGCGGATAGATACAAGGCTTGCTGAACGCCTGAAGAAAGTTTCCCCTTCGTCAACGCTTGCGATTACCTCCAAGGCAAAAAAACTTAAATCCGAAGGAGTAGATGTTGTAAGCTTTGCCGCGGGTGAGCCTGATTTTGATACGCCGGATTTTATCAAAGATGCGGCAATTGAGGCAATAAAGTCAGGCTTTACCAAGTATACTCCCACTACCGGAATTCCCGAATTAAAAAGCGCCATTGCGCAAAAATTCCTTTCCGACAATAACCTCAGTTATGCACCCAGCCAGATAGTAGTTTCCAGCGGCGCCAAGCACAGTATTTTCAATGCTGTTTTTGCCCTGATTAATAAGGGCGAAGAAGTGCTGATTCCTTCTCCGTATTGGGTAAGTTATCCGGAAATGGCCAGGCTTGCCGAAGGCATCCCGCGGTTTATCCCTACTCTGGCGGAGAACAATTTTAAAATTACGCCCAAAGACCTGGAAAAATATATCAGCGCGAAAACTAAAATACTTATTCTCAACAGCCCCTCAAACCCTGTGGGTTGCGTTTATAGTTCTGATGAGCTGAAGAAAATTGCTAAAATCTGCGTTGAACATAAAGTCTTTGTAATTTCCGATGAGATTTACGAAAAAATCATTTTTGATAATTTAAAGCATGTTTCCATTGCAGGATTCGGCAAGGAAATTTATGACTTTACTATTACCGTAAACGGCCTTTCCAAGAGCCATTCCATGACCGGCTGGAGGATTGGTTACCTTGCCGGGCCGCAGGATGTAATTGACGCGATTTCCAAGATACAGGATCATTCTACTTCCAATCCTACTTCAATTGCCCAGAAAGCAGCGGTTGCTGCTTTAAAAGCAGGGGATGAATTTTCCAAAACTATGTGCCGGGAATTTCAGAAGCGCAGGGATTATGCTATTCAGAGGCTGGCAGGGATAAAGAAACTTACCTATATTAAGCCTGAGGGCGCATTTTATATTTTTTGCGGTATTGCTAAAACCAAGCTTACTGCTGCAATTTTTGCCGGCAGGCTGCTGGACGAGATGGCAGTCGCGGTTATCCCGGGCGAAGGTTTTGGCAGGCAGGATTATATACGTATCAGCTTTGCCGCGAGCATGGAGCAGTTGAAAAAGGGATTAGATAGAATTGAAGAATGGGTGAATAAACTCTAAAGCCATGAGCAAGACAATCGCAGAGAAAATATTAAGCACACATGCCGGCCGCAGCTTGAAAGCCGGCGATTTTGCTATTTGCAAAATTGATTTTGCCTTTGGCCAGGACGGCACATCGTCTATTATTATTGATAGGGTTAAAGAATTAGGCCTGCCGGAATTAAAAGCTAAATTTTGCATGGTGATTGACCATAGCGCGCCTTCTCCCAGTGAAGGTGTTTCCAGGGTGCATAAAAAAATGCGTGATTTTGCGCAGGGTTATAAAAGCAATCTTTATGATATCGGCTGTGGGGTATGCCATCAGGTTATTCCTGAATCAGGGGAGATTCTCCCCGGGGATTTAGTTTTTGGTGCTGATTCTCATACTTGTACTTACGGCGCATTAGGCGCTTTTTCCACCGGCGTAGGCTCAACTGATTTGGCGGTAACTTTAGCAACCGGCAGGAACTGGCTGAAAGTCCCGGAGACCATTAAAATTATCGTTAAGGGTAAAATTCCCAAAGGAATATTTGCAAAAGATATAATACTCTATATAATAACAGATATCGGCGCAGATGGGGCTACCTATAAGGCAGTGGAGTTTTGCGGGCCGGTAATTGACCAGCTGGATATGGACGGCCGTTTTACTATTTCCAATATGGTGGTGGAAATGGGCGCTAAGGCAGGTTTTATGCCGGTAGATAAAAAAACTATTGCTTGGTTAAAACCCCGAGTTAAAGGAAAAAGAAAAATTATTCCGGTTGTGGCTGATAAAGATGCGGTCTATGCCAAAACCTTAGAATACGATATTTCAAAATTAAAGCCGCAAGTATCTTGCCCGCATAGCGTGGATAGCGCGGTAAACGCAGATAGCTTAAAAGATACGGTTATTCAGGAAGCTTTTCTTGGGACTTGCACTAACGGAAGGCTTGCGGATTTAAAAATTGCAGCTGCAGTATTAAAGGGTAAAAAAGTTGCCTCAGGCATGCGCTTGATTATTGCCCCCAGTTCGCGCACTATTTTCCAGCAGGCATTGAAGCTCGGGCTCGTGGATATATTTATCAAAGCCGGGGCAGTAATTGTCGCTCCCGGGTGCGGGCCGTGTGTCGGAACGCATAACGGCATACCTGCCGACGGAGAAAAAGTAATTTCAACCGCGAACAGAAATTTTAAAGGCAGAATGGGCAATCCCAGCGCATTCATTTACCTGGCATCTCCGGCAACAGTGGCAGCATCGGCAATTACAGGAAAAATCAGCGATCCGCGTAAGTATTTATAAACAAAATCCAGGAGGCGCGCATGGAAATCAGGGATCTGTTATTATTATGTATTGAGAAAAAAGCCTCAGATTTGCACCTCACCGAAAATGAGCCACCGATATTGCGTATTGACGGTAAACTGCACCGCACCAGCATTTCCTCTTTAAGTAAAGACGATTTAAAAAGGCTGATTTACAGCGTTTTAATTAATCCCCAGAAAGAAAAATTTGAGCAGGAATTGGAATTGGATTTTTCTCTTGCTTTGCCAAGCCTTGACAGGTTTAGGGTAAATGTGCATTTGCAAAAAGGAGTGGTTGAGGCAGCTTTCCGCAGGGTTCCGCTGGTGATACCGACGATCCATGAATTAGGCCTACCGCCGATAGCTTTGGATTTAGCGCGCAGGCCCAATGGCCTGGTATTGGTTACCGGCCCTACCGGCGTAGGAAAAACCACGACCCTGGCAGCAATTATTGATTTGATTAACAGCGAAAAAGAATGCCTGATGGTTTGTATTGAGGACCCGATAGAATTTATCCATATTAATAAAAAAAGTGTTGTTAAACAAAGAGAAGTTTACGCTGATACGCGTTCTTTTGCCGATGCCTTAAAGCATACTTTGCGCCAGGACCCCAATGTTATTGTCGTCGGTGAAATGCGCGATTTAGAAACTATTTCTACAACGCTGACTGCCGCAGAAACCGGGCATTTGGTTTTGGCGACTCTGCATACTCCGGATGCGCCGCAGACTATCCAGAGGATTATAGATGTTTTTCCGCCGCACCAGCAGCAGCAGGTAAAACTGCAGCTTGCTGATTGTTTACAAGGAGTAATTTCTCAGCTGTTGTTGCCCAGGACATCAGGCCAGGGCAGGGTACTTGCCACAGAAATAATGGTGGCTACTCCGGGCATCAGGAACCTTATTCGTGAGGCGGAAATTGAGCAGATTCCTACGCTTATGCAGACCGGCAGCCAGTATGGCATGAAGACAATGGACAAATGCCTGAAGGAATTATTCCAGCAAGGCTTAGTTACTCTTGATGCAGCAATGTCTAAGGTTAAGAATCCCGAGGAATTTAAACAACTTTAAAATATGAAACTGACAGCCAAAGCAATAAAATTAGGCGATAATATCAATACGGATTTTATTATTTCCGGCCGTTATAAATTTTCCATCACTGATATTACGGAGTTAGCAAAGCATATTATGGAAGATATTGACCCGGCTTTCCCCGCAAAAATCTTATCCGGCAAATCTGTAATCGTGGCAGGGAGTAATTTCGGCATGGGATCTTCACGGGAACAGGCGCCGCTGGTGATTAAAGCCGCGGGGATTACCGCGGTTTTAGCCAAGTCGTTTGCGCGGATTTTTTACCGTAACGCCTTTAATATCGGCCTGCCGCTGATTGAGCTGGATACAGATAAAATCAGCGAAGGAGATGAATTAGAGATAGATTTTAACCGCGGGTTAGTAAAGAACCTGAGTAAAAATATTGAATTTACCATCAGCCCTTTGCCGGAATTCATGCAGAAATTATTGCAGGAGGGCGGGGTTATTAATTATTATAAAAAATACGGGGAGTTAAAAGTTTAAGATGAGCCATAAAGTAACCTTAATTTCCGGAGACGGTATCGGCCCTGAAGTAACGCTGGCAGCCAGAAGATGCATTGATGCCACAGGCGTAAAGATAGAATGGGAAGAAGTAATTGCCGGACAGCTGGCTTTGGAAAAATTCGGCGACCTTCTGCCGGAAAGTGTCCTGGAATCAATCTGGAAAAATAAAATTGCTTTAAAAGGCCCGATGGTAACTCCTATCGGCACGGGTTTCCGCTCGGTCAATGTGGCAATCAGGCATGCTTTAGATTTGTATGCTTGTGTGCGGCCGGTAAAGTCATATGCAGGCGTAAGAAGCCACTACAAAGATATAGATTTGGTGATTATCAGAGAGAACAGCGAAGATTTATACGCCGGCATTGAATTTGAGGAAGGCAAGCCCGAGACTAAAATACTGATTTCAGAAATTGAGAAATACAGCAAAAAATCTATCCGGCCGGATTCAGGGATTTCCATTAAGCCGATTTCCAAGTTTGCTTCAGAGCGGATTATCAGGTTTGCTTTTGAATACGCCTTGAAATACAACCGTAAAAAAGTCACCTGTGTGCAAAAGGCAAATATTATGAAATTTACCGACGGGCTATTTTTGAAGATTGGCCGCGAAGTTGCCAGAGAATATGAAGGAAGGGTTGCTTTTGATGAAGCGCTCGTGGATAATATGAGCATGCAGCTGGTGCAGAAGCCGCACAATTATGATTGCCTGGTGCTGCCCAATCTCTACGGTGACATATTATCTGATCTCTGCGCCGGGCTTGTCGGCGGCCTGGGCGTTGCCCCGGGTGCGAATATCGGAGACCGGCTGGCGGTATTTGAAGCAGTGCATGGTTCAGCTCCGAAATACACCGGGCAGAATAAAATTAATCCTACGGCGATGATCTTATCCGGAGTGTTGATGTTAAGGTATCTTAAGGAATTTAAGGCTGCGGATGCGCTGGAGAATGCCGTGAAAGAAATTCTGGCAGAAGGTGTTTCTGTTACTTATGATTTAAAGCCGCATCGCGATGACCCAAGTGCCGTAGGCACCCGCGAAATGGCAGATGCGATTATAAAAAAATTATCATGAAAATTTCTATTATTGGCGGCGGCAATGTAGGCGGTTTGGCAGCGATGCGCCTTGCTCAGGAAGGGGTAGGGGATATTTTTTTAATTGATGTTGCCCCGGGCCTTGCCAAAGCAAAGGCTTTTGATATGGATGATGCCCGATATCTTCTGAAGATGAATTATTCTGTTACTGGTACCGACGACCTGAAAGAAGTGAAAGATTCGGATATTGCGGTAATTACCGCAGGCCTGGCGCGCAAGCCGGGGATGACCCGGGAAGATTTAGCCAATAAGAATGCCGTAGTTTTAAAGAGCGTATGTGCGGGAATTAAAGAATTTGCGCCTGATGCGATAGTGGTAATTGTTACCAATCCCCTGGACCTGATGACCTACTTTGCTTTTAAAACCCTGGGTTTTAAAAAGAACCGCGTATTTGGCATGGGCACAAGCCTTGATGCTTCAAGGTTTGCTAATCTGATTGCGCAGGAATTAAAAATTCCTGTAACCGATGTTGAGGCAATGGTAGCCGGTATCCACGGTGAAGGCATGCTTCCTTTGCCGCGCTTCAGCAATATTAAAGGGGTTGCTCTGGATGAATTTTTAAGCGAAGCAAAAATCAAAGATCTGATCAGCCGGACAGTCGGCCGCGGCGCAGAAATTGTTTCTCTCTTCGGCAGCGGCAGCGCCTATGTTGCTCCTTCAGCGGCGATTGCCGACATTGTAAAGATTATTGCCAAAAATGAATTACGCATTGTTACTGTTTCGGCGTGCTTAAACGGTGAATACGGAATTAAAGATGCTTCTTTGGGCGTGCCTTGCCGTTTAGGCAGAAAAGGCATTGAACAGATTGTTGAACTGGATTTATCTGAGGAAGAAAAAGAAATACTTTTCAGGTCTGCTGACAACCTCAAGTCGCAATACGATAACATAACTGCTTAAAATATGCGTTATGACCTAGCGATTATCGGCGCAGGTTGGGCCGGGTTCAACGCCGCTAAAAAAGCCCAGGCTGCAGGATTAAAAGTAGCGTTGATTGAAAAGAATTTAATCGGCGGCACCTGCCTTAACCGCGGATGTATTCCTACCAAAGCTTTATTGCAATCTGCAAAAATCTATAATCTTTCTAAAAAAGCAAAAACTTTCGGCATTGCTATTTCAGGCGCGGAAATTAATTTTACTGAGATTCAGGCAAGAAAAGAAAAAATTACTTCTCAATTGCGCCAGGGGATGGAGTTTTTGCTTAAAGGCGTGGATGTTATCCAGGCCGAGGCAAAAATAATTTCTGAGCATACACTGGAAGCCGGAGGCCGTAATATTGAGGCAAAATATATTCTGATTGCCAGCGGCTCAAAGCCTGTTGAATTAAATAGTTTTAAGTTTGACGGTAAAAAAATCCTTTCCAGCGACGATATTCTTAATTTAAAAGAAATACCCGGGTCTTTATTAATTATCGGCGGAGGGGTTATCGGATGTGAATTCGCCTCTCTTTTTTCAAGTTTAGGAAGCAAGGTTATGATAGCAGAAAAAATGCCTCAACTTTTGCCCGGAGAAGATCCGGAAGTTGCCAAAAAACTTGAGCTTGCCCTGAAGAAAAAAGGAATTAAGGTTAGTATTGGCATAGATGCAACAAGTATTAATACAGATAATTACAGTTGTGTTTTAGTTTGTGTCGGCAGGAAGCCGGAAGAAAAAATCAGTGTAGATGATTTTCTCAGGACTACGGCACCGGATGTTTATGCTGCCGGCGATTGCACCGGAAAAATCATGCTGGCACATTATGCTGCTTATCAGGGGGAAATAGCGGTAGAAAATATGCTGCATCCTGATGCGCCAAAAAAATGCAGCAGCCTGAATATCCCGAACTGTATTTTTATTGATCCGGAAATAGCAAGCGTCGGCTTAAAGGAATCTGAGGCAATTGCCGGAGGCAGAGAAGTTAAAATAAATAAATTTGATTTTTTAGGCCTTGGAATGGCGCGTATTTTAGATGAAACAGACGGTTTTATCAAGATAATTTCAGATAAAAATACGGATAAATTATTAGGAGCATCAATTATCGGGCCGCGCGCCACGGAGTTAATCGGGATTTTTACGCTTGCCTTATCTTCAGAATTGACTGCGGCCCAGATAAGAAATACTATTTTTGCCCACCCGACTTTATCAGAATCAATTCATGATGCATTAAAATGAGTTTTAAAGTACTTGATTTAGGGCTGGTTAACTACGAAAAAGCGCTTGTCTTCCAGCAGGAAGTTTTTAAAGCAGTGGAAAACAACATATCGGAATCTGCTTTAATTCTTTGCAGGCATTATCCGGTAATTACCTGCGGCAGGCAGGCAGATAAAAAGAATATCCTTGTTCCTGAGCAAGAATTAAATAATAAAGGTATTTCGCTTTATGAGGCCAGCAGGGGTGGAGATGTTACTTACCATGGCCCCGGGCAGTTGATTATATATCCGGTGTTTAATTTAGCTCATTTTAAAAAAGACATTCATTGGTTTTTGCGTTTTCTTGAAGAAACGGTTATTGATTTGCTGGTTGATTTCGGGATAAAAGGAGAAAGGATTAAGGGTAAGACCGGAGTTTGGGTGGATAAAAAGAAAATCTGCTCTATTGGCATAGCTATCAGGCGCTGGATTACTTTTCACGGTTTAAGCATTAATATTAAGAAAGATGATTTAGCTAATTTCAGCTTAATCCGCGCTTGCGGCATGGACATAAAAATGACTTCTCTTGAAACAATTTTAGGCAGAAATATAGATATAAATGATGTTTCAGAATCCGTTTTAGCCGGAAGGAGAGCGTTATGACTAAAGTAATCTTACCTGAATTAGGCGAAGGAATTGAAAAAGCCACGGTTTCTTACTGGTATTTCCAGCAGGGAGAGAAGGTAAATGAAAAGGATGAT
>Ga0265297_10002088_pt1 | contig 42695 bp, 65 predicted proteins | sample Munlanlwell13791_FD_192502 | JGI IMG/M metagenome (GOLD analysis project Ga0265297, IMG submission 192502) | Leachate microbial communities from a municipal landfill in Southern Ontario, Canada - Leachate well 137-91 | ecosystem: Engineered > Solid waste > Landfill > Unclassified | place... | reverse complement strand
GTCTCCTACGTAACCCCCCGGAAGAACCTAGTTTGCGCGCTCTCCCGGCACGCCCCAGTTTTTTGCCGCACCAACCGTGTCCAAAGTGTACGGATAGAAACTGACCGGCAATATCTGCCGCTTCTTTTTCGTAACGCGCGGCGCCCGGGCTCACCGCCTCACCCCCAACATCCTCCATGGCGCATCCACGACCCAGTGCGCCGCCTCGGTCAGCCAGGCCAGCCCAACGATGGCCCAGAAGATCGCCTCGCGGAGGCAACATAGCAACAGCCTCACCCCCCTCCCCCTCCCTCTTCTCCGCCTCAGTCTTGCGTCGATGGCACGCATGGCAAAGGCTCTCAATGTATTTGCGGTGGTAGCTCATTTCCCGCCCCCCCCATCATCTCGAAAGCCACGCGGGCCAGCCTTAACGCAACCTCCTCGCCAGTGCATTGCAGTCGGCACGACTGGGGCATGGCCGCATAGAGTTTGTCTCGTATCTCCTCCACCGTCACCGCCGGCCGGGGCTTGTCCTGCTCGTAAAATGGCTCGGCATCGTGCCCGCGACTGCCGCGCCCCTCCGCCCCCGCATCCTGCTCGGGCTTGGCCTCGGCAAAGGCGCGGAGCTTGGCGCATTCTTGGTCAGTGGGCAGTCGAATCGTCTTGTGCAAGTCAGCCAACAGCCTCAGCACTTCGTCCCTATCGGCACTCATCGGTCTACCTCCAAATCATCAGGGTGCTTTCCGAACAGGCGAGCCATTGGTTTTTGAAGCGCCTTCCGCAACGCAAACAGTTCTTCACGCAAGTGTGCGTTTTGGGCTTCCAGCGCCGGTAGCTTTGATTGGGCGGCAGCCAGCGTTTCGTCGCTGACGTATTCCAGATCACTGGCCCCGGACACGCTATACCCTATCAGTTGCGCGAACTGCTCACGGTCCTCTCGACTAAAGTCCTTTTCCGCTAAGCTGTTCATGTCGAAAGGGCCGGCGTCCAACAGGTGGCGCACTATGGCGTTTGCTCGGAAGCGAAACACGCCCCCCGCGTCCTTTTCGACGTACTGAATTGGATGTTTGCGCTTTCTATCTGCACTCATCGGCGCACTCCTTGCAGAGCCTCCCGCGTGGCCTTGCGGTATTCGCAAAGCTGAATCAGTCTGTCACACAGCCCGAAGCCACAGCCCACCGCGATTCCGTATTCGCGCAGTATGGCAAAGCAGTTATCTAGCACAACCTGCCGCATCTCCACTTCTTCGGAAAGAATCGCGGCCTTTCTCTGTAAATCGTCCCGGGATGGTAGCTTCCCCTTGCCCCTGCGCTTCATTTCTTCCCCTCCTTGCTCGCGGGACAGGCGGGGCCAACACGCTCAGCCCTTAATTGCCAGCCTAGCGAGCACTCGCCAAAGTCCCCCAGGAACGGACAGCGACTCTCGCAACCACCGTCAAGCGCCGCCGGAATCATCGCCGCGACGGCCGCCTTGCCGATACACTCTTGCATCTGCTCCTCTGTCCAGTCGGAGCCGGCAAGGTTGATGGTTTGGTCGGTAGCGGCTTTGCCGATGGCCCGGTAATCAAGCTCCATGATCGGCCTCCACAATCAGGACGCGGCGGCAGAATTTATTGCATTGCTTCCACAGTGATTTGACGCACTGACCGCGCCTGGCACACAGTGTAACCAGCAGCAGATTCCCAAGGTCGCCGGGCTTGCTATCGCACCAGTAGCCACCAGCCACCACCTTCCCGCCCTTGACCTTGGCGGCGAGGGCGCGGTGGACTTCCATGTGCGCCACATAAAGACACCCGGGAGATTGGCACACAACGCAATCGTGACCGTCAAGCAAAATTGTGCCCGGGTTCTTGAGGCACTTGCCTCCACACAGCGGGCACTTCGGAACCCTACTTCCCATCGCCGGCCTCCTTCCTAGCTCTCGACCACAGGCATCATCGGGTTGTACCAGCCCGGCAGTTTGCCGCGCCGCGCCTTACGCTGGCGCATGGTTTCGGCTGCGGCCATTTGGGCATACTCGTGCTTGGAGTTCTCCAGGGCGCGGCGCAGGGAGCGGGCCACATGCTCGGCCTGGAAGTCGCTGGCCTCCTCCCGGCCAAAATGGTGGGTCCAGCGTTTGCCGTTGACCAAGTGGTCGATCTCCACGGTGAGGGTCTTGCCTTCGCACTTGATTCTAATCACGACTTTCTCCCTTCTCTGCCGGCGCGGCGGGCTCATCACAGATTTCGATTGCCCGAGATAGTATCAGCGCATCCCGCCGGCAACTCTCGGGCTTGCCGGAGTCGTTCGCATACGTCTCCAGGTAGCTCCGCAGTTTGCCAGCTATCGCCGGGGCGGTGAACAGGCAGGCGTCCTCTCGGATGCAGACCATTCTTCGCTGTTCCATGTTACCGTCCTTTCTTCCCTGCCGGCGCGGAGGGCTTGCCCCACAGAAAGTTGCACGCTCCGCAACGGTGCTTCCCTGGATGCCCCTTGGGCCTCATACAGAGACACGACGGGGCGGTGCCTTCTCGGATAAACCACTTCTTGCATCTTGGCCTTGCCATTTCACTTCCTCCCATCTGCGGCCGGTGCGGCGGGCTTGCTCGGAAACCCGCTCCCTATGTCGGCACCACCGCAATATGGCGGAGCGGTGAACACAGCGCCAGCACCAAGGGCCGGCGCGGCGGGCTTGCATTCCCCGGTCGGCACTTGCCGCGCACCACACCGTCGTTGCCGGCAGAGGTTCTTCCCGCCACAGTAAACCGCTTCGTGCGGCACACCGTGGACGCAGCCACGGCAACGGGATGAGCGCCTGTCGGCTCCTGGACATATCAGCATCATCATTCGCCGGCTCCCTTCTCCCCGGCCGGCGCGGAGGGCTTGCACTTGTGCCCAAACCGCTTTCCAGTCCAGTGTTCGCCGCACTCCCGACAGTACCAGTTACCATCTCGCTCCTGCCATGGTGGATCGGTAGCGACCTCCGACTCGGCGGCCGGCGCGGCGGGCTGGTCACATGGCCGCTCACGCTCTGCGGTACAGTCTCCCATCTCATCCAGGTGTTCGCAGTCTGAGCAATTCCCGGCCGGCGCGGAGGGCTTGCCGGGCGCAGTCTCCCCAAACCATTGCTCATAGTCCTTGCGGGCTTGAGCATCGAGTTTCTTGATGGCATCCTGCGAGGCCGGCGCGGCGGGCTTGGGCTTGACAGGCGTGTTGGGCCTTGGCTCAAAGCACTTGCGCCCATCGGTGGACACCCGCACCCTTGCGCCCGACAGCAGGCACTCCCCTCCGCGATGCGATGGATGGTGTCTCCAAAATCTATCGCAGTTTCCACATCTAGTGTTCATTCCCCGGCTCCTTTCTGCGAGGCCGGCGCGGCGGGCGGGGCGGCGAGGGCGGTTTGCATTTGCAAGCAGACCTTATTGTGCACCCACGGCTCGCCGTCCTTCTTGACTGATGGACAGACGTTGGAGCAGAACTCCTTGTGGGCCATTCGTAGAAGCTCCCTCGCCTCCCTCAGCCGCTCGGCCAGGGAGTCGCGCTCCCCCTGCAACGTCATCATCGCCTGGACGCTGGCCTCGCGGGCAGAGGCGAGTTGGCGGCGGAGGTCCTCGCAGGAGAGGCAGGCTTGAGACGCGGCGTGGGCGGTCAACAGGGCTTCGGAATCAGGCATGGGATACCCTCCTGTCAATGCCGGTCATCCGGCAATAGGCCAGCGCCCCGATCCGCGAGGCAAGGCGCGGGTCGCGCCTGTCCAGTTCCTCGCGCGTCAGGTTGCTGGTCACGATGGTCTGCTTGCAGTCATCCAGCCGCTTGCTGACCACCAAGTAAAGCGCCTGCCCGGTCCAGTCGCTGGCGTGTTCGGAGCCGAGATCGTCCAGGACCAGGAGCGCCGGCTTGGTGTACTGCCGCGTGACTTCCGCCTCGGAGCCCCGGCCGCCGAACGTGCCGCGGAGTTCTTGCAGGAACCGCGGGACCGAACACCACAGCGCCGGATTCAGCGGCAAGTCAGCCAGCGGAAGCTCTGACAGGATTCTGCGCATCCACGCGGCGGCCAGCCACGACTTGCCGACGCCGGCCGGGCCCGTGATGAACAGGCCGTCGGCGTTGGGCACTACTCCCGCATGATCGGCCGGGAGCCTGGCCCCCAGGAACCTTTGCGGCACGCCCAGGCCGGCCATGTAGCTGTTGCCCGACATGCTAGGTGCCTGCGAACTTTCCGGCTTGCTCTGTGGCCGCTGTGAACAGGCGGCCCGACTGAGCACCGCCCCGACTTGCTCCGGTCCCGTTGCCATGGTTCCTCCCATCGTTCTGCGCCCTGTCCATCCAGGCGTTCAAGAATTTCAAGCGCCCCTTCGGCGTCTTGCGTTTCGTCGGGTTCGCCAACTCCCAGGTGTGGGCCTTGCGGATCTCCGTCAGCACGTCCACCCCGGGATAGCACTGCCGCCAACTCGGAAGCATCTGCGGCAGGTCAAAGCACAGCTTCACGTCGGCCTCGTAGATGACCAATCCTTTGAGTTCGTTGGGCACGGCGTGCGCGGGAGCGACCGCGGCAGCGGGCGGCTCCGCGCTACCTTCCTTTCCTTTCCCTTCCTTTCCCTTCCCTTCCCTTCCAGGGGAGTCGGCGGGGAGTTGACGGGGAGTCGGCGGGGAGTCGGCGGTTACTATTGATTCAAGCCACGCAATGTTGGGGCGTTGCGCAACCTCAAACAGGCGCGCGAACTCTCGTTCGCCTCTTTTGCCCCGTCCGACGGTGACCGCAAGGTCACTGACTCCCCATGGCCTCCCCGTCCGCTCACCGTTGTCGGTGAGCCAGCCGTGACGGGGGCGGGACTGGGCGGAGAGTTTCTCGATGACCAGAAGAAAAGCTCCGAGAATCGCAAGGCCATCCGGCTCGGTCAGGACGTGAGACAGGCCCATGCCGTGCTTGTTCGGAACACAGACGAACCCGCACCGGTCGCGGGTACGGCTGCGGTCATTCTCGAAGTGCCGGTCCCAGTCCTTGACCCGGTAGGTTGTCATTTCCCGTCCTCAATCCTCACCATGAACCGCGCCGCGTCCCACACCCGCCGCGCCAGAAGCGCCGCGTCCCGGCTGTGCTCCGAGGTCTGCCGCTGAAACTCGGGGAAGATGGCCTTCCAAGTGGCCACCGGGTTCTGCCGCTTCGTCCCGCCGGAGGCCGGCTCCTTGCGCACAACCTTGATCCCCAGGCCCTCGCAGTAGCCGGCCAGGGATTCGGCCTTGGCGTAGCAGGCGCCGACGTTCCGGGCCATCTTTAGCGCCTTGCCCATCTGCGAGGGGATAGCCCGGCCGTGGCGGAACAGCGCGCCGCCCTGGCGCGGGATCTCCACGGCCACAAGGTCAAGGTGTGGGATGATCTTCTGCCAGAGCTTGAGCCGGTCCTTGACATCCTGGCCCGTTTCGCCCCAGTCGATGCTCACGGCGTCGATGAGCTGCGGCCGGTTGGCGTCGTTTGTGCCGTAGAGCGCCAGGCCAGTGCGGGCGCCGGGGTCAACAGCCAAGACTATCATCAGTCAGTCCTCCCAGGAACCACGAAACCCAGCCCGGAGCGCCGGAGCGCCTCGACACAATCCGGACCTTTGGCCAGCAGCAAAGAACCGGCGCCGGCGCTGTCTCCCGGCGTGCCGTCCGGACGGAGAAACCGCAGGCGTCCCCGGATGAAGCAGAGAGCGTCCGCATAGACGGCGTAGTCGTGGAACCAGGAGGCGTCCGTCCTGGCGAACACCAGCATGACGCCGGAACAGGCGGACCGAATGAAGCGGCCCACCCACTTGTGCGTCTCGGTCCCATACGGGGGATTGCACCAGACGCGCCCGGCCCAGGGCGCCCGCAGGCCGTCGTGGCTCTTCGTCAGGTGAACGGCGGCCGGAACCCAGGGAACCGTCAAGGCCCCCGGGCTGGCCGGGTCCAGGTCGAACGTCAGGCCCAGGCGCTCGAAGACCAGGGGGGGGGTGTACCACTCCGCCGTCTCGTTGTGGGCGGACTCGTGGGAGAAGCCGGCGCGCTTCATGCGTCACCGCCGAAAAGCACCGTCTGCCCATCCTCCTGAAAATCGTCGTAGGGAATGTGCTCGTACCACCGCAGCCGGCTGTAATACTTCATCATCCGGCGGAGTTCGGTTTCGGTCCAGCCTGGCGCAACGTAGCCGTTTTTCTCCTTGGCGTCGGTCGGCTGGTAGCGCATCGGGTTCGGGCGGACACCCCAGGAGCGGACCAGTTCCAGCCGCCCCCGCGCGTCGGCTGGCGTGTCGTTGAATCCGATGAGCACGTAGACGCCAAGATCGGACGTTGTCCGCTCCCTGGCCAGGTTCAGGGCGGTGCCGACGGTGTCCGCAGCGGCCCAGGAGTCCAAAGCGAAGCGAACCTTGACCTTGAGCTTTCCCAGTAGATCGGCCGCCTTCGGGGTGAACAGCCGGGCGTCCAGGCCCTGATTAAAGTCCACGCGATAGAAGGCGCGCAGGCGCTCCACTACCCGTTCTTGGTGGGCGCGGCTTGCCGCCAGGAAGTTGTTGTCGCAGACCATCGGCGCCGGCCGGAAGTCGGGCAACTCCTTGAACTCCGGCTCGATCTTTGGGACGATACACCACGGGCAGCGGTTCGGGCAGCCCCGCGTTGTGAACGTCGCCAGCGGGTTGTGAAACAGGAGGGGTTCGACAGGCGAACAGGCAGAGACCGCAATCCCGCACTCGTCCAGGAGTTCGGCATGGACCACTGCCGCTGGTCCGCCGGCTACCACGGGGCCGGCATGTTTCGACGCGAGATCCACCGCCTCCGGAATGTCCCAGGAGAACACGATGGACAGATAGAGCACGTCCCCGATCCGCCAGGAGGCAGTGCCCTTGCGCCACTGATTCACATCCCCCTCCCCTTCTGCCCGTCATGGCCGACAGGCCCGGGGGCGAACAGCGATTCCGAGGGGTTGCACCAAACCGGGGAGGGGCTAACCGGTTGCGGGGGGACCGCGACCGGCGCCCCGTCCCCAGCTGGCTCGGGTACGCCCCGGGCCAACGCTTGCGCCACTCGCCGGCCTTCGTCGGTCAGCATTGCCGACACGACCGGCGAGCTTGCCTCGGAAATCTTGACGTGGAATCGGATGACCAGGCCCATGCGCTCCAACTCCCCCGCTCTCTGACTGAACGCCAGCACCCCGGCCCGCTTCTGCGAGTCGGCCGTCGTAATCGGACCCTCAAGAAGTGCTACGAGGACCTGTCTGTACTGGCGCCTCACTGGAAACTCCCACCCCCCGGTGGCCCCGGGCTTCTGCGCCCGGGGTGCTACTTGACGAACAGCTTTACAGGTATGGCTATGAGCAAAACCACAACGATGATGGCAGCGATGAAAGCTAGCGGCCCCCACAGCGGCGCCGTGACCCACCACCACGACCAGTCAATGACCTTGCACAGCTTGAGGACCAGGAAGACCAGGAAGAGGACCGTGCCCAATCCAAATCCGTTGCCAGCGGCGCTCTTGGAGTCCATCGACGGTTTCCTTTCTCGCCGCTCTACGCCTTGACGGCTACCTTGGCCATGCTCGCGGCCTTCTCGACCCGCGCCGCGTCCTTGTCGAAGCGGATCTTGTTGCGGTGCAGGAGCCCGGCGGCGTCGTCCAGGACGGCCTCCAGGATGACCAGCTCCGCCTCGGCCATGCCGCGGGCCGTCGCCTCCGCCCGGCGGTTGGCCTCGGCCAGACCTAGCTCGTTCTGCAAGGCGGCCACCTTGGCGACCAGCGGGTCCACAACCTCGGCGTGTAGCTTCCGGGTCTTGCCCGCGTCCTCGATCGCCAGGCGCTTGGCGTCCTCACACAGACCGACCTCCCGGGCGAGTTTCTCAAGTTCGTGCTTCAGGCTGCTCATCTGATTTCCTTTCTGCGGGAATGCCCGCTGGGTTCCCCCCGTTTTACTTGGGGGAGCTATTTGGATTTCTTGACCGTCGCCGACTTGCCGCCGACCGAGAGGGTCACGGCCTCGACGCCGGGGGTCTTGTCCACAAAATCCTGCATTGCCGACGCCGTTTCCATCCCGGCAAGCTCCATCTGCGCCGGGGTCACGGAGATCTCGACCGGCTCGCCCAGGTTGTCCAGCGCGAAGATCGCGGCCTCGCGCCGCATGGGCTCTTCGTAATGGACCTCGGCGAAGTTCACCGGGCCGGTGCAGTCGATGACCAGCTTCTTGAAGGTGACGCGGTGGGACTTGACGACCTCGCCGTCCTCGCTCCGCGCTTCGACGATGCACTCCTGCGGATCGCAGGGGAGTTCCAGCTTGCCGGCCGAGTCGTTGACCGCCTGCATGGCGGCCAGCGCGTTGGCGCTCCCGCGGCACAGCCCGGCCAGCATCTTGTCGTCCGTGCCCAGGACGCAGAGCTTGTTGCAGAGCACCGCGATCTTGCCCTCTTTGGGGGCCTTGGCGGTGAACTGGTGGAAGTTGCCCTTGATCGTGACGTGCTTCATGGTCAACCCTTTCCGGCGCTGTGCGCCTAGACTCTCTTGAAGGCGATTGCCCAAACCCAGGGATTCGCGTCCCAGCCGAAGCCGCGGGCGGCGTTGATGGAGTTCCAGAGAACCGCGAAGTTGCGGCGGTAGACGTTATCAATCGCGCTCTGGATGGAGGCATGAAAGACACCGTGGCATGCGTCGGCGCCCTCGGCCTTGGCGTCCTCTTCGCTTATCTCCTGCACCCGCTGCACCCGGACCGCCGTCACTTCCAGGGTTAGGCGGCTGGCCCAACGGGGCATGTGGATAGATGGCTTCCAGTTAGTCTTGCAGGGCCACAGGTCGCGCGCTTGCTCTCGCGGTTCAAAGGCACGGTCTGCCGCATACTTGACGCCCATGTGGGCCACGTGAACGCCGGATGGCAGCCCGCCGACATCGCCAGTGGTGGGCACCCACGTCTCCCGCACCCACAGCTGGTCACCTGGCAGGCCATAAGGACACGCAAAGTACCGCTGCGACCCATCCACCACGGAATAACCGTCCGGAGCCACTTTGAGCCAGTGCGCCCGCCCCACGTTGCGCCTGTCTCCAGTGGTAGACACACACTCTGCCAGCCTATATCCGGAGTCGGGCGGTTGAATCTTCATCACCCGCCGCGTCTGTGTCTTGGTGCCGTCCAGGATGGCTTGGACCATCGGGCCGCTGAAGAGAATCGGGCGCTCAGTCATGGCCCGCTCCTTTTTCCGCTCCCGTTACAGGTGCCGCCCCGCAATGGTGCGGCTTCAGCACCAACGTCAGCCCCTGCCGCGGCTTGTCCTCGAAGTGCCCGGAGACCGGCTCGCCGGTGATGCTCAGGGCGGTGACGGTGCTCTCCGGGTCCGGCCGCATGTACCCCTCTTCCATGCACCGCCACAGGCCCGGGCCGGTTTCGACCATGACCACCGGGCGGCGACAGTGGCGGCAGGACTTGGCGACCTTGGTGAGTCTCATCACACGTACTCGCTCAGGGCGTCGATGGCGCTTTCCAGGTCTTCAAGGCCGCGGGTAGACGAGTCCATCATGCCCTCGACATCACCCAGCAGTTCGCGTATCCGGTCTCGCGCCTTGGCGATCTTCTTCTTCTCGGCCTCAAGCTGAGACACGATCTTTTTCATGTTCTTCACGCCGTCACCGCCTCGGCCGTGACCGGCTCCGCGCTGCCAGCCTCGACCCACCAGAAGGTGAAGCCCTCGGCCGGGACCAGCCCGGCGCGGTCCGCCCGGGTAGCCATGACAATCACGCGCTCGAAGTCGGGGCCGATGCTCTCCAGCCAGCCCATGAAGTCCGCGCGGGCGGGGCCGGCGAGGATATCGGCCTCGTCCAGGACCAGCAGCCCGAGCCCCGCCGCCTTGGAGAGGGCGGCGGCGAACGCACAGCCCAGCCGGAACCGCTCCGACCGGGAGCACATCTCGACCGGCCGCGCTCCCCGGGCCTCGTCCCAGTAGGAGAGCGCCCAGTTCTCGTTATAGACCTTGCCGCCGGGCAGGAGCTGGGCGACGTGGGCGTTTACCGCCTCCAGGTCGAACCCCGCGGCGGCCATCCTGCGGACCGGGCCGCCGGCGCCGAGCAGCTTCTGCGCCCGGTCCCATGCGTCCCGCTCGACCTTGAGCGCCTCGCCGCTCTCGTAGGCGGCCAGGGTGGTGTCGTAAGCCTGCTTGGCGGCGAGCACCTTGGCGCCCAGGTCCAACCGGGCGTCAAGCTCCGCGATCTGCTTGGTCAACGCCTCGACCTGGCCGGCCAGCTTGCCGACCTCGGCCGCGTCCTTGTTCTCGGCGGCCCGCTGGCGCAGGGCGGCGATCTCCACCCGGAGGCCCTCGGCCTTGAGCGCCTTGGCCCGGAGGGCGACGACCGCCTCGGCCAGTTGCAGGAGCTTGGCCGTGGCGGCTTCCAGCTTGATCTTGACCTCCACGCCCCGGACCTTGGCGAGGTTCATGTTCTCGCTGGCCGCGTTGCCGTCCGTCTCGATCTCGGTAATCAGCGCGGCCGTGTCCTCGGCAGTCATCTTGTGGCCACAGGTCGGGCACTTGCCCTTGAGCTTCTCGGCCGCGGCGAGCCGTTCGCCGGCCGACTCCTTCGCGCCCACGGCCTGGTTGTACGCGGCCAGCGCCTGGTCCCGGGAGGTTTTCAGGTCAGATTCAACCTTGGCGGCGGCGGCCCGGGCTTTCTCCGCGGCGTCCACGTCCTTGTTGTCACAGTGCCCGAGCGCCTCCAGTTCGGCGGCCAGGGCGGCAGTCCGGGCGTTGCGCTCCGCCGGGTCGGCCGCCTGTTTCGCGCGGCCGAGCGCCTCCGCCGTCTTGACGCGCTGGTCGTCGGCGGCCTTACGCTCCCGGCGCAGGCCGGCGGCCCGGTCGTCGATCTCGGTGACGGACGCGGCTTTCAGGTCGAACTTGGCGCCGTCGATCTCCACGGCCGAGTCCGGGGCGTTGGCCGGGATCTCGTCCAGCTTCCTCTTGCAGTCGCGGCGCTTCTGGACGGCGTATTCCTCCGCCTTGTCCAGGTTCCGGCCCACCAGCCCGGCGATGGCCTGCACGTCCTCGGCGGGGAGCTTGAGCTTGGTCAGTTCCGCGACCGCCAAGGCGGCGAGCTTGGCCGGGTCAGCACTCAGCGCCCGGACCAGTTCGGCCCGCGCGGCGGGGGGCATGCCGATGAAGTCGAACGCATCGACCACCGCGCCGATCATTTCGGGGCGGCCGAACAGTTCGAGAATCTCGCTGGCCGGCAGGTTCGTGCTCGTGGCCGTGCGGATCAGGTGGATGTCGTCCGCGCCGATTTCGACGTGCGGGCTCTTGTTCTTGGGGGCCAGCCGGTGCGCCTCGTTCTTCTTGGTGAGTCCCCGGCACAGGCCCGTGAAGACCCACCGGATCAGGTCCCGGATGCTCGACTTGCCGGAGCCGCAGGGGCCGAGGATGACGTGTACTTTGGACCCCGACAGGTCCAGCACCATGTCGTCGATGCCGGCGAATCCGGAGCCTTTCAGATGGTGAAGGTTCATGGCATATCTCCTAAAAGCTGGCCGCACTACGCGGCCGGTTGGGGTCAACGGTGGGGGTCGTCGGCACTCCGACCACGCGGAAGCCGCCGCCGTCCCCGTCCCCGGCAATCACGACCGTCGCCGACTGGTCAGAGAGTCCCTCGCCGGCCATGTCCACTCCGACCGCAATCACCCTCGGCTTGATGTCCAGCCGCAGGAGCAGGGCCTGCGCCTCGGCCGGCAGCTCGGAGAACGCCCCGGCGTCGGCCCCACACTTCCGCGCCGCGGCCAGCGCGCTCAGCAGCCGGGCCAGTTCCCCCTCGTGGAGCGGGTAGGCCGGCTGGAGCAGGCCGCCGGGCATGGGGTCGAGGATGGGGGCGAGAGTCACGGGTCAGAACCCAGCCGCCGACCGCGCGCCCTTGCCGGCCGGCCGCGCCGGGCCCGGGGTGCCAGCCGCCGGCCGGGACGCGGGCGCCGTGGTCCGGGGCTCCGTTTCCTCGGTGATTACGCCGGTGTCCGGGTCAACCGTCTCGCGGGTGACGCCGCCGGCCTGGGCCTTGGCCTGGGCCTCCTTGGCGCGGACCTCGGCAACCCGCTTCGCCATGGCCTCGCGCTCGGCGATATCCTCGGGGGTCAACTGCCGCTGGGCGGCGGGGCGCTGTGCCTGGGGCTTGCTGTCCCATGCGCCCTCGGGGATGCCGTGGCCGGGGCCGCGGGTGTTCCCGTCATCATCCACGTCCCCGACGATTCCCATGATGGCCAGGAGTCCGTAGCGCCGCGCGTAGGTGCTCGCGGCGGCCCAGTCCTGCGCCGTCGATCTGCGGGCCGGGGCGCCAGCCTCCAGGTCCTTGCGCTTCTCGGGCATGACCGGAGCGCAGACCATTTCAGCCTCCGCCCACTGGCCGGAGGAGTGCAGCAGCGTGGTCGTGCAGACGACCAGCTCCCCGGCCGGGGCGCATGACTGCACCACGGCCAGCCCAACCTCGGCCAGGACCGGATGAACATGGTCCCGGACGCCGGCCAGGCTCACGTAGTCGTTGTGCAGAAACGGGTTCTTGGAGTCGAAGGGCGGATTCTTCAGCTTCGACCAGGCCGTCACAATGGCGGCGCTCACCTTTTCATGCTGCTCCGACAGTTTCATGGCATATCCTTTCCGGGGCTACTCGCCCCAATGCTTCCCGATGAGTCGGACCGCGCACTCCGCGCGGAACCGCTCGAACGCATCGGCCACGTCGGCGTCCTGGGCGTGGCCCGTCGCCACGTCCAGCACGTCGTCAAGCCAGCCCTCCAACACGTCATCCATGCTGCGGTGCGGCTCGGCCGCCAACTCGGCCAGGAAGGCGGAGGCCGCGGCCCTGGTCCGGGACCGGCCGGCGAACGCCACGGCGATCAGGCGGTCGGTGTCCTTCTTCAGTTCGGTGCGCCAGTAGACCGCGCTGGTGGAGTCCATGACGGCCTCGCGCGCCGAGGCGAAACGCTCGTCGGCCCGCTCGTTCTCGCTCCGGGTCTGTGCGGAAACGTAGGTGTCCATGTCAGCCTCCGATTCCAGGGATGGGGCGGGCCGGGTTGCAGTCGGCCGCGGTGTCGGGCTTCCGGCCCGCCCCAAGGTTGATGGGCTGGCGGCCGGGCATTACCCGGCAGTCCCGTCGGACCTCGCTCGGCAACCCCCGAGAAGGCGTGCTTCCCCGTCGGGAAGGGTTTTTAACGAGGAGCGCAGGAATGCGCCGCGCCAGCCCAAGGTCAGCCGTCGGGGTCGATTTCATGCCCGACGGCCCGGCCCCGAACGGAGCCTTAATGTCCGCCCCCCGCCCTGCCGGCAGTCCGCAACGCTCCATGATGCGCGCACGAGCAAGCGCCGTTGTTGCGCTGGCCCCGAATGGGGCGCGGGGGGCTGTGTTATCCACGTTTGCTTACCTCCAAAATCCACATCGCCAGCAGGATGACCATCGCCAGGAAGCCCGTGGCGCAGGCCAGGAAGGCCAGGGTCCGGACAGCCTCGTAGACCGCGCGGAAGAACTTGCCGCCGAGGGCGCGGCGAATGCGGAGGATCATGGTCAGCCCCCCGCCGTCTTGCGGGCTTCGAGTTCCTCCTGTAGAGCCTTGGCCAGGACGGGGTCGCAGCCTCTCAGGTACAGGTCGCCGCCGACGCTCTGCGGCAGCTTGATGCCCTTCAGGTCGCAGCCGCTCAGGTCCAGGGAGCCGCCGACGCTCTGCGGCAGCTTGATGCCCTTCAGGTCGCAGCCGCTCAGGTACAGGGAGCCGCCGACGCTCTGCGGCAGCTTGATGCCCTTCAGGTCGCAGCCGCTCAGGTACAGGCCGCCGCCCACGCTCTGCGGGAGCTTGATGCCCTTCAGGTCGCAGCCGCTCAGGTACAGGGAGCCGCCGACGCTCTGCGGCAGCTTGATGCCCTTCAGGTCGCAGCCGCTCAGGTCCAGGTAGCCGCCGACGCTCTGCGGCAGCTTGATGCCCTTCAGGTCGCAGCCGCTCAGGTCCAGGGAGCCGCCGACGCTCTGCGGCAGCTTGATGCCCTTCAGGTCGCAGCCGCTCAGGTCCAGGGAGCCGGCAATCAGTGTTGGTTGCTCCAGCGCCCACGCGAGGAAGCCCGGAAAGTCGGACCACCGGGCCACCATCGCGCTGGCGCATTCCTCGCCGGTATGGCTGTCGCCCGCCACCGTGCGGCACTCGGGTCGGGCCGCACCCGGGAGCCAATGCCCCTCGCGCCAGCCGTCCGGCCGGTTGCCGTCGGCGGTGGCCGGAAGCCCCAGCGCCTTGAATGTCTCGCTGTGGCAGTTGAGGTCAGCGACTTTGATCTCTACCGTGTCGGGCTTGAAGATGAAGCTCGCGAATCTACACATGGGCTAAGTCCCTTTCCATCTGCCTCACGTCCTGGAGTAGCATCGCCCGGCGCTCGTGGAGCCGCTCGGCCTGCTCCCGCAGGCGGACACCCATGCGGTGGTGGTACTCGGCGATGGAGATATCTCCGGGGAGCGGCGCAAACTCGCCGGCCACTTCGGCGGCCAGGGCCTTGACGGCATGCCCCTCCATCGCGGAGATAGCCTGCGCCCGCTCACGCGCGTACCATGCCAGGAGCGGGCGGCTCTCGGCCAGGTCGTGGAGGACGGCGGCGCGCTCTTTGTCTGTTAGCAATCGGCTCATGGTCTCATCCTCCGAAGGAGTGCGCGGAGCCGCGCCAGCCAGGACGGCCGCGCGGGCTCAGCGGGCCGGCTCGCCTGCGCCTGCCGCACGGAGCGGAAGCGGGCGGCGGCCGAAGAATGCGAGGAAGCCCGAAAAGAAAGCCCCGGCCGGGTAGGCAACTGGACAGGAGCCGCGCCCTGGGCACAGGCCGCAGGGTTTTCCCCGGCCGGGGAGCGTGTCGAAACAGCGTGGATGTTTTCGCGTGGCACTATCGCTTCTCCTGTCCGGGAGCTACCTTACCCGAAGCCCCGTCCTCATGTCAAGAAAAAAGTGGAAATAATTTTCGGGGGTCATCCGTCGAGCCCCGCCTTGCGCAGCGCGGCCCCTGCGATTTCGGCCATCTCCTCCGCGCTGTGGACCAGTTCCCCGAGGACGGTCCCGTCGGCTTTTTCGTCGGGCTCGGTGCGGCTGATTTCGGCCAAGGCCCCCGCAAGGTCCGGGGCGGCGGCGGCCAGGGGGAAGTCACCGTCAGCTTCGTTGCCAGCCGGCCATGACCCGCTCGCGGAACAGCCAGTGACCTCGGAAAAAAGCCTCTCGCCTTTCGGCCCCACGATCAGGCGGAACCCGTCTTCATCGATGACGCGCCACGGCTTCGGCGTATGCTTGCTCATCGCCCTTCCTCCAGTCCCGCCGGCGGAATCGCCGGCTTCCTCTTCCGCCCCTTCGGCCAGCCGCCGCGCTTCCCGTTGCGTTTCGACGCCGCGCGCTTGGCCGGCGAGGTGGACGCGCCGCCCTTTTTGCCGAGGGCGGAGAGGTACTGCCGGACCTCTTCGGGGAGGGTCATCGGGCACCGGCCTTTGCCAGCGCGGCGCGGGCGGCCTTCCAATCGTCCTCAGTGACGGCAAACTCATGGAGCGGGCACCAGGCCCGTTGTCGGTTCCATCGTTGCAGAGGCCCCATATCGGCGCCAAACTTGTCGCACCGATATTCGACCACACGATGGGCGCCCATCTTCGCGGTGTGCTTGCCGTGCCGCCACAGGCAGTTTCTACAACAGGGTTTCATGGTTGCCCCTCCCTGGCCTTAGCCAGAGATGCGCGCTGGAGCGATTCGAGCCGGATGGCCGCCACCTGCGCCACGTAGTCATAACTCTCGCCAGCCGGATGGTCCTCGTGTCCCTCAGTCCAGAGCCGCCACTTGCTGGAATGGCCCCAGCGGATGGTTGCCCCGTCGCCAAGAAAGGAGGCGAGGGCTGCGGCCTCGGCCGCGTCCACGCAAGCGGCCCGGTACTTCCCTTGCGCGTTGTAGACCTTGTAGTCAGGCGATGCACCCATGGTCACGCCTCCTTTTCCCGCTTGCCTACCTTGCCGGCAGCCCATCCCTGAGCCCATGCGTTCTGACAGGCAACCGACCGAGCCCATTCCGGGGTGCAACATGGGCGCCCCGCGTAGCCCTGGGCGTGCCCGCACATGTAGGCCCGATGCGCTTTGCGGCCGGCGCACTGACCTGGCAACCCGTTGCAGACTCGGCTCATGCTCCCCTCCTGCGGCTGTGCCGCGCTAGCTCTTGATCTGGTAGGTGCGCTGATGACCAGTCGTGTGGCTGGTCACGACCGCCCGCTGAGTCCTGGTCAGTGACCCGCCACCCGTGGCCGGCTCCAACTCGACGGCGATCTCGCGGCCATCGTCCAGGATGGCCCGGCAGCCGCCCATGTCTCCCCAGGATACCATGCGCAGCGCACGGAGCGCCCGCCGCAGGGTCAGGCCGTCGATGTCCGGGGTCTCGCTGGTCTCGGGCATGTGGTGGTAGCTGGTAGCCATCGTCCGTCTCCTCTCAGTCCCGGGGCTCCCGCGCCCCTCATCTACAGATACTATACCCAACCCGCCTAGGTTGTCAAGGGGGAATCCGAAAATTCGGGCGCTTACAAATATCGCCCTCCGGCTGTAATCGCTTGACTCGGGGGCGGGGACGCGGTAGGGTATTGGGCGGGGAGGGAATCATGGAGACCAACGAAGCACCGCTTAAAGAATTACGAGAGATCAAGAAGACATTGCGCATCGCGACAGCGCTTGCAACGATCTTCGGATTCCTGATTTTCGTGGAGCTTCTGGCAATTTTTGTGCTTCTGAAATTTGGCCCCTTGAATTAGGAGACCCCCATGCGCATCGCACTGATAGCCGTCCTCGCTCTCGCTGCCCTCCCCTGCCTGGCCGGGGAACAGCCGCCGGACCCGGCCAAGGCCAAGGCGCGGGCGGAACGCCTGGCGCAGGTCGGCGCCGAGGTTGCGCGGATCGAGGGCCAGCTTGGCCGGTGGCCGGTGGAGAAGATCGCCGCGCAGAAGGCCGCCGACGCCAAGGCCGGCAACAACAACGGCAAGGGCGCCAACATGGAGCGGGAGCGGGCCCGCAACCTGGCCGCCCTCCCCGCCCTCCACACCGAACTCTCCTGGATCAAGGGCGACCTGACCAAGGCCAAGGCTGCGGCCGCCGTCAAGGCCGCTGAGGAGGCCCTGGGCAAAGCGCCCGAGGCAGGCAAGCCTGGGGCACAGGCCGTACTCGACGCCGCGCGCAAGGACCTGGAAACCGTGAAGGCCCTCGAAGCCAAGGGCGAGTTCTAGCCTCTACTGATAGTCGAAGTCCAGCTGGATCAGCAGCTCGAAATCGCTGCCGGCTGAACCTATCCCGCGCTCGGCGGCATCCCCGGGAATAGATGGCTGCAACGTGTCAAGGTCGGCAGGCGCCGCCACGTTTGCGCTGTAGTGCACGGTCGTGTTGTCGGCCGCCAGGGTGGGCACGTCCATCACGGTCTTGGCATCGCCCGTCGTTGGGATCGAGTCGGTGCTCTCCGTGCCCCCGAAGCTGGCCTGATCGAATACGGAGAGCGTCAGCTCCGGACCGCCCCCAGCGGGCGCGGCCGCCGGGTCTTCCATCCAGGACCGCGCCCTATACCTCATTTTCGTGTCGCTGATCCCCACGGCATAGTCGGGGATCGCATAGGAGATGTCCGTGCAGCGGTTGTGCTGGATGGCGGCATTGTAGAGGCCGTCGTAGTAGGCGGTCCCACGGATGTACGCCACCGCCGTGCCGGACGCCCAGGCGGCAGCCGCGTAAGCTGTTTTGACGTTCCCCCACACGGTGGCGTACGACGGGTTATTGAGCGATCCGGAGTACTTCATGGCCGTCGCCGTTGCCGAGCCTGAGGCGCCGATCAGCAGCCAGCGCAGCTCGTTGAGCACGTCGCGGAGCTCGTTGTAGTGCAGCGGATATATCCAGTCATCCTCGGCCAGCCCGGAGTCAGACCAGTCGGCCTGCCCGATGGCGTCGGTTAGGCAGGACCCTTTGGTGAACGCCTCGCCCGTGCCGCCGTTATCGACCCGGACGAAGTGCGGGATGAGCGCCTCGACCGCCGTGCGCAGGTTGAGGATGTCGCCGATCTCGATCCAGTCGCCGGCGCTCTTGGCGTCCAGGTCGGCATGGCCAACCTCTGCCGCTCGCTCGTTATGGGCCGCCACCAGGTCGTTGTAGTTGGAGATGTAAATCCAACCGTCATCCCCGGCCGGCCAGGTCGATCCATTCCAGCTCACAGATTACACCGGGTCTGGCTTGTAGACGGCATAAATTTTGCCGGCGTCGCCACCGTCAACCGTGTCCCAACCGAACTTGCCGGTGACGGTGCAGGGATGGTCATGGGCCGAATCAGAAGCCGTTCCCGCAGCACCCGCTGCGCCGACTCCGTTTTTGACCGTCGTTGGTGTTCCAGCACCCAGAACCATGGACGTGGGCTTCGTCACCCAGGAGACCGCCGCAGCGCCGGACTCCAGGATTTTGCCGGCGTCCTTGACCAGGCTCACCCACTTGGTGCCGTCGCAGTACATGATATCCCCGGCCGCGCCGACCTTGAGCCGGAGGCCGCCGGTATTAAACTCCAGGCCGGGATTAGCGGCCAGCAGCACCTTCAGGACGTTGGCGACGATCTCCAGGCCGTCGCCGACGCTGCCCTGCAGCCCATCAGCCGATCCAACTAAAAATCCGTCCGGGTCCAACGGCACAGCCAGTCCGGACTTCGTGACGTGCCCGGCGGCCGCCAGGGCTTCCAGGACGGCCTTGAACTTTGTCCCGTCAGCGTAGCCGGGATCTCCGACCGCCAGCCTTGCCCGGAACCCACGATCAACCGCGGGCGCCGCGTCATCCTTGACGGCCTCGATGGTCGGCACGAAATTTCCGCCGGCAACCGGCTCCGTGACGGTGCCTGGGTTCCCGACCAAAACCAGCCGGCCGATATTATCGTTCCGGCGGTAGAGCGTGCCGGTCCCCGCATAGCCGATCTCGTCAACGATGGCCGGGATTTGGTCCCCGGGAGCCCCTCCCCCGCCCCCCGGCTGATCCTTGGCGATCGTCCCGATGCGGATCAGCACCCACTTGTCCCCGTCGTCGGTGTCTTCGATCTCCTGGAGGATCTTCGCCCCGGAGGCCCCCCGCAGAAGGACGGCGCTGCCGTCGGTCGGGGCGTCAACGTACCCGCCCGTTCCGTCCGCGCGCGCCGGGCACACGCCAGCCACCCACACGCGGCCAAGTTGCCCGTTCTTGATTTCGTTCTCCGCGATGACCCAGTTGCCGGAATCGTCCGCCGCGGTGCTGCCGGTCTCGAAAGCCTTGAGCACGATGACCGCGCCATCCGCAAGGACGTTGTCCATGTCCGTGGTCAGCCCGCCCTGGATTGCCGCGGCGTCGCCCATGCGCAGGGTTGCGCCAGTGCTGTTCAAGGCCCAGGCCGCAACGGCGGGAGAGTCCGGGGCGCGCAACTGGCCGGACAGCTGCCGGACCTGTTTTTGCAGTTCGGCTATCGCTTTCGCGTACTGGTTCAAGTGCCCGATCTGCGGGCGCTCGCCGGCCTTGAGCTTGCGCGGGTTCATGGTCAGCTCGGCTCTACCATGTCAAACATGGCCCAGGTGATACCCAGGCCGGAGAACGCGCCGTCCGGGTACACGGTATCGACGTGGGCGTCGAGTACGTCCATCTGCGCTTTCTCATCGTCCGTCTTGGCCTTGGCCGTCCGCTGCCAGTAGTACTGATGGCCGCCCTTGGTTACGGTGTCGGACCCGCCGCCGGAGAAATCCACGTCGAAGCTCACGTTTTCACGCCACGCGATTTCGAGGGAGACCTGATCGAGCTCGCCGTTGACGTGCTGGACGTTGTAGCTGACCAGCCGCGCCTCCCCGACCGCGTAGGTTCCCCATGGGCCGGAGAACGTGTCGCTGTTGACGTGGTTGCGGAGGGCCCGCACCGCGGCGAGATACGCGCCCACGGCGGTCGGTGCCATCCACAAATCTATCCGGAGTACCTCGAAGGGGTCATCGACATCGACACCCTCCGCGCCGTCCTGGGTAACACCGATTCCCAGGCCGGTATAAGCCGTGGTCGGGCCGGGGACGCTCCCGCTTTCGGCGGGCCAATCCTGTTTGTCGGTCGCCTTGTCCACCGCGAAGCGCTTGACCTGCTCGTTCTGTGAGCTGACGGACCACCGCGCTTTCCCATCCTGCGGCGACTTGTCCAGGGTCGCGTACGTCGCCTTGACCTCGAAGAGCAAGGCCCCGTCCGCGTTGACCCCCTCTGGCACCTGGTCAGCCGTGACCCCGTTGCAGTAGAGTGTCACTCCGCCGACGGAAATGGAATCGCCGTATTTCGGCGCGTCGGAATCCGCCAGTGCGCCGCCCTCGTCGGCAGAGTATATCCGGATGACGCGCTCTGCCGTGGTTCCGTCGCGGTTCGTCGAAGCGCGCGAAGTCGGACGGAAATTGTCGTAGCTGGCAACCATTTAGAATTCCTCCCCGCCGAAGACGGAGCCGCCGATTTTCTCGCGGATGTCCTTCAGCACGGTCAGCTGATCGTTCCCGATCTTGATGAGCGGATTCTGATTCTGCCCCATCTGCCGGGCGCCGAGCCCGCTGAACGTGCCGGACGTGGCCATCGCGGCTTGAAGTGCGGGACCGGGGGTGGCGTCGCCCGGGAACTTCGCGGGCCACTCGCCAAAGGACCGGCCCAGGCCCTGGAAGATGTCGAAGAAGCTCTTGACCCCGCCCTCCGCGCCCTTCTGGCCGAAGACGGTTTCCATGAGGGGCGCCAGGGCGCCGGACCATTTCTCTCCGAGGGCGCCCAATGAGCCCTTCAGGCTGTTGAAAGCGCCGCCGAATGAAGATCCTATCGCGGAGCCCGCCCGGGACACCTCGCCGCCCGTGACTTTTCGCGCGCCGGCGGCAACGGCCCTCTGGTTGACCAGCCATCCGGCGTCGGCGACTCGGGACTGAGCCAGACTGCTACTGGCCGCCCCGAGGATGTTGGCGTATCCCTGCGCAACCTTTTTCGCCAGCAGCCCAAGATCGCCGCCGGTAATGGCCTTTTCGAGCGCGCCCCGAATCATGCCGATGAGGGATTGGACCTGATCGACTATCCAAATCTTCAGCGTCATAAAGCCGACCTGTATCTGTTGCCAGATCGAATCGAGCATCCACTTGACCGCGCTGAGCGCCGGCTCAAGCGCGGGGCGGAGTTGCGAGGCCGCGTCTTTCACTGCCTGCCAGATATCCCGGAAGGATTCGGCAACCAGAGAGAGCCAGTCACGAATCGCGCGGCCCCCAACCTCGAACCCCATGACCGCCTTGCCCCACTTTTCAATCAGCGGGTCCAGCGCGCCGGAGATGTAGACCAGAATCCCGGCCAGCGCCAGGAGCACCCCACCCGGGGAGACCAGGACAGAGAGCACGCGGGAAGCCGTCCCGAGGGCCACCATCGCCGCGCCGATTGCGGTCAGGGCAATCGCGATCTGTTGCAGGCCGGTTATCAGCTGCGGGTTGTTGCTCAGGTACTCGCGGACGTTGGCTATCAGATTCGTCATGCGGACCAGGAACTTATCGAACATCGGGGCGAGAGTGTCGCCGATGACAAGGACGATGCCGTCAAAGGCGGTCTTCAGCCGGCCGAACATCTCCCCCAGCCGGCCGGCGCGCGCCGCCATTTCCGGGCCGATGGACACGCCGAGCCGGCGGGCCTCGATCCGGTAATCCTGGATGGCCTCCGCGCCGAGGGCGAACATGGGGAAAAGCTGCGTTGCGCCGCGGCCCATTATTTTCTGTGCCAGCTCTACGCGCTGCGCTTCGCTCCCGATCCGCCCGAGCGCTGCGGCCACCTCCAGGAACAGCGGTTCAACCCCCTTGAGCTTCCCGGAGGAGTCTGTGACTGATACCCCCAGGTCGGCAAAGGCTTTCGCCTGCGCCCCGACTCCGCCGCGTGACGCACTCGCGGTCCGGGCTAGAACCCGGAGCGACGCTTCCAGGGATTCGGCGTTCGAGCCGGAGAGCTTCGCCACGTGCGCGAATTCCGAGAACGCCTCAGTGCTCAGCCCCGTGCGGATAGCGGCGTCTTCCACCGCGCTGCCCAGTTCGGCAAACCGCTTCACGGCCAGCGTCAGCGGTGCTTGTATCGCCGCCCCGACGGCCATGAACTTAAGGCCCATCTGTTGCAGCTCGCGGCCGAATTTCTGCATTCCCTCCCGGACCTGGGAGAGAACCGCATCGAGCCCCTTCTTGTCTCCAGTGATGGAGATGAACGCGCCGCCGATGAAAGTTTTTCTCTTAGCCATCGTGGTCTAACTCCTTCATCGGCTTGAACTCGCCGGGGGGCTTCGGATGAGTGGTCAACGCGTTGCCGAGAATCGCGATCAGGGCGCACTCATGCGCGAACTGCGCATCGTTCCGCGCCCTGGCCATGGCTACCATGTCCGGCACCTGGTACGGTCCCCAGGGGTCAACGCCGGCCAGCGCCGCCAGTCGGCACCATTCCGCGCGCCCAAAGCTCAGCCGCTCTTTTCGGCCGCGTCTGCGGCGCCCGTAGGGTCCGGCGCGGCTTTCTTTTCGGGCTTCAGGCCGAAGCACTCGCACAGCGCCTGAAAGGTTGCCATCCCGGCATTCATCAGGCTGGGGCCGCAGAGCGCTTCTTTGAAATCGTCCTCACTGACCTTGCCGCTGGCGATGGCCGCATTGTGCTTGCAGCCAATCCAGCACAGGTCAACGAGAGTGCCGATTAGACGAAGGTTGAGAACCTTGGCGCCGAGCTCCATGATTGCCTTGGTTTCCGCAGAGCGGGCCTCCTGCTCCTGGCGTTCGCGCTCTTCTGCGGACAGCCCGTCCGCGTCATGCGAACCGCGGTTGATCGTTCGAAAGGCAGCATCGGCAAGCGCCATCACGAAATCGGCGCTCAGGTCGATGCCCCGCCCGGCCGCCTCTGAAATCGTCCGGCCCGTGACCTGCACGGTCCACTCGCGTTTCTTCGCGTCGGTAAAGTTCGGCATGGCAATCTCTCTTCCTCTTCCGGGTCCATGTTGTGCCCCGGGCCGGGCGAGGCCACACGACCCCGCCCGGCCGAAGCTGTTGACTGGGTTAGCTGGCCGTCACGAACTCGCCGTCCGCGGTCACGCCATCCTGCGGGGCGTTCTGATTGGCGTTCGGAGTGAACCGGACCACGAAGCTGCGGGTGCTCATGTCGCCCATCGTCTCGCCCTTCCCGCCGCCGGTCACGCAGCAAACTCCGCGCTCTGCGGTGAGCGCGTCCACCGAAATGTCCCCGCCCTCGACGTGGAGGATATCCACGTTGGACCGGGCCTTCAGCGCGGTCATCAGCGCGGTATACGCCGCGTTGGTCTGGCCGGCGGCCGGGACCAGGCAGTCGAAGTCGAAGCCCCACGGAGTGGTCCCCGCCTGAGCGGCCTGGAATCCCCGGCGCGCGATGCCCCGGCTGGTCGCGTCGAGCTGCGCCACGTCCTTGGCGTCGGTCAGGTCGCGGGCCAGGTCGATCTCAACCCAGGCCGGACTGCCGAACGACGCACTGTTGAGGTACAGCGTTGACTCGAACCCTGCCTCTCTTGCCTCCATGGTCATGATGTTCCTCCTGCCGCGCTAAAGGCGGCTCTTCCAAAGCCCCCGGCTCGCGACCCGCTCCACAGCGGGCTCAAGAACCGGGCGCGGCTCCATGTGTTTGGCCCCATGCTCCAGGATGTTGGCGTATTGGACGGTTTTCGCTCTTCCTGTCTTGGTATCGATGACCTTGATCCGCCGGCCCTTCACGCCGCGGCTTTGGGCCTGCGGGACCGGGGTAAAGCCGACGTAGGTTGTCCGCGCGGAGCGGCCGATTTTGGTCTTGATGGACGCGCGCGCCCGGCCCGTGTAGCTCTTGAAGGGCTGCCCCGCAGTGGACGGCGCGCCGCCCTTGCCGCGGATCGAGGCTTTCGCTTCCCGTTGCACTTCCTGGGCCTTTGACTTGAGTTCGGACTTCATGGCTTTATCGACCTGCCGCCGAAGCTCGCGGGTCGCCATTTTGATGCGCACGGCCACGGCAATCAGAGGCATCGGCTACCTCCTCGCCCGCAGGCCCTGGAACTCGAACGTGACCACAGAGACCCACTTCATCTGATTCTGTAGCGCGTCCATGTTCATGATTTCGGATTCGGTCTCCGCGACACAAAGCGCCGAGGTGAACGCGAGCGGACGCTTGCCGAGGAACTCGTCGCGGACGATCTCGCGAATCCGGAACTGTTCGGACTTCTGCCCCGAGGTTTTCGAGCGCTGGCAGAAGGCGACGTTGACGCGCGGGACGATTGCGTTTTTGGCCCGGAGCGCTTCGGCCTCCTCTGTATCCGGGAAGATTTTGAAGCACGGCGTATCCACGTTTTCAAAGCTCGGCGGGATCTCCACAGAGGCGGAAATCGCGACGCTCTCGCCGTCGGCGTCCAGACTGGTCAGTCCCAACAGGTTGAGCTGCGCAGCCATGGCAGCCATGAGAAGGTCGATCTCGGCATCCGAGCCATCGGTCGGAATGAAGTACTGCGGCCCGCTGACCTCAGAGACCAGGGAGCCGGCCTTGGCGTGAAGAATCCCGACGTACCCGAGCATGTTGGTCAGGCCCGACAGTGTCACGGCCCCCGCGCCTACCCGGTTCGGGGAACTGGCCAGGGCGCTCCAGTTTTGATTCGGCAGCATCCGCTGATAGCGGACATAGACCTGATCGGACACAGCGGCGGGCGCCACGCGGAAGACCGCCTGCCCGTCGCCCGGGGTGACCGCCGGCGAGCCCCAGCCGGGTTTGCCCGGAGGGGTGGAGCCGCCGCCGGCGGAAATGCCCCACTGCCCTTGTATCGCGGCGCTAAACATTAGGTTGCAATCTCCCACGGTCCGCGGTTGATCGGCCCAGTCGTGGCGGCCGTCACGGCGTCCCCGGCCGAGTCGGTGAGCGCCGCGGTTGCGTAGAGCGTCAGGCCGTCGTCGGCGTAGAGCTCCGCGCGGCTTTCGGTCAGGTTGATCGTCAGCTTGTTTTGCAGGAGCCGGCGCGCGAGCGTTGCCTGGACAAGCGCCGCGGACACGTTGGCCTCGGTGGCGGGGCTGGCCGGAATCAGGTCCGTCTTGGCCTTCACCGCGTCGATGAGCGCGTCGATGGCGGTGAGGGTTTCGGTTGTCCAGCCCGCGCCCTTGATGGCTGTCAGGGTGGCTTCGAGCGCTACGGCCCCGGTCAGGTAGCCGGCCTTTGCGTCGGTCCAAACGGCGTTGCTCAGCGCCGTGGCCGCTGCCGCCCTGGCGGCGATATCTGCGGCGATGCTTGCCCCGGTCGGAGTGCCGAGCCGCCCGTAGTTGTCAGCTTCGGTGTTTGCCCGGACCCAACAGCACACGAAGCTGTCAACGCACCCGGCCTTGACCACGCGGACGACCAATGCGCCTACAGTATCGGTATCGGTGGCGTCGAGCTGGACAGAGTAGAGCCCGCCCGCCTTTTCTGCCCACGTCCCGTCATGGACCGCGGCCAGGTCGCCCATTGCCTTGGAGACCGTGATGGTCGGAGCGGTCACGCCGGTAACGACAACGCCGGCCGAGTCTTTGAGGATGACCGGAACCTTCTGGCCGGCGGTGGACTGTTTCAGGGGGAGCATCAGTTGAATCCTCCGTTGAAGTTCGGGCCGCCGGGGAATTGGTCGGTCGGCGTCCAGCTAGCCGCTGCGTCGGAGTAGGCGCTCTCGCTGGCGCTGGTCAGCCCGGAAGCCGCCTTGGCCTTGTCGCCGGTGCGGGCGGTGCCCAGCAGGACGTTGGGGCAGAAGCAGCCGCTGTTGAGCGCATACTCCGCGAACGTGCCGCGGCCAATGACCAGCGGCTCCGCGCCGTCGGCCAGGTCGTAGCCGCCCGTAGGAGTAAAGAGCCCCTCCGGCACCGAGCCCGGAACATCGACCAGCGTGGAGTCGCTGGTAATCACGTCCTTGATGTCCTGCCAGGTATGGACCGAGGGGTCGTAGGCGACAGTGATGGCGTCGCCGTTTTCGCTGTAAACAGGCGCGGGGCCAACGTCGGGATTGAATGCGATGCTGATGTCATTCCCAGCGGTCCCGGCCAGCTTCGCCACGACCACAAAACCGGAGCCCAGAACGTCCACCTCCGCCTTGATCCCGGCGTCAGTAACGATCAGCTCATCCGTGGCCGCGTAGCTCCCGGAGTTGGTGATGGTCGCCTTGCCGCCCTTGCCGGTTCCGAGGTCCGCAATGGCCAGGCCGGTGGGCGTGGCCGGGGCGGCGGGTGTGCCGGTGGCCGTGCCATTCGTGACCGTCCCGTCCACCCTGTCCGCGCTGCCCGTCAGGATGTTTTCCGCGCCGGCCGAGTAGTTAGCCGTGAGTTCCGGCGCCTCGACCGTATCGTCAGCCGGCTCAGAGATGAGCTTGCCGGCCTCCAGGGCGTAGAGCTGATACGTATGCTCCGCCGTCAGCCCCTTGATCTTCGCGCCGTTGGGGTAGGTGGACTTGAGCAGCGCCGAGGCCACATACTTGTTGGCCACGGTGTCCTTGAGCTTGTAGACGATGGAGTTGTCAGCATCATCAACCGTCAGTGTCCAGGTCTGCCCGTCGCCGCTATCGGTCAGGTTCCAGGTGCCGGGCTTGGTGGACTGGACGTGGGCCTCCTCGACCAGTTCGCCAGTCAGCCCAACGCCGAAGGCCGTGGCGACGCGCACGTTGGGGGCGCTGAGGTTATCGTCGTTGTAGCCGCCCGCGCCGCTCCCGGTGGAGTTGCTCTTGAGAATCTTGTTGCTGGAGAGCGTGCCGGTTGCTCCGCCTACGGTGTCCGTGTCCCTCACGTTGCCGACGTCGGGGAGGTCGGCGACGGCCGGGATGTCCGTCGCATCATCCGCATTCAACTCCCCGGCGTACTGTTGGGTAGCGCCATCGGAGTTGACGGTGATTCGCAGGCGTATGTATCGCTTGTTCGTGGTCAGCGCGGCCTCGGCGTTCAACTGCGCCAGGGTTTTCTCTGCGGAGTAGCTGGCGACCCCGTCATCGAAACTGTATGCAAAGGTGACGTTGGTCGTTGCCCAGCTACCGATGGCCGCGAGGTTCGTTGGCACAAACCCGTTGAACAGCTTTCCCGCGCCCGCGTCGGCCACGTAGGTCAGTGTTTGACCGGCCGTGGAGAATCCAGAGAACCAGCGAAACTCCTTGAAGTACGTGAGCCGCCCGCTGTTGGACGTAAAGCGCATCAGCTGCGGGTAGATGGTCGCGGCCAGCGCAGCGGTCTGCATGACCTCTAACACCATCTCATTCGGGAACTCCGTCCCGCCCTGGATGGTTGCCGTCACCATTTTCAGGGCGCCGACCGAATCCTTTTGGATGTAGAGGCGCAGGGTGTAGTAGGTGTCAGCAGAGTACGCCTGCCCGTTTGTGTTGACCACATTTGCGCGATAGACGGCTTGCGCGGGCCCGGTGGTAAGCTGGCGAAAGTTGGGTGCGGCGTAAGTCAGGGCCAGCGCGTCAGCACTGTTAATGCCAAAATATCCGGAGGCGGCGGCGGAGGCCGTCTTAAACTTGACCTCAAAATATCCTTCCGCCGAAGTTATTCCGGCAGTGTAGGACAGGCCGTGCGTTGTGAAAGCAGCCCCGTCGCCGTCCATGGAGACTTCGCCGCCGGACAGGTTGACCTTGGCATCCGCATCGGTTTCGGACCACGCGGTCAGGTTGGCAAAATTTTCGGTGACCAGGGCCTGATGCAAGAGAGCGTATAGCCGCTGGCCGGCGGTGATCTTGGTTGCGAGCGGCCCACAGACTGGAGCCAGCCCCAGCTTTGTCGCGTCTCCAACCGTCGGGACGCCCCAGGGGATTCTCACGGCTTCACCGCCACGGCAGTAAGCGCCAGGGCCGCCGCGCGCGTTGCGTCGCGGGCGGCGATGAGAGCCTTGGCGACCTCGGCGTCAGCGCCCAGAGCGGCCAGCGCCTTGTCATCCACCGTCGGCGCGGTGCTCAGGGTGCCCAAAAGCGCGGCCTTGTCGCCACTGCCCGCCAGCACCCGGTTGCGCTGCGCGACTTTCCAGGCGTCAAGGTCAACGGCCACGGCCTCGACGGGCTGGGGCGGCGGCTCGGCAAGCACGGCCTCGGCGTCGATCAGCGCGTCGAGGTAGTTGCGGAGCTTGATGACTTCTTCGATCTTCATGGGCTACCTCCTCACCCGCCGAGCGGCGAGCAGTGCAACGGCGGCCAGGCCGGCAACGATGGCGACGAAGAGAGGGGCGGTCATGACGTCACCCCGAAAATGCGCTGCCCCGCAAGGTACAGCAGGTACAGCGTCGCCCCGCTAGCGCCGCCCCAAATGATGCCGGTCAGCCACTTGAGCCGGGATCCGTGCCAGTCCCGGCAAGGCAGCTTGTCGATTCGGCTCTCTTGCTCATCCATCCTGTTCCGCCCGTCCCAAAGCTCGCCGGCCAGCCATGCCCACTTCTCTTTCTCGGGAGCATGGCGCACGTACTCCATGACCTCTTCCTTGGATTGCTTGAAGGCCACGGGCGGCTCCTACTTGCTCAGCTTCGGGTCGAACTTCTTGCCGTAAATCTTCTTGTCGGCCGCCACCCGCTGTTCCTTGGTCATCTCGCCGCGCAAGACCTTTTCCTTGGCCTTCCGGGCGCTGGCCTTCTTGGTCATGTAGGCCCCGCCCGCCAGGAGGAGCGCGGAGATCCCGGCAAGGACGCCGTCGATGGCCGCGCCCTCGGGGCCGGGAATGAGCTTCGTCACGACCCGGACCTTATCGATGGTCTGGCCGGTCGATGTCAGGCCCGAACCCAACGACTCCTCCTGTTCGGGGGTGCATCCCGCCGCGAGGCCGAGAGCCGCCGCGAGGGTCAGAACGCAAAGCCACCTACGCATGGTCAACCGCCTTTCTTTCCTGAGCCGGGCGCGCCGCCGTCGGCCGGGATCTCATGCGAGGCCCGGACCTGGATGAAGCGCCGGCAGTGCGGACACCGGAATTCGATGGAGCTGCCTGTTTCCGCGATCATGGGCGAGCCCGCGATTACCTCGCCACACAGACACGTGCCGGAGAGCACGCCGTGGCTTTCGTCGATCTTGTTCCACTGGAGGGACAGCGGCAGGAGCGCGCGGCTTCGCATGTCTACCCCACTTCCTGTACCGGGATGAGCCATTCGGCCGACTCATCCAGATTCGTGGTCCCGTCCAGCACGTCGAAGCGCCGGGAGTCGTAGGTGATTACGTCCCCCCGCGCGGGCGCGACTTCGGACCCGCCTATCAGGTATTCCGCCTTCGCAATGATGAAGCCGACTTCCGACACGAGCCCGTAAACGCCCTCGACCGCTTGCACCGAATTGCCCCGGTCGATTTTCAGCGCGGGCACGTCTTCGGTCTCAGAGCTGCCCCGCGCAACAGTCACAGTCAGGCCGGCCGCCGCGTTGAATGCGGCGAGCCCCGCCCGGGCGGCTGTCTGGTAGGGCGTCAGGGCCATCGGGCTCTACGCCTTCACCACGCGGCCAAGGACGCGGTCCTTCCGGACGTTCTTGTCCGGCACCCCGTCAAGGTCCACCCAGTAGCTCTTCGCGTTGATCTTCACGACCGGCCCGCGGACCTCGGCGCCGGCGCGCATGAAGACAACCACGTCGCCGAGCTCGATGTCGTCGGTCGGGACTTCCTCGATGCGCTCTGTCTCTGCCGGGGGCGCGGGCGGCTCTTCGCTGGTTTCGGCCGGCGGCGGCTCAGCGGCCGGAGTCTCGACCGGCACGTCACGGCGCGCAACCTGCGCCGGCTTCGGGCCGACGGTCAGCGGCTTCGGGGTGCTCCAGAAGAACCCGCACCCGTTGCACCGCCGGGGAAAGAACGTCGAACCGCCGGTGCTGATAGGATTGCCGCCGCTCACAAGGTCAAAACTTCCGCATTCCGGGCACTTCACGTCACACCTCCAGCCCTTCCGGGGCGCATGCAGCGACGGGGGCGCCTGGCCCCGGAAGAGAGCCGGGACGCTCCCCGCCGCCGCTCAGGTCAACGCCAGCCTCAGCCAACAGCGCGCGCATCGTTGCGGCGCCGCTGAACTCCTCCCGGCACCATTGCCGGGCGGCGAGCCAGCGCATGAAGTTCTCCACTCTCGATTGCTCCGGCTGCCAGCCTCGGAGCATCGCGTCAATGTCTGCCGCCAGCGTCGCCACGGTCGCTCTACGAATAGCCCCGGCGTCAATGCCAAGGTGCGGCCCGAAGGCCAGGACCGGGACGCCAGCGGCAAGCGCGTCCACCCCCGCGTTACTGTTGATCGTGATGACAAACCGCGCCCCGCCGAGAGCGGAGCCCAGGCCCGGGCCGGTCTTCGTGTCCTGGTAATCGCGCCGCTCATCCTGGGTCGTGTCCATGACCGGCAGGCTCTGGTGCTGCGGGTTCGGCTTCTTGGCTGCGAGCGCCGGGTGCGGGCGGAAGAAACACGCCTGCCCCTTCGGGAGTACCCGGATGATTTCTTTTTGCAGCGGCACCGGCCCTTGAATCTCCGAATCGGCCATCTGCGTATCGTTCGGAACCTGGCCGAGAACCAGGATGTACCCGGTACGCGGGGCCATCGGGGTTATGCCGTTGGGGTAAAAGCGCGCCAGCTTCGCGGCCCCGTCCGCTGGCGCCGGGTTGCCGAGCAAGCGCCGCCAGCTGGCGCGGTGCAGGAATCCCTCCGGGTCCGCCTGCATGTAGCGCTTGCGGTCGAAGAACCCGTTTTCACACCACAGCGCCGGGACGCGGTTGCGCGCCGCGGACTCCGCGAGCTTCGCGCGCCGGACGTTGTTCCACGCGACAAGCACGACCGGCTTCTGCGGGGACCGGTCCAGGACCAGCTCATCGTCACGCCGGTAGCGGCGGACCGCCACGCCCATGGCCTTGAGACCCGCGACGATCCCGCTGATCGGGTGCTTGTCCTCGCAGTCCTCCACGTAGGCGAACGGCTTGTCATCCGGCGCGGTCTGAAACGCCTTGACCAGCTCCGCGCCCCGGCCATTGAGCCACAGGTGGAGCGCGTAGGGCAGCTGGCCGCCAGTCTTCGGGCACACGTCCCGGAGCGGCTGGACGTTGCCGCGGAGCGCGCGCTGGTAGTAGTCAGCCGCGCCGGTGTGCCGCATCGGCTGGAACCAGGGCCAATCACAGACCGTGAAGAGCGAGGGCTTGCGGCCAACCACGGTTGAAAACAGGTCCGGGCCGTAGCTGCAACGGCTTTCCGACTTCGTGATTTTCGCGGTGTCGATCAACTCGCGGAGCCCGGCCGCGGCGCGCCCCGAGGCGATCACGCAATTGTTGATCGGCACGTCGGGCACGTTCTGTTTCGAAACGAAAACCCGCCGGCCGTCGAGGCCCCAGGCGCCCTCCGCCTCGCGGAGCGCCCGCAGCGGCCAGTAATCCACGTCGAAGTACCAGCCGCCCTCATTCCACAGAGCGGAGAGCCGGACCAAATCCGCCTTGCTGGACGGGTGCTTCGCTCCGGCCATGACTTCGGCCAGCTCCGGCAGGATGGCGCTTTCGTTGTGGACCTTGACCTCGTACCCACGATTGAGGCGGCGGAACTCTTCAAGGTTCCGCTCTGCCCAGTCGGGGAGCGGGGAACCGATCCACACGAAGTGAATGACCCGAGGGATCAATGCTCATCCCTCACTTTCTCGCCCTTGGATTCCAGTCCCCGGTTGTACCGCTTGGAGCACTCGGCCAGAGAGTCGTCATAGTCGCCCTGCGCGCCGATGGCATCCCAGAAGACAGGCCACGCCTCCGGCAGGGATTCGATGTAAGTCGTCAGGCAGTTGCCCGACAGGACGAAGCCCCGGCCCAACGACTGCTTGCCGAGCGTTGCGTCGATGATGGCGTTTTTCGAGTCGTAGTAGTAGGCCGCCGCCTGGGCTCTCCGCTCCGGCGTTGACCGGTTGCACAGAACGAAGCACCCGAGCGCCGCCCACATGTCCATGTCATGCCGCCGGCTCAGCGATGCGACACACTCCGCGCGGTTGCGCAGGAGGTGGACATAGAACGCATCCGGGCCGGCGCCGTACTGTTCCCGCAGGAGCGGCAGCGCCCAGGCCAGGTGATGGTCAACCTCGATATGTCCGTCCGGATAACTCAGGTTGCCGATAAATTTCTGCGCGTGTGTCTCATGCCCGCTGGTGTAGTTGCGAACATGCTTGCACGCCTGCGCGAACGTCCGCGTCCCACAACGGCCAGTGCCGACTACGAAGATCCTCACGGCCCCAACTCCACGAGCGTATCCGTCCGGGCCACGATCTTCCGGCCCGTCTCGGCGCAGAATTCGTCAACCGCTTTGGTGACCCCCTCGCGGAAGCCGTAGTCGTGCGCGAAGAGCCGGCCGCCGGGGGCCAGCATCCGGGCGGCCAGGTTCAGGTCCTGGCGGCAGGCCTCATACCGGTGGTCCGCGTCAACGAAAATCAGATCAAAGCGGCACTCCGGCGCCATAACGTGGAGGCGCAGGAGCGTGCCCACAAACAGGCTTTGATTCGGCCGACGGTTTTGCAGCCAGCATGCCGGGGTGAGTTCCTCGAAAATATCGACGCTCAGGACGCGTGCGTCCGGGTGCGCCTCCGCCAGCATCGCCGCGGTGACCCCGTAGAGCGTCCCGACCTCAAGCATGCGGCAGTGCCCCGCCATGGCGGCGGAGAGCGCCTCGAACTGCCCATCCCGGAGCTTGGACAGGCCCGCGTATTTCTGCGGGCTCACGGTCGAAGCTCCTCTATCTGGTCCGGGTCATCGGCCCACAGACAGCCAAGGTCACGAAGCCAGGTTGACCACATGCCGTAATTCTTCGGGTACGCCCCCGGCAGGAGGTAGACTCGCCGGCCCGCGGCCAGGGCACAGATTGAGAAATGCAGCGCGTCGGTGACCACGGTTTCGAATGACGCGGCGAGCTCCATGTACCCGTGAATGTCCCGCTTCTTGATCCGCCCGAACGCCGGCCCCTCGTTGCCGGGCACGTTGCGGCCGGAGAATTTCGACTCGCGGTCGTTGCGCAGGAAGACGCCGAGCTTCCGCCGGACCGGGTAGGTCGCCTGGAGGTTGTCCGGAAAGTTGAAGCTCAGGGCCATGTCGGGCCACAGCTCCGCCTCCGGACAATAGAGCCGGATGCTTTCCGACTCCCGGGCGCAGTAACGGACCTGTCCGGAAAGCCGCTCCGGGGCGCGCCAGGAGTTGGGCAGACAGGTCATGGGCAGGCCCAGGGCGGCGGCCTTTGCCCGGATGGCGGATGACCCGCCCGGCAGGCCCATGTTCCCGCCGCCGAAGAGGAGCAAGCCGTCAAGGCCGGCGGGGGCGGTCCCCTGCCACATGCCGTCCCGCTTCTCCCAGTCCCAGGGCTCGCGACCCGGGGCGACCGGCCCCAGCCACTGGACGTCCAGGCCCTGAAGCCGGAACAGCTCGTAGGCGGCCCGTTCCTGGAGCGTGTCCCCCACGTTGCCATGCTCGCCGCGGATGTAGCCCATGCGCTTGCCGCGCATGGGGGCGAGGAGCCCGTCGAAAGCGGAGAGCGGCAGGAGCCTCATACAGCAGCCCCATCCCAGGCCAGGACGTAATCCCCGACCGGGCGCCGCGCCACTGGCCGGCCGCGGTGGGTTTCGTCCCCCGCGGGCGCCGCGCCCGTGTGCCCCAGGGCCACGATGCCCATGATTTCGGTGCTGGCGGGGAGCCCGTAGGAGCCAAGCGCCGCGGCCCAGGGCAGGCCGGACAGGAGCGGGCCGCCCTCCATGTTGCGGTAAGCGGATATCCAACAGGAGCCCAGGCCGGCGGCAGTCGCCACAAGGAGCATGTTTTGCAGGGCCGCGGCGGAGTCCTGATAGGCGAGTTGCCCCCAAACCTCGCCGCTCTTGGCTTTGGACCGGTCCACAAAGACCAGGACCAGCGCGCGGGCCATGGACAGCACCTTGTCGGCGTCCCGCCGGATGGCGGCGAGCTTCCGGATTTCGGCCGGCCGCGTCTCGACAAGGAATCTTACCGACTGGGTATTGGACCCCGAGGGAGCTTGAGTCCCCGCCTCGACGATGGCCAAAAGGGTTTCACGTGAAACCGGCTTGTCCGTGTAGCCGCGGCGCACGCTCCGGCGCGCGCGGATCACAGCGCGGACGGTTTCTAGCGCGTCCATCGGAGCGCGTCCCATCCCAGGCCGGCCATATGCTGGCAGGCCGCGTTGCGGAGCTCGAAATGCTCCGGCCTCGACTCGTTGCCCTTTTCGTCGCTCAGGTTGCGGTACTTGCCCTGCATGCCGGCAACGACCCGCGCGGGCTCCCCGGTGGCTATCTGCGCGCCGGCACAGAGAACGATGTCGTCTTCCGTCCAGACCGCTTCGGGCAGCCGACGCGCGAAAGCGGCCGCAAGCGTTTCTCTCCGGGCCGCGTGGATCTTCCCCTTAACCACAGAAGCGGCGCCGTCCCGGTGCGCGATTCGCGCCGAGTCCGCTCCCCAGTACATCTCGGCGGAGAGCCTCAGGCACCGCCGGCCCTCGGGGCCAACAACCGCGCCGGGGTGCTTTTCGAGGGCCGCCAGCATGGGGGCCAGCGCGTCCGGGGCGGTCAAGAGTACGTCGTCATCCAGGAAAACAACGGCCTCCGCGGCGCTCAGGAGCGCCAGCGCATGGCGCGCCCGGCAGCGGAAGTTCTCTTCGGCGGTGACGTTGACGGCTCCGGCCACCGGCTGGCAGGAGGGCGCGTTGTGCCAGACGAAGACGCGGCCCGGCGCCGGCTCCTGCTTGCGGACGGCGGCCACCACGGCGGGGAGATTCTCCGGCCGGCGGTACGACAGGATGACCACGTCGTAGGGCATCACGGCTTCGCCCCCTGGCCATTCCATCCGTGCTTCCGGGGGTGCCAGATATGCTGGAAGCCCGGGACCGGTTGGCGCGTGTTCAGGTCTTCGGCCGAGAGCCCCTTGGCCATGGCCCAGTCCGACAGCGGCCGGTCGAACTGCCCCCAGGTTTCCTTCGAGCGCCAGCCGCCGTAGGCTTCGAGCTGCGAACGCAGGAGGAAAGCGTTTCCGGTCCCGTGCCGTGGGGTCGTGGGCAACGACAGCTTGCCGCCCTCGCTCCACGCCTGATAGCCCGGGAACCAGGCTTTGCCGGCCGCGAGGTACGCAACGCCACGCGTGAGTACTTCGGCCGGGACGATCATGTCGCAGTCCAGGAAAAAGAGCCGGTCGGTATTCGCGAGCTTCGTCAGGAGGTTGATGGCCTTGCCCTTGTTGAACGGGCCCGCCATCGGCACAACCACGTGGGGAATGTCGGCGACAGCGGCCTTGAACCACTCCCGGAGCGGCGCGATTTGCGGCACGCCTGACCAGTCCGCGACGAAAACCTCGATGCGCAGGCCGGACAGGCGAGCCGCATGGACCAGGGACTTGACCGTCTCCGGGAAAAGCGTTATCCGCTTCCCGTTGTGCTCGATGACACTGCGGTCGCAGTGCGCAACGAGCACAGAGAGGTGCAAGCCCTGGTCCACGCGGTCACCCATGGGTTAGGCGCGGCAGAGGTCCACGTCAACCGTCGCGGCGGCAGCCGTGGCGGCGGCCACAGCGTAGCCGAGCACCTTGTTGGAGCCGGCCGTGGTGGTGGCGACCTCGTTGATCGCGTCCCAGTACAGCTTCGCGCCGGCTGCGATGGCGCTGGCGCTGCCGGTGTCCTTGGCGACGCGGAAGACGCCCTTGATGGCCACCGCGCCGAGCGCGTTGGCGGCGATGTCGCGCTTGGCGATCGCCACGATGGAGCCGATGACCACCACGTCCCCGCCCGTCACCGCAGAGCCGGGGGTGTAGTCGATCATCTCGCCGGTCTGAACGTAAACGGCCATGATCTTCTCCTTGTGAAATTGCTTTCGGTTTCAGAGTGGAGGGGGCCGACAGCCGGCCCCCTCCGGGATTCGATCTCCGTGGGTTAGCCCACGTCCGCCTTGACGGCCGCGCGCGGGTCGAGAGCCGCGACGCCCACGTCGTGGTAGCCGCGGAAGCCCATCCCCAGGGTGTCGGGCGCCACGCCGACCTCTTCGATGGTCGGGGTTTCGACGCCGTCCACAAAGGCGAGCTCGAAGGCCGCCAGGTCCGCCGGGTTGGCGAAGAGATACCAGTCCACGGCCGAGGCGTTGGCGTGGAAGGTGGCGTTGCTCAGATACGGCGAATCCACCGGCCGGTACTTCCCGGCGTGGATGTTGTCGCCGCCGGTCAGGCTGGCGGCGCTGGTGGAGGCCAGCCCGGCGACCACGACGTTGCGGCTCACGAAGAGCCGGTCGGCCAGGTCCCTGAGCGCAGGCGGAACAACCAGGATGCTCGGCGACACGTTCACCGGCTTGCCCTGCGGGTCGGTCTGGTTGCGCATCAGCGCCACCATCACGGACAGCGCGGAGTCACCCAGCCCGGCCGCGGCGTTCGCGTAGATGTTCGCGTTGCCGGAGCCGAAGAAGCTGTTGGCGTTCGCCAGCAGGAGCGTGAAGAAAAGCTCCTCGATGGAAATGGCCGCGCCGCGCCCGATCATGCGCGGGATCTCCAGGAAGGCGCCCAGGTCATCGTTCTTGATGTCCTGGCGGGTCAGGGCGAAGTACTTCCCGTAGGTGTCGCCCTTGATCGTGAAGCTCTGCTCCCCGACCGTCCCGTGCTTGAGCTCGCCGTCGCCGGCGATCTTCTCGAACGTCATGTTGCCGGTCAGCCGGTAGCGGGTGTGGGTCTTGAAGTCGGCGAGCTGGCCGATCTTGCAGACCTGGCGGGCGGCCGACGGGACCGCGTTGTAGGCCGACAGGAGGGACTTGTTCGCCACGTTGGACAGGATGCCGGGCAGGCTCAGAGTGGAGAACGCGGCGCGAATCCACTCGTTGCCGCCGCGCCCGAAGCGCGGCAGCTGAACGCCGTCGATGGCGGCGGCCGCCTCGATGACCTCGGTCAGCCGGACGCGGCTGAGCTTGTGGGCCGCGGTCACGGTCTGCTCGCCGAACTCGGCGACCAGGGCCTTGTCGTCCATCCCGACTGTGGTCCGGTTCGCCATGCAGAGGGCGGCGACCAGGAGCCGGGCGTCAACCGACGCGCCGGAGTTGCCCACGATGAAGGCGGGGACGCCAGCGGCCGGCCTGGAGGCGCGGAGCACCTTCAGGAGCTCGCCGTTGACCTGCTCGACGGTGGACCCGCTCCGGATGGCGGAGGCGCGGATGGCCGCAACCTTCTTGCCGTCCTCGGCGGACCACTCGCCCACGCAAGCCGCCTCGATGTCGGCGACGCGGACGCGCTCGGCCTTCAGCAGCTCGGCCGGGTCGGCAGCCTGGACGGGCGGCACGACGGCGACGGGCGCCTCGGGCGTCTTCGGGGTGGGAACTTCAGCGTCGAATGACGCCTTGAGGCTCGCGACCTGGGCCTCGCTCAGGGCCTCGGGCTTGTCAAAGCCCTTGGCGAGCAACCACGTGACAAACTTCGGGTCCATCGCACTCTCCTTCTGCGAGGCCGCAACTTGAACGCGAGTGGAGCCATCGGCCCCCAACGACACAAAGCTCGCGCCCTTGAGTTCACCTCTGCGCATGACCATGATCGGGCCGGACACGGGCCGGCCGTTGACGTTCGCCGATGCCCCTGCCTTGATCTCTTCGAGCCGGAGGGGGTTCGCCTCGATACTCGCCTGCCAGGGGAAGCCGTTCTTCCCGTTGCCGACGACCTCGCGGGCGGCCTCGCCGGTCCCGGAAATCTCGCCGTCGATCCAGACGCGCCCGCCCTCAATGCGCGCCTCGCCGTGCCCGACGATCTTGCCCATGTCGTGGTCACGGTGGACGGGTACGGCGCGGTCCGGAATCTGGAGCCCGGCCAGGTCGATGATGACCCGGCCGTAATAGCCCACGCTCATCGGCCCGCCGTTGTAGACGTTCATCTTGAAGCGCGGCAGTTTCGCGGGCTGTCCCTCGGGCCCAGCCTCGGCGGCGACAAGCTCGACGCTCCCGGCCCCGGTGACAAACCGGAAGGACCGGAGCTCGGCTGGCTCACTGGCCAGAATTGGGCGGTGTCGTTTCTTCATCGTCCTCGTCCTCGTCTTCGTCCTCGTCGCCGTCCGCCGGCTTGCCCCCGCCCGGGGGCGGAGCGGCCGGCTTCGGCTCTGCCTGTAACTGGATGCCCTTTTTTTTCGCGTAAGACTGCTCTTCGGCGCGCTGGTCAAAAGCCGTCCGCCAGTCCTGGCCGCGCCTGGAGAAGTATGCCCGGTAGGTAAGCGTCCCATTCTTCAACCGCGTGTCATCCGCATTCGCTTCCTTGCCCGGATCCACGTGCTCGAAGCCATCGAAGTACCACTCATGCGCGGTGGTTTCGTCGATGGTCCCCAGGTTGGCCATTCGGTATTCGCGCGCCCACTCGCGGAAGAGCGGGGACAGCACCGTGACACCCAGGTCGTAGCGGTCAATCTCGATGCTTCGGTGGTATACCTGATGGTCAAGCCGACCGCTCGCGTAGTTGTACCGGGAGGAATCGGCCATGGCGACGTTGAGCGGCATCTGGAGACAGCGGGCCGCCTCGTTGATGAGCTGGCGGATGTACTCGGAATGGGTCGTTGTCGGGTGCTCCGCCTTGATCTGCTCCATCTTCCAGCCGGCCGGCATGGTCAGCCCGGCGCCGGCGACAAGGTCGATTACCTGCTCCGGATCCACCGGCACGGACGGCACGTCCGGCGACTGGGAAACCAGCGCCCAGGCCACGGCCGCGGCGCTCTCCGCCGCGGTCAGCACGGCCATGGAGTAGCGGCGGATCATCCCGAACAGGTTCAGGGCCGGCGCAATGTCCGGCACGCCGCGGCGCTGCCCCGGGCGGGTGGCGCGGTAGAAATGCAGCATCCGGGCGGCGGGCACCTGGCGATACGATCCAAACCCGGTCAACGGCGTGACCCCGCTCCCGGGATGGTAGTCCAGCACGTCGTAGGACACTGGGTTGCCGTTCATGTCGTACAGGATGCCGTCACAGTAGAGCGGATTTACGTAGCCGCCCATCTGGCCGGTGATTCGGTCCGCCTCGATGAGCTGGACATCCAGCTTGATCGGCGAGCGCAGGGACTGATTCCCGATGATCTCAAGGAACGCCTCGCCGGACTCGCCGCGCTGAAGCATCGCAAGCCGCAGCTTTTCGCCCAGGCGGATCTCCTTGGCCCACTCCTGGAAGAAGAACTCGGCAGCCCCGGCGGCATCGAAGTTGTCAATCAGCAACTCAAGCCGCGGGCTCTTGCCGATGGTGTCATTCGCCCGGGTGTCCAGCATGCCGCGGCAGTAGCTGTTATTCCTCGCCTCGTACCGGCAGCGGTTCCGGATCGTGGCCCGAACCGCCGGGCTGGCCTCGGAGTCCGCGCTCCGGCCCGTCGCCGTGGCCCACAGATTTTCGTTGCGGTTCGTGGTCTGCGCCGCGTCATACGTGGCGCGAACCAGCGTTCGGACCCGTTCGTCAAAGGATTTCCCGGAAGGGGTCCAGGGCTTGGCCTGGACCGCTGGCGCTGCCTTCTTCCGGGACATTAGGGCGTACCCCCGAGGCGGACGGACTGGAACCGGATGACGCGCGGGGAGGTGTCGGCGGCGGCCTCTTCGAGGGCGCGCCCCTCCCAGAACTCAAGAGCCTTCTGCAACTCATCGAGGGTCATATGCTGGAGGCTGCGCCCGTCCGGGAGGTTGATGGCCTTGACCGCGCCGCCCGCGAGTTTCGCGTCGATGGCTTCCTTGATCGCCGTGACTCTGGCTGCCGCAGTCAGCGCCATCTCACTCCCTCAGAGGTGAGGCGGCGGGCCGGGTCCAAAAAGAAAGCGGGCCGTAAGCGGTAGGCCGCCTACAAGCCCGCGAAATCTCTCAGATGTCTCTGACGCGGAGGGGATCAGTCCCCGCGCTCAGACCCGCACCCGCTGCTATCTCACGCTCATCCCCTCCTGATTGCGGGGAAACCCCGCGCATCGGACATAGCCAGTTTGGCGCTATACTCCTAAGGTGTCAAGAGAAATCAGGAATAAACAGGAAATTGTTGCATTAGTGCGAAATTACCGCCCTTGGCTTCCATCTCGGATCCCCATGTCCCTGGCTGATCCGCCAGGCCCGGGAGCGCTCATAGACCTCGTGGCGGCGCTTGCGAACGCGGACTTTGTACTCCCTGGACTGGCGACGGGCGGAGCCGCTCATGGACCTACACCTTCCCGTAAAACACACTATGCGGCGCAACGGGAGCCGCCACGTAACAGTCTACGCGAAAGCGCGCCGCCGATATCATCGGGTCCATCCAGCGCCCCATCTCCTCAAGCGCCGCGCGATGCGCAAGGACGGCGTCGCCCGACAGCGCGAAGGTCTTGCGGAAAACATCCAGCATGATTCCGTCAAGCGCGTTCCGGAACTGCGCAAACTCCCAGTCAGCTTCCGGTGTCACAACGCGGGACAGGCTCCAAAATCCCGGAGGGGCGACGAAGATTTTTTTGAGGCCGAAGCTTCGGGCGATAACCTTCCGCTCCCGGGCGCGCCGGCGCGCCGTGCCGCTCACAGCCTGACCTCCGCCGTCGGAAACGCCTCGCCACAGCGCCGGCACACCCGACGCCGCTTGACCGAGTCGCCCGAATGCCATGTCACCTTGACCCGCAGGTCCGCGCAGCCGCACTTCGGGCACGTCAGCCCGGAGGGCTCCGCGTTCCGCGCCCGCTTGAATCGGTATGGCTGGTCATCCGGCATTACGCGCTCCCTTGAATCTGTACCCCCCCGTTGTTTTCGGAATCTCACCCGCGACGTCCAGCCCCATCCCCAGCCGCGCCGCCCCGACGTGGCAGCCGACAAGGCAGTCCCATAGATGGTTCTGTCGCCCGGGCAGGCAGCTGTATTTTCGGATCGTGTCCCCGCGCTTTGTCTCCTTGGGTTTCGCGACTTCGGCGGTGACGTGGTCCGCGAACTTCCGGTGCTCCTCCGCACGGTCCGGGCGCCAGAGAGAAAAGCAGCCCTTGCCGCCCATCGGAGTCCGGAGCCGCTCCTCCGTAAAGCTCTTCCAGTGGTCGGTATTGTAGATCAAAAGCCGGGCGTCACGCGCCTGGTTCAACGCGTAAACCCACCCGTCCCCGTGGTCCCGCTTGGCACAGACGCGCGGCACCTTGAGTTCGAGCTCCCCGCCCTGGCCTTTCGACGGGACCAGGATAGCCGCGTGCGGCGAGTTGCGGCAGAAAGCGTAGACGGTCCGCGCCTGCCAGCCGGAGTCAACCAGGCAGATCGACACGCGTAACTCGCCGCCGCCGGCCACCGGGTAGACGCGGCCGCAAATATGGCCGGCAACCTCCGTGAGCGTGGCGGATAAGGCCGCCTCGGTCCCGTACTTCCCGCGCGTGACGGGCCGGGCGCCGCAGTCCAGCACCCCACCGGTAAACCCGCCGGCGAACCAGCACGTAACCCAGTGGACATGCGATTGCTGCCCACAGTCGATGAACGCCACGACCGCGGAGGTCCCATGCTCGGCGCTGTACCGCGGCAGGGCGTTGAGCCTGCCCAGGATGTCCCGCGATTCCAGCGGAGGGTCGATGCCCTCGAACTCATCGAGCGGCTCATTCTGGCACTCAGAAGCGAACGCATGCGGCCCCAGGCGGAAGTACTGGTTGTACGCGTTCTGGACTGCGGACAGCTCCCCGGCGGCGCAGATTTCCGGCCAGGTAACTACCGCCCCGGCGTCCATCTCGGCGCGGTGCGCGCGGTAGAACTCCGTCGCCCGGGCCGCGGCCTCGAGTTGGCCATCGGAGCCCGGGGTTTCCGCCTCCAGCAGTTCGCGGTACTGCTTCAGCCAGAGGTCATCATGCCGGTTCGCCCACCGGACAACGAGTGGAAACCGCGTTGCCTGCCACTCCGGATGACGCGCATGGTCCAAGTACCGGTCCGCCAGGTCGCCTTTTCGGATCACGGTGCATGCCATCAGTGCGGCCATGCGGACGTTCGGGCCGGCCAGCTTGAGGACGTCGCCCTGGATGAGCCGCTCGCGGTCGCCGCATTGTTCCTCGCTCTTCGCGCTCTTCCTGGTCTGCGGGTCATCCAGGAAAGCGAAGTCCGGCCGGATGACCGACCCGTCCGGCTCGCGGGACTCGAGCCCCCGGATTTCGCCAGTGATGCCCCGCGCGCCGATCACAATGCCGGATGAGGGAGCGAGCCCGCCGCCGTCTTTCGGGTGGCGGTGCACGCATGCCAGCTTCAGCACTTCGGCGTGCATCTCAATCCGGGTCGGACGCCCCTCGCTATCGGTCTGTGACGCGGCGCGCTGCGCAATGCCGCGGAGCTCGCCGATCGGTTCGCACACCTCCGGGAAGTCCGCGCCCAGCATCTCGTTGAACTGGAGTTCCTCGCGGATCTCCCGGATGACCCGCGAGGCGCTGCCCTTCGTGGCGCAGATGATGGCCGGGTAGCGTCGATGGGCGTAGCACACCGCCCAAATGATCGCCGCCCGGATGATGGTCGTTTTTCCGAACCCGCGCGGGAGCGCCAGCGCGTAGCACTGGCCGCCCAGGACCGCGCCTTGAATCGTGCGGATCGTTTTTAGGTGGTAGATCGAAAACGCCAACGGGAACATCGCCGGCAGGTATGTGGTCAGGAATCGCCGCAGGCTCAACCGGCAACGGGCCCGGCGCTCAGGATTGGCGACCGGGCTGATGGGTGCCAGGCGGCCGGTCGCCGCCCGGCGGATGCGCATGCGCTCAACCTGGGACACGCCGGGGGCGCTGATGGCCGGGGCCGGCACGGCACGGCGACGGGTGGGAGCCCCTGATTTTCGAGGCCTACCGCGACGGCGCGCGGCCTTTTTGGCGGTCATTTTTCGCAGGGGGCCAGGGCGGGGGATAACGGAGAGAACCTTATCGAG
>Ga0265297_10002087_pt1 | contig 42698 bp, 48 predicted proteins | sample Munlanlwell13791_FD_192502 | JGI IMG/M metagenome (GOLD analysis project Ga0265297, IMG submission 192502) | Leachate microbial communities from a municipal landfill in Southern Ontario, Canada - Leachate well 137-91 | ecosystem: Engineered > Solid waste > Landfill > Unclassified | place... | reverse complement strand
AAATACTTTCTTACCATATGGGTCTCAACCCTGCGCGCGAGCCCGCACCTTATATCCGGCTCTTCTTTTTCTGCAAGCTCGTCTATGGCCACCCTATCGCTGGAATACCCCGACAAACCCAAAAGCCCTGATTTTTTGTTGAGCATTTCGTCAAGCCCGTCCGGGGTAAGGTCAGGAATGGAGTCAAGCAGGTATTTAAAGACCCCGGAATCAAGGGATCCCGACCTTGTTCCCATTAGCGGGCCTTCATTCGGAGTAAGGCCCATGGTGGTATCTATGGACAGGCCTCCCCTGACAGCGCAAAGGCTTGAGCCGTTGCCAAGATGCAGCGTGACCAGGTTAACATCCTTAAGATCTGCCCCCATCATGACCGCAGCCACTCTTGACACATAAAGGTGGGAAGTGCCGTGGAAGCCGTACCGTCTTGCGCCAAGAGCGTCCCTGAATTCCAGAGGAAGACCGTAAGTGTAGGCCTCCTCTGGCATGGTCTGATGGAACGCTGTGTCAAACACAGCTACCTGCGGAACTCCGGGGAACAGCTGCCTAGCCGCCCTGATCCCGTTAAGGTTGGCGGAATTATGCAGAGGGGCAAGGGGGATAAGTTTTTCTATCGCGCTTTCAACCGCATCATCTATCAGAGCTGAACAGGTAAAAGAACTCCCCCCGTGAACCACTCTATGGCCAACCCCGGTAAGAGTGGCAACACTTATATCATGGACGCTTAATTCTTTTACTATATGGGAAAGCGCCTCACTATGGTCCGGCGCCTTACAATCCCACTCTCTCTTTACCGGCAGGGACATCTTATACACGGCGTCCCTTCCTATCTCGGTCACATTCCCTGCCGCTACTGATGTTCCGCCTCTGAGCAACTGGTATTTGAGCGAGGAACTTCCTGCATTCAAGACAAGAACCGTTTTTTCTGCTAAAGACATATTGGCGCTACTCCCATTTGAAAGGCTTATCTGTTGGATTTATCGTTAAGAAAAATCTGTAATTTCAGGGAACATCGGCCAAAATTGAGGGATTGTTGGGGAAGCATCCTGGCATCCAAGATTACATGTAAGCCCGCGGTCAGGATCGAACTGACGACCTGCGGTTTACGATACCGCTGCTCTACCAGCTGAGCTACACGGGCCTGACCTGAGCCTGTCGAAGGTTCGCTCGACTCGTCGCTGCGCTCCTCGCTCGGGACAAGCCTATCTGTTGGGCTAAAAGCACCTATCCGATCGTTTCTTTGACCGTCTGTCTCAGCTCTTCCAGATCGAACAGTTTGACTATAAAGGAATTCACTCCCAGAGCGATAGCTTTTTCCTTGTCGATCGGCTCATCCTTTGCTGTAAGCATTATGATAGGTATGCCAAAGGTGTCTTTGTTGGTCTTCAATTTTTCCGCGGTCCCGAACCCGTCCAGATTAGGCATCATTATGTCAAGGATAATAAGGTCCGGCTTTTCGGCAAGCGCTTTTTCAAAACCTTCCCTGCCGTCGGCGGCTTCAAGTATCTGATATCCCTCGTTCTCGAGGATGGCTTTCAGGATCTGCTTAATGTCGCTTTCATCATCTACCAGAAGGATCCTTTTTTGCATGGCCTATCCTCCTTAGCTTTTAGCCCGCGGTCAGGTTTGAACTGACGACCTGCGGTTTACAAAACCGCTGCTCTACCGCTGAGCTACACGGGCCAAAAATGCCGCAGGGCGGAATTGAACCGCCGACACATAGCTTTTCAGGCTACTGCTCTACCAACTGAGCTACCGCGGCACCTCAAACAAAAAAAACGGGCCCGAAGGGATTTGAACCCTCGATCTCATGCGTGACAGGCATGCGTGTTAGACCAGGCTACACCACGGGCCCCCATTTGAGCCACCCGCGACTTGAACGCGGCACCACTTGCTTAAAAGGCAAGTGCTCTACCAGATGAGCTAGTGGCTCGGACACAGATTAAATTATAACACAGCAGAATAATGAAATACTGTTTTAAGAGGACCTTATCTGGAATTTCCGTACAGATAAAGCGTTTGCGTCGGAAAAGCAAATTCAAGGCCGCGTTTTTCGACCTCTTCCTTGATGGCAAGGTTGATTTCCTGCTGAAGGTCCATATAGGTATTGTAATCCGGACTGTTAACATAATACACGACCTCAAAGATAAGGCTGGAATCCCCGAAAGAGGCAAAGTGGGCCCTGTCAAGCTCGGCTTTTCCGGTTTTTCTGATGATACCAGCTATCAAACCCGGGACCTCTTTAAGCTTTACTGTTTCTGTGCTGTAGGTCAGACCAAACTTGAACACCACCCTTCTTCTGTCCATCCTTTTGTAATTACGCACCCTTGAGTTGGTCAGGTCCGTGTTGGAAAAAATGATCTGCTCGCCGCCAAGACTGCGCAGTCGAGTTGTCTTGATGCCTATATGCTCCACGGAGCCCATAAAGTCGCCGATCACGATAAAATCACCTTCTTCAAAAGGCCTGTCAAAAAAGATAGCAAAATAGCTGAACAGATCGCCAAGAACAGCCTGCGCTGCAAGTGCAACGGCAATGCCCCCTATCCCGAGCCCCGCCACAACAGCAGAAACTTTGAAGCCGAGATTATCCATCAAGAAAGTCAGGCCTATTCCCCATATAATGATCTTTAGTGCTGCTACGATGCTCTTGAGGCTCTTTTCTCTTTTTTCATCTTTCTGCTTTTTGATCCATAATTTTTCAAGGGCATGTTCGATGATCGAGACCAGGAAAAAGATAAAGGATATTGAAAGCGCAGCCGTCCAGCTCATATCCACCAGACGCTTTATCTTTTGCGGCAGGACCAAATAATTGAGACTGAGGTAAACCACAAAAACATAGGCCAGAGGCAATAGCGTTCTTTCAAAGATACGCACAACAAGGTCATCCACGGTGGTCGCTGTTCTCTTTGCCTGCACCTTTATCCTGGTCAGCACGACAAAAGCAAAGAGCTTGACCGCAAATACTCCTCCCGCGATGATCGAAGCAAAGATCAGGTAGTCGGAGAGTTTGTTGCCTAAAATGACATTTGACAGTATCGGGTCAAAAGACATATATGACCCCTTTCAAAAAGCATATCAGTTGGCTGTATGGACCTTTGCTCCGTCCCCCTGGAACGGTTTTGCCAGTTCCATCTGCCAGATATTCCAGCTTTTCCCGAGAAAAGAATGGAAGTATACATACTTGCCGTCATAGGAACAGGCCGGGGCTCCTTCATAGCTGTCCTGTATCGTAAGCTGGGTAAGTTCCGTGCCGTCTATCTTCTGGCTCCAGATATCATAGTTGCCCGCGGCGTTGGAGGCAAAGACCAGCCTTCCGTCGGGCGTCCAGGACGGCTCTATCGAGTTATACTCTCCATTGGTAAGCTGGGTCTGGTTGCTGCCGTCAGCATCCATGACCCAGACCTGGTAATACTTTCCCGTCTGTTTATAATATGCGATCTTTTTGCCGTCGAACGACCATACAGGTCTTATACCCTCGGTGAACTGGGTCAGGTTCCTGCCGTCCACATCCACCATCCAGATAGTGGGCATCTCCCCCAGCATTCCCCAGATCATCCACCTTGCCCCGAGGTTGGCGACAGAAAGCGGCGGGGTAAAAAATTTCATAAAAGAGGAGAAGACCACTTTTTTGCCGTCGCGCGAAACATTGGGGAAAAAGTCGTTGGTATTGCTTGATGTCAGCTGTATAAGGCCGCCCTTGCCGGAAGCATCCGCTATCCAAAGTTTTTCGTTCCACATCCTGTTGGAACTGAATATTATCTTTTGGTCGTTCACAAAGGCGGGGAACTCATTTTTATGCTTGTCATTGGTCACCATGCTGTAGGTGTTGCCGTTGCTTATCATGATGTTGAATACACCTACAGGAACTTTGTTGCCCTCGGAGTTAACCGTTTCTTCCTCGGTATATGTTTGAAAGGCTATATCCCCGTCGCCGGCGCAGGCAGGGTATACATTATGCCCCGTGCTTGTTATTTTGGTAAGTTTGGTCATTATGGGCGAAGGTTTTATGACATCCGAAGAGCCCATGAACTTCATCTCGTCCGAGGCCCCCTCCCCCATTGCAAAAACTGCGGCGGTCATTACCGTCAGAAGACACAAACAAACCGGCAGCCTGGCAATTTTCATGTTGTTCCCCTTTTTACTTTCGTATAACAATTATACTGCGGCAGGTCCTTAAGTCAAGGCAACCTACACATGTCCCGAAGAGATTAACAAACAAGATCACTGACACAATGCCGAGAATGCCACATTGATTTTTGCGCATATCCGAGGAGTTTGCTGTATAATTGCAGTGATCATCATACCTGGAAGGAGAACATAATGACTGTAATACAAGCACTTCTTTACTACATCCCTACCTCTTTGCTCGGCTTCCTGCTCGTAGCGCTTTTTTGCGCTTTTGCGGCATCCGGACTGTTCGTTTTTAGAAAACTCATCCCGGTACACAGATCAAGACTGCACAACGACATAGCCGGCTTCATCTTTTCCACAATGGGCGTGATGTACGCCGTGCTCGTGGCTTTTATGGTAATAGTTTCCTGGCAGTCCTTTGATAAAACATCGGTCAATCTGGAAAAAGAGGCAAATTATTACGCCGATCTTTACAGAGATTCCGCTGCCCTGTCTGCTGACGCTCAAACTAAGATAAGGGCAGCCCTAACGGCCTACATAAGCTCGTCCGTAGATGATGAGTGGCCGCTTCTTGCAAAGGGAGGGTCAAGCGAAAAGACGAACAAGCTCTTCCTTAAGGTCTGGGATGTTTACACGGGATATTCCCCAAAAACAGAGATGCAGAAAGTGTTCTTTTCCGAATCCGTCCAGAAGCTGAACGATGCCAGCGAGCTGAGGAGAGAAAGGATATTGGACGCAAGGACCGGGCTTCATCCCGTTCTATGGTTCATCCTTATCCTCAGCGGGGCTTTGACCGTTCTTTTCACTTTTTTCTTCGGGACGGAGAACCGTATCGAGCAGCTTTGCATGACATGCCTTTTGTCCTCTCTAATTGCCATGGTGCTGTTCACCATAATGGTTTTCGACTATCCTTTCACAGGGGGTGTCAGCGTGCCTTCTTCCGTTTTTAAGCAGCTGCTGGGAAGCCTTGGGACTATCTAGCTTGCCGACTTAAAAGAGCGGTTAATTTGGGATCGTCATGTTATATAATGGTCAAGTATTGGTTACGGGTTTGAGTATTTAGTCTTCAGCGCTCAATACTCAAGACTCGCACTATTGCTCAAGACTGTTACGGAGAGGTGGCCGAGCGGTTGATGGCGGTAGTCTTGAAAACTACTGTAGGGGCAACTCTACCGGGGGTTCGAATCCCTCCCTCTCCGAACGAACGAAGCGAGTAAGGAGCTTTCCGCGAACGCGGAAAGGTTTTGCGTCAGCAAAAGAAAGGGAGGAATAAGAATGCCAAAACCAGTAAAATACGCCCCTCAGATATGTACAGCGCTTAGCCTGCTGACCCTTGCCGGGGTGGTCTGGGGACTGCTGATAACCAGCCCTCTTGTCATGCTCATCTTTCTTCTTCCGGCTGTTGCATATGAAGTTTACCGGACAGAAGGGGCCTCAACAAAATGGGCATCATGGGGCATTTTAGCAGTTCTTGTTTTGGAATTTGTCCTCATCTTGTTCCGAATTGATATTGATCTTGCCGCTTTAATGGGCGCCAGTTCGCAGTATGTCGGAGGATACCATGTGCCCCTCGGCAGGATAAGCGCGCTCGGGCCTGTACTGATAGGCATTTTGTCCGTCATACTATTTACAAGGACCAACGGGCCATACACCAAATGGCTCTCGGTAGTGATCCTGGCAACCTGTCTTGCGATGCTGTTCACCATAGACACCGGCATTTTTAAACAGATACTCAGGCTGGGGGTCGACCAGGGTTTTAACAGGCTCAGGTTTTAACCTTTACAAAAGGAGCTCGGCCCCATGAAAAAATTGATCGTGGGCCTGCTGATCGTTCTTTTTGGCGCTTTGGAGGGTATTCCTCTCTATGCCATTGAAAGCCCGACAATCCCCTATAACTTCCGCGTTATAGATGAAAATGTCTGCGCGGGAGGCCATCCCCTTGGTCCTGACAACAATTTTGGAAATTCCGACAAGAAAGTCCTGTCGATCCTGGGCTCCCTTAAAGCCCGTGGGATAGATAAAGTAATTGACCTTGAAAATACAGGACGCATCCAGGACAGGTACCGCAGGCTCCTTGACACGGCAAAGATGAAAAGACTTCATGTCCCGATGCATTCAAGCAGAGTACCGAACTCAAGGGAATGGGCTATGATAAAAGAAGCGATGAAGAGCCCTGTCTATGTTCACTGCAAATGGGGGGCCGACAGGACGGGCGCCGTTATCGGCCGGTATCTTGTTGAAGAAAAAGGTTTTGCGCCCGAAAAAGCCTACAGGGAGGTGATAACAGGAGGAAAGTTTGCCGGGCCCAGAGGAGGGCTCAAGATAGCACCTGCATACGACAATTTAAAGGAGTTCATACTAAAATGATAAAAGATATCCTGACCCTGGCTGCTTCGATCGCCGTCTGTCTGCTGGCCGGAGTGATAGGCTCTATCTACACCTATCCTTCTATCCCCACCTGGTACGCGGGTCTTATCAAGCCGGCGCTTAATCCGCCGAACTGGGTCTTTGGTCCCGTCTGGACAACGCTTTATGTGTTCATGGGGATCGCACTGTTCCTTGTAATAAGAAAATGGAATTTTGACAAGGCCTCAATAACGGCCCTGTCCGTGTTTGCCCTGCAGCTCGCTTTTAATTCTCTGTGGTCTATCGTCTTTTTCGGCTGGCGCCAGCTTTTTGGCGGCCTGCTCGTTATTGCGGTACTGTGGTGCCTTATTGCGGCGAGCATTTATTTGATGGGGAAACTGAACAAATGGGCAGGCGCACTTCTTGTCCCATACCTGCTCTGGGTCAGTTTTGCGTCCTATCTGACCTGGGCCGTCTGGGTACTTAACAGATAATTTGCAACCCTAACACCCTTTTGTTAGAATGAGTCTTGAGCCATAGTGTGAGTACTTAGTCTTGAGCGCTCAATACTCAAGGCTCAAACTCACACTCAATACTGTGCTAACATGTTTGATTTCGAAAAACTAACCGTATATCAAAAAACCAGAGAAGCCAGGAAACTCCTTTATTCTATTCTCCGGGAAAAGCACGGGACAGAAAAAAGCATTAATGATCAATTAAAACGAAGCGTTCTCGGGATATTGCTGAATATCGCCGAAGGTACCGGCAAGGCGACAAAGGCAGACAAAAAGAACTTCTTTACGATTGCCAGAGGGTCACTTATGAAACTGTCGCGATCATTGATATTTTGAGAGATGACCGGATTATTAGCGATCAAGAGCACAACAGTCTTTATTTGATTTTTGAAGAAATATCAAAAATGCTTTTTGGGCTGATAGATTCATTATAATCCGCTATAATTGATTAGTATTGGGTTTGCGGTCCTGATCAGTCTTGAGCCATAGTGTGAGTACTTAGTCTTGAGCGCTCAATACTCAAGGCTCAAACTCACACTCAATACTGTTCTGGAGGGGTACTCAAGTGGCTTAAGAGGGCGGTTTGCTAAACCGTTAGATCCCGGAAACGGGAGCCGTGGGTTCAAATCCCACCCCCTCCGAACTCACAAAAGCAAGTCCAAATAATTATTGATGCGAATGCTATTTTTGCGAGCTTCCTTGTCCTTGAGCAAGTCTTGCAGGCTTGTGTCATCTGTTAGATAATATCCTGAAGGAGGAACGCTAAATGAAAATACTAGAATGGGGCGCGATTTCGCTTCTGGTGCTTGCTGCGGCAATTGTGTCTTTTCTGGTCTATATGGGCGTATTTAGCTCCGTGAAAATTGAAGAAAAGGAAATGGGCCCTTATACTCTGGTTTATGAGCACTTTGTCGGCCCCTACTCCCAGACCGGAACTGTTTTCAGCAGGGTCTATGAGTCTCTGAAAGCCGACAAAATAACGACCCGCGACGGCATCGGCATCTATTATGATGACCCGTCAAAAGTTAGCAAGGACCGCCTGCGCAGCGACTGCGGCTGCTTAATTGACAGCAAGGACATGAAAAAAGTCAAAAGTCTCGGAAAAAAGTATAAGCTCAAAACTATCAAGAAAAGTTTGAGTATGGTCGCGGAATTTCCCATCAGGAACTCTCTGTCGTATATGATCGGCCCCATGAAGGCCTACCCTGCCCTTGAGGCCCACATGAAAAAGAACGGGTATTTTTCCCAGAAGAACGGCAGGTCTGCCGTTCCGTTTGAACTCTATCAAATGGGCTCGAACAGGATCCTTTTTGTGACGGAAATATTTAGATAACCGGACAAAATATACGGATTTGGACCCGCAGTCTTTGCACCCTTGACATCTTATATAGTTTACTATATACTTTTTCATATGAAACCTCATAACTATATAACACAATTGAGAGAGATCCTGGACAAAACGGGCATTTCCCAGGCAAAATTAGCATCCGAACTGGGCGTCACCTTTGCCGCGCTTAACCGATGGCTTAACAAAAGGGCTGTGCCCCGCCTTTTAGCGCAGAACAAAATAAGCGCTTGCTACAAGGAAAAGGTCGGCATCAAGCCGGTCCCCGCAAGCCAGATAAGACGGCTCTTGAAAGACATAAAAGAACTCAAGAAGAGGTTCAAAGACTGCTCGAGGCTCATCAGAGACGACCTGCGCATCAGGGAGGAGATCATGCTTGAGTTGACCTACAACTCAAATGCCATCGAAGGAAGCACCCTGACAAAGAAGCAGACCGACACGATAATTTTTGATAAAGGCCATATTGCCGACAAATCGTACATCGAACATCTGGAGGCTACCAATCACGCAGCAGCCCTTAACATGGTCTTTGACGGAGAGATGGAGGGGCCTCTAAAAGAAGACACAATTAAGAGCCTTCATAGGGTCCTTATGCAGGGGATCAGAAGCGATGCGGGAAAGTATTCCAGGCACCACAGGGCCATAAGAGGCGTTACGTTTGCCCTGCCTGCTCCTGAAGATATCGAGGACGAAATGAGAGCGGCTATCAAAGAAGCAAAAAGACAAAAAGGCAGTATCGTAGAAAGGGCGGCGGCCTTTCATGCGGCTTTTGAAGCGGTCCATCCGTTTGGGGACGGGAACGGAAGGGTCGGGCGCATTCTTGCCATCATGCAGCTTATTGACGCCGGATACGCACCCTGCATAATTGAAAAGAATAGGAAAGCGGATTACTACGAGGCGTTGGAATATGCACAAAAGGGGTCTTTGTCCCATCTGGTCGAGTTTATCGGAACAAGCGTCCTTACCGGATACGGTATCATTGCAAAACATCATCAAAGAAAAAGGAGGGTAAAAAATGGAGGATCAGAACGCCGAAAACAAATATAACGCTCTTGAAAAATACGGCAGGGACCTGACGGAACTGGCTAAAAAGGGAAAGATAGACCCGGTCATTGGAAGAGATGAAGAGATAAGGAGAATAATCCAGGTCCTCTCAAGAAAGACCAAGAATAATCCTGTCCTTATCGGCGATCCCGGCACGGGAAAGACCGCAATAGTGGAAGGCCTTGCCATGAGAATAGCAAGAGGAGATGTGCCATCCGGCATCAAAGACAAGCGTATCGTGGCGCTTGATCTGGCCTCTCTTGTTGCGGGGGCAAAGTTCAGGGGCGAATTTGAGGACAGGCTCAAAGCGGTTCTCAAGGAAATAGTAAAGAGCGAAGGCGGAATAATACTATTTATAGACGAACTTCACACTCTTGTGGGCGCCGGAGCAGCCGAAGGCTCGATCGATGCCTCCAACATGTTAAAGCCGATGCTGGCAAGGGGGGAACTGCGCTGCGTAGGGGCAACGACACTTGATGAGTACAGAAAATATATAGAAAAAGACAAAGCGCTCGAGCGCAGGTTCCAGACCCTTCTGGTAAAAGAACCCACCGTGGAGGAGACTATCGGCATCCTGCGAGGGCTTAAGGACCGCTACGAGGTCCATCACGGTGTAAGGATAAAGGACTCCGCGATAGTGGCAGCCGCCACGCTATCCAACAGGTACATCACCCAGAGATTTTTGCCCGACAAGGCAATTGACCTGATAGATGAAGCCGCTTCCAAGTTGAGGATAGAAATTGACAGTCTGCCTTCCGAGATAGATGAGATCGACAGAAAGATACTTCAGCTCCAGATAGAAGAACAGGCTCTCAAGAAAGAAAAGGACGGGGCCTCTGTCCAGAGGCTGGAAAAATTGAGGAAGGAAATGGAAGAAGCCAAGACAAAGAGCGCTTCCATGAAAAAGAAATGGGAACAGGAAAAGGAACTTATAAATGCCAATAAAGCAGCCAAAGTAGCTATAGAGCAGTTAAAGAACGAGGAGCTTAACGCGACAAAGGCCGGCAACCTGGAAAGGGCTGCCCAGATCAAGTACGACCTCTTGGTAAAAGCGCAGAAGGAGCTTGAGGAAAAGGAAAAACAGCTGAACGCGCTTAAAAAAGAAGGCTCCATCATAAAAGAAGAGATCGACGAAGAGGACATTGCGGAAGTCGTGTCCAAATGGACGGGTATCCCGCTGAGCAAGCTCATGAGTTCCGAGATACAAAGATATGTCGAGATGGAAGAAAGGCTTAAAGAAAGGGTGATCGGCCAGGATGAGGCTGTGTCGATCATCTCGAACACGATCAGAAGGTCCAGAAGCGGCTTGACCGATCCAAACCGGCCGATGGGCTCTTTTATGTTCGTGGGACCTACCGGAGTAGGAAAGACCTTTCTTGCCAAGACCTTAGCCCGGTTCCTGTTCGATGACGAGAACGCTCTGGTCAGGATAGACATGTCCGAATATATGGAAAAATACTCCGTCAGCCGCCTGATAGGCGCTCCTCCGGGCTATGTGGGCTATGAAGAAGGCGGCCAGCTTACCGAAAAGGTTAGAAGGCGCCCTTACTCCGTAGTGCTGTTTGACGAAATAGAAAAGGCGCATCCCGAAGTTTTTAATGTGTTCCTGCAGATACTTGACGAGGGCCGCCTTACCGACGGACAGGGGCACATTGTGGACTTTAAGAACACTTTGATAATAATGACCTCCAATATAGGGTCGGACCTGTACGCCGAGGGACCCGTGCAGAAAGAAACAAAGGACAAAGTGCTTTCTCAGATCCAATCCCATTTTAAGCCTGAGTTCCTGAACAGGCTGGACAGCATAGTGTTCTTTAACCGGCTGGACAAAGAACAGATAGAGCATATCGTAAGGCTTCAGCTTGCCGAGCTTAAGAAACGGCTTGAAGAAAGAAAGATCTATCTTGACCTGAGCGCAAAGGCCGTTGCGGCGCTTTCAAAAGAGGGGTTTGACCCCCTGTACGGGGCGCGGCCATTAAAAAGGCTGATAGAACAGAAGATACAGAACGAACTGGCGCTCTCTATGCTAAAGGGCGACTTTAAGGAAGGCGACAGGATAAAGATAGACCATGACAGCAAGAGCGGGTCTTTTATTTTTTCTAAGGAGTAAAGCGAAATGAAAAAACTGTTCAAACGGCTCGGGATAGCTGCCGCAGCCGTTATCATCCTGGCCGCCGTTGCCTCGGTATCGCTGGCGCTCTTTTTGCCGCTGGACAGGATAAAGGATATGGCAGCCGCCGAGCTGACAAAACTGCTCCGCCGTGAAGTTAAGATAGAAAAGGCATCGTTCAATATCTTTACCGGACTAAAGCTTGAAAAGCTTTCTATCGCCGACCTTGAAAGATACGGAAAAAGGGACTTTATCTCTGCCGATGCCATAGAACTGCATTACGACCTTTGGCCTCTTTTGCGGCGCAGGGTCGTGATAAGGAAGATCGGTCTTCTAAAGCCGCAAATACTCTTAGAAAAGCAGCCCAAAGGAGAATTCAACTTTTCGGACCTCCTTGCTCCGGGTAAAAAAGATGAAATAAAAAAGAAAGAAGAAAAAGCCGGCTTGCCTTTTGAACTCTTTGTCAACAGTTTTTATATCAAGGAAGGAAAGATCACCTACCGGGACAGGGCAGCGGATACGGTATCCGGGCTGAACAATTTTGACATGTCGGTTTCCGGCTTTGAGCTGGCCATGAAAAAACCCATCGGCTTTAAGGCGTCCGCGGATGTTTTGTATCAGGGCAAACCGGTCCCGATAGCGCTCTCGGGCAGGATAGAGTTGGAGCTCGACAAAGAAAAGATAAAGGTCTCCCCTCTCCTTCTGTCGGTAGCAGGCGAAAACGCCTCTGCCTCTGTTCTGGCTTCCAATTTTAAAGGCGGACCTGACATTGTGCTGGACCTGTCCACCAAAAAACTATCCATTGATCCGCTGATAGCGGTGTTTTCCGGACAAAGCGTTAAAAAGTCCAAGCCCGCTGACCTGACAGAAACTGTCAACGCCTTAACAGCCTCCATTCCAAGGACGCTGTCGCTAAAGGCCTCTGCCGATATAAACGCGCTGACCTTCCAGAACTTTACCGTGGACAGGATCGCTCTTTTTGCACAGCTAAAGAATAAAAAGGCTGCTATCGATATAAAAGAGATCGGCTTCTACAAGGGCGTTTTGTCCGGCGCTCTTTTGGCGGACCTCAATGTGCCCGGTCTTGCCTATTCGGCAAAGGACCTCAAACTTGCCGGATTTGACGCTCATTCGTTTTCGAATGTGATCATCGACACTTTCCTGACAAGGCTTGAAGACTACAAGGACCTTAAGGACAAGCTCTACGGAACAATGGATGTCGGGCTGTCTTTTAGCGGCAGAGGGGTGGACCCAAAAGCGGCGCTCAAAAACCTCTCGGGCAGCGCAAAGGTGGATATCCGCCAGGCAGAACTTAAAAGGACAAAGATACTGGCTTCGATAGCAGACCTGATCAGATCCAACTCTCTTAAGAACGACCTCAAACTTGAAAGGCTGACTGCTGACGCAGCTATAAAGAACATGGTCATAAGTGTCAGAACGCTGGCTTTTGCCCACAAGGACCTTATGCTTGATTTTTCCGGCGGGATAGACCTTAACAGCCTGACCTGGGTGCCGGGCAACCGCCTTTCCCTTAACCTGTCTCCCAGGATCACGACAGGGCTCGGCAGGGAATACTCTCTCTTGAGGGGTCCTACGGGCTGGTTGGAGACCGTTTTTGAGCTTACGGGAAGCCTGAAGCTGCCGATCCCCAGGCCTGTGCTGGATAAACCGATAGAGAACCTGAAAAAGAAGGCCGAAGAAAAAATACAGGCTGTGCTAGATGAAGAAAAGAAGAAGGCGGAAGAAGCTATAAAGCAAAAAGCTGCCGAGGGGACCGAAAGGCTTAAAAAAGAAGCTTCCGAAAAACTCAGAGAGCTTATCAAGTTCTGATGCTATAATCTGTACGGACCCTTTTGGGCGGCCAGGCGGTCAAATACTTTGAGAGGAGAATACATGTGAAAGGCAAAACGGCGCTGAGGTCCGCGGCAGTGTGTCTGGCATTCCTAATTCTGTGCCAGGCAAGCGCTCCGGCACAGGGTAAAAAAGAAATAGACCAGACCGGCATCATACTGAGATTAGACCTCACAAAAGAACAAAAAGACAGGATAACAGCAAGGGAAGTGGCTGCAGAAAGCGAAATGGCTGTTCTGGCCGATACGCTGCGCGCCCAAAAAAATGAGCTCAACGAACTGCTTGTTGCAAACCAGCCCGACAGGGCCAGGATAGACAAACTGACAGAGGAAACATCCAGGACAATGACCGAGCTCCAGAAAAAGAAGATCGACTTTATGCTTTGGGTTAGGGAACAGTTGACACCTGAACAGAAGCAGAAATTGAACGAGCTCTTTCAGGCCAGACAAACTCTTTCTCCGGCAGGAAATTGATCACGGACAGAAGTGATAATGAGATCTATTAGTATTGTCCTGTTGACAGCGTTCTTTCTTGCGGCGGTTTGCTGCGCGTCAGCACATGCAGATCCGTCTGCCAGCTACCTGAACGTGACAGGAGGCGTGGGAGCCGGTTATTTCTATCTATATCCCAAAGACATCCAGATAAGGGATTATTACAAGGGAGGAATGACCTACAAAGCCTTTTTGGGCTTTAGGGCAGAAAGCGGCATTTCAGCCATCGGCGACATCTCCTATTATTCCGAAGGCAACCGCTCGCCTCTTGCTCCCTACGGAACGGCGCTTACGATAATACCCGTTACGGCTTCAGTTGCTTATTATCCGTTCAAAAAGAGCTCCGTTTCTCCATATCTGGGCGCCGGCGTCGGCCTCTATTACATAAATGAAAGCGACCCGGACTACAACTATCTGCAGACCACAAAGTTCGGAAAACATATATTTGCCGGAGCGGACCTATACATAGACCGGGGCACAATAATCAGGGCCGAGCTCAGGCAGACCTTTATTGACCCCGTCAGCTCGGCGCTTTTATATCAGGCTTCCTTCAGCGGACTAACGGCTTCTTTGAACATAGCGGTTGAATTGCCCTTTTTCGGGAAAGGCGCTCCAATGACCACAGAAGAGGCCGAGGCCTACCACCAGCGCAGGATAGCCGAGAACGAGCACAGGGCTGTGACGAAAAGGATGGATGACATAGACGCTTTTTTTGACCAGCGCTATTGGGACCACTCAGTCTATTATTATCCCTGGACCACTCCCACAACCTATTTTAACCCTGCCATACAGCCGACCCAGCAGCAGATAGACGAACAGAGGGCAAAAGCCCAACAGGCAAAAGCCGAACAGGACAGAAAGCGACAGGACTACCTCAACCAGAGGCAACAGCTGCGACAGGACAAAAAAGGGTCGGTCAATCCTTCAAGATAAGAAAGCCCTTGCATTCTAGGATGCTCTGTGCTAGTATAAGCATGTCGAAGTTAATGATTGATAACTAAAAAGGCTGTCTGCTTCCTTTTTGTGAGTGTTACCACGCAGTTGGTCCTCTCTATCATTATCCAGCAGAGAAATTTAATAAGGAGTTACAAACAAAATGAAAAGCATTTTCGTAGGCAATCTTCCCTGGTCGGTAACTGACGCGGAACTGTCGGAAAAGTTTTCCCAGTTCGGCAATGTTATCTCAGCCAGAATAGTGAACGACAAGTTCACCGGAAAGTCCCGCGGATTTGGTTTTGTTGACATGGAAGACGCGGACGCCGCCAAGGCTATAGCAGGCATGACCGGCTATAAATGGAACGACCGCGAACTGACCGTCAACGAAGGCAGACCGAAAACCGATCGCCCCAGAGGCGACGGCGGACAAAGACGTTCGTTCGACAGATATTAATTGATATCTTAGATCGATCAAAGACCCCCGTCTAGGCGGGGGTCTTTTTTATTGCCCGACTTACCTGAAATAATGCCCTCTTTCTTGCGATAAACCTTTAGATGAACACAAACACTGCAATACCTGCTCACAACCTGCGCCCCAGGGCCGTATGCGGACTTAGGGAGATAGCGCGCTCCTTCGGGTCCGCAATAAAATCGTCAAAGACCTCCGGACTGGAGCATCCTGTCAATGCCTTTCTGCAGCTGCCGTCATCAGAAGTTGCGGAAATGATCACCAGCGAGATCAAAGGGTTGTCCGGGCTCGGCAGAGCACATCTATACCACCATATGACAAAAGAAGAAAGGGCCGCTTACAGGGATCTCGAAAGACCCTTCGTCGAAAGTATTTTTTCGGGTCTCAGGGACAGGGGCATAGACCTGACCTCGTCCACGCTCCCAGGAGCTTGCGGCTACCCGGACCTGACCCGGCTTTTCATGAACGAACTGCATAGGGCTAACGGCATGGGCTACAGGATGGTAAGTGTTGTCGCCGATGAGGATACCTACAGCGGAAAAGCGCTCCAATTTGCTTTTAGATTGGGCCGGGAATTTGCGGCAAGAAAGCTGCTTCCCGTTGTGGGGCAGTACAACAGGTTTATCCGCGCCTTTGTCCTGGGCCTGGAGGAAAGCTGCGCCCCGGCCGTTGGATTGTTTCCGGGAGATTCTCCGATAAGAGAGACCGACCTCAATATAGTGGCCAGCACCGGAGATATCCGCGCCCCTATCATGGGAAGGGCCGGCAGGGCGCTGCTGCGGATAGGCGGGGACGATATTTTTGGAGGAGCTTTCCAGAACGGAAGACAGAGTGTTTTTGGGGCCTTTGATCAGCAGTTCCCTCTGGGGGCGCAGTTGGTGGCACAAAACGAATTTATCCCGTGCATGAGCGCCGGGGCGCTGGCACCCGGTTCAATGGACAACATATTGGCCTGGATAGATTCTGTAATGCTGCCTGCGGAAGAAGACAGCAAATACGATCTTCTGGCATCAAGGGATCTGTTTCCTATATCGGTGATAGGTTCATCCAATATAGACATAGAATGCCCGGTTGAGAATCTGGCCTCGGACGGGATACTGCTTGGAGAAGCACTGGCAGATAACGGGTTCATCATTATTAACGGCGCCGGTCCGGGGGTGATGCTGCAGGCGGCTATAGGCTCTGCAAGGGCCGGAGGTATCTCCGCAGGGATAGTGCCGGGACTCTCTTATGCGGCTTCCAACCACTCTATTGACATACCTGTTGTGACGGGGATCGGGCTCTCAAGGGACGCCATTGTCGCCAGAAGCGGAAAAGCAGTCATAGCTTTTCCCGGCAAAAGCGGCACAATGGACGAGATATTGATAGCGATGGCAGCGGGAAAACCGATAATAAGCTACCATGCCCCTATCCCGGACAGCTGTTCCTATCCTAAACTTTACAGGGCCGGCTCCATCGATCAGATAATGGATATTCTCTCAAGAATAAAAGCTCACCTGTAGTCTTTCATCATCTTCTTGATAGCGTCCATATCCGCCTTGCTCGGCATTTTTCCCGCGGAAGGAACTGACATCTTTTTGTACCCTGCGGGCAGCTCGAACAAAGACGGCGCCTGCCTGCCCACTTTAACATTCTTCATTTCGCTGGACCACGAACCGTCCTGGGAAGCGCTCTTCATCGGGATACCGTCTTTTGACATCCACAAAAAAAGCACCGAAGTCCCCCCGGCGTTTTTATATGTTATTTTGTATTTGTCGCAGTCCATCCCGCTTATTTTTTCCCTTCCAACTTTTTCCCTTTTAACCTCTCCAGGCACTTCCTTTCCCGAAGCCGCAGCCTGCGCAGGATCCAACTTATTTTCCATATAAGACTTCTGATCGGGCATAAGGGTCCACGAGACTTTTTTGTCTGCCCGGATTATGGAAACAGTGTGTTTTCCCATGAACTTTGATTCCGACCTCCATTTGTTGTCGGAAAAATTCAATTTTCCGGTGACCGGCGCCATGCCCTTCATCTTAACGACCTGATCGGCAGAAAATTCCAGAGCAAACGCCAGTCCGGACAAGGCAAACAAGGCAAGCAAGGCAGACAAAACCGTTTTTTTCATCATATTATTTCCCCTTTCTTTTTAAGGTAATTATAACACCCTTGCCCGCCAGCAACGCGTCAGGTATAATCAAGGCATGAATACAAAAGAGCAGTTTAAGGCGATACAAAAGTTTGTGGAGCACAATTTCAGGCATTTTAACGGCGCTGTTGTAAAAGACGCGTCCGAATCCTATATCTCCCATTTAAAAAGCGGCGGCAAGATGTTTTTGGCAATGGCCGGTGCTATGAGTACTGCCGAGATCGGCATCACTTTGGCAGAAATGATCAGGCAGGACAAGATCCACGCAATATCAACAACAGGAGCAAATCTTGAAGAAGATATTTTCAACCTTGTGGCCCACGACTTTTATGTAAGGGTCCCGGGCTACAGGTACTTTACCAAAGATGACGAGGAAGCCCTCCTTGCCAAACATCTTAACAGAGTAACGGACACCTGCATTCCGGAAGAAGAGGCAATGAGGAGGATAGAGAGGATAGCCCAGCAATATTGGTATAAAGCTCAAAAAGAAGGTAAAAGATATTTCCCTTATGAATATATGTACCAGATGTTGAGGGATGGCGCGCTTAAAGAGCATTACCAGATAGACACAAAGGATTCCTGGATGATAGCAGCCTGCGAAAAGAATATCCCTATCTTTGTCGGCGGCTGGGAAGATTCGACGATCGGGAATGTGCTTGTTGCAGACCACAAAAGAGGCAAGATCAAGGACATGTCCATAGTCAGGTCCGGGCTGGAAACCATGAGCTTTCTTATAGACTGGTACAAGGACACATCCAAAAAGAACTCTGTTGGCTTTTTCCAGATAGGCGGAGGCATAGCCGGGGATTTTCCCATCTGCGTTGTGCCGCTTATTGAACAGGACCTTTTTGAAGAAGGCGTCCAGAAATGGGGCTATTTCTGCCAGATATCAGACAGCACCACCTCTTACGGCTCATACAGCGGAGCGGTACCCAACGAAAAGATAACCTGGGGCAAACTTGGGAAAGAAACACCAAGTTTTGTCATCGAAAGCGACGCTACCATCGTCGCGCCTTTGATGTTCGCCTATATTTTGGGTAAAGAATAGTCCGCAGACCCGAACCTGAAGGTTCGGCTCCTGCCCGAACGGAGCCGACGCTTCAGCGTCGGGTCACCCCTCCCCCACTATTGACACATTTGCGCGTCCCGTGTATCATAGTTATGAACACATGTTCATAACTATATGAGACCAAAAAAGACAAGACATATCAAATGCGACGGAGACTTCCGCTTTTTTAAGCCAAAGTGCGTTCCTGAAAAGCGTCTTGAAGAAGTGATCGTCACTCTGGATGAATTTGAAGCCATCCGCCTGTATGATTTTGAAGGGCTTGACCAGGAAAAGGCAGCAAAGAGAATGAAGGTCTCAAGACCCACATTTTCGAGGATTTTATCGTCAGCAAGAAAAAAGATAGCACAGGGACTGGTTAATCTGCAGGCACTTAAGATAGAAGGCGGATGTTGTACATTTGGAAAATGAGAAATGTCCAATTTCCAATGTCTAATGTCCAATTAAGGAAATACATTATATTAATTTGTAATTGGAAATTGGCAATTGGACATTGGAAATTAAAAAGGAAAACTGATCATGGCTACTAAAAAACTATCATTTATAGACAGGTTTCTTACTGTATGGATCTTTTTGGCCATGGCAATAGGTGTAAGCGCAGGACATTTATATCCTGGTATTGCATCCTTCTGGGACAAGTTCCAGGCCGGCACAACAAACATCCCTATAGCGATAGGGCTTATATTGATGATGTACCCTCCCCTAGCAAAAGTAAAATATGAGGAGCTTGGGGATGTATTTAGAAATACAAAGGTCCTGGGGCTGTCTTTGATACAAAATTGGATAATAGGCCCCGTTTTGATGTTCATCCTCGCGCTTGTATTTCTTCATGGGTATCCGGAATACATGGTAGGCCTAATTATGATCGGCCTTGCAAGGTGCATCGCCATGGTAATAGTATGGAACGACCTGGCAAAAGGAGACACCGAGTATTGCGCCGGGCTGGTCGCTTTAAATTCGATCTTTCAGGTATTCCTTTATTCCGTGTATGCCTGGGTCTTTATCACCGTACTTCCCCAGTGGTTCGGGCTCAAGGGAATTGAAATAAATATCACCATTGGTCAGATCGCCCAAAGCGTATTTATATACCTGGGCATTCCTTTTATAGCGGGGTTTATAACAAGAACCGTTCTTATAAGGGTAAAAAGCAAGGAATGGTATCATGATAAGTTCATTCCTGCCATAAGCCCCCTTACTCTGGCAGCCCTTCTGTTCACCATATTTGTAATGTTCTCGCTCAAAGGGGAATACATTGTAAAGATACCTTTTGATGTTCTGCGGATCGCATTGCCGCTGCTTCTATACTTTGTCATCATGTTCCTCATCTCTTTCTATATGGCAAAAAAAGCCGGGGCGGATTACGGCAAGAGCGCAACACTGTCCTTTACGGCCTCCAGCAACAACTTTGAACTTGCAATAGCCGTGGCAGTAGCGGTATTCGGCATTAATTCAGGAGTTGCTTTTGCGGCAGTGATCGGGCCCCTTGTTGAAGTCCCTGTGCTGATCGGACTTGTTAATGTTTCATTATATTTTCAAAGGAGGTTCTACTGATGAAGAAAAAGAGCGCGGACGAGACAAAGAAACTGGTGAGAGAGAGCTATTCCAGGTTCATTAAGCAGGGTTCCTCCTGCGGCTGCTCCAAAGGCTCTTGCTGCGGGAGCGGGCCTGACACAAAGGCGATTAGCATGGCGGTAGGCTATTCCGAAAATGAGATACGAGCTGTTCCTGACGGCGCCAATCTTGGTTTTGGCTGCGGCAATCCAACCGCGATCGCATCTTTAAAAGAAGGTGAAACCGTTCTTGACCTTGGCAGCGGCGCGGGGCTTGACGCTTTTCTTTCCGCCCAAAAGGTGGGGCCAAGCGGCCGAGTTATCGGGGTGGACATGACCCGTGACATGATAGAAATGGCTCGCCTCAACGCACAAAAAGGCGATTTTAAGAATGTGGAGTTCAGGCACGGAGAGATCGAAGCTTTGCCTCTGGACGACAGTTCAGTTGATGTCGTGATCTCCAACTGCGTCATAAATCTTTCTCCCGACAAAACAAAGGTATTCAAAGAAGCCTTCAGGGTCCTAAAACCGGGAGGAAGGATGATGGTCTCGGACATAGTCCTGACCAAAGAACTGCCGGATGAGATAAAGAAATCCCCCGAGTCTTATGCTGCCTGTATTTCCGGAGCGTGCCTTAGGGAAGAATATCTGGGCCACATAAGATCTGCCGGTTTTGACAATATCAGCATAGCAAAAGAAACTCCTTATGATGCGGGACGATCATCGAGCTTTGTGTCCAGCATTACGGTCGAGGCCAAAAAGACCGGACGGCATTAACAGAAAGGGGTGTTTTACAATGAAAGACAGGTACATTAAGAACATAGATACGGAGGCGGCTCTGGAGCTGGAGGGCCTGGTATCATACCAGAAGGGGCAGATAGTGAGCAAAACTCTGGCGCAGAACGGTTCCGTCAGCCTTACCCTGTTCGCGTTCGATGAGGGGGAAGAGATCAGTTCGCATGAATCAGACGGCGATGCGATGGTGATAGCGCTGGACGGAGAAGGACTTATTACTATCGGCGGAAAAGAACATTTGCTTGAAAAAGGAAAAACCATCGTAATGCCCGCAAAGATACCGCATGCTGTTCATGCAAAAAAACCGTTCAAAATGCTCCTTATAGTGGTGTTTGCAAAATGAGTGCAATAAAACGAGCTCTCTGGATCTCAGCCGGATTTCTGGCCGTATATTTTATGCCGGTAGGATACCCGCGTTTCGACAATGCGGTGTTCGAAGCGCTGGCGCTCACAAAATGGTACGCGCAGGAGCATGTTCTTCTCTGCCTGGCCCCGGCTTTTTTGATAGCAGGGGCTATCTCCATTTTTATCAGCCAGGCTTCTGTAATAAAGTATTTCGGAGCCAAAGCAAACAAGGTGCTTTCCTACGGGATAGCTTCTGTATCGGGAACGATACTTGCGGTGTGCTCCTGTACTGTGCTGCCCTTGTTCGCCGGGATCTATAAACGAGGAGCCGGTCTTGGCCCGGCAATAGCCTTTTTATATTCGGGGCCTGCCGTCAATGTGCTTGCAATAATACTTACTGCGCGCATCCTTGGCTGGCAGCTGGGGCTGGCCAGGGCGCTGGGAGCAATAACCTTCAGCATCGTAATAGGGCTTCTGATGCATTTCATCTTCAGGAACGAAGAAAAGGAAAGGCTTTCCGGTTCGGTGCTTGATCTACCCGAAGAAAAAAGCCATCGGCCGCTGCAACAGACGGCTTTGTTCATCGCCTCTCTTGTCTTTATCCTTGTCTTTGCCAACTGGGGAAGACCTATTGCCGGGGACAGCGGCATATGGGGAGCGGTCTTTGCGCTTAAGTGGTGGTTCACGGGCTTTTCCGCTCTGGGGCTGCTTGCGGCATTAGTTAAGTGGTTCAAGAAGGACGATATAAAGTGCTGGCTTATGGAATCCTGGGCATATGCGGCGTATATTCTCCCGCTCCTGCTGATGGGAGTGCTGATCTCCGGCTTTTTGTTGGGAAGGGTCGGACACGAGGGCATGATCCCTTCAAGATATATTGCAGCTCTTGTCGGGGGAAATTCTATTGAGGCTAACTTCTTTGCCTCAATAATTGCCGCTTTCATGTACTTTGCTACTTTGACCGAAGTGCCCATCCTCCAGGGGCTGCTTAATGCCGGCATGGGAAAGGGCCCCGCTCTTGCGCTACTTCTTGCCGGTCCCGCTTTAAGCCTTCCCGGGATGCTTGTGGTAAGAAGCGTTATTGGAACAAGAAAGACCATCGTTTATGTTTCCCTGGTCGTTGTTATGGCCACGATATCAGGCATTTTATTCGGATGGTTAATGCAGTAAAAAGGAGGACCGGAATGAAGAAACTGGTTAGATACTTTGCGGTTCTATTGGCAGCAGCGGTGTTTGGGCTTTCTATCGGTTTTGCAGCGGAAAAAACTCTAAAGCAGCCCGTTGTCCCCACAAAAGGAATAAAGGTCGTCTATATACAGCTTGGTTCAGAAAAATGCCCACCCTGCAAAAGAATGGAGCCCATTCTTAACGAGATAAGAGCCGAGTACAAAGGGCAGGTCGAGGTGGTTTATCATGATGTCTGGACCAGGCAGGGAGCCCCGTACGGGGAAAAATACGGGGTTAGGGCCATCCCGACCCAGATATTGTTCGACTCTATGGGAAAAGAATACTACCGCCACATCGGATACCTTTCTAAGGAAGAACTTGTTAAGGTTCTTGAGGCCGGGGGAGCAAAACACCCTTGACAAATTAGCACTCGGCATGTTAGAGTGCTAATTGGAAAAAACGATCCAAAGGGGGTGAACACTTATGGCGCTCATCAAGTTCGATCCGTTCAAAGGAGACCTCTTTTCTCTGCAAAAGCAGGCATGGCAGCCGTTCTTTGAGGACATAGCGGAGTGGCCGGAACTGACTATGACCCAGGGCCTTAATGTTTATGAACAGGACGATAGGGTGTTCGTTAAGGCCGCGGTCCCCGGAATACCCGAAGAAAAGCTTGATATCACCTATGAAGACGGCGTGCTCCACATAACGGGCTCAGTTGAAGAAAAAGAGGAAGAAAAGAAGAAGAAAAAGGTCGTTTACAGAAAACAGATGATCTCTTCTGTAGATTACACGACCTATCTGCCGCGCCCGGTCGATGCCTCAGCGATAGAAGCCGAGGTTAAGGACGGCGTGGTGACCATAAAGGCCCCGATAGCAGAAGCGGCCAAGCCCAAAAGGATCTCCGTAAAGGCCGCAAAGAACTAGGCCCTGACTTGCAGTTGAAAAAGCCCCCTTATTCAGGGGGCTTTTTTTTGCCCTTCTTGACAAGCCGCTCCTATTGTCCGTATCATTAAAACATGAAGCTCAAGTTGATATCCGCTTTCCTGGCCGCGGCAGTTGTGCTTTCTATGCCCTGCCTTGCTTCTGAAGAAGTGCACCAGCCGCAGCACGCAAGGGCAAAGGTGCTTTCGGTAAAAGACCTGTCAGAAAGCATGGGCCCCTCCCCTGCCATGAAAACCCTCGTGCAGGAAGTGACCGTCAAAGTGACATCGGGCAGGTTTTCCGGAAAGCAGATGACCTTAGAGCACAGGGCCTCCGGAGGCATGATAGCCTCTGACATGATACTGCGTCCCGGGGACAGGGTCATGCTATATGTGGATGAATATCCGACCCGGGCCGAAAGCCCCGACGGCACCCCGGTTTTTAACATCGCCGATTATGAAAGAGACGCTCCTATATACTGGCTTGCTTTTTTCTTTTGCCTCCTGCTTGTGGCCCTGGGCGGCTTAAAAGGCCTTAAGTCGCTGATTGGGCTTCTGATAACCGTAGTGCTTGTCTTTCTGGTGCTTTTCCCCCTTGCCTTTATGGGGCTTAATCCTCTTCTTGTTTCGGTAGCTATCTCAGGGGCGGTCCTTGTCATCGTTTTCAGGATAATCGCCGGAAGAACGGCCAAGGGCTACAGCGCCGCAATAGGTACTTTTTTCGGCGTTTCTATTGCAGGTCTGCTCGCTTACGCGGTAGGCAGCATGGTCCATCTTTCCGGGCTAAGCAGCGAAGAATCCAAAATGCTGCTTTTTTCGATGAACCTTAAGATAGACTATCAGGGGCTGCTGTTCGGCAGCATCGTAATAGGAGCCCTGGGCGCTGTCATGGACGTAGGGATGTCGATCGCCTCGGCAGTAGAAGAGGTCCATAAGGTACATCCCAATTCCAATTTTAAAGACCTTTTTAACGCCGGTATGAATGTGGGAAGGGATGTTATGGGGACCATGTCCAACACTCTTATCCTGGCCTACACCGCCTCGGCCATGCCGCTTCTTATGCTTTTGATAGCCAACAATATCTCCCCAGACAAGATAATGAACCTTGAGATGATAGTAACAGAAGCGGTCCGTGCGCTTGCCGGAAGCATAGGACTTGTGCTTTGCATACCTATAACCGCCTTCGTATCGGCACTTATGCAGACAAAGAACCGCACATAAGCCCCTTCCCCGGCTTTAAAGAGAAGCTTCTTGACAGGGCGGCCGCCAAACACTATAATGTGCATATGCACACTAAAACCTTTAAGGAGGTCTGACCAAATGACGCCAAGACCAAGAAAATGGAGGTTTTGCGCTCCGCTGGGCGGGGACACCTTCTTTAAACCCAGGGGTATCCCGCTTTCGGGACTGGAGATCATAGAGCTGGGACAGGACGAACTTGAAGCAATGCGCCTGTGCGACTTTGAAGAAATGGAACAGGAAGAAGCATCCAAAAAGATGAACATCTCCAGAGGAACTGTGCAGAGGCTTCTTTATTCGGGAAGAAAAAAGATCTTGAATGCCCTGATAAACACAAAAGCGCTTAAAGTGACCGGAGGGGAGCATATTGTGCCCCCGCCGGGCTTTGGCAGAGGCAGAAGGCACGGAAGATGGGGATCTTTTTGAAAAGGAGGTGAGTGCAATGCCGGGAGGAGACAGAACAGGGCCATGGGGACAGGGACCGGGGACCGGAGGAGGCTTTGGCGGCTGCGTGCCGTTTGGCCGGGGCCGCGGTTTCTTTGGCCGCGGAGGCGGCAGAGGTTTTGGCAGGGGGCTTGGCAGAGGTTTTGGGCTGGCAAGAGGTTTTTTCTGCAAGATCCGCTGGGCAAAAGATGAGAGGAATTCAGCTTGACAAGACCTTACAGGTATATAGACAAGTCAGCCGCTTTCCTAAAAGAAGAAGAGATAAAAGAGAACAGAAAGCGACTGGAAGAAAGGGAGCGAATCCATCTTAGATACGGGATGGACCGTGCATCTGCATACAGCCATATAGCCGGATTGCTGCTTCCCCTGCAAAGCAAAGTGCTGGAGATAGGCACAGGGAGAGGAGTAACCGCGGCCTTTCTTGCAAAATCCCAAGGATCGATAACTACCGTGGATGTTTCGGACAGTGACACCAGGACCGCGCTGCTCAATGCCGCCCATGACAAGACCCTGGACAGGATCTCTTACTGTGTGTGCGACGCTGTCAGCCTGCCGTTTCTCGAAAAAGAATTTGACCATTCCGTGTCGATAAACGGTTTTCACCACTTCAGCAACCCAAAAGCCGTTATGGCGGAAATGCTGCGGGTCACCAAAAATAAAATAGTAGTGGCCGATTTTTCCGAGAGCGGTTTTGAGATCATCAGGGCGATACACGCCATGGACGGCAACACACACGAAGAGCACAACAACGATACAGGGCTTATAGGCAGGATATTCAGGGAACTGGGCTATGAACCGGAAAGGCACGACACACCTAATTTCGTTGTTTATGTCGTGGACAAAAAGAAAGGAAGATCATAATGAGGATAGGAGTTACGCTCGATAACGATTCCGGGCTGGAAAGCAATGTGTGCCCGCATTTCGGCCAGTGCACACACTTTTTGATTGCGGATGTCGACAACAGCACAGTAACGGCAAAAAAGGTCGTTCCTAACAACGCGGTCCACGGAGGCGGGGGATGTTTGGCGGTTGACGAGATACGCAAATACGGGGTGACGCATGTTATTTCAGGCGGTATGGGTATGGGAGCCCAGCAAAAGTTCAGAGAAAATGGCATCATCGTGTTTGGACATGCGGGCAAGGCAAAAGAAGCGATAGAGGACCTTTTGAAGAACGGGCTTGGAGGCTTAGAGGCCTGCTCCCACGGTCATCAGCACAAAGAAGGAGAATAAAATGATCATATGCGTAAGCGCCCAGGATAAAGACCCGGGGGCAAAAGTGGATCCCAGGTTCGGCAGATGCTCCTATTTTATGTTTTTTGATACTGAGACAGGAGAGTTCGAAGCCGTAAAAAACCCTAACCTGTCGGCAAATTCGGGCGCTGGTCCGCAGTCCGCTCAACTGGTATCCTCTAAAGGCGCAAAAAAGGTGCTTACAGGCAATGTGGGGCCAAACGCTTTAGGAACTTTGACCGCGGCAGGGATAGAGGTCCTGTCCGGGATATCAGGAACAGTAAAAGAGGCAATAGAAAAGAACAAATGATAATATCAGTTGCAAGCGGCAAAGGCGGAACAGGAAAAACCACCGCTGCAGTCGGTCTGGCCCTGTCGCTTGATAATACCCAGCTGTTGGATTGCGATGTAGAAGAGCCGAATGCGCACATCTTTTTGAAGCCGGAGATCGAAAAGAGCTTTAAGGCCGGCATTCCGGTCCCTGTTGTTGACAGGGACAGATGCAGCCTGTGCGGCAAATGCGCCTCTGTCTGCAAATATAACGCGATAGCCGTTCTTCCAAATAGCGCAGCAGGTTCGGGAAAGGTCCTGGTCTTTCCGCAGCTTTGCCACGGCTGCGGGGCCTGTTCCATGTTCTGTCCGAAGCAGGCAATTAAAGAAGTTGACCGCCCTATCGGAAATATCGAAACAGGAAAAAAGAACGGGCTACTATTTGCGCACGGAAGGCTTGATGTCGGGGAGGCAATGTCCCCTCCTCTTATCAGGCAGGTAAAAAAACTCGCGGACACCTCAAGAACAGTGATCATAGACGCTCCTCCGGGAACATCATGCCCGGTGATCGCCACTGTTAAAGGAAGCGATCTTTGTCTTTTGGTCACCGAACCAACTCCGTTTGGCATGAACGACCTGGCCCTGGCAGTTGAGGCAATGCACAAATTAAAGATACCGGTCGGGGTTATCATCAATAGGTGCGATATGGGAAATGACAAAGTTGAAACTTACTGCAAAAACCGGAATATCCCGGTCCTGATGAAAATACCCTTTAAGAAGGAAATTGCAAAGGCATATTCTAAGGGCAGCCCCATTATCGAACCGCTGCCGCAGTACAAAAAAGAGTTCAGATCGCTCCTAAAAAAGATAGGGGCGCTGACAAGGAAATAAGAAATGAGAGTTAAAAAAGCTGTTGAGCATTTTCGCGGCCTTAACGGAAAAAGACGCCTAAACTGCGCTCAGTCCGTTGCGGCAGCCTTTGCGGACGACGGCCTGACATCAGATCCCGATATCGAAGGGTTTTCGGCCTGCGGATTCGGCCGGGCTCCCGAAGGATACTGCGGAAGCTTTTATGCCGCCCTTTCCCTTTTAAAAAAGGCCGGTATCGGCAGGGATAAAGAACTGTCGGATGAATTCAAGGCCTGCGCCGGCTCCCTGAAATGCGCGGAGATCAGGGCTGCAAGAAAGGCGACCTGCAGGCAAACTGTGGCAAAAGCTGTAGAACTCGTGGAAAGGCTCAAAACATGAAACAGATAGTAGTTATAAGCGGAAAAGGAGGCACAGGCAAAACCGTAGTAACGGGTTCGCTTGCCTCCCTTGCGGACAGCAAGGTCATGGTCGATTGCGATGTTGACGCGGCAAACCTGCACCTGCTGCTTGGCCCCAAGGTCAAAGAGCGCCATGAGTTCCGCAGCGGAGAAACAGCCGTCATAGACAAGAATATGTGCAGCAAATGCGGCGAGTGTGCGCGCGTATGCAGGTTCGGCGCCATAAGCCGGGATATCGAGGTGGAGCCGTTCTCTTGCGAAGGCTGCGGCCTCTGCGCTCTTGTCTGTCCTAAAAAAGCCATAAAAATGCAAGAAAATTTGGCGGGAGAGTGGTTCCTTTCGGAAACGCGCTACGGGCTTTTTGTCCATGCCAAGCTGGGCATAGCCGAGGAAAATTCCGGGAAACTCGTATCTAAAATAAGAAAGGTAGCTGCAGATCTTGCAGAAACAAATCGGCTGCAATATGTGATCATCGACGGCCCCCCGGGGATAGGCTGTCCGGTCATAGCCTCTTTGTCGGGGGTGGACTTCGCGCTGGTAGTTACAGAACCGTCCCTGTCCGGACTCCATGATGCCCAAAGGGCAATAGACACCGCTCTTCATTTTAAGGTGCCCTCCAAACTGCTGATCAATAAATTCGATCTCAACAGCGATATGTCCGCAAGAATAGAAGAATACTGCAAAGGAAAAGGGGTCCCGGTAGTAGGAAAAATTCCTTTTGACAAAACAGTGGTCGAAGCAGTGGCCAGCGGCAAACCTGCCGTTGAATACTGCAGCGGTCCGGTCAAGGAAACACTTGAAAAGCTCTGGAAAGAAATAAAGGAAGGAGCCAGCTGATGCAGGACGAAGGAAGAAAAAAACTCGACGAACAGAACAAAAGGATAAAGGAAAAAATGATGAGGGTCAAACACACCCTCATCGTGATGAGCGGTAAAGGCGGGGTCGGAAAGACCTCCGTGGCCGTCAATCTGGCCTATGCCCTTTCGCTCAAGGGTAAAAAAGTCGGACTTATGGATATTGACATACACGGACCAAATATCGCAAAAATGCTGGGAATAGAGAAAGAATCCATCTTCGGCTTTGAGTTCGGCATACTGCCTGTTGAGGTGTCCGAAAACCTTAAAGCCGTAAGCCTTGCGCTGACGGGGAATTCCCCTGACCTTCCGATGATCTGGAGAGGCCCGATGAAAGCCTCTCTTATAAGGCAATTCCTGGCCGATGTAAACTGGGGCGGCCTTGATTATCTAGTGATCGACTCTCCCCCCGGCACAGGGGACGAGCCTTTGAGCGCCTGCCAGCTCATTCCCAATATTTCGGGCGCGGTCATAGTTACCACGCCGCAGGATGTTGCGATACTGGACGCGCGCAAAAGCGTTTCTTTTGCAAAAGAGATCAGGGTCCCCGTAGCCGGGATCATAGAGAACATGAGCGGTTTTATCTGCCCTCACTGTAAGACGGAGCTGGACATTTTCAAAAAAGGCGGAGGGGAAAAGGCCGCAGCAGAGCTTGGAGTCCCCTTTCTTGGCAAAGTGCCTTTTGAAATGGAACTGGTAGAGCTTGCGGACAAAGGGACTCCGTTCATGTCCTTTGGAAAAAAGAGCAGATCCGCCGAGGCTTTCACAAAAATAGTGGAAAATATCATGGAATTCGTCGGCGATCAAGGTTAAACATGGAAAAAGCCGAAGAAACATTACCCGAAAGTCCTGATACCGATAAAACACCAAAATCCTTAAGGCTGCAGATAGGCCTTTTTGGAAGGACAAACACCGGAAAATCCACTTTTCTCAACATGGTGGCGGGTCAGGATGTGGCGGTCACTTCTTCCCTGGCCGGGACCACGACCGACACGGTGGAAAAGACCATGGAATTGCTTCCTGCGGGGCCTGTTGTCTTTCTTGACACGGCAGGCATAGATGACAAAGGCCGGCTTTCCAAAAAACGCCTTGAAAAAACAAAAAAGATCTTTGAACGCGCGGATATCGGCCTGATAATCACCGAGCCTTCTATCTGGGGAAGATACGAAGAGAACCTTGCCCTTGAACTCAAAAAAAGGAATACTCCGGTAATTATTGTCGTGAACAAGGCGGACCTGCACGGCCCTTCCGGGACATTCTTAAAGAAGTTAAGATCAAAGGGAGCCGGAATACTGTTTTGCTCGAGCACCGATGCCGTCAGAAGAAAAGAATATGTTAGCGCCTTTAGAGAACTGCTGATAAAGGCCCTGCCAGACGAGTATTTAAGGCCGCGCCCCATCATAGGGGACCTTGTCCCGAAAGGGTCCCTGGCCTTTCTGATAGTTCCGATAGACTTTGCGGCCCCCAAAGGCAGGATAATACTTCCTCAGGTACAGGTTATCAGGGACCTTTTGGACCACGGCTGCGCCTCCCTTACCGTAAAAGAGAACGGCCTCAAAAAAATGCTGGCATCGCTAAAAAGACCTCCTGCAATGGTCGTCTGCGACTCGCAGGTAGCCTTTAAGACCGCAAAAGAAACCCCGAAAAACATAAAGTGCACTACTTTTTCTATACTTTTTTCCAGATACAAGGGGGATCTGGAAGAGTCTGTCAGGGGAGCGGCAGTTCTGGACAACCTGAAAAAGAGCGATAGAATACTTATAGCCGAGGCCTGCAGCCATCATCCGGTCGAAGGGGATATCGGAAGAGTAAAGCTGCCTAAATGGCTGGCTAAACACCTCGGATTTAAGCCCAGGATAGACACCGTCAGCGGAAGGGATTATCCAAGGGATCTTTCAAGATACAGGCTCGTCATACATTGCGGGGCCTGCATGATAACCAGAAAAGAAATGCTCTTAAGGATAGAAAAATGCAAAAAAGCGGGCGTTGCCGTCACCAATTACGGGGTTTGCATCTGTCATCTGTTCGGCATCCTTAACAGGGTGCTGGAACCGTTCTCTATCCGCTAGCAAATCAATATAAGAGAAAGACAAATGAAGCATATTAATGAAGAAAAGCTCCTGGCACTGGCAGAAAAGAGAGGCAGCGTCCCAGAAAAAGAAGTGGAGGAGATATTAAAAAAATCCCTTTCGCTGAAAAGGCTTTCTCTTGAGGAAGCCTCAAAACTGTTATCCGTATCTGACCCCGGGCTGCTCAAAAGGCTGTTTGAGACCGCAAAGGAAGTTAAACAAAGGATCTACGGCAAGAGGATAGTGCTGTTTGCCCCTCTTTACATAAGCAACTACTGCGTCAACAACTGCCTTTACTGCGCTTTTAGATCTGATAACAGAGCTATCAAGAGAGCGCATCTATCTTCTGACGAAATAAAAGAACAGACAAGAATACTGCTTAAGAACGGGCAGAAAAGAGTCCTGGTGGTAGCCGGAGAGGCCCCGCCTCCGGGAAAAAAGAATGAGGATTATTATGTTGAAGCGATCAAGGCTGTTTATTCAGCGCGCTACAAAGATCACAAAATAAAGAGGGTCAATATCAACTGCGCTCCTATTGCGGTAGAAGGGTTCAAAAAGCTCAAAGCCTCAGGAATAGGGACTTTCCAGATCTTTCAGGAGACCTATCACCAGGCCACCTACAAAAAAATGCACCCCAGGGGCCCCAAAAGCGATCCGGACAACCGCCTGGACGCAATTGACAGAGCTTTTGCGGCCGGGATAGATGATATTGGTATCGGGCTGTTATACGGGCTTTACGACTATAAATTTGAAACTCTGGCAATGCTTTCGCATGTTGAACACATGGAAAAGATTCACGGGGTCGGGCCTCATACCATTTCTGTCCCAAGAATAGAACCTGCCGAAGGCGTTGACTTTTATTCCGACCACGAGGTTAATGACCTTGATTTCAAAAAAGTTGTTTCCGTGATACGCCTTTCAGTCCCATACACCGGCATGATCCTTTCTACCAGAGAAAATCCCCGCCTCAGGGACGAATTGCTTGAACTGGGAATTTCCCAGATGAGCGCCGCTTCAAGGACCTCTCCCGGAGGCTATGAAGAGTCACCTTCAAAAAGCGGAGCCCAGTTCGTTCTTGGCGATAACAGAAGTCTTGACCAGATCATGGGGTCTTTGGTAGAGAACGGTTTTATCCCCAGTTTCTGCGCAGCCTGTTATAGGTCTTCAAGGACAGGGGAAGTCTTTATGAACCTGGCAAAACCGGGAACAATAAAAGGCAAATGCACCATGAACGCTCTGATCACATTAAAAGAGTATCTTGACGATTTTGCCTCGGAAAGCGTAAAGCATAAAGGGTATGAATTGATCAAGCAGGCTCTGGTCAATCTTGACCCCAGCGACAGAAAGGAACTTTCGGCTTTTTACGAACAGATAGACAGCGGTTTGAGGGACAAGTATGTATGAATCCGCGGAAGAGATAAACGACCTGCTCTGCTCCGACAGGCAGGCTCTTTTTGACGCTGCCAACAAGATAAAGATACAGCACAAAGGCCGCAGGATACTGCTTCGCGGCATCATAGAGTTCTCTAATATCTGCGACAGAAGCTGCTCTTACTGCGGTATCTCCTGCAGGAACAGGGAACTGGAGCGCTACACCATGAAGGACGAAGAAATACTTTCCTCGGTCAAAAGGATAGCATCAAGCAATATTGACACGGTAGTGCTTCAATCCGGAGAAACCGGCAGTTTGGACGATGATCGGCTGGCCTGGATAATAAGAAAGATAAAGAAAACACATGATAATATGGCGGTAACCCTTTCTGTCGGAGAAAAAAGCCGATCCAGTTATAAAAAGTGGAAGGATTCGGGAGCCGACAGGTATCTCCTCAAGATAGAAACCTCTAATCCGGAGCTTTACCGAGCGCTCCATCCCGGAATGAGCCTTGAGAACAGAATAAGATGTCTATCGGACCTCAAGGAACTTGGATATGAAACGGGCAGCGGTACAATGGTGGGCCTTCCGGGGCAGACCCTGCTTAACATTGCCAAAGACATACTGTTCTTTTACAGGTCGGGCTTTGAGATGATAGGCACCGGGCCCTTTATTCCGCATAAAAAGACAGCCTTAAAGAACGAGCCTGCCGGAGATATCGACCTTGTGCTTAGGACCCTTGCCGCCACAAGGATAGTGATGAAGGATATTAATATCCCGGCAACAACGGCCGTGGGAAGCCTTTCGGCAAAAGACCACCGCTTTGAGGCCCTTGAGTGCGGGGCCAATGTTTTAATGCCGAATTTCACTCCATCGCCCTACCGTGAACTATACGAGATATACCCAAACAAAAGCGGATAGTTCGGTATTATAATATACGAAAGGAGTTCGCAAATGAGAATAGGGATAGTAATTTCGGTCAATGACGGCGAAACCTGCTGGAACGCGTTCAGGTACGCAAATTTCTGCCTGGGACAGAAAGACCGGGTAAAAGTGTTTTTGATGGGAAAAGGCGTGGAGTATGAAAGCATAAGCACTTCAAACTTTAACACCAAAGAACAGGCGGATGCCTTTGTCAGGAACGGAGGCGTCATACTTGCCTGCGGCACCTGCATACAGTCCAGAGGAAAAGAAGGTTCACAAATGTGCCCGCTGAATACAATGAAAGATATGTACGAATTGGTGAAAGAAAGCGATAAGGTAGTAGCTTTTTGACAAGATCGCGCATTGCTGCCGGGCTTGCGGCGTTCATTCTGCTGCTTCCGTCAGCGGCCGCTCCAAAGGACGGCCAAGGAACAACAATGGGAACATCGGAACTCAATATTACGATAACTGTTGTTTTTGACAATAAGGCTTTTTTAAAAGGCTTTGGGACAGGCTACGGCTTTGCCTGCGTTATAGACAACGGCAAAAACACCGTCCTTTTTGACACCGGCTGCTGCGGCAAGACCCTGCTGGCCAATATGAAAAAGGCGGGGATAAGCCCAAAGGATATTGACAGCATCGTCCTGTCCCACTCCCACTGGGACCACACGGGAGGGCTGTTCGATCTTCTAAAGGAGAACAGCGCGGTCTCCGTCCATGTCCTGCCATCTTTTTCAAAAAGATTCAAAGAGGAGATCAAGAACAACGGGGCAAAGATAAAAGAAAGCTCTGCCTCTAAAGAGATGCTCAAAGGCATCCGCACCACCGGGGAGCTGGGGACAAAGATCAAGGAACAGTCACTTATCGTGGATACTGAGAAAGGTTATGTGCTTATTACAGGGTGCGCCCATCCCGGGCTAAGCACTATACTTAAAAGGGCCGGCAGTTTGCATAAGGGCATGCCCTGCCTTTTGCTCGGGGGTTTCCATCTGTACGACAAAAAGGACAAAGAGCTTAAAAAGCTTGCCGCAGAACTAAAAAAGATGCTCCCGGGACAGATCGCGCCCTGCCACTGTACAGGGGAAAAAGCGTCAAAAGCGCTTAAGGCGGAATTCGGCAAGGACTTTATACGCATCGGCGCGGGAAGCATTATTAAACTATAACTTGGATAGCTCTATCAGCCTGCCTTCTATTCTATGATCTGAAAAGCCGAACCTTTCTGCTATGCAAGCCGCAGTTGCCTGCTGATAAAAGAAGACATGGGTAGGATCGTTCTTGTAATACCAGGCAGCGAACTCTTTTTCGCTGTCCCAGGTCTCTGTCATGCAGAACAGTTTTCCTTTGGGCTTAAGCATGGACGACAGGAGCATAAATTCCTTTGCCGGGTCATGAAAGTGCTCTATCACTTCGCAGCAGACAATATAGTCATACTTTTTTGAAAGCACTTGCCTTTCATCCTTGAAAAAAGGGTCATAGAGCGCCACGGAATATCCGTCCTGCTGCAGCAGATGCTTGATGACCGATCGCTGTCCGCAGCCAAAGTCAAGCCCCTGTGACGCCGGCAAAAAAGAGCCCTTGACCGCTTTTACTATCGGCCCCACGAACTTCTGATATCCTTTGTCTTCAACACAGTTTTGATGGGTTAGATAGCGCTCTTTTTCTTCGTCAAAGGAAAGCAGGTTCTCCCGGCCTAAAAAGATGCCTTTGCACAGGGGGCAGGCGTAGTATATGCCGTTCTTTCCTTCAAAAAAGCCTTTTGAAATGCTTTTGCACAGCGGACATTGCATATCTGACTTTGATTATAGAACATATCCGGCGTAATGAGGGACGGCGATGATATAATAGGGACATGAACAATGTGCTATTTCAAGATCTGACGCCGCAGCTGGCAACCTTTTTGACCGCCATGACCCCTGTGGGAGAGCTCCGGGCTGCTATTCCCCTTGCCCTTACGGTCCACGGGATGGGAGTATTAGAAAGCTATGTCTGGAGCGTGGTCGGCAATATGGTGCCTGTGATCTTTTTGCTGGCCGCACTTGAAAAGGTATCCTCTTTCTTGATACAGAAGAGCCCGCGCGCAAGGGCGTTCTTTAACTGGCTTTTTGAAAGGACCAGAAGAAAGTTCAAAGGCCATTATGAAGCTTGGGGCGAGCTGACGCTTATCCTTTTTGTTGCGGTCCCGCTTCCAATGACAGGCGCCTGGACAGGTTCCATAGCTGCATATCTGTTCGGGATACCCTCAAAAAGGGCATTTTTACTGATCCTGGCAGGTGTAATGATATCAGGGATTATAGTGACCATTCTTACGGCCGGAGCTTCCGGATTATTCTTCTAAGGTCTTTACTGCGCTATTTCTGCCGAGGCGCTCTCATCAAAAGGATTGCTCCTCATTTCGAGAGAGAAAAGATACGGATAATTTTCCTTAAGATGTTCCATATACTGAAGCCATTGGATTATGAGAAGCCGGTAAACCCTCTTTATATCGCCGTTAAGATGCGCCCTGTCAGCATCAGAGATCCCTTTCAGGCTGCGTCTTTGAAGCAGTTCTTCGGCAAGGTGAAATACCGCCCACAAAAGATCAGTAAAGGCCTCATGTTCAAGGAGATTAGGGTTCTCTAGCAGATTAAGGAGGAACTGTCGCCTTTGCTTGAGAAAGTCTTTTATCTGTTCAAGGCTGTCATTGCCGCTCTCAATATTAAAATTGTGGAGGGATGTTTCTTTTAGCGCCTTCAAGAAATCCTTCTTGGACCAGGCCTCCCTCACGATAAGGTCTTTGGTTATCTGGCGTGCGTGGGTGTCAAAAGAGGAGAACATCCTCAGAAGTTCGGTGCCGGCCTCGCAAAAAAATGCTCCTATTACCATGTTGAGCTTTCTCATCATGGTCTTCTTTTCCCTGTAGTGAAGCAGCTCGTGCAGGACCAGGGTCACCAGCAGGACTTCAAGAAAAACGAACGCAATATCACCGACCAGATAGATCATAATGTGATGGAGGTCCCTGAAGACCGCATAATGCAAAAGATATCCGAGCAGGGACAGGATGATCAAGAATAAACCAAGGGAGATCCTCCAGCTAAATATATACTTCACAAACTCTACTCCCTTGCCATAGGAGCCGTGCGCCTTGCAGCAAAAACCGCCCTTGCTTTTTTCTCCGTCTCAACAACAATATAGATACCTGCCCCAAAGAGCACGATCGCAAGCCAGGACATAAGCCCCAGAGGTTCGGTCCCGAACAGCCTGTTCATGGTGGGAGAATAGGTAAAGAACATCTGTACCGCGATCATAAGGGCAACACCTATCAGAACTATCTTATTGGACAATATTCCTATTCTAAAAAGGGATTTTTCAAAAGATCTGCAGTTGAACAAATAGAACATCTCGCCAAAAACCAGGACATTGGCAGCGATCGTCTGTGCCGCAGCCACCCCGGTCCCCAGGATCAGTTGGTGCTTGAACAGGACCAGTATCCCTACTATGAGAAGAAAACTGACATAGATCGTCCTTAGTGTCAGCATTCCGTCAAAAATAGGCAGATCGGGGTCATTGGGTTTTTTGAGCATGATGTTGTCTTCTTTTGGCTCAAAGGCAAGCGTCATGCCAAGAAATATAGCTGTCATCATGTTTATCCAGAGTATCTGCAAAGGAGAAATGGGAAGAGCAAAATTAAATATTATAGCCACCATCAGCACCAGTCCCTCAGTGGCATTTGTGGGAATGGTCCAGACTATGAACTTGCGCAGATTGTCGAACACCCCCCTGCCCTCTTCAACGGCAGCCTTGATGGAGGCAAAATTATCGTCGGTCAAAACCACATCGGCGGCTTCTTTGGCAACTTCGGTGCCGTCCAGCCCCATGGCAACCCCTATATTGGCCTGCTTTAGGGCCGGAGCATCGTTAACTCCGTCGCCCGTCATGGCAACAATATGCTTCTGGTCCTGGAGAGCTTTAACTATTTTTAGTTTCTGCTCCGGAGTGACCCTGGCAAAGACCGAGGTGCCCATGGTCTTTTTTCGGTAATCCTCTTCCGTCCATTTTTCCATCTCCGCTCCGGTCACGGCTATGAGTTCCTTTTTGGGGTCATCTGCAGGAAAAGCCTTTATACCGAGTTGAATAGCGATAGCCCTGGCTGTTGAGGCATGGTCTCCGGTGATCATTTTGACCATTATCCCGGCATTGTGGCAGACAGAAACGGCGTCAATAGCTTCCTGCCTCGGAGGGTCCATCATCGCCTGGAACCCGAGGAACACCGCTTCGCCTTCAATATCCTCATAGCCTATGACCGAAGTGCCCGGCTTCATTTCTTTTTTTGCGAAAGCGATAACGCGCAGTCCTGAGGATGCAAATTCCTCCGTGGCCCTGTTGATGGCCTCGGCATCTGACATACGCTCGATATTGCCGGAAGCGTCCAAAAAGAACGAGCATCTCTTTAGAACTGCCTCGTTGGAGCCTTTTATGTATACAACGGGAGCCGCCTCTGTACTGTGGAGGGTCGCCATTATCTGCTTGTCGGATTCAAAGGGGATAGCGTCGATCCTCTTTAGCTGCCTTTCCATGTCCGATCTGCTTAAGCCGGCTTTTTCAGCGCTCACCAGAAGGGCCGCCTCGGTGGGATCGCCCTCTACAGAAAAGGCGCCGTCACTGTGAACTATCTTGGAGTCGTTGCACAACAATCCCGCAAGGAGAGTCTCCTTTAGAGCCGCATTCCGGGAAAGGTCCGCTTCTTTTCCGCCTTCCTGCTCGGTCAGTTTACCCGCAGTGATATAGCCCTGACCTGAAAGCCCGTAAGCCCTGCCGGAGGCAAAAAGCTTTTGGACGGTCATTTTATTCTCTGTCAGCGTTCCCGTCTTGTCGGAGCATATTATCGTGGTGCTTCCAAGGGTCTCGACCGCTGGGAGCTTTCTGATTATGGCCTTGCGTTTGGCCATCCTGGCAACCCCTATAGAGAGAATTATCGTTATCGCCGCAGGAAGGCCTTCCGGTATGGCCCCTACCGCTATGGCAACAGCCGCCATGAAAGAATCCACGGCCGGGTGGCCGTAAATGAAGGTGCCGATCGCAAAGGTGACGGCAGAAAAGAACATTATCACATACAGGAGGAGTTTGCTGAAATCAGCGAGTTTTTTCGTGAGCGGGGTCTGCATATCCTCGGCATTTTCCACAAGCTGTGAGATCTTGCCTATCTCGGTCCTGTCGCCTGTCGAGACCACAACTGCCTTTGCGGCCCCGTTTGTGATAAGGGTCGAGGCATAGAGCATATTTTTCCTGTCGGCCAGAGCTGTGCTTTCCGGAAGACTCTCGGCGCTCTTTTCCACCGGAAGCGACTCTCCCGTTAGCGCAGATTCGTTGGACTTGAGCCCTTTGGAGTATAGAAGCCTCATATCCGCGCTGACCTTGTCGCCGGAAGCAAGCATCACTATATCTCCGGGAACCAGTTCTCTTGAAGCGGTCTTTTTTGAAGAGCCGTCACGCACCGCCGTGGAATAGGTCTTCATGGACTTAGCCAGGGCCGAAAGCGCGTCCACGGCCTTGGTCTCCTGGATATAGCCGACTATGGAATTGACCAGGACCACACCGAATATAACTGAAGAATCAATGAACTCCTTTAAGAACAGCGTCGTAAAGCCCGCCGCAAGCAGGGCATAGATAAGAGGTTGATTGAATTGCTGAAGAAAGCGTACCAGCGGACTTACAACGCGTTTTTTTGTAAGCTCATTAGGCCCGAACTTCTCTTTCCTGAGATAGGCTTCTTTTTCGGAAAGGCCTGTCTCGTCATCAACTTCCAGTTTTTCAAGGACCCTGTCCAGCCCCATCGCATGCCAGGCCTGAAAAAATAATTCCATTAATATCTCCCTTATTTTGCGGTCTCTCTGCTATTTTACCATGCCGGCACACAGTGCTATAATAGGCCCATCATGCTTCAAGGACCTGCCGCAAAACTGCTGCTGCTGTTTGCCGGAGGAGGGGCGGGCACTGTGTTCCGCTATATTGTTTCTTCATATTCGGGCAGGCTTGTCCGATCCGGATTTCCCGTCGGCACGGCAGTGGTCAACCTCAGCGGCTCTTTCTTAATAGGACTGCTGTGGGCAATGACCGATGTCATGAACATTTCACCCAACCTTAGAGCCCTTGTTTTTATCGGCTTTATCGGAGGCTATACCACATTCTCCACCTTTATGATAGAGAACCTTAATCTTATACGGAGCAGCGAAATAAAAGGGATGGTGATGAACCTGCTTTTGAACAATCTTCTGGGCCTTGTGCTTGTTATAGCGGGTTTTATGTTCGGCAAATATTTCATGAATTTAATAAGGGGGTAGGAATATGAAACTTCCGCAGGACTGCATATTGCTGAGGATATTCTTTGGAGAAAGCGACACCTACTCCGGAAAACCGCTCCACGAACAGATAGTCTTTAAGGCCAGGGAGCTCCAGCTGGCCGGGGCAACTGTAATGCGGGGCATTATGGGTTTTGGCGCGGACAGCAGGATCCACTCGATGAAACTGCTGGACCTGTCGCAGGACCTGCCGGTGATAGTTGAGATAGTGGATGTCCAGGAAAAGATAGACCTTCTGCTTCCATTCCTTGATGAGGCCATAAAAGAGGGGCTTGTTACCATGGAAAAAGTAAAGGTGCTAAAATATATCCACAGTTGAGATCCCGCTGAAATCTCCCTCCTCTTTCCGCCGATAGACTGTTGTAATGATATGTAGAACAGAAAGAATGGCCTTCCCCATCGGGAAAGTCCCTCTTGCACAAATTCAAAACCCGGGCGCTGCCCGCCATTTTTTCATGCCGGTCATGAGGGAAGGCGTTTTTGACGAATATGACAAAGCCAGATGTGCCGCCTCTGCCGCGACAAGCTTTGGCGTTATGTACGCTATGAGCGGCGGACAATTTCTTCCCGCAGTCCTTGGAACTCTTGCATGGAACGGCTTGATATTCGGCCGGACAGTCCTGTCAGAAGCTATCCCGTCCCTGCTTTTGACCGGAAAATGGTCTTTTGATTCCATGCCCTGGCCCAAATTCACCGGACAAATGTTTTACAGCGACGCGTCCCTGATAGTCCTTGGAGGGTCAATGACCGTCGCAGAAGGGGTTACAGACTATTTTGAAATGGAAACTTCCGCCCCGGAAACTCTAAAAACACAAGGTTATATTATCGGCGCTATCAATGGAGCAGCTGACTCCGGAATGAGGAAATTGCTGGGTTTTTCTTTTAGCGTAGCGGCTTTGGACTTTTTTAGGGACATTGTGATGTACCAGAGTTCAAAGTTTGCCCAGAACACATGGCAAAACGGATGGCATATGGACCCCTGGTCTAACATAACTTTTGCTCTTGTCTCAAAAGTGATCGGCGAAACCTATGCCGGAACGGTTGAGATGCTTGACAGCTATAACAAATACGCTGCCAGATGTGGAAAGCCAACCTGGCAACAGAACCTGAAGAACATATATCAAAGGAGTCTGTTATGGAAATAGCAAAAACTGTTCCCGGCTTCAGGACCATCATTAGAAGGTGCAGTGTTCCCGATCTTGACAGGATGCCGGAATTAATGAACTGGTGCCGCCGATTCCAGCAAAGCGGGCTTACTCCCGTTTATGAATTGGGGACCCTTGGCAATTTAAGCTTTAGGGTCAAACCCTGGTCAGAGCACCACTTTGTCATTACCGGAACAAAACTCGGGGCAAAAGATCGATTAACAAATGACAGTTTTGCAGAAGTTGTGAGCTGTGACGAATATAACCACATAGTGTACGCTCACGGCACAAGGGAGCCTTCTTCCGAAGTATTTCTTCATTATTCCATATATCAAAACAGGCCGGATGTCTGCGCTATTTTTCACGGGCATTGCGATCTTATATTGAATGCCGCGCAGGTTTTGGGCATTCCGCAGACGGCCAAAGAAGAACCTTTTGGCACTCTTGCATTGGCAAGAGCCGTGCGCTATATACTTGGCAGAGAGAACTTTGTGATAATGAAAAACCACGGTTTCATTTCCATGGGGCATGACATGGATGAGGCAGGAAGAATTGCCATGGACATTCTTGGGTGGGCCGCAAGCCTTGACCGTCAAGAGTAAGCAAGTACTATTTCCTTTTGATCGCCGTATTTGTTAGAATTAAATAGATATGCTTTACCAGGAAGACTGCCGGATAGTTGAGAATATAAAAATAGCCCCCGACCACTACAAGATCTCTTTCACCTGCAAAAACATCTTTAATGACGCAAAACCCGGACAATTCGTCCAGATAAAAGTGTCGGATTCTGTTTCTCCGCTTTTGAGGCGCCCATTCTCGCTCCACAGCATAAAAAAAGAAGGCTTTGAGGTCCTTTATCATGTTGTAGGGAAAGGAACCGAGGCCCTTTCTAAGGCCAAAAAAAGCAGTCTTCTTAATGTAATAGGGCCTCTGGGAAACGGGTTCACGATAATTAAGAATAAAATAGCCGTGCTAATAGGCGGAGGCTGCGGAGCCGCGCCGCTTTACTGTCTTGAAGAAGAGTTGAAAAGACTTGGGATCGAGAGCCATTTTTTTATGGGAGCTTCCACAGGCAGCCTTTTGCTTTGCCAAAGCGATCTGGCAAAACTAAAGACCAAACTCTATCTTTCTACCGATGACGGCTCCTGCGGAGAAAAATGCACCGTCAGCGCTCTCTATTCTTCTTATCTGTCCTCTTTTGACAGGGAAAAGATAGTCATCTATTCCTGCGGGCCAAAGGCTATGCTAAAAGCCGTAAAAGACATCGCCATTAAGGAGGATATTCCCTGCCAGGTATCTCTTGAAGAGCGTATGGCCTGCGGCATCGGGGCCTGCCTTGGCTGTACCGTAAAGACCGTAAGCGGCAACAAAAGGGTGTGCAAAGACGGGCCTGTGTTCAACGCAAAGGACCTTATATGGGAATAGACCTGGCAGGATTAAAGCTCAAGAACCCCGTAATGGTGGCCTCAGGGACTTTCGGGTTCGGGATAGAATTTGCCGACCTCGTAGACCTCAACAAACTTGGGGCCATTGTAACAAAGACCGTTACGCTAAACAAAAGAGAGGGGAACCCCCAGCCAAGGCTGATAGAAGTAGAGAACGGCCTTGTGAATTCTATCGGGCTTCAAAATGAAGGGGTTGAATACTTTATCAAAAACTACCTGCCGTTCTTGAGAAAGCTTGACACAGCTGTGATAGTCAATATCGCAGGCGAGACAGTGGAAGAATATGCCCGCGTAACGGGTATTCTTGCCAAAGAAAAAGGAATTGATGCGATTGAGGTAAATATATCCTGCCCCAATGTCCAAAAGGGCTGCATGGTATTTGGAAAAGATCCTAATTTAACAAAAGATGTGATATCTGCGGTCGTACATGCGCGTCGCGAAGCACATCTGCCTATCATTGCAAAACTATCACCAAACGTTGATGACATAACCATGATCGCCCGGGCAGCTCTTGAGGCAGGAGCGGACATTCTTTCCATGATAAATACGGTCCAAACCACGGTAGAGGTCCCCGTAACAAAAAAGACACTGACAGCCGGGCTGTCCGGGCCCGCCATAAAAGAGACCGCGCTTAAGTTGATAGCACAGGTAAGAAAAGAAGTAAAAGCCCCTATCATAGGCATGGGGGGCATCATGAATGCTTTGGACGCAAGGGAGTTCTTTGAAGCAGGCGCCGATGCCATAGCCGTGGGGACAGCCAGTTTTGTCGACCCACGGACCGCGATCAAGATAATCGAGGGATTGCGGGACCCGGAATGAGGGCTGAAAACAACAAATTATGGTAGTATATCAATATGTTTAATCCTTTCAGGAAAAAGAAGATAGGGCTTGCCCTGTC
>Ga0265297_10002086_pt1 | contig 42698 bp, 38 predicted proteins | sample Munlanlwell13791_FD_192502 | JGI IMG/M metagenome (GOLD analysis project Ga0265297, IMG submission 192502) | Leachate microbial communities from a municipal landfill in Southern Ontario, Canada - Leachate well 137-91 | ecosystem: Engineered > Solid waste > Landfill > Unclassified | place... | reverse complement strand
TGAACAAATTCTCATTAACTTTTGTTCGCATAAGCTATTGTTTAAATTAATACTGAATTCAAAACTTAATTTAATAAACTTTAGCTTATGCTTTATTTTTCAAACATAACACCTTCGTGTTTAAATTCTCAGCAGAAAGCGCCTAAAAATATATCTTTGCATTCAAGTCATAAAAATCCTCGTCAATGATCACCAGCATAGCATGTAAAATATGTGGAAATGTTCACAACAACCATATCCACCTGGCCAAAGAGAGGCTTTTGAACCTTAAAGATGAGTTTCAATACCTCGAATGTGCCAATTGTGGTTGCCTTCAGATCATCGAAACACCCAAAGATCTCTCCAGATTTTATCCTACAGAATATTATTCCTTTCAAAAGCCCAAGTTTGGCCTGTCACTCAACCCGGTTGTCTACTTCCTGAAAAGAAGCCTTCTCCGTCACTATCTGCATAAATTTGATCCGGTCGGGGCCCTGCTCTCCCTCTTTTTGCCCCACCCTTTTCACTGGATGAAGCCGGATTTGCTGAATTTCAACTCCTCCATCCTCGATGTTGGCTGCGGTTCAGGAAGAATTATCCTGTCCATGCAGCGCAGCGGTTTCAAAAACCTGACGGGGATCGATCCTTTTCTGGAGAAAGATCTCCAAAACATAACCAATTTGAAAATCCTGAAAAGGGACCTCTTTGAAATGACGGGGCAGTTCGATTTTATCATGCTCCACCATGCCTTTGAACACATGGATCATCCAGAAAAGGTTTTTGGCAAAATCAGGGAACTGCTCAAACCAAACGGCAAACTACTTATCAGGATACCTGTTGCCAATTCCCATGCATGGCGCAAGTACCGCACCCATTGGTTTGCACTGGATGCCCCGCGACATCTATACCTGCATACAACAAACAGCATTCACCTCTTGGCCCAAAAAACTGGACTGAAGATCGACAAAATTGAATACGACTCCTCTTTCGTACAGTTCGCTTCCAGCGAAAAATACCTGCGGGATATCCCCTATTCAGATGATTTTTCGATGTTTACAAAAAAACAGATGGCCGATTTTTCCAAAGAAGCTGCCAGGCTAAACAGCATTGGGGACGGTGATTGCGCTTGCTTCTATCTGGCCTTGAAATAGATTGTGACCCACAATTATGCTTATCATACAAAACTGCATTTTAGATCGTAATCCCTAAAATAAGTCTGTTTTGGGGATTATAATCTCTAAATCAAGTCTGTTTTGGGGATTAGCTTGCTGGAGCGGAATTTGCAATCCGCACCAACTGAAAAAAAAAGGTTTAACCTTCGACAGAAAAGTATTCATTCCCCTTTCGTGAATACCTCTACCAACTCTTTTGTCACCGCATAATCTGAACTGAAAATTTTGACTTTCATGGGTGCAACAAGATGGCGAACTGAGCATATTGAACATGCAATTGTCAAAAAATTGATGTCCGATGGGTATTAGGTGAATAGGTTTGAAATTGAATGGCAAAGCCCTGCGAAAACGGAGTTTTGTTTTTTTTAGATGGTTACACTTTGCTCCGGATTCTAGTTTACAGTATAGTCCGAAATATTCAAACTGGCGCCGGTAAGTTTTTGAATTGATAACTTTCAGCGAAGCATATACTTGCTGTTCGTTTAATTTTGTATTTTTACCCATAGTCACTTATTGATTTGTAATGAACCTAACAGAATCCGACACCAGAGCTAAACTTATTGATCCCAAACTAAAGGAAAGTGGATGGGAAGATTATGTAGTTCGCGAACACTATTTTACCGACGGAAGGAAACTTCTGGGAGGCAAACGGGGCAAAAGACTCTTCGCAGATTACCTGCTCCGATATAAAAACAGCAATCTCGCTATCATTGAAGCCAAAAAATTAGGCAAACATCCCACCGATGGGTTGCAACAGGCCATCCGGTATGCCGAAAAACTATCAGTGAAATTTATTTTTGCCACGAACGGAGAGAAGATTTACCAGTTCGATATGAGAACAGGAACAGGAGATTATATTGATAATTTCCCAATACCTGAAACCCTTTTTCAGGATTCGATTGATAATCTTACTTCACTGAAGAAGCAACTGCTTGGTGTTCCTTTTTACTTAGTGGGAGACAAACAACCCCGATACTATCAGGAGATAGCCGTGAACAAAGCCATAGAAGCCATAGCTGATGAAAAACCACGCATATTATTGACATTGGCCACCGGAACCGGAAAAACTTTTATCGCTTTTCAGATTGTACACAAATTGCTGACGGTTAAATGGAATTTAGACAAAGCCGACCGTCGCCCCAAGATATTGTTTCTGGCTGACCGGAACATCCTTGCCGATCAGGCCATCAACACCTTTAACGATCCATATGAAAAGGATTTGATTAAGATTGATGGTTCTGAAGTCCGCGCCCGAAATGGAGTCGTTCCTACCAATGCCTTCATTTTCTTTGCCATTTATCAGGCCATCAGCGAAAAGGAGAACATCGGTGGATATTACAAACAATATCCCAAAGACTTTTTCGACCTGGTTATTATTGATGAGTGCCACCGCGGAAGCGCCAACGAAGTGGGCTCGTGGCGTGAAATTCTCGATTATTTTGGTTCTGCTGTTCATCTCGGACTAACTGCAACGCCTAAACGTGATGACAATGTGGACACTTACAATTACTTCAGGAAAACGGTTTACGAATATTCACTGAAAGACGGTATCAACGATGGTTACCTGAGTCCATATAAGGTAAAAAAAGTACGGACCAATATTGACAGTTACATTTATACTACGGCTGATAAGGTACTGGAAGGCGCGGTGGAAGACAGGCGGGTTTACCGCAAAAGGGATTTTAACCGGATTATCGTGATCCCCAAGCAAATAGAACTGGTTGCACAGGCCATTCTGGACAATATTAATCCGATGGACAAATCCATTGTGTTTTGTGTCGATCAACCCCATGCGCTGGACATGCGCGATGCCATAAACAAATTAAAGAAAGTATCCGATCCGAATTATTGTGTTCGGATTACCAGCGACGAAGGTAAACCTGGCCGTGATTTACTGGAACTGTTCCGGAATAACGACCGTGATATTCCGGTTATACTCACTTCGTCACAAATGCTTACTACGGGTGTCGATGTTCACAACGTCCGGAACATTATCATCGTTCGCGAAATCGAATCGATGGTAGAATTTAAACAGATTGTGGGGCGAGGCACCCGCTTGTTCGAAGGAAAAGATTTTTTTACCATTATCGACTTTTCGGAAGAAGCTACCGACCACTTTTATGATGAAGATTGGGATGGTTTGCCTGATGGTGAAACCGAAGAAGGGGGCACACAAACCGGAGGAAACACCGGAGGTGGTGGCGGAGAAAATACAGGAGGAGGTGAAGATCCACCACGTCCACCCTTACCACCACGGCCTGTTAAAATTGTCATTGAGCTTTCGAATGGGCGGAAACTGAAAGTTTTGGACATCGAAACCCGATACATCGACAACGAAACAGGGAAACCGCTTACCACGCTGCAATTTCTTGAAAAACTGATTGGATTTATCCCCGACTTATACCACAGCGAAGAAGAGTTACGCCAATTGTGGTCGAAGCCTGAAACCCGCGAAGAACTACTGGTTAAACTGGCAGAATCGGGAATTGACGAAGAACAACTCGACATACTGAAAAAGATTTTCGAAGCAGAACGCAGCGATATTTTCGATGTTCTTTTGCACATTTCGTACGAATGCAGTTTGATTACCCGCACTCAACGGGCCTCGCATGTCAAAGAGGACAATGCCTTCTTTGAGGTATTTTCCAACTTGAAAGCCAGAGATTTCCTGCGTTTTATTCTCGAACGCTACGAAACTGATGGAGTTAAAGAGCTGAAACGCGAACGGCTTTCATCGTTGATCGAACTCAATAATCTGGGGACCACCAAAGAAGCTGCCAAAGTATTTGGAAGCGCCCAAAACCTGATTGATGCCTTTTATAAATTGCAGGAAAACCTGTATGCAAGTTGATGTATTTTAAAATTGTATTTTTACAGGTGTAATAAAAACAATATGAAACTAACAATTAACAATTTTGGCCCAGTAAAAGGGAAACAAAATTATCAAATTGATCTGAGCAAGGACTTTACCCTTGTGACTGGAGGAAATGGATTAGGGAAAACATACCTGGGATATATAATTTACGGATTGATTAAACGAATTAACGAACCATTTTCCCGCAAAAATCTTAGTGATATTTTTGGTGATATAGAATCAACAAAACTATCAAAAGATAATCCAATATCATTTGATCTTTCATTTGAGAATGTGCGCAGTTTACTTGATTCGCTTGTTATTTCATATAAAGAAAGTATCCATGTTTATATGGGAATTGATAGACATAGCGCAAACATGCTGTTTAAAGATTTATCTATTGAATTTTTAAATCTTGAAGCTAAATATGATCAGTTTTTGAAAAATAGCGCTGAGCGAACTATTAATTTTGGTGGTTTTGGTTCAATGACAATTCTGAAAGACGAAAATACTTCCCTTATTAAAATTAGTGTTAGTAATGAGAAAATTACTGCAGAATATCCTATGAAGATGTTTCTTAATACTTTTTTTTCAATTTTTATTTGTGAACGTGTTCTGATCAACAATTACATAAGAAGAGTATTTTATATTCCCGTAGAAAGAAATTCTTTGTATACATTTAGTAAAGAATTATCGTTGAAACGATCTGAAATGATTGATAAAATGCAATCATTGCTACTCGAGAAAGATAAGGAGCATGAAGTGCCTAATTATCTTCGTAAAAATGCTGGCCGTTACCCAGAAGCTATTGAAGATGCCCTTCGGCAAGCTCAAGATTTAACACAACTAACTAAAAACGATGCCGATCAGGATTTTATCAATTTGGCTGCCGAGATTGAGAAAGAAATACTTCATGGTGAAATCATTGTAAACAGCGAGGGTGAAGTTGAGTTTGCTCCAAACATGAATCGTCGCAAACGGGTTCCTGTGCATTTAAGCGCTTCGTTTATAAAAACCATTTCAAGCATCATCTTTTTTTTAAAACACATTGCCACAAAAGGCGATATGGTGATGATTGATGAACCAGAAATGAATCTACATCCCAATCTTCAAATTCTTTTTGCCCGTATACTCGCCCAAATTTCCAATTCCGGAGTTAAAGTTTGGATGAGTACCCACAGCGATTACATCATTTCCGAGCTGAACAATTTATGCTTGGTTGGGGTTTTAAATGAAAAAGAGAAGCAGGAAGAAACAGCAAAATGGGGATATAAACCTGCCGATTATTTAGACAAATCGAAAATGCAGGCATTTTATTTAAATGGTGAAAAATATCAAACACAGGTAAAAATCGAAAACCTCAAAATCGGTGATCATGGTGTAGATATTGCTTCAATTGATAATTGCCTGAACAATTTAAATACTCGGACCAACGAGTTGTACGAAATCTATGCAAACCTTGATTAAATATGTCTCCAACAGAATTAATAACCAAGATAAATCAAGGTATTCACGATAATTATTCTCACCGTCCAATGATGCTTACAGAATCTGGTGAGAATATGCGTGTGCCGCTATCAAGATATGATACTGACCTTGTAATAATACGACCGAAAGACGATGAAAGAGATATTCACTGGGCATGTTTCTCAGATGAAGTTGAGCGAAATATTGCTGACTATATTGTATTTAAGGCAATTGGGAATGAAGTAATCTGCTTTATTCTCGAATTGAAAAAATCAAAAACCAACCACAATGTCACTAAGGCAACAAATCAGATACTTTCAACACATCCTTTGGTGAAAATGATTTATGAAAAAACGACCGGTGAAAATGCAAAAAACCTAAAGACAATAGGAATTCGCGTTTTTGGAACTGGAAATAAAGCGCAAGCAAAAGTTTCCAAAGCTGAAAAATTAAAGCTACCTGATAGTTTGGCAAAAGAAAATGAACATTTAGCAATTGGTCATTTTCTTCAAAATACTCAATCAGAAAACCTAACCTCTTTATCTAATTTTTACGTCGAATGCAAACGAATTTTTACCAATTGATTGCCCTCTCTTTAACTGGCGTTTTGGTAATTAATTTATAACTATCGGTTCTGATAACGATATAGGCAAATTGTTCATAAAAACCAATCATTAATTCTTGATGGAACTTCAACAAAAAATAGACCGGATTACAGATATTCTTCGCCGTGATGATGGAATCAGCGGAGCCATGCACTACACAGAACAGATTTCTTGGATTCTGTTTCTCAAATTCTTAAATGACTTTGAAGAGGAAAAAGAAGGAGAGGCTATGCTCAACAATACCAAATACGATCGAATCATTATTAATGAGTTTCGTTGGGACGAATGGGCTTGCCCGAAGATTGTACAGACGCGAGGCATCGCGTCTCTGCCCCAAATCGATCACAAATTGGCAAAGACAGGCAGCGACCTCACTCAGTTTGTAAATGGACATTTGTTCCCTTACCTGAAAGGTTTTAAAAGCAGTTTGAGCGACCTGAAATCGGTAAAATACAAAATCGGGAATATCTTCGAATTTCTCGATAACCGCATTGCCAGCGGTCACACCCTGCGCGAAGTGCTCGACATTATCGACACACTGAATTTCCAGTCGCAGGCCGAATTGTTTGAACTATCGCACGTGTACGAAAACCTGTTGCAGGGAATGGGTAACGACGGCGGTAACTCGGGAGAGTTTTATACTCCGAGGGCTGTCATTAAGGCGGTGATTGAAACCCTGCAACCCAAGCCCGGACAAACGGTTTACGATGGTGCGGCAGGAAGTTGTGGTTTCCTGATCGAAGCATTCGATTACATCATCCACAAATACCGGAACAAACTTTCGACCGAACAGTGGCAGTTTCTTCACGAGAACACATTTTTTGGCAACGAGAAAACGCCACTGGCTTATACGATGGGCGTAATGAACATGATCTTGCACGGCATTGAAAGCCCAAATATCTACAAGCAAAATACGCTGACTACCAACATTCGTGACATTCAGGAGAAAGACCGTTACGACCTGATTGTAGCCAATCCACCGTTCGGAGGAAAGGAGAAACCTCAAATCCAGCAGAATTTCCCTATACCCAGCAACGCCACCGAATTGCTTTTTTTGCAGCATTTTATGAAGAGTCTGAAGAAGGGTGGCAAAGCTGCCATTGTAGTACCTGAAGGCATTCTGTTCCAAACAGGCAGCGCTTTTAAGAATGTGAAAGAAGAGTTGCTGGCCAATTTTAATGTGCATGCCATTTTGAGCCTTCCGGCAGGTGTTTTTTTGCCTTACAGTGGGGTGAAAACCAACGTATTGTTCTTCGACCGGACAGGTGCAACCACTGAAATCTGGTATTACGAATACAATCCTGAACAAAAGCTGACCAAAAACAAACCCATCCAGTACGAGCATTTGCAGGAGTTTGTGGAATTGTCTTCAAAACGTGCCTTGTCGTCCAATTCCTGGTTGGTTAAAGCTGCCGATATTGTGGATACCGACCTATCTGCCAAAAACCCCAATACCCAGACCGACATCGACCATTTGCCACCGAGCGAAATCATGGCGCACATCAAAAAGAACGATTTTGTAATCGGACAGTTGATGGCCGAAGTGGAACAAATTTTGGAGGAAGGGTACAATGGATAAATGGCCAAAAAATTGGAATATTTATCAGTTTGATGATATTGCAAAATTCATCGATTATAGAGGTTATACGCCAAATAAAACTGATTCAGGAGTTCCGTTAATAACTGCGAAGAATGTGCGTATCGGATTTTTGAATGTTGAGCCAAGGGAATACATTTCCCAGGAAGAATACGATGTTAGAATGACAAGAGGTTTTCCGCAAAAGGGAGACGTATTTTTTACAACTGAAGCACCTCTAGGTTATGTAGCTATCTTAGATTTAGATTACAAAGTTGCAATTGGTCAACGACTTATTACTTTGCAGGCGAAAAACAATGCATATATATCAAGGTTTCTTTTATACAGCATACTCTCAAACAGATTTCAAAAAGAACTTTACAAAAAAGCAACAGGAACAACCGTAAAAGGAATAAAGTCTAGTATTCTTAAAAAGATTCAAATTCCTCTCCCTCCTCTCCCCGAGCAAACCCGTATTGTTTCCAAGCTCGATGCCCTGTTTGCCCGCATTGACAAATGCATTGCCCTGCTCGAAGAAAATATCAAACATACCAATGCATTGATAGATTCATCAATTGCTGGTATTTTTGATCATCTTGCCAATGAATATCAGTGCAGTCCCCTTTTAAAATACGTTGATTTTATTGGAGGCTCACAACCTCCTAAAAGCAAATTCTCGAATGTATCTAAAGAAGGCTATGTCCGCCTTATCCAGATCAGAGATTATAAATCAAATAATTACGTTGTCTACATTGATAAAAAATCAACTACCAAATTTTGCAATGAAAACGATGTGATGATAGGTAGATATGGACCACCTGTTTTTCAAATTCTTAGGGGATTAAATGGAGCATACAACGTTGCTCTTATGAAAGCAGTTCCAAATGAAGAGAGGCTAACCAAAGACTATCTCTATTATTTTCTTCAAAACAGTAAGATTCAGGGCTATATTATATCAATTTCTCAACGTTCAGCCGGACAATCAGGTGTGAATAAGAAAGCACTTGAAATGTATGAAATTGCTATTCCTCCGTTATCCGTTCAGATGGTGGTTGTCACCAAAATAAAGTCCTTAATTGATGCTTTAAATAAATTAATAGGTGAGCAGCAATCCAAACTCACTTATCTGAAAGCCCTGAAATCGAGTTTGCTCGACCGGGCGTTTAAAGGCGAGTTGTAGAAAACCTCTTAAATCATTATGCAAACGCTAACGAGCATACAAACAGCTAATAGACAATACGACACCTTAGAGAGGCCGGTGCTTATATTGTGCAATGATATGCAAGAGTATGTTTGTAAACATGCTATAGGTACCGAGGCCATGAATTTGTTTTGTGAGTATGTTGCAGCCTCTTTTCTGCGTTTATGGAGCCTTCCGGTACCTGATTTTGCTTTTGTCAAAATCAATTATGATCATGTAAAACAATTTGGGATTCCCAGACGTTTAATTGAAAAAACGTGGTTCGGTTCAAAATACAGTCATTTTTACCAGGAACTAAGCCTTTTTACTGACACTCCGGATATATCGAAACAAAAAGGTTATGTGGATAATCGGGACAATTTACTGAAGATCGCATTGTTTGACATTTGGATGGCAAACGAAGACAGAAGGTACAACCATCTGAACTTAATGATTGATGTCCTTCACAATTACGCCTTTGTTCCAATTGATCATGGTGCGGTGTTTAACAACAGAACAATGAATTTTCCAATGACTCTTTTAACAGAAAATGAATGTCTTACAGATATTCCATTGATACAACTGCTGTTCCCAAAAATGGAAGTTAGTAAAGATTATATCCAGCAATTGAAAGATAATTTCTATCTTTGTACGAGCGAATGCAAACAAAACCTCAATGATATACTGAGTTTTCTCCCAAAAGATTGGAACATTGACCTTCCAGTAGTTACGCATAAAATTAATAACGAGCTCTTCACAGCCGAATGGGAAGAACAGGTTATTGAAACTTTTCTGAAGTATATTCGCTCACCTTATTAATCATTCAAAAACATGAAATCGCATTATTCAATATTATCAGCTGTTGTTCGTCCTGAAATCCAGGAAAAAATCAGTATTGGATTGTTGTTGGTATCTACTGATGAACTATTCTTTTCTTTCTCTAAAAATAAAATTTCTGTTGTACGAACATTATTAGATTCTTCTTTGTACAAGTTCCTTAACGAAACTATCAGACAAATTGATTCAGCTGTTTCTTCAGAAAACGCAAAGAAAGAAACAGTATTCGCTAAGGCAGAGCACAGTATTCAATTTAGTGGTAGCTACTTGTCATATATGAACCGTTACAGTAATAATCTGATTAATTTTTCCGAACCTGTTGAAATTGATTTACCCGCAAATGACGATTTGTACAATTTCTTGTTTAAAAAATATATTGATGCATCCGGTTCTACTTATAAGAAAAGTAAGTCTGTCGATAAGGTAAAAGAAGAGTTTTATCCAAAGGTTAAGGACTATTACAACATTAACAAAGACATTACACCCATTGATATTCCAAATTTGTTAATGTCAGTCAATGTAGATATAATTGGGAAAAATGAAATACCTGTTTTTGGTCAGATCATTGATTTTGAACGACAAGTTTACAATATTCGGCAGGATGTGGCTGCACTGGATTTTCTAATGGATGCATTTGATAACGGAAAATTCTGTAGTTATTTGATTGGTAATGAACCCAATAAAACCACTTTTCCCAAAAGTCACGATGCATGGGCCGATTTACGTAATTGGAACAAAATCATAAACCTGCCATTGGATGAGATAGACCGGGTAAAAGAGTATGCTGAAGAGCATGGAGTACACCCCTTGTTTACTTAAGACGCAGTAAAACAGATAGAAGTTAAGGCTATTTTTCTTTAGTTCTTCCACAAAACAGATGGTGCGTCTATGATATTCTATCGTTCGGTATACGATCTCTTCCCCATAATTTTTGCCAATCCCTCCACATCCAGATGAAACAGACTGAAAACCCATCCAACTGCAGCCCTCAATTTCCATACCGGCTCTGCCATTCCATAGCCCGAAATCGCTTTGACATAGTCCTTACGGGCGGAAGCGTATTCTTTTCTGATCAGTTTGTATCTTCCTGATCGTGCAAAGGCAATCACCATTCTGCCGGCATAATAACGATCGATCTCCTTCACGTCCACGGTTAGGCTGGCAGCTGCCGGATGGCTCTCCAGAAACAGTATTGCCATCTTGTAAAACCCCTCTGTCATTACGGCGGGATAGGTCTTTGTAACCTGGGTTGCGTAATTGCGCCAGTCGCCAAGCGTTTCAGGGATGAAAATAAACCGGCCGGCCACTGCCAGTTCATAAAGCGTGGGGAGGTCTACCAAAGGCAGATTGAATATCTGTTTAAAACCGCCAATCTGAAGCAGTGCCTCTTTTTTGATCAGAATGGTTAAGGCAGGGATGCAATTGCGGTATAGAAAGATGTTCATGATAGAACCAATGGGATCATTGCTGTAAAAACCGGCATCAAAAGCATCTAAATCCGGCGCCGTATAATATACCAAACTCTTGTCTGCGTTGACACACCTGGCCATGCTCCAGCAAAGCACCGCGTCCGGATCCTTTTGCATCTCAGCCACCTGCATCTCCAACTTTTGTGGGGCCCAGCAATCATCTCCTTCTAAAATAGCAATATAGCTGCCGGCGGCCATCTCTACCCCTTTGTTGTAGGTTTCAGAGAGTCTGAAGATCCCGATATTTTCCTGGTTGACCACTTTGATACGGCTATCGGTATCCTGGTAAGCAGCAGCAATTTCTGCGGTACGGTCAGTACTACCGTCGTTGAGAATGATCATTTCCCACTCCGTATAGCTCTGCTTCAGGACTGAATCAATGCAGTCAGCCAGGTATTTTTCGTGGTTGTAGGTAGGCGTGATTATAGAAACAAGTGGTCGCTTTTCCATGATTGAACTATCAGAATATGTTTAAATTAGCTTTTCGCGAAGCATTCGCAATCAAAGGAATAATTGATTGTACCAATTAGGATTTGTAAAATCTTATTTTTATAAAATAATCTTAGTAGCAACAGAATGAATTAAGATACCCTGATCTTATTATCTTATTTGGAAAATGCAATTCCCATTATTAACTTCTTCCGCCCGATCTCAAAATATAGGTTCTAATCAGTAATTGTACGCGGGCGTGTTTCGCAAATTATTCCTTCTTTCTACTAAGATTACTTGATAAAAATAAGATTTCAAACCGGGAAATTGTCTTGTGATTCCATATATAACATTGTGGCACGAGCCTTAAAGATAAAATTTAAACCTTTTTTCCGATTATTCTCAGCTTTTTCAAGTAGATATCAGCATTCTTGTTCAAGTCATCCGAAATCTTGAAAATATAAATCGGGATTAGATACAACAGGGAAAATATAGTGCTCCGGAGTAAAATATCGAAGATATAATGAAACTTTACCGGAATTGAAAATGCGATTAAATAGGCAACCGTACCGATCAGAATGACATAGATAAAACGCCGATTGTAAGGCTGAAAGTCGTATTTGAAATAGAGGAACAGATACCGCAGCAAATTCAACACCCCAAGTGAAGCGGCGCTACTGACAGCTGCCCCGGTCAGTCCATAGCGCGGTATCAAAAACAGGTTCAGCGAAACGAGCAGAACGACAAGAATCAAAAGCAAGTACGACTGCACTTTATAATATTTTGAAGTACCCATCAAGGAGCTATTGGCGCCGGTTGCCATGTCCATCAAACATCCAAATCCGATGAAGAATATAACCCATTTCCCGGCAAGGTACTCCGGTTTCAAAATTTGCATGATGTTGTCGATGTTGAGCCAAACGCCAAGAAAGAGATAGGATCCAATGATAAAAAGGGTTAGGCAACTCTTTTCGTAAATGTCGCGCAAGGTTTTTCGGTCATCACTCTTCCAGGCCTCGGCAGCAGCCACATTGGCAATTTTATATATTGAACGGGCGGGCAAACTAACCACAATCCCGAAAAAGAAGCAGATGGCATAGATCCCGGCGGCATCCAGCCCAACCATTTTGTTGACCATGATCAGGTCAACATTTTGAATCATGATGACAGAGAACCCATTCAAAATACTGAACAAAGAGACCGCCCCAATAGAGCGAAGCAAGTTTTTGTCCAAAAATGAAAGCTCAAATTTTAAATTGAACTGCCCTTCCCGGATCAGCGTGTATAAAATATAAAGGGTAGGCACCGAAATGGCAGCGATGTAGGTCAGGACAAATTGGTGAAAAGTTAGCAGATTGAAATAAAAAAGTGCGATCATCAGGATGATGAGAACCCGCTGAAACACCTCCCTGAGATAGGTTCCGTGCACACTGTTCATCAGGGCAGAATAGTAAATATCAAGGATCGAAAAGAAAAGCTGAAAGAATACCAATACAATCAGATAATTGATGTATCCAACCATTAAGGTCGACTTCTCCATACTCATCTGGACAAGCAATGGCTTAAATATCAGTAACAATACTGTTGACAACAGAAAACCAACCATTCCGACTGACAAGGCCAATGGTAGAAAACCGTGGTGTTTTTTGTCCTCTGTTTTGAAAAAGGGGAACAACCGGATGGTGGCTCCGTTGATCCCAAGCGTTCCGAATTGTGCAATCAAAGTTGAATAGGTTACTATGACCTTCAGCAATCCAACCTCGGTAGTCGAATAGATCCGCGGAAGGAGAATGGCCGTGGTGATAAATCCCAACAGCACACCCAAATAGACATAAATTGTCCCTTTAACGGATTGTTTGACAATGATTCCCAATAGGATAGAATTTTCAAATAAGGACAAAAGTAGGAAAAACCATTGTATAAAAAAATGTACTTTTACGACCGAATATCAACTCCGTAGCCATGGATAACCAACTTTTCAAAAAAGCCCTGCCACATCTTACTGCCGTTTTGCTCTTTTTGATCCTGCCGGCAATTTACTTCTCCCCGCAACTGGAAGGAAAGAAACTGAACCAGCACGATACCAATACGGCTACCGGTATGGCCAAGGAGATCACCGACTACAACAAGAGCCATTCTGATCTGGCCTTGTGGACCAATTCTATGTTTGGCGGAATGCCTGCCTACCTGATTGGCCTTCCCACCTATTCGGCCATCTCCCCCATCTATAAACTTACGACCCTTTTTGATTGGCGGCCCATCAGCTTTGTATTTCTATATCTGATAGGATTTTATCTTGCCTTGCTCCTCTTCGGACTGAACCCCTGGATCAGTTTGATTGGGGCCATCGCCTTTGGGTTCTCCTCCTACGATTTCATCATCATCGCTGCCGGCCACAATACCAAGGCAGTTGCAATTGGATATATGGCGCCAATGATCGGTGCCTTGTACCATGCCTGGAAGAAAAATCTCTGGATCGGAAGCGCTTTCTTTGCACTCTTTTTGGCGCTTCAGATCTATGCCAACCACCTTCAGATCACCTACTACACCATGCTAACCATCCTGATATTTGGCATGGCCGAACTCTACTTCGCATGGAAGGAAAAAGCAGTATCTGACTTTCTGAAAAGAAGCGGCATCATCGCCTTGTTTGCCCTGCTGGCCATTGCAACCAACGCTGAAAGGCTTTGGACCACCTACGAATATGGAAAATTCTCGATCAGGGGCGCTTCCGAATTGACTGCTGATAAGGGAAACCAAACATCAGGACTCGACAAGGATTACGCCACAGGCTGGAGTTATGGCGTCGATGAGACGTTGACCCTACTGATTCCAAATTTCAAAGGCGGAGCCTCCATGATCAATTTCGGGGAAAATTCGGCCACCGCCGATCTTTTAAGGGCCAACAATATTCCCAATACCAATACGATTGTCAAACAACTTCCAGGCTACTGGGGAACACAGCCAGGCACTTCAGGACCTGTATATGCCGGGGCCATCGTCCTTTTCCTTTTTGTTCTCTCTCTCTTTCTGACCAAAGGTCCTGTCAGGGCATGGATCATTGCCGCAACTATTTTCTCCATTCTGTTATCCTGGGGTCGGAATTTCATGCCACTCACCAGTTTTTTCCTCGACTATTTTCCCGGATACAACAAATTCAGAACAGTTTCGATGATACTTGTCATCGCCAGTTTCACCATCCCACTTTTGGCCTCGATTGGCCTCAATAAAATTTTCTCCGAAGAAATTGACAAGGTTGTTTGGAAAAGGGCCATGATATGGAGTCTCGCACTGACTGCAGGAATCTCGCTGGTTTTCTTCCTGATACCGGGATTATCGGGCTCTTTTGTTTCAGCCAGTGATTCTCAAATGCCCGAGTGGATCCAAAAAGGGCTGGTATCCGATCGCACCTCCTTTCTCCGGTCCGATGCTCTTCGGTCATTAGCCTTGATTCTGGCTGTCGCGCTGATTCTTTGGGTTCATGTAGCAAAGAAGATTCAGGGGAAATATGCTTTGCTGATCATCGGAACGCTTATTTTGGTGGATATGTGGGGCGTCAACAAAAGATATCTCAACGACAACAATTTCGTTCAGGAGCAAAATGCCAGAAACCCCTATCCTGCTACCAAAGCCGACAAGGAAATTTTAAAAGATAAATCCGAATTCCGTGTGCTGAATCTTTCCTCCGATCCTTTCAATGAGGCAAGCACATCCTATTATCACCACTCCATCGGCGGATACCATGGAGCAAAAATGAGACGGTACCAGGAGTTGATTAATCTACGGATTGACGATGAAATCCGTCAGTTGGGAACAAAACTCAATGCATTGAAAACTGAAAGTGGTGTAGACTCCCTCTTTATCGGACTAAATGCCTTGAACATGCTGAATACAAAATACATGATTTACAATCCGGAGGCGCCTCCGATCCCTAATTCAAAAGCATTTGGAAATGCCTGGATTGTAAATGGTTATCAACTCGTTGACAATGCAGATCAGGAAATTGCTGCTTTGGGGAAAGCCGACCTGAAAAAAACCGTTGTGGTCGACAAGAAATTTCAATCCTTGCTTGGCACTGTTTCGGCTGGAAGTGGCAGCAGTTCAAAACTTTCACTCACAAGTTATTCTCCCAACAAGTTGGTATACAATTATTCGGGTAAAGGCAACGAGATTGCTGTATTTTCAGAGATTTACTATCCCAAAGGCTGGAACGCATACATTGGCGAAAAACCAGTCCCTCATTTTCAAGCCAATTATGTCCTGAGGGCGATGGTTTTGCAAGAGGGAACTTACGACATTACTTTTAAATTTGAACCAAAATCTTATAGGGTGGGCAAGCAGGTTTCAATGGTCTCTTCCCTACTTTTACTCATTTTTATTGGGTTTGTGCTCTTTAAAAATATACCTTTGAAAAAAAGCATTAAATAAAAGAATCACCGGTAAATTTTGATATGGTACAATCTTTTCTCGCATGGCAAAAGAAAAATTCAAATTGAGAAAATCACTTTTTAGTTCCTATTTCAGCACCACACTTAGCATTTCAATGGTGTTGTTCCTCTTCGGATTGCTCGGTATTTTACTGATAAATACCAAAAGACTAACAGATTACGTCATGGAAAATGTAGGTGTGACGCTGATCCTCAAAGAAAATACAAGGGAGGTGGATGTTTTGAAACTGCAAAAAACGCTTGAAGCAACCCCATTTATAAAATCGACCCGTTTTGTTGACAAAGAGACAGCTGCACAGGAATTGAAAAAAGATTTGGGTGAAGAATTTGTCGATTTTCTGGGTTACAATCCATTGCTCAGCTCAATGGATGTGAAACTTCGTGCCAATTACGCCAATCCTGATAGTCTTGCACTTTTGGAAGCCCAGTTTATTAAGTACCCCGAAGTTCAGGAGGTATATTATCAGCGGAATCTAGTCAAACAGCTTCATGCAAATGTTAAAAAACTTAGTCTTATCATATTGGTTCTCAGTGTTTTGATGTTTACTATCTTCATTGCGCTGATCAACAATACCATTCGTCTTTCCATCTATTCGAAGAGATATCTGATTAATTCGATGCAGTTGGTTGGTGCAACCAGGTCTTTTATCAGGTTCCCGTTTATTGCAAAGAGTGTATTACATGGAATTTACGGAGCCTTCATTGCCTGTTTTATTTTGTTGATGATTTTCTTTTCTTATCAGTCAGAACTAAAGGATCTTATTGATTTTCAAGATTCTATGTCTCTGGCCATACTGGTTTGCGGTATATTTATTTTTGGGATTTTCATGACTGCCTTGTCTACCTATTTTGCAGTGAATAAATTTTTACGAATGAAGTTTGATCAACTCTATTATTGAACTATCTTTGCGGGTTAATAACTAATTCATTGTTAAATGGTCAAGAATAGTGGACAGACGGATCCGAAAGGCTTTGCCCTTGGTAAGGAGAATCTGAAATTGATGCTGATCGGTCTAGGCATCATCATCCTTGGATTTGCGCTGATGACCGGTGGCAAAAGTAACGACCCTAACGTTTTCAACAAAGAGATCATCTTTAGCTTCAGAAGGATTACGCTTGCGCCTTTGGTAGTCATGTTTGGATTTCTTTTTGAGATTTATGCCATCATGAAAAAACCCAAATCTGAAAATCAGAAGAAATCATAGCCTGATTGGTTTTGATTCAAACGATTTTATTTGCTTAAAACTACTGCTGCTCTATTTTTTAAGTTACCCGTTCATTTAATGAGATATAAGGAGTCAAAAGATTTTGATTTCATTCGGGGCGAGATCCTGGTTTTAAACAAACCGCTCGATTGGACCTCTTTTGATTTGGTAAACAAGGTTAGGATCATGCTTTGCCGGCTGATGAAGATAAAAAAATTAAAACTTGGCCATGCCGGAACGTTGGATCCAAAGGCCACCGGGGTAATGGTACTTTGTTCGGGTAGATTAACGAAGCAAATCGATGAAATTCAAGCCGACGAAAAAGAGTACATCGCCTTGCTAAAAGTTGGTGCAACAACGCCTTCCTTCGATCTTGAAACTGAAGAGGACGAACAATTTGCAACAGCTCATATCACACGCGAAACAGTAGAAAACATTCTTCCATCCTTTGTTGGTACCATTGAACAGGTTCCACCTTCCTACTCTGCCATAAAAGTTGATGGGAAAAGGGCTTACAAACTTGCCAGAAAAGGGAAAGAAGTAGAACTAAAATCGAAGGTGCTTGTTGTGAAAGAGATTGAACTGTTGCGGTTCGACATGCCTGAAATAGAATTGAGAATTGTATGCAGCAAAGGGACTTACATTCGTGCGTTGGCCAGGGATATTGGCAAAGCCCTAAACAGCGGAGCTTATTTAAAGGGATTGATACGTACCCGGATAGGGACCTATTCAATCGATCAAAGTTTAGATCTGACAGAGTTAGCAGATATGCTTTCTGCCCATTTTAATACCAGTAAGAATACAATTATATAAATCAAATAAATGTCATCAACAATGAAGCTTTCGAAATTTAAGTACAATTTACCTGATGAATTGATCTCCCTTCACCCATCGAAGAATAGGGACGAATCCAGGTTACTTGTTTTAAACCGTCAAACCGGCGACATTGAACACAAAATTTTCAAGGATGTTATTGACTATTTTAACGATAAAGACGTTATGGTTTTCAATAATACCAAGGTTTTTCCTGCCCGTTTGTACGGAAATAAGGAAAAAACAGGTGCTCAAATCGAAGTATTCCTGTTAAGGGAATTGAACCGTGAACTAAGATTGTGGGACGTTCTCGTCGATCCTGCCAGAAAAATCAGAATTGGGAACAAGCTTTACTTTGGCGATGATGATCTTTTGGTTGCGGAAGTTATTGACAACACGACATCAAGGGGCAGGACCCTTCGTTTTCTCTTTGATGGTACCTACGACGAATTCAAGGATACGCTGTTCAAGCTTGGAGAAACCCCTCTGCCAAAAATCATCAATCGACCTGTAGAAGAGGATGATGCTGCCCGTTACCAGACAGTTTTTGCCAAACACGAAGGTGCGGTGGCTGCGCCAACTGCGGGTCTTCACTTCAGTCGGGAACTCTTAAAACGTTTGGAAATCAAGGGTATTGATTTTGCTGAAATTACCTTGCATGTTGGATTGGGAAATTTCAGAAGCGTTGATGTAGAAGATCTTACCAAGCACAAAATGGATTCCGAACAGATCTGGATCAGAGATGAGGCAGTAAATATTGTCAATTCTGCCAAGGAAGAAAAGCACCGCGTTTGTGCGGTTGGCACCACGGTGATGCGGACTTTGGAAACTTCAGTCTCCACCAACGGCATGTTGAAACCTTTTGAAGGATGGACTAATAAATTTATCTTTCCTCCCTATGATTTCAGTGTTGCAGACAGCATGATTTCCAATTTTCACCTTCCACTCTCTACACTCCTGATGATGGTAAGCGCTTTTGCTGGGTATGATAACCTGATGAACGCATACAAGGAGGCGATCAAAGAGAAGTATCATTTCGGGGCATACGGTGATGCAATGCTAATAATATAACATGACAGCAATAAACAAGAAAGCTGGTTGAAAATTCAACCGGCTTTCTTGTTTATTGTCTGAAATTATTTCTTCACCCGTTCTGAATAGGAACGGTCGCGCGTATCAACCTTGATGATATCCCCCTGGTTGATGAAGAGCGGAACCATAATGGTTGCGCCGGATTCAACCGTAACTGCTTTTAAAGCGGTTGAGGAGGCTGTATTGCCACGTTCGCTTGGCTCAGCGTAAGTTATCTCCAATTCGATAAAAGGCGGCAAATCGACCGTCAATGGAGTCTCAGTTTCGGCATGGTAAGTAATCTCAACAGTCATCCCCTCCTTCATCAAGTCTGCATTCTCAACCATAACGGCATCAATGTTCACTTGTTCGAACGTTTCGGCGTTCATGAAATTGTAGCCTGTTTCATCCTGATACAGGTATTGGTAAGGCCTTCTCTCAACACGTACAGTCGTAATCTTTGTGCCTCCCGAAAAAGTGTTGTCTATCACCTTTCCGGTTTTCATATTTTTCAGTTTTGTACGAACAAACGCAGGTCCTTTGCCCGGTTTGACGTGCTGGAAACTTACAATCTGAAATATCTGGTCATTGAATTCGATACACAGGCCATTACGAAAATCTGCTAAACTTGCCATTATTCTCTATTTTTGAACGTTAAAAAACTATCTTTAAAATTTTTGCAAAGATAGTTAAATCAATTCAAACCAGAAAATCATAATAAATGTCCTGTTATTTCCCATTTTTATCGATATCGTCCACCCACTGGGCTTTGATTGCCATGTGTGCTATTCTGATTGGAATGTCAAAAACAGGCGTACCAGGTGTCTCAATGGTTGTGGTCCCGGTCATGGCTATGATCTTCGGAGGGAAAGCATCAACAGGTGTTCTATTACCGATCCTGATCACTGCCGATATATTTGCCGTGATTTATTACCACCGTCATGCCTCATGGAACCCTTTGCTAAAAGCGCTGCCCTGGGCGATGGCCGGATTAATTTTTGCCCTTTGGATAGGAGCCTGGATCAACGACCATCAATTCAAGCACCTAATTGCAGCATCTGTCCTCCTGTCCCTGGCGCTAATGGTTTGGAACGATTCAAAAAATAAAAAAATAGATCTCCCGGATTATACCTGGTTTGCAGCTTTGTTTGGAATACTTGGTGGATTTGCGACCATGATCGGCAATGTTGCGGGTCCTGTCTTTGCAATCTACCTCCTTGCCCTGCATCTGCCTAAAAAAAATTACATTGGGACTACCGCTTGGTTTTTCGCGATCATTAACATGACGAAACTTCCGCTGCAATATTTTGTCTGGGACAACATTCATCAGGAAACTCTGCTAATTGACCTGGCAGTCGTCCCGTTTGTCCTGTTGGGCGCCTTTATTGGAATAAAACTGGTACATATTATTGCAGATCAATATTATAGATTACTTGTAATCATTATTACCTTAATCTCGGCGTTGCTAATATTAATATAGAATTTGTGAGCGTTGGCCATTCCCCGGAATCATTTTACCAATTTGAACGCTTTCGTGATCTATAAAATTAATAATAAAATAATGCAACCGTGACGCTGATTGTTTAACTTTACCCCCTGATTAGATTAACATTACTAAGATTAGAGGTAATTCCCCTCAAGCAAAATTATTAACTATGTCTACCATTAAAAATTCATTCCCCAATTTCCTGGGTATGCTTTTTTCAGTCTTTTTTCTCTCCTCCTGTTCAGAATCCCCCAATTCAATTGATAAAAATCAATGCATCATTCTGACTGTCGAGAAAGGAAAAGTGATCACTCCAATTAAAACATCCGGAGTCGTTGAGCCGGAGAGTGAAGTACTGATCCGGTGCAACTACCCAAGCACCATCAAAAAAATTATAAAGGAACCAGGAAGCACTGTTCAAACCGGTGATCTTATTTTGGTGCTGGATGACCAACAGATTAAATCAGATATCGAAAATATCCAGGACCAATTGTCAATTAAAAAAAATAGCCTGGAAAAAAATAATCTGGCTGAAACTTCTACCAAAATAGATCTAAAATACACGGAGGATGTTAAAAAACTAAATATTACTTCTTTAAAATCCCAACTCTCTGATGAAGAACAACTACTTGGTGTTGGGGGTATCTCACCTGCAAAAATCGAAAAAACCAAGCAGGAAATAGCCCTTGCCGAAAAAGAACTACTTACCCTTAAAGAAAAAAATAGTATCAGGCTCAAACAGTTAAGGGCCGAAGAAGAGGGTCTGCTTTTGGGGATTGAAATTCAGGAAAAGGATTTAAAAGATAAACTCATCGGATTGGAGCAGATGAATGTGAGGTCCCAATCTTCTGGTATTGTACTCTCCATTGGTGGTAAGCCTGGTGAAAAAGTAAGCAAAGATCAGGTATTGGTGAGAATTTCTGATCTATCTTCTTTCAAAATATCTGGATCCATGGAAGAAAAGATGGCAGATTTTGTTAAAACCGGAGTACCTGTTTACGCTGTTTTTGAAGATACTACACTTTACGGCCATATTGGAATTGTCTCGCCAATCGTGGAAAATGGGAAAATTCAATTCAATGTACACCTCGAGGAAAGTTCGCATACTAAACTTATACCCCATCAAAACATAGAATTGTGGGTAGCCAAAAATTTCAAAGAGAATGCGTTAAGGCTAAAAAATATATCACAATTTTCAAAAGGAAAACCTGAATACTTGTATGTTTATACCGATGGAAAGGCCATCAAGCATAGAATTTCTATAGGATTTGTTAGTCCTTCCTTCATTGAAATAACGGATGGTGTCAAAGAAGGTGACCAAATTATTGTACCCTTGGCCGGTCTCCATGCACTAAAAGATGCCAATGAAATTATTGTAAAATAATGATCTATGAGTAAGAAGGTAATAATTCTATTCTGTTTTGCTTTTCTTCTGTTGTCATTAAATATTACGATTTTTGCACAGGAAGGAAAGGATGATAAGGACACAACAAAAATGAGCCTTAGCTTAAAAAATATCGTTGATTTGGCAATAACTCAATCATCATCACTGAAATATGCTCAAAATCAACATGTTAGTAACTATTGGCGATTCAGGAATTTCTCAAAACAATTTCTTCCCAACTTGATTCTAAATGGGACGCTTCCCAACTACACGCAATCAACCGTTCCCGTAACCCAACCAGATGGAAGCATCGAATTCAAACAGGTATCCAATCTTTCAATATCTTCATACTTGTCCCTGAATCAATATATTCCTCTTACGGGTACACAAATCTATGCTTCTACCTCATTTTCAAGGGTTCAGGACTACAATAAAAACAGCATTTTGTTTTCGGGCAGTCCCTTTTCGATCGGATTCAATCAACCGATCTTTGCCTATAACTGGATGAAATGGTCGAAAAAGACGGAACCAATGGTCTATGATGAATCCCAGAAGAATTTTATTCAGACCATCGAAAATATTGCTTACACGGCTACCTCCTATTTTTTCAACTATTTGAGAATTCAAACAAATTATAATCTGGCCAAAAGTTCTTTCGACAATTGTTCTGACAATTTGAAAATCGCTCTTATCAAAAAGAAACTTGGGCAAATTTCAGAAAATGACTTTTCCCGAATCCAACTTTCAGTTCTTAACGCTGAGAAATCAATGAGTTCTGCAAAAATGGATTTGAAAAATGCTGATTTCTCGTTGAAATCCTATATTGGTCTGGATCAAAAAATAAACATTGACCTGCAAATGCCACTGTTAATTACGCTTTTCGATATTGATCCTCAAAAGGCCCTAAAAGAAGCCCGGGAAAACCGTTCAGAGCAAGTCTATTACCAAAGAAGGCTCATTTCTGCCGAAAGCCAACTTACGCAAGCGAAGAGGGGAAATGGGTTATCTGCAACACTTTCAGGCAATTACGGACTTTCAAACAGTGCTGGTTCTTTTCCTGGCATCTACAATCAGCCTTTGAACCAGCGAATGCTGCAATTAACTTTCAGTGTCCCGATATTGGATTGGGGAAAGGCAGCATCGTCAGTGAAAATGGCCGAATCCAACCGTGATCTGGTTACCTTTGATGTTAAACAAGCCTTTGAAGATTTCGACAGAAGTGTCGTTGTGCAGGTCGAACAATTTGGTCTGTTAAAAGATCAGCTTAAGACAGCAGAAGAAGCAGACAAAGTTGCCGCCAATGGTTACATCATCGCCCTAAAGAAATTTCAGAACGGGGAAATTACCATTACAGACATGAACATAGCTTCATCTGAACGTGTGACTGGCAAATTGGATTATATTAATTCATTGGCTACCTATTGGTTAGCTTACTACCGTCTTAGAATCCTTACACTTTATGATTTTGAACTTGACCAAAAGATCAGGTATCAAAATCCGATGCTTTCCGGTGAACTCACCACGATCAATCTCATGAAAAAATGAAGCTTCTAATCTCTTCAAGCCATGATCCATATTTTAATCTAGCGACAGAAGAATACCTGCTAAAAAGCAGCACAGAAGACTATCTGTTTATTTATGTGAACAAACCATGTGTTGTGGTAGGAAAGCATCAGATTGCACAAAAAGAGATTAATGCTCCGTTCATTATCGCTAATAACATCATGGTTGCAAGGAGATTATCCGGCGGAGGGGCTGTTTATCATGATGAAGGGAACATAAATTTCAGTTTCATTCAATCCATTGCATTTGCTGATAGTATCTCCTACAAATCTATCACTGAACCTATCTTCCATTATTTCAAGCAACTCATTCCGGAAATATACCTATCGGAAAGAAATGATATATTGCTGGTAGGGAAAAAAATTTCAGGCAGTGCAATGCACATTTACAAAAATAGAGTACTAGCACATGGTACTTTATTGATTGACTGTAATTTAGCTAATCTTTCCCTCGCTTTAAAGGCAAACCAGGATCGATTTATAGACAAATCAATTGCTTCGAATAGATCATCAGTCATGAACCTTTCTGAAGCATCCTCAAGAATCAATGTCAGATATATCATTGAAAATTATTTAGATTTCTCCGGCAAGGAAAAATTCCCTGCTGGTAGCTACATGTTACCAGAAGAAGCAATTGCTCCAATTTTCGATTTGGTTGAATCAAAATATGCAACAGAAGAGTGGATCTTCGGATATTCACCCAAATACATTTATCAAAATCATATTCTCACCAACAACATTGATATATCATACAAGATTGAAGTTGTAAAAGGAGTAATTCAACAAGTTTTAATTGAATCGGAAGTTTCAATAACGGATGAAATCTCATTGAAATTAAAAATGTTACAAGGATTAAAGCACAATATTTTTGCTCTTCAGGAAATATTGAATTCAAATAAGTCCACTAGTTTGGAAGCACTACTTTTTGATTCGCTTTTCTGACTCCTCTCTACCAGCAAAATAATCCATGATCTTTCTGGCTTTATCCTTTCCAACCACAGTTTCCAGATCAATTACCTTAGCAGACTTGATCTTATTAACTGATTTAAAGCGAATTAAAAGTTTATCAATCGTTTGGGAACCGATTCCTGGAATAGCTGAAAGCTCAGAATCCGTGAAATTTTCAGATCTTTTTAATCGATGGAATGTAATTACAAAGCGGTGTGCCTCATCCCTAAGATGTTGTAAAACTTTTAAAGTTTCCGATTTCTTATCCAGGTAAATTGGAATGGGATCATTGGGAAAATAGAGCTCTTCCAATCTTTTTGCAATACCCACCAATGGCACCCTTTTTTCTAAACCCAATCTTGAAAGAACAGCATAGGCTGCAGATAGTTGTCCCTTTCCTCCATCAATAACAATTAAATCAGGCAGTTGATTCCCTTCCGCCAATTGTCTGCCATATCTTCTGCCCACCACCTCTTCCATGGAGGCAAAATCATTCGGTCCCTCCACTGTTTTTACATTAAAATGCCTGTATTGCGATTTCAATGGTAACCCATTCTTGAATACCACACAGGAAGAAACAGGAAAATCCCCTGAAATATTGGAATTATCAAAACACTCAATCCACCTTGGAAGTACATTCAACTTAAGATCCTTTTGCATCCTTTCGAGGAGCCTTTGTTTTTTGAGAACAGGAGATTTGGCGGATTCATTTTTAGCCCTTTCCAGCATAAATAACCGACCATTTTTTTCACACAACTCAAGTATTTTCTTCTTCTCTCCTATCTGTGGTACAGTAATCTTCATATTAGAAAATTCAACATCAATTACAAATGGAAGAATAATCTCGGTTGACTCAGAATTACAAATCCTTCTAATTTCTACTATACAAAATGACAATATTTCATCTTTTGATTCATTCAACTTCTTTTTAACCTCTAGTAAATAAGAAGTTACAATAGAGCCATCTACAATTCTGAAATAATTTACGAATGCATTCTTATCATCTTCATGGTAAGAGAATACATCCATATTGGTCATTGATGTACTGCAAACCAAGGATTTACTTCTATAGTTATCAAGAACCTGAATCTTTGATTTAAACTCGTTGGCATGTTCAAAATCGTATTTTTCGGCTGCAGAATGCATCGCATCTTTTAGAAAATTATAGACTGGTGTAATTGTCCCATTTAATATCGCTTTGGCATTTTGAATATCAATGTCATAATTTTGCTTCGAGTATAGCAATTCACATGGCGCTTTACAATTTCCAATCTGATACTCTAGACACTTTTTAAACTTCTTACCATTAATATTGGCCTCAGATAAGTTCAAAGTGCAATTCCTAATCTGGAACAATTGCTTTATAACCTCAAGAATTGTCCTGGCCATATAAACCGAGGTATACGGGCCATAATATGTTGATCCGTCCTTAATTTTTTTTCGGGTATAAAAAATACGGGGAAAAGGTTCATTTTTAATGCAGATCCATGGAAAAGTCTTGTCATCTTTCAACAAAATGTTGTATTTCGGCTGGTATTGCTTGATCAGGTTATTCTCAAGCAATAAAGCATCCTCCTCACTGTCTACGACTATATGCCTGATTTTTTCAATTTGCCTGACCAACACCTCCGTTTTCCTGTTATCATGAGTTTTCAGGAAATAAGAAGAAACACGCCTTTTTAAATTCTTGGCCTTACCTACATAAATGATTTTATCTTCCTTATCAAAAAATTGGTAAACTCCAGGATTAGAAGGCAATTTTTTAACCTCAGCCAAGTGCGCTATGTTTTTCTCTTGTCGCACTTTAAATCAATAATGAACCAATGACCAAACTTCAATATCTTTAGCAATTCGATCTCTTCCACCCAAGAAATCCAATTCAACGAAAAAATTTGCATAAATTCTAGTTACGCCAAATTTGCGAACCAATTCGACTGCTGCATTGACTGTACCACCTGTGGCAAGTAAGTCGTCATGTATTAAAACCACATCATCCCTATCCAATGCATCCGTGTGAATTTCTAATGAATCTGAACCATATTCCAGATCATACGACTGAACGAATGTCTCTGATGGTAATTTCCCCGGTTTCCGAATTGGAATAAATCCCGCATGCAACTCACCTGCCAGTATACTACCAAGAATAAATCCACGGGACTCAATCCCAACAACCTTCGTAATACCGTATCCCCAATATTTGTCTCTTATTTCGGATACAATGAATTTAAAAATTCGTCTATCTTTAAATGCCGTAGAAACATCCTTAAATTGAATACCCTCCTTAGGAAAATTCGGGACATTTCTAATTGAATTTTTTACATCTTCTATTCCAATAATAGTTCTATTCATTTTTATTTCAATTAATACACCCCACTTATGCCAGACGGCAAAGAATAAATTAACTTAAACCCAAAATTTTCTGCATATTATTCGTTGAAATAACATTGATTTGTTCCACGTGGAACATTATCGGCCCATTAATACCAACAAAACATTAATATCGTTTGGAGAAATGCCGGGAATCCTATGCGCCTGACCAATTGTTTTAGGATTTATCTTTGACAACTTCTCTCTAGCCTCAGTTGACAAAGACAAAATGCTCTGATAATCAAAACGATTCTCTATTTTAATATTCTCCAATCTTGTCAATTTTTCGGCTGCACTTTTTTCCCTATTTATATAACCAGCATATTTTATTTTTATTTCAACTGACTCAACAACCTCGTTGAAAAGCAATACAGGGATCGCCTCCATACTTTTCTTGTATTCCGGAAATCTGGTAAAAAAATCTCTAAGCGAAATTTGAGGCCTACTTATGATGTTGTATAATTTAGCTTTTTGCTTAATTGGAGCTGAAGATTGCTCAATTAAAAAATCATTCACCAATTCTGGTTTTATAGAAATATTTGACAACTTATCAAACATTCTCTCAATAAAAGACAATTTCTCTTTGAATTGCTTGTAGAAACATTCGGGCAACAAACCGATCTCAAACCCCATTTTAGAAAGGCGTTCATCCGCATTATCCTGTCTCAATATCAACCTGTGTTCGGCTCTGCTGGTAAACATTCTATAAGGCTCATCCACTCCTTTGGTTACCAAATCATCGATCAATACACCAATATAAGCTTGATCCCTGGAAAGAACGACTGCTGGCAATTTGGCTAATTTGTTGTGCGCGTTGATACCTGCAATTAAACCTTGTGCTCCAGCTTCTTCGTAACCAGTAGTTCCATTAATCTGACCAGCTAAAAATAATCCATCCAACAACTTCGATTCTAGCGAATGGTTCAATTGAGAAGGATCAAAAAAATCGTATTCGATGGCGTAACCAGGTCTGATGATTTTAGCATTTTCAAGACCTGGTATAAATTTAAGCGCTTTTTCTTGTACTTCAAATGGCAAAGAGGTGGAAAATCCATTCAAATAATATTCAACAGAATCAACTCCTTCTGGTTCAAGGTAAAGTTGATGAACATTTTTTTCTGAGAATATAATCAACTTTGTTTCAATACTCGGACAATACCTTGGTCCTAAACTCTTAATAGTTCCATCGAACATTGGTGAAAACTTGAATCCCTTCTCCAATTCTTTATGAACAAATTCATTGGTATAGGTAATATGACAATTCAGGGAATCCAATTTATTTTCAGGATGATAATAAAAACTAAATTGATTACCCTCTTCTCCCATCTGTTCTTCCAACTGACTAAAATCAATTGTTCGTTTGTCTAAACGTGGAGGGGTACCTGTTTTCATCCTACCGATTCTTAATCCAAATTCCTTAAGTTGCTCGGATATACCAAAAGAAGCAGGTTCAGAAATTCTACCTCCCCCCAACTGTGTTTGTCCAAAATGCATTAACCCATTAAGAAAGGTTCCATTGGTCAGAACTACAGATCCCGAAAAGAAATCAATCCCAAGCTCAGTCCGAACTCCAACCACACTTCTCTCCTCAATCAGCAATTTAACGGCAGTACCTTGCCAAAAACTTATGTTTTCATTCGACTGAAGCTCAATTCTCCAATTCTCTGAGAATTTAGTTTTATCGCACTGCGCCCTGGGACTCCACATTGCAGGTCCTTTCGACCGGTTAAGCATTCTGAACTGAAGAGAACTCAAATCAGTGATTTTTCCCATCATGCCCCCAAGCGCATCAATTTCGCGAACAATCTGTCCCTTAGCAATTCCACCTACTGCAGGATTGCAACTCATCTGAGCAACCCTGTTGATGTCCATTGTAATAAGCAACACTTTGGAACCTAACTTAGCAGCCGCACTAGCAGCTTCACATCCAGCATGGCCAGCACCAACCACAATTACATCAAAATTTCTAAATCCTTTCATACAGGTAAAAATATTGAAACTAATGATCAACCAATGAATTGAATTTAGAAATCAACTCTGATTCCTTGATTCTCATTTCTGCTATATCCTGAGGCTCCTTATCCTGGAATCCGATTAGATGTAATAACCCGTGCGATATAACCCTTACCAATTCATCTACATAAACCTGATCAAAAGTAATTGAATTATTTAATACCCTTTCTGTACTAATGTAAATATCACCACCCACAACTCTATTCTCAGTATAATCAAACGTTATTACATCAGTATAAAAATTGTGATTCAGAAATTTAAGATTTATATCAAAAAGATATTCATCACTACAAAATATATAATTGATTTCGCCAAGCAAATATTTATTCCTTCTTACGGCATATTTCAATACTTTAACCAATGCAACAAAATTTACAACTGGCAATTCAACATCCTCATGATAAAAGTAAATACTCATCTATTGAATGATCATAAATTAATAAACCAAATCTTTAGCCAAATAATCAGCAAGCAACAAGTCGGATTGCTTAGAGATAATTAAATCTCCATCAGATATAAAGTGGCCGTATTCCTTCATTTTAGCAACCGTTTTAAAAAAATGATCAAAAATAATATCACTAAAATTATTCCTTACAAAATTCATAGATATACCCTGATAAGTTCTCAATTTTAAAATTACATATTCATTATATTTCTCTATATCGGTAAGCATTTCCATGTCTGTCTCAATAATACCACTTTTCATATTCTGAATGTACTTTCGTATATTCTTATGGTTCCATTGTCTCGATTGTAAATTATAACTGTGTGCGGATACCCCAAGCCCTAAATAAGGTACTTGATTCCAATAAGCCAAATTATGTCGAGACTCAAACCCTTCTTTGGCATAATTACTCACCTCATATTGCTTGTAACCTTTTGAATCCAACAAATTGTTCACCAGCCAATATTGGTTGACAAAGCTATTCTCATCATTTTCAATTACTTCACCATTTTGAATTTTCCAATAAAGTTTTGAATTTTTTGCTATGGTCAAACTATAAGCGGAGAAATGCTTTATATTGTAAGTTAGTAGTATCTCCAAAGAGGAAATCAATGAATCATCAGAAATTCCAGGCACTGCATAAATTAAATCAACAGAAATATTTTCAATCAAAGATGATTCCAAATCACCTAAAGCATTATATATTAATTCTTTAGAATGCTGTCTATTGAATTTTTCTAATATAATATTATCTAAAAATTGAACTCCTAAACTAATACGATTGATTCCAATGCTTACCAATTGATTGATATAAGTAGAATTTACATTTTCAGGATTACATTCAAGTGTAATCTCAGCATCAGGCTTCACCAAAAATTTTGAATGAATGGCTACCAGAATTTTCGATATCTGTACGGCTGACAATAAAGAAGGAGTACCACCACCAAAATATATTGTATTAATTTGTTTATCAGATAGATAACTATATCTTAATTCAATTTCCTTTACAATAGCATTAACATAATCTTCTATTAAATACAACTGATTTCCAGAGAAAAAATCACAATAATGGCACTTCTCATTACAAAAGGGTATATGGATATACAATCCAGGCATATCTAACTTATTAAATCGGAATCTTTTTAATACGATTCAAATGCCTACCCCCTTCAAAATCAGTATTAAGAAAAATGTGAACGATCTCTACAGCCTTATCAAATGATATAAATCGGGAGGGAAGGGAACAAACATTCGCATCGTTGTGCGTTCTGGCTAATTTAGCAATTTTCTCATTCCAACAAATTGCCGACCTAATACCCTGGTGTTTATTTACGGTCATATTAATTCCATTTCCTGAACCGCAACAAACAATTCCAACTAAATTTACATCATTTTCAACTGCAAATGCTAATGGATGAGCATAATCAGCATAATCGCAGCTCACATCAGAATAACAACCAAAATCAATTGATTCATAGTTGTTCTCTTCTAAATATTTTATAATTACATTCTTCAAAGCAAAACCAGCATGATCAGAAGCTAAAGCTATTTTCATCACTAAATAGAGATTAATTAATATTTTTATCGGCATTTATTGTTTATAACTGTTAATAAACTTCGAGGCATTTCCTCATAAATAAAGTTTACACCAATTTTTATCAATAAAGAGACAATAAATGTCTACTTTTAAAAGAAAAATAAGTAACAATTGAACTAAAAACAAAGCTAATAAAAAACAATCCTGACTTAATATTTAAAATTAACACAGTGTTAATAAAAATATATTTAGCAGTTTTGCAATTATTTATAAAGTTAATAAACATTCAGCATCTTTTTAAAATATGTATTTTATCAAAAACTTAAATAATTATAAACAATATTAACAGCATATAATTAAAAACCTAAATCTTTAAATCTTTAAAAATTTTAAAATATACTATTAGTCTGTTCATATGATGAAATCCCTGTTTCATTATATCATCTTAATAGTTTCACAAAATAAATTTGATACGTACTGATGATACCTACAAATGCAAAAGAACAAAAACTGAGAGTGCTGCTGGTCGAGGATAATATGTTGAATCAGAAGCTGATGATTATTAATTTGTCAAAATTGAACTGTCATGTTACCATAGCCAATAATGGTTTGGAAGGATTAAATTTATTCAGAGATCAAAAATTTGATGTGATATTGATGGATTTAATGATGCCGGTTATGGATGGTTTTGAATCATCCTTTGAAATTAGAAAATTGGAAAAAGAAGAAATAGACAGAGGATATACCCCTATTATTGCTTTTACAGCAAATACTTTGAACAATGATTTTCAAAAATGCATAGAATATGGCATGGATTATCTAATGGAGAAGCCATTTAACGGATTTAAATTTAAGGAGATTATTGAATCCTTTGGAGAGCATTCGTAATTTTGTTTCAACTTTATTTTGGTTAATAATTAATAACTTTGACAAGTAAAGAATGTTGATGGATAATTGAAAATTAAGTTTCCTTTGGCATTTTTAGTGACGAAACCTTATTTTTTAATGGGAGAATTTGTTGATTTAAGAGATCTTAATGGTGATGATTCTGAAAGGGAATTAGATAATCAGCTTAGACCATTAAAATTTGCTGATTTTGCTGGTCAATCCAAAATAACAGATAACATACAAGTCTTTGTACAGGCTGCAATCATGCGTGGTGAATCATTGGATCATGTATTACTTCACGGCCCGCCAGGCTTAGGCAAGACAACTTTGTCAAATATCATTGCCAATGAACTTGGTGTAAAACTAAAATTGACATCTGGTCCGGTTCTTGATAAGCCGGGTGATTTGGCAGGCCTTCTTACTAATCTTGAAAAAAATGATGTACTTTTTATTGATGAAATACATCGTTTGAGTCCTGTCGTTGAAGAGTACCTTTATTCTGCGATGGAAGATTTTCGCATTGATATATTGATAGATAAAGGACCTAGTGCAAGATCAATTCAGCTTGAATTGAATCCATTTACATTAATTGGCGCTACCACCAGAAGTGGATTATTAACCAGACCTTTACGGGCTAGGTTTGGTATTACTTGTCATCTTGAATACTATGACATTGAAATATTAACAGATATTGTTAAACGATCAGCCAGGATTCTTGATGTTAAAATTGAAAATGATGCCGCATACGAAATTGCCAGAAGAAGCCGGGGAACCCCTAGAATTGTCAATTCATTGTTGCGTAGGGTGCGCGATTTTGCCATGGTGAAGGGAAATGGAATTATTGATATTGATATTACGAAATATTCGTTGGAGGCACTAAATATTGACAGGTTTGGTCTGGATGAAATGGATAACAAAATTTTGTCAACCATTATTGATAAATTTAAAGGAGGTCCGGTAGGAATATCGACAATCGCCACTGCAGTCGGCGAGGATTCCGGAACGATTGAAGAGGTTTACGAACCATTCTTAATAAAGGAAGGATTTATCAAGAGAACTCCACGCGGAAGGGAGGTTACAGATTTGGCTTATAGTCATTTAGGAAGAATTTCAAATGGAGGCAATTCAATGACTTTGTTCTAATTTGACTTTTTTATTAATTTTATTTCGTATAATTTTGGCCAAAACTTACCGGTTACATATATTTTATCAGTAACAGGATTCCAGGCAATTCCATTCAATACATCAATTGGTTCTGTCTGATTTTGAAGAATTGTGCCGGATAATCCTTTTAGATTAATCTCGCCTTTTACTTTACCACTCTCCGGATCGATGATGATAATTGTATCAGTCTGCCAGATATTAGCCCAAATTTCACCTTTAATGTACTCCAATTCATTTATATTTACCACAATATTATGATCATTACAAACCTGTATTTTTTTCACCTCCTTGTAGGACTCAGGATTGACAAAATAGATATTTTCAGTACCATCACTCATAATCAGGGAGTGACCATCATTGGCTAAACCCCAACCTTCGTTCGATTTAAAATTCCAGGTATTCAGTAATTTGAAGGTGTTTAAATCATAAACAAATCCAATTTTGTTTTTGTAGGTTAATTCGTATAATTTATTGTTAAGAATAGTAATTCCTTCACCAAAATATTTATTTTCAAGCTTATATTCTTTTAATACTTTGCTTGTTTTAACATCGATCTGATAGATTGACGAAGTTCCTTCCTGTCCTGTTCCTTCGTACAACAGATTATTATTAAATTCAAGACCTTGCGTAAAATGAGCGGTATTGTGGGGAAATTCTGCCACAATCTGATAGGAATATTTTATTGGTTTGGTGTCTGAAGTGACCAGAATTTCTTCATAATTATCTCCGAAAACTCCATCAGATTTCAAAACAGATACCTTTACAATATGTTTACCAACCCCAAAATTGGCTGTCTTATAAATGAAAGAATTTGTTAAATTTTTTGAAGTTTGAACCAGCTTTCCGTCAATGACTATCTCAACTTTTTCAAGGGTACCCTCTTTCAATTTTGTCTGCATATTTAATTGAATCTCCTCGCCTAATTTGAAACTCCTCTTATTTGGTTGCGGCTGAATGGATGTAACGGGTCGTCTGGAATGGCTGTTTGACTGAGCACAATTCATGAAGTTTGTCACACAAAAGAGAGATATAATAAATGAAAGTGTAAGTCGGTACATGAATATGGCAATTAATAAATGTAAATTTTAAGCAAAAATAGAATCTTATTTTGTAAAGGTTGCAAGGAATGGTTGCGTATCCAAATAATTTCCTTGGTTTTCAATTTGAAAATTTTAAGAATCAATTGCTATTCTCAATTATCTTTGTGTTTAAATATTAAATATTTTTTGACTTGAGTGCACTTAAAAAATTAGCCGGAGAGACCATGATATATGGTGTGCCAAGTATTGTTGGCCGATTCCTTAATTTGTTACTCACCCCTATTTATACATATACCTTTCTTGCCAATGAATATGGAATACTGGGTAATTTATTGGCTTATGTTGCCTTTTTTCAGGTATTTCTCACCTACGGTATGGAAACAGCTTACTTTAGGTTTGCCAGTAAGAGCAATAAACCGAATGAAGTATTTGGTACCGCATTGGTAATTCTATCAATTACATCATTACTTTTTGTAACTGTCATTACTATATTCTCACGGAAAATTTCGGGATGGGCAGGGTATCCGGAGCAACATCTCTTTATTGTCTGGATGGGTATTACTGTTGCCCTGGACGCTGTTATGGCTATTCCTTTTGCAAAATTACGCTTGCAACAGAGACCAATAAAGTTTGCTTTTTTTAAGATCATCAATATTGGAATTAACATCCTGTTAAATCTTTTCTGGATTTTGCTTTGTCCAAGAATTCTGTCACACAATCCCGATTCATTTGTTCAATATTTGTACAGTCCGAGTATTGGTATCGGCTATGCCTTTTTATCTTATCTGATCGCTTCTGTCGTTACGTTGTTGCTCTTTATCCCTGATTTGGAAATAAAAAAGATTGTTTTCAAAATTGAAATTCTGAAGAGTATGCTAAATTATGGATGGCCAATTCTGGTGGTAGGGTTGGCAGGGATGGTTACCCTGAATATTGATAAAATATTGATTCCGCAACTCATCCAAAATGGTCAGGATCCAATGTATGTACTTGGGGTTTATGCAGCATGTGGAAAATTGGCTATTTTAATGACACTATTTATTCAAGCGTTCAGATTCTCATTTGAACCATTTCTCTTTTCTCATTATAAAAATGAATCCTCCAAAAGCGTTTATAGCTTGATTATGAACTATTTTGTAATCTTTGGATTGCTAATCTTCCTGGGGGTCATTTTCTACATGGATATACTGAAATATTTCATCGGACCGTCAAGCGCCGGTTACCATGAAGCGTTAAAAGTTGTACCCTGGATGTTAATGGGAAATCTTTTCATGGGCATTTTCTACACCCAATCGCTTTGGTACAAGCTGACAGATCAAACCAAATATGGCGCAATATTCTCAGTGATTGGTGGTGTTATAACACTAATAATCAATATCATATTTATACCCACACTGGGTTATATGGCATCCGCCTATGGTTTCTTTTTCTCCTCTTTAATTATTACAATTATCAGTTATTACTATGGACAGAAATATTTCCCGGTTCAGTATGACCTTAAGAAAATAGGATCCTATTTTTTGGTTGCTATGGTTCTGTATTTCATTGGAATTAAGATAATCATTCATGGTACTTTCCTCTCTTACATTTTTAAGACCCTTCTATTTTCTATTTTCCTATTTTTCATCTGGCTCAATGAAAAGTCAGATTTGAAGAGATTACTGCCAAAGCAGGTCAATATTGATGGAAGAGGTTGATTAGTTTCTTATCTTAGCCGATTAATCTTTCGTGGGAAATCAATTCATTTCAGGATTGGAATTCAGGAAGAATTTAAGCATTGATAATCTGTATTTCAATATGTTATGATTTGAAGTATTTAATCAGGAAAAATAGGGATGAAAATTAAAATTGTCAACAAATCACAAAATAGTTTACCTCAGTACAGTACAGCACAATCCGCCGGAGTGGATCTTCGCGCTGATTTGGCAGAGCCGATAATTCTTAAACCGTTTGAAAGGATGTTAATCCCTACCGGACTTTTTATTCAGTTGCCGGATGGATATGAAGCACAGGTCAGGCCGAGAAGCGGTTTGGCTATCAGCAAAGGAGTTACGGTCCTCAATTCACCCGGGACGATTGACGCTGACTACCGGGGGGAGATCAAGATCATTCTGATAAATTTATCGCAGGAGGATTTTATTATTAACAATGGGGAACGAATTGCCCAGATGATCATTTCATCATACAAACAGGTGGAATGGGACAAAGTAGAATTCCTGGACGAAAGTGATCGGGGAGCAGGTGGATTTGGACATACCGGAAAGCATTAAGGAATGCTCAAAACAATAAAAATGATTAGAGAAAACCATATATTTTGGGTAACCATACCCCTCATTGTTCTTGTATTCTCGTGCAAAAGTCCTCAACAAATTGTAAAAAAGGTTGTGCCGGAAGAGGATAGTAAATCCCTTTCCCTTTTGACAGATGATCAGAGACAGCAATTTCAGTACCTGTTTGTTGAGGGTATCAAACAGCGAACAATTGGTAATGCAGACGAGGCGATCAAGATATTTTCACATTGTCTTGAGATGGATCCCTCCTCCTCCTCCTCCCTCTATGAAATTGCAAATATTCACCTTTTAAAGGGTGATTTTCAGAGCGCTATGATAATGCTGGAGAGAGCTTCATCCTTGAATCCCCAAAATCAATATTATCTGATTTTGCTGGCAAAAATTTATCAGCAAAATAAATTGTATGAGAAGGCAGCTGAAACATTTGGTGCTTTATCAGTGCTTTCGCCTGAAAACCCGGATTACCCGATATTTCGCGCGGAGATGTTTGGTATGGCCGGAAAATTGGATGATGCACTTGCCTGTTACAATGAATTGGAAAAAAAGTGGGGCATAACAGAGCAGGTATCTTTGGGCAAACAAGGTATTTTTTTGAAGCAAGGGAAAAAACAGGAGGCTTACCATGAGATCGAAAATCTGATAACAAAATTTCAGGGTGATACAAAATATTATGGTTTGCTGGGTGATATGTATTTGGCTGATAGTTTAATGGATAAATCGTTGGAGAAGTATAACAAAGTACTCCAGTACAAACCTGATGACGGGTTTGTCCATTTTTCGCTTTCCAACTTCTACAAGGTAGCCGGGAACAACGACAAATCATTTGAGCATTTGAAGATCGGTTTTGAGAGTAATGGTCTTGAATTGGATGCCAAAATACAAATGTACATGCTACTCTCCCAGCCGGACGATCACCATTTAACAGATATTCAGCAACTTGAACTTATAAACATTTTGATTGACAAATATGTCGACGATGAGCGGCCACGGGCACTGCTTGCTGAATATTATCTTGCCAAAAAGAAAAACAAAGAGGCGCGTGAACAGCTTAGACTGGTAGTAGAAATAAACAAAGGAAATTACGCTTATTGGGAAAGGTTGCTGTTTATTGACAATGATTTAACCGATTGGAAATCACTTAGCCAGGATAGTAAATCTGCCATTAAATATTTTCCAGAACAACCGGTCTTGTACATTTTGGATGCTGTATCCATGCTACAACTGGGAAATTATCAGGATATGTTTGCCGTTCTTGATTCGGCGGAGACGAATGCAGCCAACAACAATCAGTTATTATCGCAAATTTATACCTACCGGGCTGAAGCATATTATAAGCAAAAGAAATACGACGAAGCCTATTCCTGGTTTGACAAGGTAATAAAGATTGATCCTCAAAATTACCTGGCCATGAACAATTATGCCTACTATCTGTCTATTAGATCGATAAAGCTGGACGTGGCGGAGAAACTGAGCAGTGCAGTGGTGCAGAGTAATCCAAATAATGCCACCTATCTGGATACTTATGCCTGGGTATTGTTCAAAAAGAAGGATTATCAGTTGGCCAAATTTTACATGGAGTCTGCCCTTTCAAACAGTACAGAGGAGAATCCGGTATTGGTTGAGCATTACGGAGATATATTGTTTTTTCTTAACGAGAAGGATAAGGCAGTGCAACAGTGGAAAAAATCATTGAAAATGGGAAATTCCTCCAAGGTATTGCCTGAGAAAATTAAGACAGTGACTTTCTTTGAATCAGTTGAAGAGTAAAAGTATGAAAATAAAAGGTATCATCTTTTGTTGTCTGTGGGTGCTTCTTTTCCTTGGGTCAGGATGTAAGCACATTGAGAAGGTTGTTATTGAAAAGAAGATCAGGCCGATCGGTATCAAACGTTTGGTAAGGGTCGTGACCGAAAGTGAGCTTAAATTCCGCACATTATCGGTTAAGAAGGTTAGCCTGACGATTGACAACAATGGCAAGGTTAATTCTGTTCGGGGATTTTACAGGATAAAGCAGGACAGTATTATCCAGGTTTCTGCCCAAACATTGATCATCCCGGTAGGCAAAATGGAACTTAGCACTGATTCCTTCAAGGTTGTTAATCATTTGGGCAAACAAGTGATGAAAGGAACGATTCAAAAGATTGCCGAAATGATAGGTTATGATATTGATTTTCAAATAATTCAATCGATTTTAAGCAACCACTTGCAATCCATGAGACAGGATTTGAAGGAGAATAAGTTCAAGGAATATGTTTTGGTGGTTGAGAACAATATGTACAAAGTATCTTCAATCAGGGAACGCAAGTTCAGGAAATTTGCAGCCAACGAAGAGAAATTGGAGCGCTTCAAGCAGAGAAAAGATGAACAACGTCTGGTCAAACAGGATATTTATGTGGATCCTGATATATTTGTGGTTAGGAAAGAAATTTACCATGATATTGATACGGATAGGGTCATTATCATAGAATTTTCGGAATTTAAGGCAATCGGGACAAAATGGTTCCCGGGGATGATCCATGTATCCGTATCGGGAAAGGAGAAATTGGATATTCAAGTGGAGTTGTCAAAGGTGTCTGTTGATGATGAAACTGATTTTGGTTTTTCGATCCCTTCCAAATACAAGCTGGAAGAGTTGAAATTGAAATAAAATTAGCGCCTCAGTGAAGTGATGAAATACCCATGAGAATATTTTCAAACCAACCAAAAATTAATAGGTGGGTATTCCATGCGACCTTAAAAGACAAATATATACGCATGAATGATATTTTTAAAAGAATAATTGTCGGGATCTTTTTACTGGTTTTGTTTTTTCATTCCTACGGGCAATCGATCAATGAGTTGCGAAAAGAGAAGGAAAAGACCAGTCAGGAAATTGAGTACATAAACAATTTGCTCAAGGAGACTGATCAGAATACAAAAACCTCCATTAGTAGGATGACTATGCTGGAGAAGAAGATCAAACTGCAGGAAAGTTTGATCTCAAACATCAGCAATGAGTTAACTTATCTTGATTCGACCATCATCCGAAGCACGCAAAATCTTGATTCCCTCAATGCTGACCTTACTTTGATTAAAAATCGTTATGCAAATATGCTTCGCTATGCCAGAAGAAATCAGGATATGAACAATCAGTTTTTGTTCCTGCTTTCGGCGGAAGATTTTAACCAGGCATACAAGCGCTTTACCTATTTAAAGCAGTATGCTGACTACCGGAAGACGCAGGTAAAGGAAATAACTGAATTGCAGGCAAAATTGGCGAACCTGGTCGAAGAGTTGAACAGTAAAAAATCGGATAAGAAGCAGTTGCTAACTTCAAAGATCAGTCTGTCAGATAAATATGAAAAGCAGAAGGCCGACCAAAAGGAGTATTATGCGCAATTACAAAAAAAAGAGAAGGATTTAAAGAAAAAGCTGGAAAACCAGCAAAAGATCGCTGCAAAGCTTGAGTTGGAGATTGAAAAAAGTATTGCCGAGGAGGCAAGGAAAATTGCCGCAAAAGCGGCATCCAGGAGTACCACAACTCCTGGTATTAAAGCATCACCGGAGAGGAAAATTCTTTCTGACGACTTTTCAAAGAACAAGGGCAAGTTGCCCTGGCCTTTGGCAAAGGGACTGATTACCGATCATTTTGGAGAGCATCCCGATCCGGTTTTGAAACATGTGATAAGAAGGAACTCCGGAATTGATATAACTACCCAGTTGGGGACAAAGGCACGTGCCGTGTTTAAAGGTGAGGTAACGAAGGTATTGCAAAATATTGGCGGAAATATGGCAATTATCATCAGGCACGGCAGTTATCTTACCGTATATTCAAATCTTGCGAGCGTATCGGTTTCGGTTGGCCAGATGGTTGATACGAAACAAGATATCGGAACGATTTATACCGATAAGGAGGATGACAACAAAACAGTGCTAAAGTTCCAGCTTTGGTACGAGAATAACAAACAGGATCCTGAGAAGTGGATCAATCTGTAAAAATCAATATTTCGCCAGATTGGCCACTTTGGTCAAAGCAGGTAGGTTAATAATCCTAATTTTACGACCCTGTAGATCGATAAGTTTATCCTGTTTAAACTCCGATAGCAATCGAATAATCGACTCGGTCGCTGTTCCAACCATGTTGGCAAGTTCTTCCCGGGTAAGGGAAATCTGAAGTGTTTTTTCGGAATCAAGATCGAACTCTTGTTTCAGAAGGAGAAGAACTTCGGCGAGCCGCTCCCTTACAGTTTTCTGAGCGATATCAGTGATGTAGTCATTGGCTTCCTTCAACTCTGCACAGACGATCTTTAGCATGGCCAAAGAAAATTTCCAATTTCTTTCGATCAGGCTAAGCAGGGTTTTGTATGGAATGTGGCACAAAGTTGCCTCTTCGATGGTCTTGGCCGAAGTACAGGCGGATTCCTGGCTTAACAAGGACCTGTAGGCAATAATGTCCCCTTTTTTTGCGAAACGGATAATCTGTTCTTTCCCATCGTTGCCGGTCTTGTATATTTTTACAATTCCCCTGGTGATGCAATAAAAACCCGTCAGCCGACTTCCCTCTTTGTAGAGAACACTCCCCTTTTTGTAAGCAGAACATACTTTTTCGTTGTTGAGACTTTTCATCTCATCTTCGGTCAGCGACTGAAAAAAACGAAATCCTGTAAGACTGACGTCTTCTGTTAAAGTATTGTTGTTCTTGTTCATATCTTAAAATTTTGACGGTTATTTCAGAATCCAAATATACAATTTTAGGTTGTATCTATCTATCTCAAGATTTGGAACAAAAAGTTGGTCATTACGTAGAATGAATAAAAATAAGATTGATATGAGAAATTTTCTTTTAACAAACAAATTGACCGAAGTCGGATCTGACGTAGGATCCAGAACTTTGCTGATTGCATTGCTTCTGGTATTCTCCTTTTCCGCTTTTTCAAAAGAATACAAAATTAATCCTACTGCCAGTACCCTGGAGTGGGAAGCAAAAAAAGTTACGGGTCAACACCATGGCACCATTGCATTTGCCGAGGGAACCTTGTCTGTGGCGCATAAAAAGATTACCGGCGGGAAAGTTATTGTCGACATGAATACGATCGTCAACACTGATTTAACCGATGCGGGATACAATAAAAAATTGATTGGCCATTTGAAATCTGATGATTTTTTTGGCGTTGCCAAATTTCCACAATCCACGTTGGAAGTGAAGAATGTGGTTTTAAAGGCCGATATTATCTATCACTTCACAGCAGATTTGACCATCAAAGGAATTACCTCACCTGTCGAATTTGATGCCGAAGTAAAAGATGATTCCGGTCAACTTACCGCAACCGGGGCCATGGTAGTAAACAGGACAAAATATGGTATAAAATATGGATCAGGAAGCTTCTTTCAGAATCTTGGAGACAAAGTAATCTACGACGATTTTACCTTAAAGTTTAAGCTGATAGCTGGTACTAAATAGACATTTTTTTCTGGTTTTTGCGTAGGGGGGTGGGCCAACTGGTTCATCCCCTTTTTTTCGGCTCATAATTCAGGTTGGACGGAAGATATTTCTCGATAAACTCTGAAGACACCTCTTTTCGCAGTGCATAATCGTTTACCTGATCTTTTCCGACTTTTTCAACACCAAAATACCTTGATTCGGGATGGGCAAAATATACGCCGCAAACAGAAGCATTCGGATACATGGAATAGTGTTCGGTGAGTGAAATCCCGCATTGCCCTTCTGCCTGCAAAAGATTGAATATGGTCTCTTTTTCAGAGTGTTCCGGACAGGCCGGATAGCCAGGCGCCGGCCGGATGCCCTGGTATTTGCAGGCAATCAGCTCTTCTGGGGTTAACGATTCATACTTGTGATAGCCCCAAACCTCGGTTCTAACCAGTTGGTGCAATTTTTCAGCAAAGGCTTCGGCAAGCCTGTCGGAGAGGGCCTCCAACATGATGGCTTTGTAATCGTTGTTCTCCTTTTTGTATTGAGCAACCAGTTCAGAAACTCCAATTCCGGCTGTAACGGCAAATGCCCCACAATAATCAGGAATTCCTGTCTCTTTCGGTGCAATAAAATCACTCAGGCATAGTTGATTCGTTGCCCCCGGCTTTTTCTCCTGTTGGCGCAACTGATGGAATTTCCCAATGAGCTCAGACCTTTTTTCATCTGCATACAATTCAATATCATCCATCACACTGTTGGCAGGCCAAATACCTGCTACCCCGTTGGCCCGGATCATTTTTTTCTCGATGATCTCATCCAGAAACTCATTGGCCTCTTTGAAGAGCTGCCGGGCGGCTTCCCCTTTGTCGGGATCGCTCAGAATGGCCGGATATTTCCCTCTGAACTCCCATACCAGGAAGAAAAAGGTCCAGTCGATGTATTTTCTGAGCTCCTCCAACGGATAGTCGTTGAAATAGGTTGTACCAGTTTTGTAGGGCCTGGAGATAGGATATTTTATGAAGTCGGGATGAAATTTTCTCTCCCGCGCTTCCTGAAGG
>Ga0265297_10002084_pt1 | contig 42704 bp, 35 predicted proteins | sample Munlanlwell13791_FD_192502 | JGI IMG/M metagenome (GOLD analysis project Ga0265297, IMG submission 192502) | Leachate microbial communities from a municipal landfill in Southern Ontario, Canada - Leachate well 137-91 | ecosystem: Engineered > Solid waste > Landfill > Unclassified | place... | reverse complement strand
CGCCGTCCTGATATTACCAAGGCTCAAAAGTGTCTTTCATGGACCCCTCGAGTCGCTCTGGAGGAAGGGCTGGAACATACGATCGAATATTTCAGAGAAGCGCTGAGGAAGAAATAATGGCGACTTACCTCTCCGTGGTCATTCCCGCTTATAACGAGGAGAAACGCCTGCCGCAATCCCTCGCGGCCGTGCTGGATTTCCTGAAACGACAACCTTACGGGTCGGAAATCATTATTTCCGATGACGGCAGCCAGGACCGGACGGTTGCTGTCACACAGGAACTATTACAAGGATTCCCGCACCAGGTATTGGTGACACCGAAGAACCGCGGGAAAGGACATGCGGTCCGGCAGGGGATGCTCGCGGCGGCCGGAGAGTACGTCCTTTTTACGGACGCAGATCTTTCGACGCCGATCGAGGAGGTCGCGAGGTTTTTGACGTATCTCGAAAAAGGTCAAGACGTCGTGATCGGTTCCCGGGCGCTTCCGGACTCCCGAGTCGAGATCCATCAGAATTTTCTCCGGGAGACCATGGGAAAAATCTTCAATCTTATAGCGCGGGGGTGGGCCTTAAAAGGCATTCACGATTCGCAGTGTGGGTTCAAGTGTTTTCGCCGAGAAACCGCCCAAAAACTGTTTGGCCTTCAAAAACTCAACGGATTCAGTTTTGACGTGGAGATCCTGTACTTGGCCCAGGAACTCGGGCTCCGTCTCTTGGAGCTCCCCGTGATCTGGCGCAATTCCGCCCAAAGCCGTGTCCAGGTTTTACGGGATCCTCTCGCGATGTTCTGGGATGTCGTGAGGATCCGTCGTCTCCATTCCTGATGAAAGCCTTCCGTTTTTCCAGCGAAACCATCCTTTTATTCGGAATTCTGACGATCGCCATTCTTTTGCGAATAGGGGGAGTCCAGTTCGGTCTGCCGTTTCTTTATCACGCGGATGAACCGATTATCGTTAACCATGCCTTGGCGTTCGGGATGGGGGATCTGAATCCTCACTTCTTTAATATTCCCCCGCTTGTCAGCTACCTGCTTTTTATTTGTTATGGGATTTATTGCCTTGCAGGTTGTGCCGCAGGCTTTTTCCATTCCGTGCGGGACTTTGAACAGCTTTTTTATCTTGATCCGTCGTCGTTTTACCTGATCGCTCGGCTGGTTTTCGGTGTCTTCCTGGGGACCGTTTCCGTCTATGTTCTTTTTCGTCTTGTGAAGCGTTTCGGGAATGCGCACTCAGCCCTATGGGCGGCTTTTTTTCTCGCAGTCAATTTTCTTCATGTCCGTGATTCTCACTATGTCTATGCCGACATCCCGCTCGTTCTTGTTCTCCTGCTTGGGTTCTTTGTTTTTTTTCATGTCTCCGAAAGTCCCTCCTCGTGGAAGGGGCACCTGCTTGCGGGGGGAGTGATTGGACTTGCGGCGGCGACCAAATATAACGGCGTTTTTCTCGTGGTTCCCTATGTCTGGATATGCTTCCGTTGTGTGTCGTGGAAACAGTGGCTGGTGTTCTGGTTTCTTGCCGCCTTGGGGGCGACGGGGGTCTTTGTGGTGCTAAATCCTTACTCGATCCTCGACCATGCTTTTTTCATTAAGGAGGTTGCGGAACAATCGGCCGCGAATTCCGGGGGAATGCCGTGGTTTCACTATCTGACCTACTCACTGGCCGGAGCGTTGGGCTGGCCGATGCTGATTCTGGCGATCTCGGGGGTTTCCCTGGCGCTTTTGTCTAAAAATACGAGGTCCCAGGCCCTTGCGGTGTTTGTCATCGCCTACTATCTTGTTCTTTGCCGCTTTGGGCAACCGTATGACCGCTATGTCCTGCCGCTTGTTCCATGCATGGTGATCCTGGCGGCTGAAATTTTAGACTGGCTCAAGATAAAATCCAGGCTTCTGTTCTGGGTCTTGATCCCGTTTGTGATTTTACCCTCCCTTATCAAAACGGTTCACTGGGATTGGCTGATGTCAGCACCGGATGTCAGGACGGTCGCGAAGAATTGGGTCGAAGCCAACATCGCTGCCGGGAGTCGTCTGGCTTTGGACGGGGGATTTTATATGCCCCGACTCGCATTTTCTTCCCAACAACTCGAAGAAAAAAAATCGCGCGCGCTTTCCGGTTTTCAGTCGGAGGCAAAGATGCGCCGCCTTGACGCGTTGTTGGCAAAATCGTATCAACCGTCCTATGAACTTTATTTTCTGAGCGAAGATCTCAAGGACGCCGGGTTCCTGTTTTCAGAACCGCGTGTTTCTTTTGACCTGAAGGCGCTGAAGCAAAAAGGCATTCAATACATTCTCGTGGTCGATGCGCTCGGTTCGGGAGGAGAACTTTTTAACCATGCCCTTCGGAAGAATGCCGACCTGATCGTAACGTTCTCACCCTATCGAAATCGGGAAGATTTGACGATTCATGACCCGCAGGCATTGACCGGGGGCCCTTTTCTCTGGAGCGATATTTTGTTGCGCGACCGGGGCGGCTATCCGATCAGCGTTTACCGTCTCCGCTCGTAACTGTTGCTTTGAACGGGGCTTTTCGTAAAATAGCAGCATGATTTGAATTTTCGGCTCGAGGAAATTTTTTTATGGAACACGAAAAAACACTTGTGATGGGGAATGTCGCGATGTCGGAGGCCGCGATTCGGGCCGGCTGTCGGTTCTACGCAGGCTATCCGATCACCCCCCAAAACGAGGTTAGCGAATATCTGGCAAAGCATCTTCCGGAGGCCGGGGGGGGTTTTGTCCAGGCGGAATCCGAACTGGCTGCGATCAATATGGTCTTCGGTGCTGCTTCGACGGGGGCGAGGGCTATGACCTCCTCCTCGAGTCCCGGTATCAGCCTTATGCAGGAAGCCATTTCGTACCTCGCCGCGGCGCAGATTCCTTGTCTTATTGCCAATATCATGCGGGGAGGCCCCGGCCTTGGTAATATCCAAGGCTCTCAAGCGGATTATTTCCAGGCGACGCGCGGGGGAGGACACGGGGATTACCGTTTGATCGTTTTGGCCCCATGGTCGGTTCAGGAAATGTACGATCTCACGATCCAGGCTTTTGAACTTGGGGACCATTACCGCAATCCGGTCATGCTCTTGGCCGACGGTATTCTGGGCCAGATGGCCGAGTCGATCGAGCTGAAGGATCCCGTCCAGAAGAAATCAGTCGCGAAAGACTGGGCCCTTACGGGCTGCGCGGGACGGAAACCCAACGTGGTCCGGACGCTTTATCTCCAGCAAAAAGACGCCTTGGAAGAAAAGAATATGGAACTTAAGGCGAAGTATGAAAAGATCACGGCGGAGCTTCAGCTTTCCGAGACGCGTTTCGGCGATGACGCGGAGATCGCCGTGATCGCTTATGGAACACCTGCCCGGATCGCCCACTGGGCCGTCAAACATGCCAGGGAAGCCGGCGTTAAAGTCGGTCTCTTCCGGCCTGTCACGCTTTGGCCCTTTCCGGCCCTGGAACTCCGGAAGCTCGCCGCGCGTTGCCGAAAGCTCCTTGTGGTCGAAATGAGCGAGGGGCAAATGATCGAGGATGTGCGTCTTTCGAGAATTCCCGCAACGATTGTTGATCCCAAGATTGAATTTTTGGGGCGTGGGGGTGGCTGGTATCCCAAGCCTAAGGAACTTTTGGCGAAGATCATGGAGATTGCAGAGCGATGACGCCCGAAGAAAAAACAATCAGGTCCGGACGGATGCACTACTGCCCTGTATGCGGGCATACGATCACACAGCGTCTTATCGGGGAAGTGATGGACGAGTTGGGGATCCGGGAACGGACGATCGGGACGGCGCCGGTCGGTTGTGCGGTACTCCTCTATGATTATTTTAACTGCGATATCATCGAGTGCCCGCACGGAAGGATTCCGGCTGTCGCTACAGGGATCAAGCGGATGCGGCCCGACAATATTGTGTTTGGATATGGAGGCGATGGAGATCTTCTTTCGATCGGTCTCGCGGAAACCATTCATTGCGCTAATCGCGGCGAAAATATCACGATGATCTTCATCAACAACGCGGTGTACGGTATGACGGGCGGACAGATGGCGCCGACCACTTTGATCGGACAAAAGACCATCACGACTCCCGAAGGAAGGATGTCGACCGAAACCGGAGCGCCCCTGCGGATTTGTGAAATGTTCACGACGTTGGCCCGCCCTGTTTTTATCGAACGTGTGGCCGTGCATGATGCGCCTCATATGCAGCGTGCAAAACAGGCCATCCACAAAGCCTTTCAAAACCAGATCGACAGGAAAGGGTTCTCCTTCGTCGAAGTTCTCTCAATGTGTCCCACCCATTGGAAAATGGGGGGGAAGGAAGCGTGTCAGTTTGTGGGGAATGAGATGGCCAGTTATTTTCCAATCAAAAAATTCAGGGACGTGGACGGATGATGGAAGAAAAGATCTTTGTTGCGGGTTTTGGGGGCCAAGGAGTTGTCGTGGCCGGGAATATTCTCGCGCATGCCGCGCTGGAGGAGGGGCGTCATATTTTGGGGATGGTCTCTTACGGCGTGGAGGTCCGCGGAGGGGCTTCCCACAGTTTCGTGATCATCTCTGATCAGGAGATCGATTGTCCCATCATCGATGAAGCAACGCTTGGCTTCGCATTAAGCCAGGCGGCCTACGAGAAATTCAAGACTAAAACACGTTCCGACGGTATCTTTTTTATTGACTCTTCCCAGGTTGCTAACATCGATCGGAACGGGACCACCGGTCGGCTTATTGAGATCCCCGCAACGCAGATCGCCCGGGAGATCGGAAACGAAAAGGTGACGAATATGATCATGATAGGCGCGGCTATCCAGAAAACCGGCATCGTGAAAATGGCCAGCGCAGTCGCGGTCCTTGGGAAAGTGTTTAAGGGGCTTCGTAAAGATTTGATCTACGTCAACGAAAAGGCCCTTTCCGTCGGTGCAGATCTCATGCGTCAGAAGTATTAATCTTTTTTTTCGAGGGTTACTTTCCAGCTTTGTAATTCTTTGAACGGCGGTATCCCCAGAACTTCAGACTTTCCCAGAGGGCAAAACCCATGATCTTTATATTGACCGAGGATTTTCCTGCCTGCCTGCCGCGGTGGTTGGAGGGGATCTCTTTGATGTGGAAACCGAGATCGTGAGCCTTGATGATGATTTCGGGCAGAACAAAAAGTGATTTGGAGGTCAGATTGATCCGTTCGAGAACCTTTCGGCTCCAGGCTTGAGACCAATTGTAGTCGTTGATGCGGATTTTGAAGAGATAATTCAGCATAAAAATATAGACTACGGAGAGAAAAAACCTGAAAAGCTGATAGGCATTTCGCTGCCAGCGTACTCCCAAAAGCACGTCAGTTTCGCCTTTGCGAAGAATTTCCACAAAATCAGGGATCTCCGAAGAATCAAACTCTTCATCGGCCCCGACATACATAAGGTATTGTCCCCGTGCGACTTTGAGGCCGTCTTTCAGTGATTGGGTATAGCCTTGATTTATTTTGTGGATGATTAGTTGGGAATTGGGATATTTCAGAACCTCGGCTTCCAGAACTTTTTGAGTTCTGTCCTTGCTTCCGTCCTCGATCAGGATGACCTCCCAGTTCCATTCCGGATGGGTAGTGAGGACCGCGAAGAGATTCGCAAGCATTCTTGCGATATTCTCCTCCTCGTTATAAACTGGCGTGATAAAGCTGATAAAAGGTGTGCTGAACATAACGTGTAAGATTATTATTTTTCGGCCTCAATGTCAATGCTCTCAACGAGTACTTTTGGGGCAGTTCTTAGCATGATTTTTATTGCGTGCATTGTTTTTTTCGACTAGCATACGGCCCATTACCAATGGCAAATTTTCTACCTCTTAAAAATTCTATCCTCTTTTGCCTGAATAAGCTTATTGGTGAGTATAACTTGCGTCCTGGCTTTTTAGACGTCGGTTGCGGGATCGGGAATGTTAGCGGTTTTTTGGCAAAAAAAGGTTGGCAGGGGACAGCCATTGACATTTCGGAGGATGCGCTCGCAACGGCCCGGCGGAAGTTAGCAGCGTTTCCCTCAGTTGCTCTTGAAAAAAAGGATTTTTTCGAGGTCGCCGGAATTTACAATACGGTACTTTTGCTGGATATCCTGGAGCACCTACCCGAAGACAGGACAGCCCTTCAAAAATTGGCTTCCTTGATCTCGGACGGGGGCTATGCGGTCATCACGGTTCCGAGCAACCCGCGTTTCTGGCATTGGGATGATGATTTTTATGGCCATGTTCGAAGGTATACGGCGAAAGGGATCAAGAAGAAGCTTGAAGATGCCGGTCTTACAGTGGTGGCGGTGTGGGACTTCACCTTTCCTGTATTTTGGATGATGCGGTACTTCTATACGAAAATCATGCGTCGCCCAACGAAAAGTGCCGTAACTGACACGATACAATCACGGACTTTGAAGAGCGGCATAACACCTGAATGGCAAAATTCTTTCTGGGTAAACTGGATCGGGAAGGTTTCATTCTTTTGGAATTGGATTTACAAATTTCAATTCAATTTTTTTAAACACAAGGTCCGGTGGGGTCATGAAATGATCATTTTGGCAAAAAAATGGAGAGCGTAACGTCTCATGGATAAAACGGGGAAAAAAGTAATCGTGATCATGCCGGCTTACAATGTCGCGAATGTTCTGGAAAAAACGGTCTCTGGAATTCCTAAAGGTTGGGTGGATGAAATCATCGTTGTTAACGATGGCAGTACTGATGGGACTGCTGAGGTCGCGAGAAGGCTAGGCCTGTCGCTGGCATCCCACTCCAAAAGCCATGGCTATGGCGCGGTTCAGAAAACTGGATACAAAGAGGCTTTAAAACGCGGGGCGGACTTTGTGGTGATGGTCCATGGCGACAATCAATATGATCCAAGTTTGGTGCCGGAATTTGTGAAAAAGATGCGCGATGAAGGATATGATGTTGTTACCGGAAGTCGTATGATCCTCGGGGATGTTTTGAGGAATGGTATGCCGCTTTGGAAGTATATCCCGAACCGTTTTCTGACTTGGCTTGAAAATACTATTTTTCAAACCCATGTGACGGATTATCACAACGGCTATCGCGCTTTTACGGCCGATTTTCTCCACCAAATCCCGCTCGACCTCTTGAGTGATAAATTTGACTTTGACACTGATATTTTGATCCAAGCCGCTATCCGGAATGCCCGGATCGCGGAAATCCCACATCCGACCCGGTACGAAGACGAAAATTCACAGATGCCGTTCAAAAAAGCCGTCCGGTACGGACTTATGATTATGGTAACAGTAGTGCACTATTTGTTTCATAAGGCCGGAATATGGAAGCAAAAGGCATTTGAAATCAAGCACGTCAAGGTGGGCTAATGGCAAATGTTCTTGTCACGGGGGGCGCCGGTTTTATCGGGGCGCATGTTTCCCAAGAGCTGCTTCGTCAGGGACATGATGTTTGGGTGCTGGATGATTTGAGCGGCGGGTTCAAAGAAAATGTCCCCTCGGGCGCATCGTTTGTAAGAGGGTCTGTTCTTGATCCGGACCTGCTCAAGACCCTTTTTGAGAAGCATTCTTTCCAATACGTTTTTCACCTCGCGGCCTATGCTGCGGAAGGCCTGAGTCATTTCATTAAGCGTTTTAACTACGAAAACAATCTGATCGGATCTGTCAACCTGATCAACCTTTCCGTGCTGCATCAAGTGAAATGTTTTGTGTTCACATCTTCCATTGCTGTTTATGGCAAGAACCAAGTGCCGATGTGTGAGGAGCTGATTCCGCAACCCGAGGATCCTTATGGTATTGCTAAATATGCTGTCGAACAGGATCTCAAGGTGTCTCATGAAATGTTCGGTCTGAACTACATTGTTTTTCGTCCCCACAATGTTTACGGTGAAAAACAAAATATCGGCGATAAATATCGCAATGTAGTGGGGATCTTCATGAATCAGATCATGCAAGGTCTTCCGATGACCATCTTTGGCGATGGGACACAAAAACGCGCCTTTTCGTATATTAATGATGTGGCGCCGGTCATTGCGCGTTCGATCGGTGTGACAGGAGCCTACAACCAGGCTTTCAATATTGGGGCGGATCAACCCTACACCGTTAATTATTTAGCCGCTGAAGTTGCCAAATCGCTCGGGGTTGTGCCGAAGATCGAATATCTGGAACAACGCAACGAAGTGCAGGAAGCCTATTCCGACCATGCGAAGGCGCGCGAGGTCTTGGGAGCGATTCCCAAGGTTTCTCTGGAAGAGGGTCTCAGAAAAATGGCCGCATGGGCTCAAAAGCATGGCGCTCGAAAAAGTCAGGAATTTCAAAACATTGAAGTTTCCATCAAGTTACCTCCGTCCTGGAAACGCGCTTGATTGTCTTGAGCCTCGGGCAATCCGATGATGTTTAGCCGAAAAGACATTTTTGCGGTTTTTGGATTACTCGGATTGCTTCTTTTTTTTTATCCTGATCTTTTTCTGGCGAGAACAGCGCCGCTTATCGGTGACCATCTGGAACAGCATTACCCTTGGGCATTTCAGCTTGCCTGTTCTCTCAAAGATTTCAAATTGCCGTTCTGGACTCCCTTGATCCAGTGCGGTTTTCCGCTTGTGGCTGAAAGCCAGATCGGTGTTTTCTATCTCCCCAACTTGATCCTCTACGGACTTCTTCCATTTCAGATAGCGTACTCGTACATGAACCTGTTGCATTGGTTTATCGCGGGGTGGGGGACTTATGCATACGCACGACGGATGAATCTGGAAGCCATGCCCTCGTTTGTTGCGGCTGTGGTCTTTGTGTTCGGATCGGCCTATGGCGGTGCTTATTACAATATGACGTCTCTGAAGACGATTTGCTGGTTTCCTGTCGTGCTCTATTTTTTGGAGCGTTTTCTGGAAGAACGAAAGGGACGTTTTCTTTTCGGGATGGCCCTTGTTATCGGTCAATCACTTGTGGCGGGTTATCTTCAGATGGCAGTACTGACTTGGCTGATATTTGGTGTTTATATCCTTGTGAGGATCTTCATCTTTCCTGAAGAATCGGTCCCGTGGACAAAAAAAGCTTTAACTCTTGGGATGTTGGCAGGTACCGCTGTATTAGCGCTCGTGATCGCTTTGCCCCAGATCTATTTGACATTTCAGCTTGCTATGATGTCAAACCGGACTGGTCTTGAAGAAGGTTATGCTTATGTGGGATCGATGTCACCGATGGTTCTTGGCACTTTGGTTATCCCGAACCTGTCGCTCATCTTCCGAGGCAATAACCTTTATGTCGGATCTTTTGCGCTCTTTCTGATTCTCTACGCGTTGATTTCACCAGACATGCGAAAAAGCCAGACTTTGAAGCTATGGGTTGTGATGACGCTTCTTGCTCTTTTGCTCGCTTTGGGCCGATGGAGCCCACTTTATGTTGCTTTTATCAAGATCACAAAATTCTATTCTTTCCGTGTCCCGGCAAAATTCCTTGGATTTATCTCCTTCGGGCTTGCGATGTTGAGTGCGGCAGGTTTTCAGGTTCTTTGGCAGGGAAGATCGACTCAGGCTTTGATCAAAAAAGCATTTTATTTCTATCTTACGATCGTAGCAGTTTTTGTAGCGCTCATGGGCGTCGGGAACCTGCTCCTGACCGCGGGAAAAGATATCGCCATGAAGCTGGGTGAATTTTTCGTGATGCGATTTATTTACGCCAAACCGGGGCATCCTCATTCTCTGGAAACCTATCTTGAGGGTGTAAAAAACTATCCGGGGCAGGTGTTGAGATATCTTTCTTTCAGCGATTCGGCGAATATCCGGATGATTGCGATGTCGGTTTTTTGTGTGGCTCTTCTGGCGGTGTTTCTCCGGAAAAAGATCCTCACGAGATTTTTGTTGGTTGTGGGAATCTTGTTTCTGGTGGTGGATCTTTACGCGGCATCTTTCCTGGATATCCGGTATGATCTCGCTTCCTACAAAACGACTTTGGTTTCTTCGCCGATCCTTGAAGCCCTTGAACGGGAAAAGACGGCGGGAAATGTCGGAAGGGTTTATGGCTTTCGTTCCGTGGGCCAACGATTGCCTTTTGTCCCAGGACAAAACATGCTTTATGGGATCGAGGATATCGGAATTTATTCTCCCTTGGTTCCTAAAAGATATTATGAGTCGCTAGGCCTTTTAGGGAATGTTAATGATTCGAATTTTCAGCGATCGCCTTCTCCGGAATTCGCATTACAAAGGCTTCCGCTTCTTGGTTTTCTGAATGTTTCGCATGTGATGAGCGCGCAGCCGCTTGAACATGCTGACTTAACGCTTTTGGATCGCGATAATCAGCTTGGGAGTTATCTTTACAAGAATGCAGAAGTTCATCAACAGGCGTATTTTATCAGTCGGGTTGAGGTGGCTGAAACCTGGGACGATCTGCGTGTGAAACTGATGGCACCCCAGTTCGATCCAAAACAAACTTTGTTGCTTGAAAAAGAGGAGCTCAAGAAGATCAAATCTTTCGAATTGGAAGCCCAAAAGGATTCGGAGGCAACGATACGGCTTCAAAATCGTCAGGAGAATCTTGAGGAATGGCAAGTTGAAACCACGCAGGCTGGCTTTTTTGTAGTTTCCGAGACGTTTTATCCGGGGTGGAATGTTACGGTTAACGATGAACCCGTCGCTATTCTAAAAGCCGACGGACTTTTCCGTGCGGTCAGGATCGATGGCCCAGGAATTCATAAAATACAATTTTGTTATAAACCTTTTTCGAAAGATTAGAAAATGAGCCAGGGGCCATTTTTTGCTATAGCTTTTTGGTTTGTACTACTACCCACCTTATGGAATAGCGGTTCGTTTGTCGGGTTTTGCCTGCGAGAGCGAAACCCTTTGTTTTCAGGAATTCTTACATTAGGGTTTGGGCTGGGCCTCTATGCTTATTTTATGATCCTAGCAGGCTCTTTGAGTTGGCTGAAACCCGGAACAGTTTTATGTTTTTTCGCCCTTTCCTTAATCTTAGGTTGGCGAACGGGGAAGGGGGTCTTTCGATGGTTTAGAGATGTGTTACGGTTTTTTGGGGAAACGCACGATATTTTTAGCCGCATCTGTCAATTTTCGTTAATCGGAACATTTTTTTTAACGGCGTCGTTCTGCTTCCTCCCGGAAATCGCGAACGACGCTTTGGCAATCCAGCTTTATGTCGCAAAGCTTTTTGTGAAGAATGCCTCGGTTTCTCCATCCTTTTACGATATAGCTTCATATCGTCCTCTCTTAATGAGCGTTTTTTACTCCACGGGACTTTTATTCCAGAATGTTACGATCGCGAAATTTTTTCACTGGTTCTGTGGATTCCTTCTTGTCAGCGCCCTAACGATTAAAGTTGAAGAAGTTTCCAAAAGCAAGAAGCTGGCGCTTTTTTGGGGTTTGATGTTGTGGCTCACTCCCACTTTGATGAACCAGATCACCACCACCTACATCGATGCAGGGGTGTCTTTGTTCATATTCTTGGGATGTTGCGTTGTCATCGAAGGTTTTGATGATCTAAATCCAACGGCTTTCTTTTTCGGGGGACTGCTGGTCGGCTTAGCGGTTGCGATCCGCTCTTTATCTCTGGGCGCTTTTTTTGCCATCATGGTCATGCTCGGTCTTCGGGCGTTTCAGCGTGGTGTCAAAACACGAGTCGTAATCGTCGGGGCTTACTTTGCGTTGGGTGTGTTGTTGGCCTCCGCGTATTGGTTTATAAGGGATTGGATCTATACCGGGAACCCAATTTATCCCTATTTAGGTTCGTTATTCGGAACCGAAGATCTCTCACTGTTTTCCTCGATTTATTTTCGCATGGGGCTTCCGAGATCTCTGGGATCTTTTTTAGCGATCCCGTGGGATATTACATTCAAGCCGCTGTATTTTGATTATCACCATTGGGTAGGCCCCTTCTACCTGTCTGTAATTCCATTTGTCGGCTATGCGGCATTCAAGATGAAAAAGTCTCTTCCGTATCTCCAATTCACACTTTCTTTTACGGTCTTTTGGTATTTTACGGGTCAGAATGTCCGATATCTCATGCCAACCTTGCCGATTTATTTAGTGGCGGCGGCTATGGGGTTGAGTGATTTGAAGAACAGTGTCTCTCAAAAACGGTGGGAAAACTTTTTTACGAAAACTGTGGCTGGTCTGGCCATTGTGTCCATGTTGACTCTGACTGCCTATCATTTTCGTTATCAATTCCTACGGGTGTCTGGAGTTTGGAGCAGTGGAGAATATCTTGAAAAAATGGAGCGAACAATCCCAATCGCCCGATGGGTCAACCAAAACTTACCTTCAAACTCAAAAATTTTGATATTGGAAGAGGTCCATTTGTTTTATTTTGACCGGGAAGTTGTTCTGGATGCTGATTTTAATATACGAACCCATTACAAGAATCAGAATTCTCCGGCAGCTATGGCGACTATTTTGAAAGAAAAGGGAATCACGCATATTTTGGATACACAAGAGGTCGGCGATCGCACTCGGCTTGATGTTCCCGCGGAAAATCCCCGCCCGATTGATTCTTTCCTGAAAAGTAGAAATCTTAGTCAGATTTTGATTTCGCACCGGTCATTAAATGTCCTCGATAAGCGGTACCAATATATTCTGTATAAGCTGATCTAGGTGTTTAATGCTACAATAGAGCCGAACATTTTAAAAAGGAGTTGTACTTTATCATGAGAGTTTTGTTTGTTTATCCGAATAACATGGGCTATACCAGGATTCCTCCAGGAATCTCTATTTTAGTTTCAATTTTGAAAAAAAACGGACATGAAGTGAAAGTGTTTGACACCTCTTTTTATAAGCTGTTTTCCGAAAACGATGACGATATCCGCACAAAGACGCATCAAGTTAGATTTGCCGATTTGAATCAGTATGGAGTTACGTACCAGGCGGCTTCGGTTCAAGACGTTCTCGCGGATTGCACTCGAGTGATAAAGGGTTTCAACCCCGATTTAATCGCCTTTTCCGTTATGACAGAAGATTGTGCTGATTTCAGTCAGTTCTTGGCCGCGGGGATTCGAAAAGCATATCCTAAAATGCCGTTTATTTTTGGAGGGATTGCGGTCACGATGTCCCCTGAAGAGTACATTGCGCATCCTTTTGTCGATGTGATTAACATTGGCGAAGGAGAGGACAGCCTTCTTGAATTTATTACAAAAAGCGAGAAAGAGGAGGATATTAGCGGAATAAAGAATATGTGGATCAAACGAGATGGCCAGATTATTAAAAATGAAGTCAGGCCTTTGAAGGATCTGAACGAGATACCCATTCCGGATTTTGACGAATTCAGTGAAAAGCATTTTTACCGTCCGATAGATGGTGTGGTCTATCGGATGGCCATGGTGGAATTTACGAGGGGTTGTCCTCGAAGGTGTACGTATTGTAATAACCATGTTCTTCAAAATTTGTATCAAGGTAAAGGGGCCTATATTCGCCGGAAGAGTATTGAGCGAGTTATGCAGGAAATGGAGTTCTTAAAGAAAAAACACAATCTGACCATGATTTTTTTTGTGGATGACGATTTTACCTTGCTTCCTCTCGAGGAGATGCGGGAGTTTACCGATCAGTATAAAGAGAGAATCGGTTTGCCATTTGTTATCCAAGTGGCTGCTCCCACGATATCTCGTGAAAAGGTTGTGTTGTTGCGAGATGCGGGGTGCGTTACATTTTGTATGAGCATTGAAAGCGGAAATGATTTTATTAAAAACAAAGTGTTCGACCGATACATCTCGAACGACCAGCTTGTCAAAGCTTTTGCCACCATCAAAGCTGAGGGTGTCCGGGTCTCCTCAACGAACATAATCGGAAATCCTTTTGAAACAAGAAAAATGGTATTTGACACCATCGAGATGAATAAAAAAACGCAGCCCGATGGTTTGAGTAATTGTTTTTTGGTGCCCTACAAAGGGACCCGGATCCGAGAAATGGCTCTGAAAGAAAAATTTATCCGCTCGGATATGAAGCTGGGGCACGGGACGCGGGGAGAGCCTATTTTGGATATGCCTCAAATTTCAAAAAATGAATTAAAAGCACTACAAAAGATGTTCCCATTCTATGTCCGTCTTCCTAGGGTGTTTTTCCCGGTTATTCGATTTTGCGAAAAAGACAATATTTTTTCTGGTTGGGTTCTCAAAATTTTGTCCCTTTGGCTTGCTTCTATAGAAGAATCCATCCGCAATAAGCGGCTTAAGCGATACAATATGTTTATGAAGCATTCCCCATCGTCTCTCAACGGATGATTCTCACGACTGTTTTGTAGTGTGTTTCGAAAAAATCTCTTTGAACAGATTCCCCCCATAAAAATGGGTTTGTTGTAGTGGCGACATTCCTAACTCGGTTGTAAATTTTTAGTCTTAACAATGAAAATCTCGTGACATCTATTGACATCTAATGGTGTTAAAGTTATATTATGCTATAAATATAAACAAGAAGGGTTATATGAAAATTGATGAAAACGATTTATATACGCCCAAAGAGACCCAGGAGTATTTAAAGATCTCCCCGAGTACCATGTTGCGTATGATCAAAAGTGGGATGATAAGGGCTGCGAAGATCGGTAAACAGTACCGAATCATGGGGAAAGAACTTTTGCGTGTCTTATCGCCAAAGATTGAAGATCGAGTTGGCAAGGTCTACAACAAAGCCAGGCATTGGGTTCACAAGGATATTGACGAGTAATAGACTGAAAGGAGTTTTCCATGCCGAAATTTAAAAAGAAAATTCTTGTCACGGGTGCGGATGGCTTTATAGGCTCGCATCTTGTAGAGTATCTTTTGGAAGAAGGCTATGATGTTCGGGCCTTTGTTCTTTACAATTCCTTTAATTCCTGGGGGTGGCTCGATACGCTGCCCGTAACAGTCAAAGACACCTTGGATGTTTTTTCCGGGGATATCCGTGATCCCCACGGAGTGAAAAAGGCGATGCGGGGCTGTGATGCTGTGATGCACCTTGCCGCTTTGATCGGGATCCCTTATTCCTACCATTCGCCGGATACTTACATTGATACGAACGTCAAAGGCACTCTTAATGTTCTGCAGGCTGCTCGCGAGCTAGGACTTTCGCGGGTCATCCATACTTCTACGAGCGAAGTGTATGGAACGGCAAAATTTGTCCCTATTACCGAAGATCATCCGCTACAGGGACAGTCACCTTATTCGGCGAGCAAGATCGGAGCCGATCAGCTTGCGATGTCTTTCTTTTGCTCTTTTGGAACGCCCGTCACGATCATACGGCCTTTCAATACCTACGGCCCGCGGCAATCTGCCAGAGCCGTGATTCCCACGATCATTACGCAGATCGCAAGCGGCTCACGTACAATCAAGCTCGGGAGTTTGCACCCTACTCGGGATCTCTCTTTTGTCAAGGATACCGCACGTGCCTATTCGGCTGCTTTGGAAACCCCGAAATCTGCAGGGGAAGTGCTCAACTTGGGGAGCAATTTTGAGATTTCGATAGGAGATATCGCGCAATTAATCGCTGAGCTTATGAACTTTAAGATCAAGATAAAATCGCAGTCCGAACGCATCCGCCCCCTCAAGAGTGAAGTGGAGCGCTTATGGTCCGACAATTCGAAAGCTAGGAAGCTATTAGGATGGAATCCGGTCTATGGCGGTGAAGATGGCTTCCGAAAGGGTCTGATGGAAACAATACAATGGTTTACGGACAGAAAAAATTTGGTTTCGTATAAGATCGACACCTATAATGTCTAACAAAATCCGTTTTGCGGTTACGGGCGCTACGGGATTTATTGGCCACGCACTTTGCTCTGAGCTATTGCGTCAGGGGTTTGCGGTGCATGCGTACGGGAGAAAATGCGATTTTAGAGCAAAGCCTGGAATTGAATATACGCGTGTTAAAAATTATCTCGAGGTCATGGGTACCCCTGACACAGTTTGCGTGCATTTGGCGGGTGATAATAATGTCCTCGCAGTGGAAAGCCAGACCGATTCGGCCTTGCCGGAAGCCGTAGCGCTGGCCAAACACCTCTGCACTCAACGTTTTGCCCGAGTGGTATTTGCATCGAGTGCTGCTGTTTACGGAGATTTGTCCGAAGCGCCACATCGCGAGGACGAAGCGCTCAGTGTTTCCGGTGCTTATGCACGGCTCAAATATGCAGTTGAAGAAGTGATCTTGAGAAAACACCAAACCGTGGCGAGAATAGCGAACGTCTATGGTCTTGGGATGTCAGAAACAAGTGTTCTTTCCGGTGTTATGAGACAGTTGGGTCAGTCAGGACCGGTGAAAGTGAAATGCTCAATGCCTGTGCGGGATTTTATTTATGTTGCAGATGTAATTTGTGGATTGATTTGCCTGGCGACCCGCAGTCAATATGGGATTTTTAATTTGGGAACAGGCATTGGAACAAGCGTAGCGAATTTGGCGCGAGAATTGTTGGATATTGCGGGGCAGAAAAAACGCGGCGTTTGTTGTGTGGATCACGATCATATCCGTTCCTCTCTTATTTTAAATCCATCCAAAATGAAGACGTGTTATGGATGGAGCGCGCGCGTTAGCTTGCGGGAAGGTTTAAAAGAATTGGTTGCTTCGTGGGTTTGAACTCTTTCGGCTGAAGTTAAATAACATTCACTTTTGATGGAGGAGTAGCGATGTCTGATTTTAAAATTGGGGGACGCAAGATTGGTCTGGATCAACCACCTTTTGTGATGATGGAAGTTGGAATCAATCATGAAGGGAGTATCGAGAAAGCGATTCAATTAGTGGATGCGGCTAAGGAGCACGGAGCCGATTGCGTAAAATTTCAGTGCCATATTACCGAGGAGGAGATGATCCCGACCGACATGAAGCCGGGGAAAATATCGAATGAGCGGCTTTGGGACATTATTAAACGGTGCGAACTGACGCCCAAGGAAGAGGTCGAAGTTCAAGCCTACTGCAAAAAAAAAGGTATTTTGTTTTTGAGTACGCCGTTTTCACGAGCTGCGGCTGATCGTTTGAACGGAATGAAGGTGGCAGGGTTTAAGATTGGCTCCGGTGAGTGCAACAATTATCCGCTGATCGAACATATCGCGAAGTTCCAAAAGCCTATTATCTTATCGACGGGTATGAACGACATGGAGTCGATTACCAGATCGGTCCAGATCATTCAGGCCCAGGGCTGTTCGCTGATGCTCATGCACTGCACTTCCATGTACCCTACGCCTTACAATAAAGTTAGGTTGGCAGCTATTCACAAACTCAAAGAAAAATTTGGTCTGGAGGTTGGCTTAAGTGACCATTCTTTGGGCATTTATACATGCTTAGGTGCCATCGCTTTAGGTGCTACTGCGGTGGAAAAACATTTTACGATCAGTCGAGATTGGCCGGGGCCTGATATCCCCATCTCCATTAATCCGGAGGAGCTAGGTGAGTTAGTCAAAGGCGGTCGTGCCATTTGGGAAGCCCGTGGAGGGGCGAAAACTATTTTAGCTGAGGAACAACCCGTTATCGATTTTGCCTATGCTACGGTAGTGACAACGAAACCTATTCGAAAAGGTGAAACTTTCAATAGCGAAAATACATGGGTTAAAAGGCCCGGCACAGGTCCGATTTTGGCAAAAGACCTTGATAAGGTGCTTCACAAAATTGCGGTACGAGACTTGTTGGCCCATGCCCACATCCGTCCTGAAGATGTTCTTAACTTTGAAGGAGGTCCGATTTCATGCGAAAAATAGCGGTTTTTACAGGGAATCGGGCAGAGTATGGACTTCAATATCCGATACTAAAAGCAATTCAAGCGCATCCCGCGTTAAAATATTTTCTTCTTGTCTCCGGAGCCCATCTTGATAAGGATTTCGGGAAGACACTGGCTGAGATACAAAATGACGGTTTTGAGATCGCTCGTGAGATCAAGATAGAAATGTCGCAGGACTCGTTGTTTTCAACCGCGCAGGCCATTGGTTCCGGGGTGATTAATATAAGTAAGGTCCTGGACGAACTGAAACCGGATGTTCTGGTGGTTTATGCGGATCGTTTTGAAGGTTTTGCGGCCGTGATTGCAGGTACTCAGATGGGGATCCCGACGGTCCATATTGAGGGCGGGGATATTACGGAAGGAGGCGCGCTTGATGATTCTGTGCGCCATGCGATGACCAAGCTTGCTCATCTTCATTTTACGACCAATGAAGATGCTGCTCGTCGAATACGTACAATGGGAGAGGAGCCATGGCGAGTTTTCAATGTCGGATTTCCTGCAATCGATCTGATTGCGGCTGGAAATTATGCGTCAAAAGCTGAACTTGAGAAACGCTATGGGATCGATTTTGGAAAACCTGTTATTCTTTTCACGCAACATTCGGTGGCTACGGAATGTGACGATGCCATGGTGCAGCTTAAGCCATCGCTTGAGGTCTTGGAAATTCTGGCAAAGGAAGGCTGTCAGATTATTGCAACTTATCCCAATAATGATGCCGGAGGGAAGAGGATCATTGATGCGTTGAACGCTTGGAGTTTGAAAAAGATCAAAGGCGTGCAGGTCTTCAGCAGCCTGGGACGGTACAACTACCATGGAATCCTCTACCATTGTGGTTTAGGGGGAGGTCTCGGCGTTTGCGTTGGGAACTCATCAAGCGGTATTAAAGAAACACCTGCTTTGGGATGTCCTGCAGTGAACATCGGATCAAGGCAGCAAGGGCGTTTGCGCGCAACGAATGTTCTTGATGCCGGGTATGTTCACGAAGAGATCAAGATGGCTATTCGTAAGGCTCTTTTTGATGAGGATTTCAGAACTCATTGTAAGAAGTGTGAAAATCCGTACGGGGTGGGTGATGCCGGCAAAAAAATCGCAGAGACCTTAGCCATGATTGAGCTTGGATCTGAATTGATAAAAAAGAAGATGACGATATGATTTTCACTCCTTCCAAAAAAACTAAAATGATGCCCGGGAAGTTCGATACTCTCGGTTTAATTACTGCACGAGGCGGATCAAAAAGGCTTCCTGGGAAGAACGTCAAGAACCTTTTGGGGAAGCCGCTGATTGCATGGACGGCGGAAGCGGCCTTGAAAAGCCGTTTTTTGGATCACGTTATTCTCTCAACAGATGATCGTCGTATCGCGGCGGTGGCAAGAAAGTGGGGAGTCGGAGTTCCTTTTATGCGTCCGGCAGCTTTAGCGAAAGACGGTACTCCCCACATGGATGTTCTCATCCATGTTCTCAGATGGCTCGAGGAACATGAGAAGAGACTTCCTGAATATATCGTATTGTTGCAACCGACATCGCCGCTGCGGACGGCCGACGATATTGATGCGGCAATTGAAATTGCCATTAAAAATAATGCGGATGCGGTGGTAAGCGTTTTTGAGATACAAAAAAACACCACACTCGTATGGCAGTTAACCGGTAAGGGCATGCTCCGGAAAATAAAATATTATCAGGACCGTCCGGTTGCGGCATGCTTCGCGCCTAACGGTGCGATTTATGTTATTCGCAGCTCAGTTTTGAAAGAAAAAAAGACGTTATACCCTCGCAGATCTTTCCCGTACATAATGCCCGCTTCTCGATCTCTCGACATTGACACGCCGTGGGACTTTCATATGGCCGAATTAATTTTAAAGAATAAGATGCCGAGCCCAACGAACCGCGGGATCACGGTTGTGCGTCGATGAGATTGATTCCTAGGTTAGATATTAAAGGTTCCAATCTTGTTAAGGGGATTCACCTTGAAGGATTGAGAGTCCTTGGAAAGCCGGAGAATTTTGCCCGCTATTATTATGAAGCTGGGGCAGATGAGCTTATTTACATTGATGCAGTTGCTAGTTTGTATGAACGGAATAGCCTGATCCATATTGTTGAGAGAACATCACGGGAAATATTCATTCCGTTGACGGTGGGAGGGGGTCTGCGAACGCTTCAGGATATCAAGGCAATTCTTCGCGCCGGTGCTGATAAGGTGTCGCTGAACACGGCTGCAGTCCGGGATCCACAATTGATCTGCGAGGCTTCGCGTGCATTTGGTTCTTCCACTATTGTTATATCGATGGAAGTTATTAAGCGCAAAGATGGAACCTATGAGTGTTTTACGGATAATGGCCGTATCCCGACAGGACTTGAAGCTGTGGCGTGGGCAAAAAAAGTTGCTGAGCTCGGGGCAGGAGAAATATTGTTGACGGCGGTTGATCGTGAAGGAACAGGCAAGGGATACGACATCGAATTAATCCGGAGCGTTTCCGAAAGCGTTTCTATTCCGGTTATCGCCGCGGGAGGGGCGGGTACCGTCGATCATGTTCTTGAAGCTATCGTGGATGGAAAGGCTGATGCTGTTGCCATGAGTTCAATTTTGCATTATCAGTGCATTAAGGTTGCCAAACAGGATGCCAATGAGTTTACTGAAGGTAATGTTAATTTTATCCAGAGCGGCGAAGGATATTCAAAAGTTGATACAGTTGAACTTTCAGATTTGCGAACATTCCTTGTGAATCGGGGAATTTCTTCTGCTCGATGAGGGTACGTAATGAAGTCTGTTGCGATTATTGATTATGGTTTGGGAAATATCTTCAGCGTGAAGCACGCTTGTGAATATTGTGGGATGAAGGCCCTTGTAACCAATGCTCCTCGCGATATTCAGAATGCAAGCGCGATTATATTGCCTGGAGTCGGTGCTTTCGGAAAGGCTTTGGCCGATCTTAAGGCCTTCGATCTGGAGGGGGTTCTTATTGAGGAAATAAAAAAAGGGAAACCTTTTATTGGGATTTGTTTGGGAATGCAGCTTTTGATGACCCAGAGCCATGAATTTGGACAGCACAAAGGGTTGGACATAATCACGGGAAGTGTGCTGCCGTTGAGAGAGAAGTTTGGCACTGCCCAGAATTTGAAAGTTCCGCACATTGGCTGGAACGCGATTTTTTCTGAGGAAAAGCATGATCGATGGGGAAATACCCTGCTTTCCGGGATCCCGCAGGGTACCTCAATGTATTTTGTTCATTCTTTTTATTGCGCTCCGGAAAATAACGAGCTTGTGCTTTCGCGGACTGAATATGGCGGGTTCCGTTTTGCGACAGCGATCCAGAGTGACAATGTTTATGGTTTTCAATTTCATCCCGAACGGAGTGGCGCAAGTGGAATTGCTATTTATCAGAATCTCTCGAAAATGATCTCGCGTGGTGGAGCGTCATAAGAGTGATTGCTCTTTAATGGAAGTTTATCATAATTAATATTATGGAAAACAGGAGGAATGTATGAAACCGGAAGAATCGAAAGAAGAATGCCAAGCTTATTTTGGGTTGCCTCCCAAAGTGGTTTATTGCAAGAAATGCGTTGAGTCGAACCAGAGAATGTTGGGATCGGTTCAGCACAAGGATACGCCTACGACGAAAAAAAGGACCGTTTTGTTCGATGACGAAGGCGTTTGTCTGGCTTGCCGTTATTATGAAAAAAAGAAAATGATCGATTGGGAAGAACGGGAAAGGGAACTAAGGGATTTGCTGAACCGGCATCGTCGCAAAGACGGGTATTATGACGTCCTGGTTCCCGGGAGCGGAGGCAAAGACAGTGCTTATGTAGCTCATATGCTCAAATATAAATATGGAATGAATCCGTTAACGGTCACCTGGGCACCTCATATTTATACCGAGATTGGATGGAAAAATTTTCAGGCGTGGATTCATACGGGCTTTGACAACGTTCTTTTTACACCGAATGGAAAGGTCCATCGGAAATTAACGGGACTTGCATTTGAAAACCTGCTGCATCCCTTTCAGCCTTTTGTCATAGGGCAATATAACTTGGCCCCCAAGATTGCGCTGGAAAAAGGGATCAAGCTGATATTTTTTGGCGATAGTTACGCAGAAAGAGGATTTGGCGGGGATGTGAAATGGGATGGCCCCTGCATGGACCCAAAATTGTTTACACGTGAACAAAAAGATGAGATTTTCCTGGGAGGCGTGCCGATCAAGGATTTGTCTCAATATGGAATTAATATGAAAGAGCTAAATCCCTATCTGCCCGCGGAAGCCGACCGGCTTTTGAGCTCAGGGATCGAATTTCATGTCATGCCCTATTACATGAATTATGACCCGCAGAAAAACTTCTATTATGCGATAGAGCATACTGGTTTTTCTGTTAATCCGGATGGGCGAACGCCGGGAACATACAGTAAATACGCCAGTTTGGATGATAAAGTAGACGATTTTCATTATTACACGTGGTTCATTAAAACAGGGCGGGGCCGTTGTACAGAGGACGCTTCGATCGAAATTCGGAATAATCATATTACCCGCGAGGAAGGTGTCTCTCTTGTTCGCAGGTTTGATGGGGAGTTCCCTGAGAGGCATTTTAAGGATTTTCTGGAATATATCGGGATTACCAAGGAGAAATTCTGGGACATCATTGACAGATATCGTTCGCCGCATTTATGGGAAAAAATTCATGGCGAATGGAAACTAAAATTTCGAGTTTCATAAACCCATGTTAACCAGGAGCACCTAAGATGAAAGATTGGGAGAAGACTCTTGTTTTGCCGTCAGATTCTATAAAAAGTGTTCTGAAAACGATTGATGCCAGTTCTGCACAGATCGCGGTCGTGGTCGGGAAAAGAAGAAAGCTGTTGGGGACGGTCACTGATGGAGATGTCCGTCGCGGGATATTAAGGGGTGTTTCCCTCGACGACAATGTTCAACTGGTGCTGAATCCAAAGCCGATCTATGCGAAGATGGGGCAAACGGGCGAATCATTGTTGAAGAGGATGGAAAAACATTTCATCCATCAAATCCCGGTTCTGGATGCAGGAGGGAGTGTTGTAGGGCTTGAAATATTGGATGATCTCATTCAGTCAAAAAGTCGAGAAAATTGGGTGCTTCTAATGGCCGGTGGTCTTGGCAGTCGTTTGAAGCCGCTTACCAATGACCGTCCTAAACCGCTTATTCATATTGGCGACAAGCCTATTTTGGCGACGATCCTGGAGAATTTTGTTGGGTTCGGTTTTAAAAAGTTCTATTTGGCAGTTAACTATTTGGATGAAATGATCCGTGACTATTTTGGGGATGGTTCCAAATGGGGCGTCGAACTGAAGTACCTTAAAGAGAGCCGGCGATTGGGAACGGCAGGTGCGCTGAGTCTATTACCTCAAAAACCCAGAGAACCGCTCATCGTTATGAACGGAGATTTGTTGACCAAGGTCAATTTTTCGCATCTGTTGAATTTTCATCACGAAAATAATGTTTCGGCGACTATGTGTGTTAGAGAATATGATTTTCAAGTTCCTTTTGGGGTGATTACGATGGATCAACAATATATTCGGGCGATTGATGAAAAGCCTGTGCATCGTTTTTTTGTGAACGCCGGAATCTATGTGTTGGAGCCCTCACTTTTGAAGTATGTCCCCCAAAATAAGCCCTATGATATGCCGCAATTATTTGACCGATTGATTGATGAGAGGAAAAGAGTGGCTGCTTTTCCTATTAGGGAATATTGGCTCGATATCGGCCAAATGGAAGATTTTAATCGCGCCAATGGCGAATATCAGAAATTCTTCGGATGAATGCTCGCAATCCCTTTGGACGGTCCGTTAATTCCAATCTAAAAAAATGTTCTCGTTTTGCCGTGAAATCTACGGAACAAGGTGTCTTCATGAACGCGATCGTTTTATCTAATAAGAAGCAGTTTGAGAAGTTCGAAGAGATGAGGCTCTCAAAGGACGAAGTCCTGTTCTTTTGTGACAACGAAAGGTTTTACGAATTTCTTAAAAAAAAGAATATCTGTTTTGAGAAGCTCAATGAGTTTTCACTGAAGGATCGGTGGAAGGAAATAAATAATTGGGGGATTGGTGAAGCGGGGGAATGGATCCGGATTTGCAGGGAGAAGGGGCTTTTTAAAGTTTACGACTATGCCTCTGTGATCTTTTTATGGTTTTCGGTCATTCTTATTTCCGCAGTTAAAAATTATCTTTACGCTTGCCACATCGTTGCAAAAAACACAGTCGATGAGTTTTATGTTTTTAGCGGTGAGGTCAGTGACAAATATCCGGAATTATCCGGCAATGCGACGCTGAATTATTTCATACATGAGATTGCTGCCATGAGGGGGCGAAAGATCCATCTTCTTGAGCTTTCTCAGATCAAAGAGCCGCTTTTTGAGACGTCATCGTTGCTTTCGAAGTTGAAGCAATTCTTAAGGAATATTACGGAAAAAATTTACAGTGCAACAGTGCGACCGCGTCATGGCTACGAGATAATGGCATTTGGTACGCTTCGCCATCTAGCATCCACCATGGTTCAGCTCAAGAAACAAAACTGTGATATATGTTTTTACGATGACCGGTTTCATTTTGACCACTTTTGTTTTTCCCTCAAGATGGGATTGCCGTATTTTCTTCGGTCCTGTTTTTTGCTAGATCCGGAAGATGAATGCGAAAGTCCATTGCAAACCGCGGCTGCTGAACTGTCTGCTGCGTTGGATCATCCCGCCTGTCGTGGTCTCTTTCAATACGAAACGCATGATTTCAAGAATTTCATCAAACAGAAGATTTTTAGCAATATGACGGAGTATTTTGAACGTTTTTCGAAGGAAGAGGCGGTCTATAAGCAGGTCTTGAAAGTGCTCGGTCTATCCGGGGTTTTACTTGATGAAGATTTTAATGCGCACGCTTTTTTTGCCGAATTCATGAAAAAAGCAGGTGTCCAGAACTTTTGTATTTCTCACGCTAATATGGCCATCGATTGCATTGTCCCTGAGACGGCGCGATGTTTTTCGCAATCATATACCTTTGTGCAAGGATTGTATGAAAAAGATACCTATGTCGAGCGAGGTTGGGATCCAAAGAAGGTGGTGGTGAGCGGGATTCCTCGATATGATCGCTTGATCGGTTTGATTTCGAATGCGTCGCCAACTGTGTCTGACACTACGCGGGTTCTTTTTTGCGGTGCTTACCTTTGGCCATCTTCTCCCGATATTCTTGGTTTCATCGGTTGCGATATTTATGCTTACCGGTATTTTCAGGAGCTTGCGATCCGCACCCTTTTGTTGGCTTCGCGAAATTTGTCCCTGACCGTAACTGTAAAGCCGCATTATTCCGAGGATGAAACTCTGTGGAAACGATTGGTGAAGGATATTAAGCCGGGCTGTCGTGTGCGTGTCGCGAAAGCTTCCGAAGATTTTTTTGCTCTTTTGGCCAAAAGTGATGCGATTGTGCTTTGCCCCTGGTCTTCAACTTTGATTGAAGCTGGAATTGCCAGTGTCCCAGCTTTTTACTTTGATCCAGAACATCAAGATAGTAGCCATGTGCGGCGCCTCGAAGAAAATGGATTGTGTCAAGTTGTTCGCGACGTGGCAGGTTTTGAAATGGCTTTGAAAAAACTCCCCAATAGGAAGTTGTATGCAACCAGATCGCAGAAGATATCCACGACACAGGTGTACTACCTTGGCGAGCGAAGTGGCCAGGCAAGTTTGCGGGTCACGGAGTTTATTTCGAAAAAGGTTCGAGGCGAAATCCATGTCTCGATTTAAAGAAGTGGTGGGCCAAGTCGGCATTTATTCGTCCGCATTTGTGCTGACACAATTCGTGAGCGTGGCCGGAGCACTTATCATCCGGTATTTTCTTGGGCCTCTGCAGACCGGTGTTTGGTCCCTGGTCCAAGTGATTCTGAGCTATATCGATTACGTGAATCTAGGAGCCACATACGCTATCCCGATCGAAATTCCCTTTAAAAGGGCCCAGGGAAAGATCGAAGAAACAGAAAAAATGAAAAACGTGATGTTCAGTTTTTCGTTCCTAACATCGATGTTATTTTCGATCGGGCTTTTTGTCTACGCTTGTATTCGTCGCTCTCAGATCCCCCGAGAATTATTCTATGGATTGTTAATCGCCACGGGGCTTGTCATTTTGCAACAGCTGAACAATGTTCTGATTTCCTTTCTCCGGGCCTACAAGAATTTCAAGTTGGCCGGGAAACAAATGGCACTATCCTCAGTCGTTAATTTCATTCTTGTGGCGATTCTCTCGTCAACTTTTAGGCTGTACGGCTTTATGTGGGCAATGGTTCTGAGTTTTGTATTTAACATCGTTTATATCCTTTATCACGAAAATTTCCGATTTCGCTGGACATTAAACACAAAAGTACTGATGGGACTGATCCAATACGGTTTCCCTCTCATGATGCTGACGCTCGCGGGAACGGTTCTTCTCACGATCGATAAGATGATGATTGCAAAATATCTCGGACTTGAAGCCCTTGGTCTATACAGTATCGCAATGATGACAGCAGGATTCATTTGCAGTGTTCCGAATTCAATTGGCGTAGTGCTGCTTCCCAATGTATCGGAAAAATATGCGGAAGGCGAAAATGTCCGCGATTTGCGGGGTTATCTTAAAAAGTCGAATCATGTTTTCTCAATTCTGATGCCGATCCTGATAGGTTTGGGTTGGTTTGTGGTTCCTTTTGTTGTGAATCTCATTCTTCCTAAATTTGAGGGGGGAATAGTGGCCCTTAAATATTTAGCGCTCAGCACGTTTTTTGTTGGGCTCACGCAGACTTATAGCAATGCCATTGTTGTAAGTAAAAAGCACTTTTTGCAATTTCCTATTGCGATGGGTATGTGTTTTATCGCTTTCGTTTTGCTTTTCCTTGCAATCAAGACCGGTGCTGGCATCAATGAGATAGCGATCATAATGACGGCTGTTATGATGGTGAACTTCACGGCATTACATCTTTTGATGGGGCGTTATATCTTTACATTGGGAGAGTTGTGTCGGGAATATTTTTTGGTTTTTGCCAATTTTGTTTTTATGATTCTTGTTCTTATTGCCCTGGATAGAATGCTGGGCGTGCTCCCATTACTTCCTCGAATGTTCGGCCAAATCTTTAGCTTGGTGGCCGTTTACCTCCCGTTTTTGATACACATCAATAGAAAATATGAAGTGTGGCCGATCCTGAAAGAAAAATTTCTTAAATCAAAACGATTTCAAAAGGTGGCTTCGTGACCAGCGCCCCGCTTGTTTCGATCGTGATCGCAACCTGCAATGGCGCGAGCTATCTTCCCGATCAGATCGGAAGTGTTCTGGCACAGACCTATAAGAATCTCGAGGTTATTATCAGCGATGACTGTTCGGAGGATGAGACATTCAAGATCGCCCGTGACTTCTCCGGATCAGACACGCGCATTCGATTATTTTCCAATGACACACGCCTTGGAGTGACAACTAATTTTTTGAAGGCTCTTAGGCATTGTCGGGGTGCTTTCGTCTGTTTTTGTGACCAAGATGACTATTGGCGTGCTGATAAGGTTGAGCGTTTAATGCGGCTTTTGGAGCCAAACGAAGAAACGTTGTTGGTCTATTCTGATCTTGAAGTTTGTGATGAGAATTTGAATCGACTCCATCGCTCATTCTGGAAGATGTCCGCGACCCAGCCTGTGAGGGGGGTGCTTGATGAACGGGTTCTGTTCCGGAATATAACGCCGGGATGCTCCATGATGCTTCGACGGGCTGTCGCGGAAAAGATTCTAAGCTTTCGCGGCGGTGTGCCTTTTTTGCACGATCATCTTGCTTTTGTGACCAGCTGCGGGATGGGAAAGATTCTTTTTACTAAAGAAAAACTCGTGAAGTACCGGCAGCATCAGAGGAATGTTATCGGTGCGGGCCGGAAGTCCTTATTCGATCCTGAGGTTTTCCTTGGCGAAATCCGAAAACGTATCGACTTTTTCGAAAAGGCCGCTGTTTTAAAAGGCAGGTTCAATTTTGCAAAATTGGCGAATTTTTGCGATGTTTATTCTCAGAAAAAGTTTTGGCAGCTCCCATATTTGGGATATTATCTCTTTTTTCATCCTCACAATTGGAAAGGGAGAACTCAGGCCGTTTGTGAGGCTCTTTTTCCACGTTTGTATGATGCACTGAAGGCCAAGCTTGGAGCCCAAAATTCATGAATCGCATCTCGATCGTTCAATCGATTATCAAAAAAACGTGCGCAGAGAACTACCTGGAAATCGGAGTGTCTCTTGGGCACACCTTCCTTACGATTGACGTAAAGCGAAAGATTGGGGTCGACCCCAAGAACCTTATCATGAGGCATGTGTTTGCGAAAAGAGATGATTGGATGCTGGAGGCGAAAAAAGCGTACCGTTTCATTTGCCAATGCCTCGGTTTTGAAAAATCCGATTTTTATGAAATGGCCAGTGATGAGTTTTTCAGGACCATGTCGCATCTTTTTGAAAGACGTGAAGCGGAAGTGGCACTAATCGACGGGCTTCATAGTTACGATCAAGCGCTTCGCGATGTTCTTAACTGTTTGAAACACCTGGATCAAAACGGCGTTTTAGTTCTCCACGATTGCAATCCGGCAACATTAGCCCAGGCGATTCCGGCGAATTCTGTAGCCGAAGCCGCAGCCAAGAAAGTACCCGGGTGGGACTACCTGTGGTGCGGGGACGTCTGGAAGGCCATTGTTTATTTGCGATCTTCGTTTGCCGATCTCAATGTGTTTGTGTTGGATTGCGATATGGGGGTCGGTATTGTGACCCGCGGGAAGATGGAAAACAGACTTTTGTATACTCCTGAGGAAATCGGAAAACTGACTTTTCAGGACCTCGATGCGAATCGTACTCGACTGCTCAATTTAAAACCTCCCGCATATTTTAATGATTTTTTAAATCAACTTCCCGGCCGATTGGGACAGGTTCGATGATTTTTCGGGTCGGACTATGCAAATGATTCCGGGTCAGACGATGGTGAAAAAAAGCTCCCACACCGTTTTTTTCGTCGGGCCCATCCTTTTTTTCTTTTGCTTGACGTCGTTGTATTACCCTCATTTTTTTTCAAAACTCTACATGGACTTAAATGATCTCTACTGCCAATTTTATAGTCGCCTTTCGTTTTTTCAGAATTCGATACGGCACCATATTTTCCCTCTGTGGAATCCTTTTGCTTTGTGCGGAACTCCGGACGGACTCGACGCGTTCAGCAATTACACGCTTGGCCATTTTTTAACGTTTTTTTTGAGTTTGCATTTCGCCTGGAATGGCGCCATTGCCATTTCGGCATTTCTTTCCGGGTATTTTGTTTTTCTGTCGCTTGAAAAACAATTCCGGTTAAGTCGCGAATCGGCACTTTTGGGAGGGTTTATTTATCTGACCCTGAGCGTCAATGTGCCGACTGAAAACCCAACATTTTTCCTGCCGGTTTTGTTCGTTCTTGCGACCCAATGGATACACACGCGACGATTTTATTGGGCTTTTCTTCTATCGATCGCCAATGCCTGGTACTACCTGAGTGCGAATCCTCAATATGTGATTTATTCTTCGATGTTTTTGTTCGTGTATATTCTGGTTTTCCTCCGCAAGAACAGCCCAAAGCGTCACTATTTTTTTCTATTTTTAAAAACCTGCATTCCGTTCCTGTTGACGCTGGGACTGATCTGCTTCCATCTTTTCCGGGTGTACCAGCTGCTTTCACTGTCACATCGGCAACAGGCTGTGGGCGGTATTATCAATATCTTGTTTCCCACTGAATGGATCGGGATGATTTTCCCGGGATATCTCTATAATTCATTAGATCCTACCCTGAATTTTTTACACGATGTTATCCGACAAGGGATCCTCCGAAAATTTCTTCCATTTCTGAAGCTTCGATTCCTGGAGGCGCCTTATGTCGGGATCGTCCCGTTGCTTCTTGCGTTTCTGCTCATTCTAAAAGAAAAAAAACATTCCATTGAAAAGTTTCTCGGCATTTCCGCGGTCTGCATCCTCGGCTATCTGATCTTGAATCCACTTTTTTTCTTTATTCAATATATTCCCGTTTTGAAGGACCTGCCCGTCATTAACCGGATCTATCTGATCTATGGATTTGCGGTCAGCTTGCTTGCCGCTTTTGGGTTTGCCGCCTTTGACCAACACAGGGAACGCGCGAGCAGGATCAGTCGTTCTATAAAAATCATAACCACGCTGCTTTTAGCGCTTATCCTATTGAGACTTTTCCTCTGGTGCGTCGTTTCCTTTTGGAAAAACGCCTTAACCGCATTTTCCCTGTCTCATATTTTGCCCATGGTTTTAAAACAGAATTTTTATTTTGCTTCGGAAGACTTTTATCGGGGGCGCATTCTTCAGATCATTGCGTATCTGAAATGCTGGGCCTCGCCTCTCAATACAATCTATGCCAATCCCATTCTCATCCTGTCGTTGACATTCATTGGTATTACCTCCTATTTCAAAGGCTGGCTAAGTCGCAGAGTTCTTTTCCTTTTTTTTCTGGGGGTCATCTTTCTGGATTCATTTTTTAACTTGCGACCCACAACGGCTTATTCCGCGCAAAGCCTGACGCCTCTTCGTCAAGAGGCGGATTTCATACTTCAAGACCCCGGACTTTTTCGCGTCCTGCCTCTGCAGCCTTTCATTGATCCTAAGAATCCTGCACTTGTCGATTTCAGACAGATTGACACGCGAAATATAGTTTTAAGGCCAGAAACCAACCTGCTTTATCCTCTACAGACCCCGGAAGGATATCGATCGTTGGTCAAAAAACGCTATGTTGATTTTTTTCAACTTTTGGCTAAAAAAGAGATTCCCGGATGGCTTTTGGGGGAGATAGAAGAGTTTGATGACTATTATGCGGATATGGCCAATATAAAATATGTGATCACTATGAAAGATGCTTCGCTGAAACAGTACGATCTTGTCTATGAGAGTGGAAAATATAAAATTTTTAAAAATTCTGATGCATTGCCACGTGCTTACATTGTTCACGAAGCCGAAGTCGTGAATGATGGAGCAAAAGTCCTGAACCGGCTCCGGGAAAAAAAGACCGATTTCCAGAAAACAGTGCTATTGGAAAATCCGCGTTATGCCAACGGTCTTTACGGCAAGATGCCGGATCGCGCCGGCCTCGATGACGAGATTACAATCGAAACCTATAACGCGAATGAACTGGTAATGAATATCTCGCTTTTCGAAGATGGGTTTCTGGTTATCACGGATGCTTTTGATACGGGGTGGAAAGCTTACCTCGATGGAAAACAAACGACCATCAGTCGGGCGAATTATATTTTTAAATCTGTAAAGGTTCCCAAAGGGAAGCACCAAGTTAAATTTGTATATGTACCCGCCATCATGAGACTCGGCCTCATTATCGCTTCTGCTACATTCGTACTCGGCTTTTTCCTTTCTTTCATTGATTTTTTAAATGCTCGTAAGCTTGGTAATGTAAGAACCAAAAGGTAGATAATGATTTCTTCCCGGGCTTTTAATTTTTGGAATGGGATCGCAACTTTTGCGGCAATTCTCGCTTTGTTTTTTCTTCTTACGAGCGGTGTTCCGCTGGTTCAGCTGGGGTGGCTTTCCGCGTTTTCAGGAAAATCCGCCTACCAGAACATGGCGCAGGTGCCTGTCTCCGCGTTTTTTTGCGTATTTTTTCTCCTGTACTTCAAACACCGAGACCTGTTTAGCCGATTGTCCGTGGTTTGCTTCGTCCGCGCCGTTTTAAAAACGCCTCTCACGGTTCTGCTTCTCATTCTCACACTGACGTATATTGCGATCATGTCCTCGGTTTCGATATTAAGACATTTTAGCGGGGCTGGGGGGGATGTCGCGATTTTTGCCCAAGCGATATGGAATGGCGCGCAGGGAGATTTTTTATACTCCTCGATCAAGGACGGCATTTGCCTCCTGGGGGATCATATGAGTCCCATCCTCGCCTTTGTAATACCGTTCTACCGTTTGTGGCCTGATCCCATTCTCGTGTTTATCCTTCAGGCGGTTGCGATCGGAAGCGGGGTGTATTTTACGGGATGGCTTGCTCGCGAGAAGCTCAAATCCGACTATCTAGCCATTGTTTTCTCCGTGATTTATTTTTTCTACTTCAATGCGCGCGTAACGCTTCATTATGAATTCCATCCCGAAGCGCTGGTCGAGCCTTTTATGTTTCTTGCGTTTATTTGTGCGGAAAGGAAACGACTTGCCGGATTTCTCGCATGTCTTTTTATTGTGGCCCTTGGGAAGGAAAATATGCTGGGGATTTCCTTCATGATGGGATTTTATGTTTTCGCATTTAATTCTTGGAAGCGAGTTGGGATTTGGGTGATGGCCCTTTCGGTTATTATCTTTTTATTGGAAGTCAAATGGCTGATGCCTTTTTTAAACCGAAGCCCCTATCAATACAACTATTATGGCCACCCGGGATTGAGCCTTTGGAAATCGTTGGAATATTTGCTGAAGATTTACAGCCCTGTTCTTTTCCTTCCATTTTTTCATCCTCCAACCCTTCTCTTAACCTTGCCAATCGTATTTCAGAATATGTTTTCAGCAAATGACATCATGCGGATCCCGTCCCGGCATTACACCATCGGTTTGCATCCGTTTCTTTTCATTTCGGCGATCTATGGATTCGGCGTTTTGTGCATGCGGTGGCCCGCATTCGCGAAACGCAAAAACATAGCGATTTGCATTGTTCTCTGGTTTTCACTTCTTCGCTCAGGGCCCTCGGAATATTTTTATGCATGGAACTTTATCAAGGAGAAGCGCCCTTACGATATGGAAATGCTTGCGAAGATCCAGGGGATTGGACCGAAATATTCGGTTCTGACGCAGGCGAATTTTCTCACCCGGTTGATCAACCGGAAGGATTTGTATGTCCTGGATGGCAGGACTCCGCCGACCCGTGAGATGATTGAGAAATATCAATTTGACTATATTCTCTTTAGCCGTTCCGGCTGGCCTCTTTCCGATATGCCTTTTGCTGAAACCCTGGAAAACTTGAAGGCTTGGGGGTACCGGATCAGTTTTGAAAAAGATGGTTTTTACATTTTAGTGAGATCGGAAGTTGCCGCCGCGTGAAAACTTATTGGGCTCGCAAGATGATCGCCGGCGACAGCGTATGTTATGGCCCAAACGCAGAAAATAGCGGGTTGGGCTCAACGGTTTTCTTTCGTATTTTGGAGTATAAAGAGAGAGGTTGGTTTGTATGCCAATAGTCGGATTCGATGCCCAAGCTACCCAGGGACGCCAGTCCGGGCTCGGTGTTTATACCCGCCATTTGCTGGCTGCTATTAAGCACAAAATCAAGGCGCCTATGGCGCTTGCCCCATTTTTTGATCCCATGGCACCCGGACAGGACCTTAAGACGCTTGACCGGCTCAGATGGGAGAATCGGACTCTTCCCAAGCTTGTAAAGCGTCATCGGGTGGACCTGCTTCATGTCCCAGCATTTTCCCCGGCGTTTCTAAAGCCGTGTCCCTTGGTAGTGACGGTGCATGATCTTGCCGGACTGCGTTTTTCCAATCAGATGGGGATCGCAAGCTACTTTTACTGGAGGTACTGGCTGCCTTACACCATACGCCAGGCAGATAAGCTTATTGCTATTTCTGAACACACAAAGAAGGATCTGGTGAGTTGTTTGGGTATCCGCGAACGTAAGATCAGTGTGGTTTACTCTTCCGGCCACGAAGGATTTACTGATCAGATCTCCCGGGAAACTATTGCCGGCCTGATGCAGCAGTTAAAGATCCGAGATAAGTATTTTATTTCTGTCGGGACATTGGAGCCGCGGAAAAATCTTAGCCGGATCGTGGCAGCGTTCCTTTTATTCTCAAAGACGCATCCCGGTTATCAACTGGTGATGGTGGGTTCGTCGGCGTTCGCTCACGGTAAATATGCACAGAGGCTTTCGCGGGAGCATGCCGACGGTTCCGATCGTATTGTGGTGACCGGATTTCTCGATCACGAGCAACTAAACGCGCTTTATTGCGGAGCTCAAGGTCTTTTGTTCCCATCTCTTTATGAGGGTTTTGGGATACCGATTCTAGAAGCTATGGCGTCTGGCTGTCCCGTGTTAACATCCAATATTACCTCGATGCCGGAAGTAGCGGGGGACGCGGGGCTTCTTGTCAGTCCTGTGGATGTACTTCAAATTGCTCAGGGGATGACCCGTTTAGCTGAGGATACGCCATTATGGCAAGACCTCCGATTACGAGGGAAAGAGCAAATTAAAAAGTTTTCTTGGGACCGAACTGCTGAGGGAACGCTCAATGTTTATGAAAGTTTAATCAAATGATGCCTCCTATGCCATCACCCACACCGACGTGCCGTTTGGTCGTTCTCCAGTACAATCGCCGCGATCTTTTGGAGCGTTTTCTGCCAAGTGTTGTCAAGGCAGCGAATCTTTCATCCTATCATTGTGAGGTGACCGTCCTCGACAACCAGAGCTCTGATGACAGTGTTGACTATGTTCGGAAAAATTTTCCGCAGGTAGAGATCTATATCGCAAGCGAAAACAAGGTGTTGTGTTCTTTTAACGAGTATGTGGAACGTTGTTCCGAGGATGTTGTGATCCTTCTGAATAATGATATGGAACTCGCCCCTAGTTTTGTGGATCCTCTTATGGAGCCGTTTTTGAAAGACGAGGATGTTTTCTTTGTTGCCACAAATGAGGACCGTTCGATCGCAAAGATCCACTACGGACTTCTCACGGCGGACATGTATTACCAGGGACATGAAGCGCTGAACCAAAAAGAAGGCTTTACGCTTTCGGCCGGTGTTGCGGCCTTTAACCGAAAAAAATTTCTCGAACTGGGTGGCTATGACGAGATCTTCCTGCCCGGTCGCTATGAGGATGTGGATTTGTGTTATCGGGGATGGAAACGGGGATGGAAGGGTATTTATCAACCTTTAAGCAAGAAAATGCACTTGGGGGGGGCTAGCTTTGAAAAGGTATTTGCCCATAATGCGACGCAGGCTCTTGTGTTCCGGAACGCGATCTTCTTTATGGTTAAAAATATCACAGATCGCCATATTTTCGCCCGATTCCTGTTTTGGCTGCCGGTTCGTCTCGTGGGTTCGATATTTGTCGGGAAGTTGTTTTTTTGGCAAGGATTTTTGCAAGCTATTCCGAAGTTACCGGGAGCCCTCAAGCGCCGGAGGGAAGTCAAGGGGACATTCGTGCAGTCTGATCAGTGGGTTATCGATACCGTCAATGATGCTTGGTATAGCCTTTGCAGATCTGAACGGACACGACCGCGATGAGCCCCAAGGTTTCGGTCATTATTTTAAATTATCATCGTCCGGACGATACGATCGAATGCATTAACTCCGTATTAGCTTCCGAGATGAAAGGCTTTTCTCTGGAAGTCGTGATGGTGGATAATTCCGAAGATCGTGTTTCGTATGAAATCCTCCGGAATCGGTATCCCGGTCTATGCCTCATTAAAACGCCGACTAATCTCGGCTATGCGGGAGGAAATAATGTCGGGATTCGTCATGCTATGGAATCGGGCGCCGACTATGTTTTTATTCTGAACAATGACTGCATTCTTGAGAAAGATACGCTTTTGAAGCTATTCGAATCTGCCATTCGGTTTCCGGACGCTGCGATCGTTGCTCCGTTGGTCTGTTACGATGACAATCGTTCCAAGATCGATTCGTGTGGGACAGAAATGGATTGGCTGCGCCTTCACCCTCAAGAGGTGCGCTATGCGGATCGGAATGATCCTTCGATGCCCGACATTATTGATGCTAAAATTATTCCCGGTTCATCTTTGTTTATGAGGACAAAGATCCTTCTGGAGTTGGGGCTGTTCAACCCCGATTTTTTCTTGATTCATGAAGACGCGGATCTCTGCCTTCGGAGTCGTGAGCATGGGTACAAGAATCTTGTGATTACCGGTGCTATTGTCTATCATAAACTCTCAAAAACCCTCAGCGCCTATCCGTCACTGAGTGTTTATTATACGATCCGGAATTTTCTTCTTCTTTCCCGTATGCACAATGATCGGAAAGGTCAATGTGTGGTCTATGGGGGGCTTTTGCTGCACTTGCTTAAAAAAACCGTTCTGTGGAGCTGGAGCCCCGCAGGACGTCAGCGGTTCCGCTGGTTTCTGCTGGGTATCCGGGACTATTTTTTGAATAAAAAGGGAAAGTGTCCCTATTAATTCATCGGAGAGGTTTTATGAATAAAAATATTCTTGAAGGGATTAAACGGAAATTGTCTCCGGAATCCAAACGGCGGTTGAAAAGTCTCTACGAACGTTGCGTGTCAATTTTTTATCGGAATAATTTGGTAAAGCTGGCCGAAATTTATAGGACCGATAAATGGAACGCGCACTGGTACGCGCAACATTATCAGCGGCATTTCCACGTTTTGCGGAAGAAGAAATTAAAAATATTGGAGATCGGTGTCGGGGGCGATGATGACCCAAAGAAAGGCGGGGCTTCGCTTCGGATGTGGAAGAAATATTTCCCGAATAGCATGATCTATTCCATCGACATCTACGACAAGAGTTCTCTGCAGGAGGAACGGATAAAAATTTTCAGGGGAAGCCAGGCGAATGAAAGTTTTTTGAGGGAGGTTTTTAACGAGATAGGATCCTTGGATATCATCATTGATGACGGAAGCCACATCAATGAGCACGTTATCAGCTCGTTTAAGGTCTTATTCCCGCTTCTAAAAGATGGCGGTATCTACGTGGGCGAGGATCTCCAGACTGCCTATTGGCCGCGCTATGGGGGAGATAGTGTGAACCTGAACAATACCGCCACATCGATGGGGTTCTTTAAATCGCATGTGGATGGCCTTAATTACATTGAGTTTGAAAAACAGGGTTATTCTCCGACCTATTTTGATACTCATATAACGTCGGTCCATTTTTATCATAATATGGCCTTTATCTGTAAAGGACTTAATGCGGAAAAAAGTTATGGGACACGATAGCTTGCAAGATGGTACGGCTTCAACATCCGCTAGACGGATACGATTGATTGCGTGTCTGTTTTTTTGTTTAACTTTATCCTGGTCGGTTCTTTTATTCCAGGGTCTTCCCGCCAGTGATATTGACGATTGGGACAAGATCATCCTTGCGAGAGAAACACCTTGGAGCCAATTCGCGTCGAGTTTTTTGACGCCCTGGTCCCAGAGCCATAACTGGGTAGGGCAGACAGATCGCTATGATGAGGTCCAATACAAGAGGATCGTCCTTCCGATGTTCCTCAAGTTTTCTCAGCAGTGTTTTGGGCTCAATCCCTTTGCCATGTATTTTTTGACCAAAGGGATTTTCTTTGCGGGTTGCGTGATGTTTGTTTTTTTGATGCTGGCCCAGATAGTCCCATGGCTCTATGCGATTTTGGGGACTCTTGTTTTTCTTTTTGTTCCCGCACACTACAGCCATGTTCTGTGGATTGCGGATACGGTTACGCTGTGCTACTTTTTTCTCTTCCTGGGGATATGGATTTTTTACAAAATCCAAAAGAACATCTTTAATCAGGGCTCGAACAGGCAGTTTCGATGGATGCTTTTCGCGTTGTTTGTCACGGGATGGATCGGGATCAAGGCCAAAGAGCCGATGCTGGTACTGCCGATGACCGTTTTTCTTTCTTCTGTGGCTTGCTTCCAGTCTTGGAAACAAGCCCCTGTAAAATATCTCTCGATGAATGTTGCGATGGCACTTGTAGCCTTCCAGATCATTCCTGTTATGTATTTGAACGGTGGTGCTCTCCCGAACGTTCATTTTGATTTAACAACAATTAGCAGGCTGCTTTTCCGGAATTACGAATGCGGGTACGACAATGAAGTGGTATCGACCTTTTTCTCCTGGGATCATGTCTTTCCCGTATCGATTGCGCGAACGCTCGGTTTTTTCATGCTCTGGACTATCATCATCACGGGGAGTGTCTTTATCTGGCGCAGATACATTGCCAAGTCCAAGGACGTCATATTTTTTTGGAGCCATCCCATGGTCCGTATTTGTGGCGTTTGGTTCCTTGCCGAGCTCCCATTTCTTGGAATGTTTCAACCCGACCCACGCTATTTCAGCGGGACCATGGCCCCGCTTATAGTAATGATCGCCCGGTTGAGTTACTGTGCCGTAAAAGGCGGTGGGAGATCCTGGGGGATAGGGTTATTGCTACTATGGACCTTTTCCGTTGGTTTCAACATTTTTGAAAATGCGCAGAACTCCCTGTCGGTGCGGATCATGCTAGGCAGAAAGCTTAATTATTTTTGGGGGACAGCACGAACGATCTTTAAAGATATGGGTGGCGGGAAACCTGTTGATGATCTCGCTGTGGGTAAGTTTTATTGCTCGCTGGATAGTTACCGGGATCGGCCCGGAGCAATCAAAAATCATCTCTATTATGCTTTGGGGCTTAGCTACGATGGCTGGAATAAGGTAAAGCTGGATCATGATTCCATCGATGATTTTAAGTTTCAATCAAAAAAAGGATATGCGTATTATGTTACGATCAAAGAGCTTGATGTGTCGGGGAAGCCTGAAATTAAACAAATCGGAACGGTTAACGGCATCAACAAGGACAGTCTGCTTGAACGGTGGCTCTTCAAGAAAAAGAAAAAACGGCCCGCTGTCTTGCGTGTTTTAAAGTGTTCCTAGGGCTCCGTTTTTCATTTCAAGAAAAGAAAAAATCGGAAAACATGTCGAATGTAAAACGGATTTCAATATATTGGATTCTGGTTGCCTTGCTTATCGGAGCTTTGGCGGCTCAATGTTCCTATGCGGCCTGGATCCATGGGCAAACCACGGATGAGACCTATTACAACGGAAGCGGTTATCCCATGGTTCGTTACAACGATTATAAGTTCCTGGGCGAGCATCCTCCCTTTATTATCCAGCTCGGTTCTCTCCCGCTTCTGTTTTTACATCCCGAGTTTCCGATCCAGAACTTCATCCGTCTGCCCGAATCCACGTCCGTCGATATTTCGAAGACCGGGGCCCTCTTTCTCTACAAAATGGGAAATGATCCGGGCCTGATTCTCTTGTTGGAGCGAATTCCGATAGTTCTACTGACGGTTCTTCTGGGAATTGGCGTCTTTTGTTTTGCAGGAGAGCTTTTTGGTATGTGGGGAGCGCTTCTTTCTCTTGGCCTTTTTGCCTTTGACCCGAATATGCTTGCCCATGGGAGCCTCTATACCACCGATATGGGGATCACTGTATTTTACTTTTTTTCCTTCTACGCTCTCAAAAGATTTTTTGATCAGCCCTCTGCAGGTCGGGCTGTATTGCTCGGTATTGTATGTGGTTTGACATTTATGTCCAAGATCAGCGGATTGATCCTTTTGCCGGCCATTTCCAGTTTGTTCCTGGTCTATTATTTTTCTGGCGTAAATCCGGCCCTAATCAAAGCGCCTTCGTCTTCATTTGAAAAGTGGATCCTTGGCATCTCGCTTTTTTTGATTGCGAACGCAATCGGGGAAAGACAGGCGATGGTCCTGTTCGGTCCATTCTGTCTTTTTGCGTTCTACCTTTGCGCCCGGGACGTTGAAAAGATCCGGAATTCCAGAGTCCTCAGGATCGTTCTCAAAGTGACAGCTCTTGCTGGCGCTGTTCTTTGTATTGTTTACTCCATGCGACTTAAAAAGAAATACGGAGTTTCTGTCGCATCATTTTTAACGATCGGGAATCTTGTGGCACTCGGCCTTGCTGTTTTTTTGGCTCGGTTCTCCGCGAAAGATGTCAGGATGCGCATTCTAAAATTTTTCCTGGCGATTTGGGTTTTGGCCGCCTTGGTAATCGTCCTCGGATACACGGATTTTATTTATAAATTCTACCAGTTCGCCGGATTTGGAAATTTCATAAAACCTCTCGGTATCGTTCTGAACCATTCGAAGGACGGACACGGGATCTGCGTGGAAGGTTCTTTCATTGCCTGTAACTGGTGCTACTTTCCGGGTGTCCTAGCCGTTAAAACTCCCTTGCTAACACTCGTTTTAATGGTCCTCGGAGCGATCGGTCTGTTTTTCTCCAAACGTTCGGTACTGATCAAGTCCCTTGTTTTTCTTCCACTTGTTTTTTTTCTTGGGGCAGCCATGCAAAACAAGATCTATATCGGCCTTCGCCACATTCTGCCCATTTATCCCTTCCTTTTCTTGCTGGCAGGATACACCGGATCTTTGATCGGGCAAATAACGACAAAACCAGTAAAACATTTTTTGGCTGTAGTCCTTGCAGTTCTCTTTGTTTTTTCCGCTGTCCGGACCGTATTGGCGGGGTCCGACTATCTGGCATACTTTAATGAGTGGATTGGTAGTCCGGAACAAGGTTCCAAACTTGTGGCGGATTCAAATTTGAATTGGGGGCAGGATAACAAACGCCTCGCGGAATTCGTTCTTGAAAGGAAACTCCCGTCCATTATAATCGCATCAGAGGCCGAAAATGCTGATATTTATGAATATTACAAGATACCCTGGAAACGATTGGAAACGAATGACTTGATCAATCCCGCCCCTGGATTCTACGCCCTTGGCATTGGGTATTACATGGCTCAACAAAATAATTTTAAGTCATGGTTTTATGGGAGACGGCCGCTTTACCGGGTTGGAAAAACATTTTATGTTTTCAAAGTACCCTCACAAGGCCAGCTCCACTGACAGCCGGTATCTGAAATAGCGGGTACTTTAAATCCTGTTTTTATATTAAATCAAAAGCTGTATTTTGAAAGAGACTATGAAAGAAAAAAACGGATGGCTCAGGATAGGCGGGTATCGAGTAGCCGAAGTGATTTTTTTTCTTCTGATCGCATTCTATTTCAGCGGGGGATTGCCATTCCTTCCAGAGTCATGGAATGCAGTTTTCAACACCACCCCCAAAATTTACAGAAAATTATTCGTCTATGTGGCGGCAGCGGCGGTGATCCTCGGGCTTGTTCTGTTTGAATGGGCGCGTTGGGACAAAGAAATCGGAACCCGCAGTTTTTTGATAAGAGTTATTGAGACCTGGGAATCTGCTTCGATGTTCTGGATCACAGGATTCTTCGTTCTTTTTGGATTCTGGTGGACCGCTTCAGGCCTGCTAAGACACGCTGCACTTCAAACATCCTTCGACATGGCCATCTTCACACAAGCAATCTGGAATACAACCCAGGGCGATTGGTTCTATTCCAGCATCAAAGGTGGTATCTGTCTTCTGGGCGATCATTTTGCGCCACTGTTGGCTGTGTTCGCTTTGCCATACCGAGCATGGCCTGAGCCGGGGCTTTTACTGGCGATCCAAGCCTTTGCCGTCGCATCCTGTGTTTTCCCTTTGGCTCGCATCGTCAGAAAAAGCGGCCAATCTCCATCCTGGGCGGTCCTTTTTTGCCTTGCGTTTGTGCTTTCTTTGCCGGTCCGGAATGCCGTGCGGTTCGATTTTCATCCGGAGGTTGCGGCTATGCCATTTTTGTTCTGGACTTTCGTTTTTCTCGAAGAAAGGAAAACGCTCCAGGCATCATTTTTTCTGGCAATTGCCCTGATGGCCAAAGAAAATATAGCGACCATCGCTTTTGCGTTTGGACTTTATGCAACATTTTTTATGTCTTCACCTAAGCCAACATCCAGTGTTGGCGATGCTGAATGCCAAGCAAGACAGCGGGTGTTCCTGAATCCCGTCAGGTTATGGGGTATCGGATGGATGGTGTTTTCAGTTGTTTATTTTTTCACGATTATCCATGTTCTGATACCAAAGCTTTCCGGCGCGCCTTATGCATATCTCGATGGGAATTTTACCTCGTGGCTTCAAGCAGGATGGGGCCCTTTTATAAAGCATGTGCTTCGGCCTGACACCTTCGAGTATCTGGTGAAGATCTACGGGCCTTTAGCCTTTTCAAGTATTTTTGCACCCGCCCCCTTTATTCTGTCACTTCCTACTCTGGCGCAGAACATCCTTTCACGTAATGAAATGACCCGTTCGATTTTTTTTCAGTACACAGCCACACTGACACCTTTCGTACTGATTTCTTCGGTCATGGCTCTTGCAAAGCTCCGCTTCTTTCGCCGTTATGCGGCCTATCTGATTCTTCTGACGGCGGTTCTTATGAGTGGGGGCTCGGAGGTATATCCGATGCGTCGCCAGTGGATCTCGATCACACCGCACACAAAACAGGTTCGTGCGGTCCTTCGAGCAATCCCAAGCGAATTCTCCCTTAGGACTCATGAGTTCTACGCTCCACACGCAGCGAATCGAAAAGAGCTCCACATCTACGAAAATAATCATCTTAAAGAGGGTGGTTCCTGGAAAGCGCGCCATGCAGACTATGTCGTGATCGACAGTGCTTTGCTGAAAGAGCACTATGCTTCTGAGAAACAAATCCTTCTGAAAAGCGGCTATGGTCTCTCTTTGGAAGAAGATGGGCTTGCAATCTTTAGAAGAATGAATGCAGCGATCCCTTCTAAAAAAGTCGCATTGTAATGAATTTAAACGCTAAGGGCGTATTTTCGAACATCGTCTTGGGTTTTGCCGAGCACGAAGGGCCTCAATGTGAGATTCTTCTCCCGTCGTTGGCTGGATCAGAGTGACAAAGAGAACTGGCCTATGAAACTTTCCGCAATCGTTTTAACAAATAATGAAGAGAAGAATATCCCGGAATGTCTTACTGCTCTGTCGTGGGCGGATGAAATTCTCGTGGTGGATTCGAACAGCCAGGATGCAACCGTTGTGCTTGCTGAAAAATACGGGGCGCGGGTCGTTACGCATCCGTTCACCGATTTTGCCAGCCAGCGGAATTTTGCAATGAGTCAGGCAAAAGGGGACTGGGTTTTGTTCATCGACGCGGATGAGCGAGTGACACCGCAGTTAGCGGAAGAAATTAAAACGGTCATCCATCCCGCACCCGATTCTCTTCCTGCAGGAAGAGGACAGGACGAGAAGTATGTCTACGCGATCCAGTTCCAGACCTTTTTCTTTGGTAAGCGGTTGAGATTCGGCGATGCGTTCAAAGATTCCCATATCCGGCTTTTTCCAAGGTTGCAGGTGGTCTGGACGCAACCGGTTCATGAACAAATCGTTACAAATCTTCCATGTCGCAAACTCAAAAATCCAATATTCCATTACACGACACGGGATTTCACGCATTATATGACCAAATTTGCCAGATATGTTCCACGTGAACTCGACATCATGAA
>Ga0265297_10002083_pt1 | contig 42716 bp, 67 predicted proteins | sample Munlanlwell13791_FD_192502 | JGI IMG/M metagenome (GOLD analysis project Ga0265297, IMG submission 192502) | Leachate microbial communities from a municipal landfill in Southern Ontario, Canada - Leachate well 137-91 | ecosystem: Engineered > Solid waste > Landfill > Unclassified | place... | reverse complement strand
AAAAAACTGATGCATATAAATAAATATACTATTTACAGAATTACAATGCACCCACAATATACAAAAAAACATAAAATTTTATTTTTTTTATTTATTTTTTATAACTCCCTGAAAAATTCTGAAATTTCTGATTCTATAGCGTATTTTTTAGACAGGCCGTAACATACTGGTATTACTAAGCTTTAAGGTCACTACATACTTTAAAAATTATTATACTTTTTTCTCACTCTTCCCTTCCCTTCTAAGCCCCTGATATATCTATCCTTTTAAGCGTAAAAAGAAACTATACTTTTGCTCCTATTATATACCCTTTTTTAAGGTAACTCAATTAGACCTAATTAGACTTAACTCTGTTACTATACACCATGAACCTGCATTTACAATATTATCAGTTTTGACATATAATTATATGCAATATACTATAATTATGCAAGTGAGTGAACGCTAACTTTGCAGGATTTATGCTCCGCAAGTCATTGAATATACTACGTTTTTAGCTGATTTGGCCTACAATCGCATTTCTCCAACTAGTCAATATCAATGGTCAAATACTACCTTAAACGTCTATCCTGAGCTAATCTGAGAGGTCACTTCAGCCCCTATACATAACTTTTTCTTATGTGTCTAGCCTTCCCATAAAAAGATTGAAAATTCTATCTATTTTTTCCTTGACTTCCCCATCCTAGTATGTTATTATACTCTAAACTTAAACAAAGGAGAAAACAACATGAATGAAGCCGTAGCGACCACCACAGACAATGACCTTATGACACCCGAAGAATTGGCATTACTTAAAAAGCTCCAAGCAAAGCGCAAAGCACAGCAAGCCAAAATGGGAGAAACCAAGGAAACCTTTTTTACCACCCTAACCGAAAAGTTTGCGGCCATTATGGGAAAGTGCCGAAAGGACGTAATTACAGTAGGCATGGACAGTAAGAAACCCTTTTCGGACGGAAACATTTACGCCGTAACCTTCGGCATAGATGATGAGAAACCCGAAGGACAAGAAGAGATTGACACCCATTCCCTTGCCGAGCGTATAGTCACGGAGAACATTGAAACCATTGAACCTCTTATGGGAATCTCTAACAGCCTGAAAGTATCTGGCACATACGAGGGAAAGAAGCTTTTTTGGCAAATCAGGAAACGCCCTGCGTAACCTCTCCACAATGACCGCAAGGGAAAGCTTTGCGGTCATTAATGGCAAGGTTAAGTCAAGGAGCAAACCATAAACAAGGAGACTACCTAATGAGGAAAATCGAAGCAATCAAGAAGTTCTTTGAAAGCGGTCCGTCTGGAAGGAAAGTCGAAGCTCAGGAATTGAAAGCTTTGACACCGGATGAAAGAACGGAATTGGCTACACTGGCTTGCGAAGCTATGGGAGAAACGCTCGAAATGGCTTAGTTTCCCTTTAAAGGCCATTAGGTCAAAAGCTTAATGGCCTTTATAAGTGAAATTACTCCTTCAAAAATACGATATAGAGGCACCACAATATGACAGATATATATAATAAGTTATCACTTCAAAAGGAAAAAATAAAGTTACTAGAAATAGAACTAAATCAAGCTAAACAGGATTACCTTACTATCCAAATCCAAGCAGGTATCCAGTATAAAAAGGATATAGCATCGAAGTATCTCTCAATGTGGGATAGATCGAATAGGTTTCCCGTAGATGACGAGTTAACCGCTGTAATCTTCTATCTAGCAGGGGACAAGTCTATCCCTAACCAAAAAATAGAACTAAAATTTGACGGTAAAGAATTTAAACTTCTTTACTATAATAAGAGGCTACAGGCATTTATATGCATAGCATAACTGTAGAAAACAGACAAATCAAGCTAGTATTCGATAAGCAAGTATCAGGTTGGCAATATGACAAGTCCGATGTAAAATACTTTGTGGATTCTTATAAAGATCACGCTACACTTATTTTAATGCCCACTACAGTTAAGAACTTCAAAGAACTAATATCACACTATGCTAATAATGATAACTATATTTTCTCCGAAACATTCCTAGAAGAATACCAGAAAGAATTAAAGCTTGACAATGAACTTGCAACAAAGCGCAAACTACTTAAAGAAAAAGTTACCATTGAAAATATAAAAGATAGGGATTACCTGTTAGATTATTCATTTATACCAGAGGAATATAGGTATCCCTTTAATCACCAAAAGCTTGAGTTAGAGTACGCTGTAAGATTTCCGGCGTTTTATAGCTTAGACGAGATGGGATTAGGTAAAACTCGCGTGGCTATAGAGCGTCATAGATTCTTAAAAGAAAGAGATAAAATAAACAAGTCTTTCATAATTTGCCCAGTATCTTTAATGTATAATTGGGAAAACGAAATTAAAAAATGGACAAATAACTCTAGTTCACTTATGATAACTGGCAGCAAGAAAAACAAACTAGAAGAAATCGGACTACTTAAAAACAAAGTGGATTTTTTCATCATTAACTTTGAAGGAATAGAATCTATCCAAGAAGAATTATTAAACTTGATAGATTCAAAGACAAATATTATAATAGATGAGTTTATAAAGATCAAAAATCCTACAGCTAAGAGAAGTAAGTCACTTATAGACCTATGTAACAAGACTGAATACGTTATGGGATTATGCGGTACCCCTGTAAGTCAAGGGAGTATAGACTTGTTTTCGCCTTCACTTTGCATTGACAAGGGAAAGAAATTCGGTTTTAGTTACGAGCGATTTATTGACAAATATTTCTGGAAAGAAGGCTGGAATTTAAGACCTAAGAAAAGCACATATAATGAAATAAGCGAAAAATTATTTGAAAACGCCATAAGATTCTTGAAAAAAGATTGTCTTGACATTCCCGACAAAATGTATATGCAAATACCTATAGAATTACCAGCAGAAAATCAAGAAGTATACAATCAAATGGTCACTTATTGCCTGTCTCAATTAGATGGACAAGAAGTTACTGCGCCGATTATTCTAGTGCAGTTACTTAGACTTTCACAAATTACAAGTGGATTTATCAAAACACCTGAAAACAAAATAGTAGAATTTGAGAAACAACCAAAACTTGAAGCTTTAGAAGATTTACTAGATTCTAACAATGGAACATCAACTATCATATGGAGTAGGTTTCAAAGGGATATAAAAGCAATAGCAAAGCTTTGCATGGACAAAAATATCTCTTTTGGGTGCTTAATTGGCGGCACTAGCGATTTCAATTATGAAGTGAAACAAAGTGATACCATAGATAAAAACTCTCCCCTAGGTCAAATCTTAGACCTACTAAAGCCTGAAAGCAACACCCTAGAAGCAATCAAAAAAGCTTACTTTGATTTTGTCAAAAGAAACCATCCAGACATAAACCAAAATCCCGACTTAGAACTTCTGAAGAAAGTAAATGCTCTTTACAATTCACTTAACAAGTTTTCAAATATCAAGTTACCGGAAAACATGATCCAAAGGTCTTATGATATACCTTCTAATCTAATCGGAGTAGATATTTACACTAGGAATTCTCTAGTAGATAAATTTCAAAAAGGTTCAATTCAAGTTATAATAGGCACGGCATCAACGGGCGGATTAGGTATTAACTTGACAAAAGCGGAGCGAGTTATTTATTATGCCAATGATTATAGTCTGATTAATCGCCTACAGAGCGAAGATAGAGCACATAGAGTAGGACAAAAGAATAAAGTATCATACTATGACCTATTAGCTAGAGATACTATTGACGTATCCATTTTAAAGGTCTTAATGGCAAAAAAGAATGTTTCTGATATAATCACAAAAGATTCACTAAAGAATATGGTTCACGGAAAATAACTAATGAAAACAATAACTTACATAATTTTTTCTTCAATCTTATTCTATACTATTTTAATATATATCATTTTCGTGGGTTTTACCATGTAGTAAATTAACACCGTTGTTGTTATTCAGGGAGGATTGAATATGAAAGCGATAGATTTAAAACATTGGACAGATGGCGGAACCGGCGTGACAAATTTTGAAGAAAATGAAATGCCTTTATATGAAAAAGCGATCAAAAGATTCGGTGACACTGAATTAGTAGTAAGCGATAAGCCAATTGAAGCAAAAGTTCCATATAAAATTTTATTAAAAATGAAACTTTGTAGTTTTCATAATTTAAAAGAAAATCATGACTTATCAGATTTTTGGAAAGTATTTAAACAAGTCAAATCGGAGAACGAAAATGAATCTTAACGGTCTATCCACAACTACTTATCTTTCACGAACGCAGGTTGATGCTATGTATGGGAAAATGCTTTCCAATGAAGAATTAGCAGAGAAAGTATTTTCCGGCGAGTTAGTGAAAAAATTTAGCTATTACTTGCCAAGTGAAAAACTGCTCAGAGCATTAAAAATAATTCCGAATACTGTAAAAGTAAATACAGGCTTATTTGGTAAGCTTGCAAAGCAAATGAGTTTTACACGCAAAGAAATTCAAGAAATATTCGATTGTAGTTGTGATACAGTAAAGCTTATTTGCGAAAAGTATTTTCACAAGAAGTATAATTATTTCTACAAATCTGAGATATTACAGGAATTTCTAACAGAGGGCAAAGAGGAATATGAAATCTAAAATTCTCCTACATATGCATCAACTTAAGCACTTTATAGATGATAGACACTCATTCTATAATGAATATTTTAATGGAATAAAGCCAGCAAGTAATAACTGGAAAGGTGTGCAAAATGCTTTTAAAGTAGGTTCAGCCGTTGATTATGGCATTAAAAGATTTTATTTAAATTTAATGGAAAATAAAGACCCTGAAGATAATGTGTTAGATTCGCAAGAATTCAAAAGCTTGACCACAAAATATGACCAAGTTTTATGTTCACAGCTTATTTATGGTTATATTTCAAAATATCATGATAATGAAGATACAAAAGAATATTTCCAGAACTATCAAATAGTAAATTGGAATGTGCCTTTTATTTTTTCCAGAGGCAAGAAGCATAAAAATGAATATATCATATTAGCTTCACCTGACGTTGTTGCCAATACTTTGCTTGATAATGACGTTGTAATCATCGAAATTAAAACCTCCGGTGAAGATTCAGACCAATATTCGGCGGAAACATTAGATTTTCAAACTATGACTTATGCGTGGGCAAGTTATCAATGGAATAGAAAAGTTCCTAAGAATGTAATTAAACGTACACTTATGAAACCTAGAATAAAACAGAAAAAAGATGAAACAGAGCAGAATTTCTTAAAAAGACTAACTTTAGATATTTCTGACAACCCTGATTATTTCAAATCCTCAAGCCGCGAAATGAATCTTGATATGATTAAAGAATATCATAAGTATTTAACTGAAATTTTATTGGAGCTTGATAGTTGTCTTAATAGTAATAACAAATATAAATTTTGGAAAACTAGCAGAGAATATTGGGGGATATAAATAATGGCTCTTTACTGTCCTGCATGTAAAAATGAAATACTTCCATATTTAAAGACAGGTGAATTTAAGCAGGTTGTCGGACTGCAAAGTTTAGTTTCATATCAGTTTTATTATTGTGTTCACTGTAAAACTGTGTACTATGAAGAACATGAATGTGTTAGATTTTTACCGCTTAAACAAAAGGAGGAACCAATTGCAAAAGACCCTGGAAAAGTTAGTAACACAGTTAGCGGAAAAAACAGGAAATAGTTGCTGTGTAGAACTGCAAAGTTGGTTCTACAAGGCAAAATATCCTGGCGACAAAGATGAACTTAAAACTGAATTTAAAGTATGGGATGGATTTCAAAACTACAGATTTCAAACACTGAAGGAGGCGAAAAATTTCGTATGCAAATATCAACAGAAGTAAGAAGTACAAGTGTAGAAATTCCACCGGAGTTGCAAGATGTATTTAATCTTGCGCAAAACATGGAAGGGGTTGTTCCAAGATTACCCCAAATTGGCATTATTCACAGAGGTCAAATGTTTGTAATGCCAGATGAAAGTAAAATTGAAAAGTTTGAAGGAATCATCCTTGACCAACATGCGGCTAATGCATGGTGGGAAAAGAAAATGTCCAGTGGCGGTGCTGCCGCTGCTCCAGATTGTTACAGTTTAGATGGAATTACACCAGATTTAACACTCCCTAAATGTCAATCTGATAAATGTGCAAATTGCAAGCAAAATCAATTTGGTTCAGATGGCAAAGGTAAAGCTTGCAAGAATATGAAGAGATTGCATATTCTCATGGAAGGTTCGTTGTTACCACGCAGGTTGACGGTTCCGCCTACAAGCATCAGAAGTTTTGAAAATTACATGACAAGTTTGGTTGACAGAGGTTTGCCTTATGCAGCAATTGTGAGTATTTTTTCGCTTGCAAAGAAAACCAGTGAAACATTTGAATACGCAGAAGTGAAATTCACTAAAGACAGAGTTCTTGCAAAAGAAGAACTGGTACAAGTTGCAAACTTTATTAGGCAGTACAAAGCAGCAAGAACACAAGAGATAAGAGCAGAGGAGTATGGGGAAAATACAGAAGAACCCAAAAACCAATCAAAAGACGGCATACCATTTTAAGAAAGGAGATTAGCTATGTTTATTCCGCCCCTTGCAATACTTATGATTATTTCTTTTATTTTGGCAGCTAACGGTTATTAAAAACTCGGTCTTGACATCCATTTTGCCCGTTTTGATTAAAACAGACCCTAAAGATAAGAAAGCAAAACGGGACTAAAAAAGGAGAAAATATGAATCCAATGAATAGTTTAGCTACTACACTTGCATATTACAAAAGGGATTTAGCTGAATTACAGGCTAAACATGCTAATCTTAAACTAGAACATTCCAAAATGGTTAAAGATGCAGTTGAAACTGAAATAAACTTTGATCTTTGCAAAGATTCTATTCAGAAAATGTGCGATGGTTGCACCAAGCAGCAGACTCAGGATTGTGAAAACTGCTCATTGAATTCAGTTGCAATTAAATTCAATTTGTGGGGGTAAATATTATGGGATGCGATATTCATGCTTTTTTTGAAATAAAATTAAATGGTAAATGGTATCTTTACGACCAGCCAAATTTGGAAAGGAATTATTCATTGTTTGGTAAAATGGCTGGAGTAAGGAATGGTGGAATTCAACCTATTTCGCCACCCAAAGATTTACCAAAAAATTTATCAAAAGTCGTAGAATTAGAATATAAAAATTGGAAACGAGACGCACACAGCATGTCATGGCTAAATGCAGAAGAAATTAAGGAAGTAATTGAGTGGCATAAAAAATTTACAGATGATTATTTAGTAGAACACAAACAATGGGGATATTTATTTGGAAATGGTTGGCCTGAATTTAATGAATACAGAGAATCATATCCATCTGAAATTGAAGATATTAGGCTAGTCTTTTGGTTTGATAATTAGGAGGTTTTTTTATGGGCATCTTCGACTTTGGTGATTCTTTCAAATCTAATCCTGATTTAGAGAAGGAATTAGTAAAACCAAAAACGCCTACTATTGATGACGTGCTTGATGGCTTTAGAGCCGATCTTAAAAAAGAAGCCGGTCATCAATATGATGATGAATTAGAATATGAAAAGCAGATTACAGAAGAAGCTGCATTTAAAAGATTCCGGCCAGATGATCGAGAATGGAAGATGATTTGGAAAGCTCATCCAGAGTTACAAGAAGAAATGCTAAAATTTTATGATGAATTACAGAATGAGCGCAGAACCCAATTCATGTGGTGCAGCGCAAGACAACAGAGAATTCCAATAGCTGTATGTGATAGAATAAGGAGCTTGTGTAAGGGATGCGAAACAAGACCTGCGACAGATGCAAAAACATCATAGTTGGTAAGTCTCACTATAGATATGTTTTTGTTTGGAAAGAGCCAAGCAATACAACTTTTAATGCAGATTATTCTAAGATGTTAGTTTTCTGTGAAAAGTGTCAACAAATTTTTGATAAACTTGATGATGAAATGCGGCTAAAGTATTTGTACAAAGATAATAAAACTCTAATTAAATTTTATGAACAATATGGGAGGAAAGATGCGAACTAATACCATTACGGGTATAACAGCTAACTTCATGATTGAAACACAAATAAATGTAAAGCTTTCATGGGATACTATTCCAGTAGATGAAAGAGAAAAAATGGCAAGAGATAATTTTCATAAAGATTTGCAGGAACTTGCAGATTTCATAAATTCAACTTTAGCTCCAGAATTGCTTACAATGTGGCAAAACGTACAGAAGGCAAAATCAGCTAATGGCAATTAATTACTTTACATATTTCCAAAAATACTTTGGCGATAAAATTAAGCCAGATGTTACGCAGCAGAATATTGTCTGTCCGTGGCATGGCGATTCTCAGCCAAGTTTAAGTGTAAATCTTGAAAAAGGTTTATATCACTGTCATTCATGTAAGCAAAGCGGCGATATTTACAAGTTAGTAATGAAGATGGAGCATCTTACTTTCAGGGAAGCAAAGCAACTTATAGTAGGTTCAGACAAGGTAAGTGTATTATCTCAATCGGAGGTTGACGAAGCGCACGCACTTTTACTTAAAAAGAAATATTTACAAGACATGCTATTTTCACATAGAGGCTGGTTGTTAGAAACTATTTTAAAATTTCAGCTTGGATGGAATGAAGATGAAAAACGTGTACAAATTCCAATTTATGACCATTTAGGACAGCTCAAAAATATCAGAAAATATCTCGTTGTTGGTCAAGTTACAGAGAAAAATCCAAAATTTCGCGGTGTAAAGGGACATAATGATTCTTATTTCTTTCCAATAGAAAATTTGGTGACGAAAGATGAAGCTTTGTCTAAGTTTATTCTTCTTTGTGCTGGTGAGCCTGATACTATCCTGGCTTGTCAATTGGGTTTCAATGCAGGAACCTTCACCAGCGGAGAGGGTTCGTTTAACCGTGATTTGTTGCCTCTTTTTTCTGGCAAGAGAGTTTATTTATGTTATGACAAAGATTTAGCAGGAATTCGTGCAGTTAAGGCAGTAGGGCCAGAACTTGCAAGATTCGCAAAAGAAGTTAGAATCGTAGATTTACCATTTGGAGGATAAACCATGAAACGTGTAAAGTGGATGAAAAATGCAGAAGATACAATTAGAGAATTTTTTTCTGTATTTTATACTCGTTGGGAACCTATAGGGCGAAGCGGAGCTTTAATGCAAGTCGAAGGTGTGCCAGAACCACATGTAAGCTGTTTAACCAAGAAACAAATTTTGCACAGAAAGATTAGAAATAGAATGGCTAAAATATCCAGAAGGAGGAATAGACATGGATAAGATTAAAATGCAAATGTTAGAGTTGAAAAATGAATATTCCCAAGAACAATGGGAAGAATTTATTAACTGGCTAATTGATGAAATGGATTTTCCAGTTGCAGAATATTTTAATTTGGAATATGAAGATGATTAGTGTCATTCAACGCAAAACAGGTAAATTTCTAGGCCATTTTCAGCCACATGGAAAATTTATTTATGGTCATCATTGGATAATGGTTTATGCAATTGAAGGTTATAATGGTAAAATTGCATTTACAAGCGTTACATTTAGATTTCAATTTATACATAACATTTGGTGGAGTACACACAATATAAGAGTTATTGCCTATGGTTATCGTGATGCTAACCTGTTACCAGGATTCGTGAGGATATGAAAATAACATGCCAAGGCAAGGTGAAGTTAATTACCACAACAAAGACTTTACAGATTATTTCTTGCTATTTCTTAATACAGATAGACAAAGGGAGTTTTTTCCAGCTTTCAGGAAATTAATTGATGAATCTAAACTTATTGAAGATGTATTTCCTGAAGCAAAAATAAACTTAACTGAAGAATTAGATGAAGAAAAATATGAGAAAATTAACTTTTATGATGCAATTAAAGAAGAGTATATTAACAAGCCAATTTCTTTTCGTGCAATTGTTAGGGGTGAAGCAGCTAAACCCTATATGTATCCAGTTAGGATTCGTGTTAATTGTGATTTAGGCCGTGGGGAAATGTGTGCAGGTTGTGGGTTGTTCTTAACTGGAGGTAGCATAGAATTAAAACTGGAGAATATTAGTCCACTAGAATTAATAGATATAAATAACCAAAATAAGTTAGGGCATATAAAACGAAAGATTGGGATTATGCAATGCGGCCAGTTTAAAATGGAGCTATTAGAGCAGAAATATATACAGGAAATATTTTTATCCCCTGTAATGGAGGACTTGGCAAGTGGAGACGACGAAAGAAAAGAAAACAGATTTATTATTCGGCATGCTTTTAGTGAAGGCTCTGAGATTGTTCCAAATAAACAGTATAGATTTTACGGTACACCTACACCCTCTCCGAAAAACCAAACACTTATCTATTACGTTAAGAAAGCCAAAGAAGAAGAATCTAACTTAGATAACTTTAAATTGTCTCCAGAAGATGTAGAAAATTTAAAAATATTTCAGCCGTATAGTTCAGACTATGAAGAGATAGAAAGAAAGCTTAAAGATATATATGCAGATTTTTCTGTAAATCTATCACCAATTATAAAATTCAGAAACGACATTATGTTTTCATGTGATTTGGCTTTCCATTCTGTTTTGCATTTTTGGCTTGGAGAAAGCTTTGAAAAAGGATGGGTTGAAGCTTTGATAGTTGGTGATACTTCTACAGGCAAAACAAAAATAGCAAGTAAATTAATCAAACATTATAAGTTGGGAGTTATACAGGGTGCAGAAAATTCTACAATAGCAGGTTTAATTGGCGGTATGACTAAGTTTGAAAGTATAAATATTATGACATGGGGATTGTTGCCACTTAACAATTCTAAGCTAGTTGTTATTGATGAAATGAGTGGAATTGACAAAGCTGTGTTTGGCGAATTAACTAGAATAAGAAGCGAAGGAATAGCCGAAAGAACCATAGTAGGAGGCTCTAGCTCGACCTCTGCGAAGGTTAGGCTTGTTTGGATAAGTAACCCACGCAAAAGAGCCATGCATCTGTATGACTCAGGCTGCGACATGATTAAAGAGCTAATTGGAAATGAAGAGGATATAAGCAGATTTGATTTTATAATTACTATAGCTTCAAATGAAGTAGATACAGAAATGATGAATACCAAAGTTATACTTGGCGAAGGTGGCGGAGTTAAACATAAATACACAAGTGAACTTTGCAATAAATTAGTTTTGTGGGCATGGAGTAGAAAAGCAAATCAAGTTATATTTGAAAAAGATACTGAAAATTATATTCTTCAATGTGCAATAGAAATGGCAAAAAGATATACACCGAACTTTCCACTTGTACTTGGAAGCACAATAAGACTTAAACTTGCAAAATTAAGCATTGCCCTGGCCGCAAGGTTGTTTAGTTATAAAGATGATTGCATATTAGTTACAGATAATCATGTTTCATATATAAGAGATTTTCTGGATAGGATTTACAATAAGCCTAGTTTCGGTTATGGTGAATATTCAGATTACAGACAAGCCGGAGAAACAAAGTCAGATGATTTGAAACTTACTACAATTAAAGATTTAAATATGTTGTGTAAAGATGTAAAAAGCTTTATTATAAACATGCTTACCAACCAAAGAATTACAGCGATAGAGATAAAAGACTTTGCAAGATGTTCAAAAGATGAATCAGATATACTTAGGACAAAACTTGTATCCGGCGGTTTTCTAGTGAAAAAGATGGGATTTTATGTTAAGACAGAATTATTCAGAAAACTATTAAAGGAGATGTTGAAAGATGAGCAATAAAAAGCTCTGCCTAGACTGCGGCCATATATACGAAGGAGAAAAATGTCCTAAGTGTGGAAGCGAATTATATTGGTGGTATTGTAAATATTTGGAGGTAAAAAAACATGAAACCAAACAATCTTAAAATTTGTGTAGAATTAAGTTGTAACCACGTTTATGTTCCAGACAACAGAGAAGGACTGTGTCCACGTTGCGGAAGCGAAGGAATTTGGCTAAACAGGATGACTGAAAATGAAGTGTCCACAATGCAAGAGCAGGATGAAATGTTTTTTCACGCAGCACGTTGATGATTTTACAACTTATCGTGAATATGTATGCATGCTATGTAAAATCAGATATGCTTCCGGTGAAAAGTTAGAGTTAGAACCTAAAGGTGATGGTGTACCTAAATTTGTGGAGAGTTATTATGAAAGTAATCATTGAACAAGATGCACAGAACAGCTACTTGATGCACATTGATGGAATTACATTTACTGTAATGAATCAAGAAGGTGAAGATTTCACAGAGGAAGAATTACGCGCTTTGTATGAACTGGTTTTAAAGGCAAATGAGGTAAGCCATGAACGATGTGAACAGGGAAGTGGCAGAGAAGGTGATGGGGTGGGAAGTGCTTGATGTAGACTGCATCCCCGGTGAAAGGCTAATGTGGGCATCACGCGAAGTCGATTCTATTGGCTATAAATATTTCAAGCCACAAATAACTGTGAAGGACTTCGACCCCCTCCACAAGATTGAGCACGCTTGGATGGTGGTGGAGAAGTTTGAATCGTGGGAGGTTTACAAAGGCCATGTTTTTGACAGGAATGAAAAGGATAGATATATGGTCAGAATATGGACTGAGCCTGGTACATCTAGGCATTTTAGTTCAGATTGGCAAGCAACCGCACAAGAGGCGATATGCAAAGCGGCTTTGGCCGTACTAGCGGCGAAGGAGGGGGAGTGATGTGTACTGAGGACGAAGATTGGCCCGATGACTACACACCAACAAAATTCTGCTGGCATTGTGGCAAGAAATTGTGGGGCGCTAAAAGGGTAATTAAGGTTGTTGAAGGGTTGCCGAGAACGCTCCATAAAAGGTGTAAAAAGTATATAGACAAGGCGCTGAAGGAGGGGGAGCATGAGTGAGCGAAGGTTTGTGATAAAGGAAGTGGATGATAGAGAAGCAATCTTTCATCCTTACGAGATTGCAATTAACGAGTCCGAGTTGAGGCAACGGGCAGTTCTCATGTTCAATGCCAAGTGGACGTGCAAGGAAGATATAAGAATTGACATCCTCCTCCACGGCGAGGGGGAGAAGGGGGAACTCAAGCTATTAAAGGAGGGAGAGCCGTGTGAGCATCCAGGTTGCTTGAGTCATGTAACACACCCATGCGAAGGTTGCGGGAGAATAGCAGGAAAATATGTAAATGGCCTTTCCTCCCCTACCTCAACGATGGAGAAGGAAGAAAGCAATTTCGGTCATTTCCTAAAAGCTTGTGACTCACAGCCCTCCCCCACGCCAACGAGGCAGGAGTGGGAAGCGTGGGCAAATAACGTAGCTGACAAAATGACCGTAGTTTACGGCAGCAGAGAGGAGCATATAATAGCAATACAAAATGCTCTCCTATCCATGCCAATCATTCCAAAGGAGTAAACCATGAAAGAATCAATCTTTTCACATACGTTTCTAGATTCTTTAAAAATAAAATTTCCATTACTCTGGGGGATGAAAATTCATGGTCACGAAATGCAGCAGAGCGATATACCTGATTATTTGTTTTGCATTAATGGTTGTTTTGTTGCTATTGAATTTAAAGTTCAGAGAGATTCTAGGATTAGCATAACTCCAGGCCAATGTAGAGAATTAAATAAAATACAAAATGCGAAGGGTGTTTCACTTTTAGTGTGCTACGATGAAGATAGGAATAAGATTTATTTTCGTACAAAGAGAATAGATTACAAAACTATCTTCTTCTCCAAGAACAAACCAGTCAAGTCTGGTAGTATCAAACTTGACTGGGATTTTGAATTTTCAGATTACAAGACAGCTACAGAATTAATTAAAGTCATGGTGGAGGGAGCGTAATGGAATTATTTATTATAATCTTAATCTTTATTGCTTGTTTGCGTCCTCCTGAGTAGATGAAATTCTACTTATATCATACAATCCCATGCGTATCATTGCAGCGTTGGGATTATTCCAAGTATTTGAAAGTCCGAAAGTTTGCAGGTCTTTTAAATAAACTGCAACTTTAGATTTTAAATATGGAGAACTATCAAATGCACCAAGAGCTGCACCAAGAGCACCACCCACTTTTGCCCATGCAGCAGGATCAGCTGCTCCAACTAAACTTCCTGCGGCGTATCCCATTCCAGAGAACGCGCCCATTTTTGTAACAAGTTGCCAGGATGCAAGATTGCCAAACCTTGATTTATTTGCTGTGTCTTGTATTGCATGTCTAATTTCTGCAAGATCACCTTCAAGCCTATTCAATTCCTTTATATTTAAAGCTCTGGCCCCAGGGAATCTTTCCTGCAAAAGTTTATTAGTAAGTTTGGTATCGTTTATTACGCTTATATCTGGAATTACAGTTTCAAGGAAAGTCCTCATGTTCCTGTTGATAACCATCTTGGCTTCATTCTTAATTGGTGTATCCTCTAGTGCTTGAATACTTTTCTGATATGCGTCTGAAAGTTCCTTATTGAATTTAACTTTCCTAGATTGAACTTCACTTGGAATCATCTCAGTTCGCTTTAATTCTGTATCTGATTTTTGCAATACTTCTTTAACGTGATCTATTGCTTTTGCTGCATCTGTTCCATAAGAAGAATTTTCAAGGGTTTTCTTTTTTAAATCATCAAGACCTTTATAAATCTTATCTACTTCCATTCGCTTAGTTGGATCAAACCAAATTGCAGCAAAATCCTGCTCTGAAATAGCTTTGTTAATTATTTTATTCAATTCATCCATCTGGCCTGTTATCTTTTCTACTTCGCTGAATGTTGTTACACTTCTATTATCAAGAAAAGTGTTTACTAAGCCGATTCTTCTATTCTCTGGCATATCTGCTAAAACTTTTAAAGTTCTCGAAGCAAGATTAACTGGCAAATCTCTTATCTTTGGTATTTGCATTAAAGCAGTAAGTGGAGTCTTGGCCGCTAATGTAGCTAAATTAATAGGCTCTGCATAAGAAGCTATTTTAGCTACTTTTTCTAAACCACCTACTTTTGCGGCTGGTACAAACATACTTGTAATTGTTGAAAATGTTTCATAAGGTTTTTCTGCAATTGTGCGCTTAAAGTTTTCTTCTGTTCCAAACAATTTATACATTTCATCTTCAAACATAAGTGCCATTTTTAATCTTTTAGCTTCTTTATCTGTTTTTTCTTTTGGAGCAAAGCCTAGCGTTTCATCAAGTCTTGACCTTGTAAGTGCTCCGTGGCCAAGAAATAAATCTACAAGACCTTTTGTATTTACAATCGGGCTAGAGAAAAACTCTTTTATGCCTTCAATATCTTTTACTATACCACCAGGAATACTTCCAGGCAAATCAGATATAGATTTTAAAATTACTTTTCCCCAACCAACATCACCATAGTTAACTGGTTCTTTCTTTTTTGATATTACTTCTTTTTCTCTTTGTGAATGATAAGCCGCAAACTCATCTTTTTCAAGTTCACTAACTTTTCTTGCGTCAGTTAAACCTTTATCCTGCAATCTTTGAGTATGATAGTTATAGAATTCATCTTCCATTAGAAGTATCCTTCTTTAATTAGTTGGTCATCAACGAAATCCATTAATTCTTTTTGTGTTTTAAATTTACCAGCTCCAATTTGTTTTAATTCGCTACCCCTAGCTGTTCTAGCTTCTGGTGATAATGTGGGATCATCTTTACTGAAAAGCAAGTTATCTATTTGTTTGCCAATTTCCTTGTCATCAGTTACGCCTTGCTTAAGTAACATAGATTTAAGTCTATAAGATTTTTGCATATACTTAACGAAATCATTATAAGTTTGCTCAAATTCAATACTATTCATATCCATATTCATAAAACTATCTTTATATCTTTCCATTTCTTTAATGCTAAATTGAGCACCTGAAATATCAGTTACATACTTATTAAACATTCTATTTGCAGCATTAACCAGACTTCTTCCTTGTTCAATGAATTTTCTATTCTCTGGTGATATTTCACCGCCACCCTTTATCACTTTATCTAAAACAAACTTTTTACCTTTTCCTGTATATTCAAAAAATTCTTTATTAAAATTCTTCTTAATATCTTGCATTAAACCTATGCTCTCAGCCATTCCAGCTAATTCCATTTGAATATTTTTAGTAGCTCCTGGCTCTAGTGGAGACTTTGTAACTGTTGCAGATGTTGGAAGTTTCCACATGCCATCAGAAATTTTCTGTATTTTCTGGTCTGCTGAAAGCTTATCGAATCCAGGCTCTTTATATACAGCTTCAACTACAGCTTCAACTGCTGTTTTTGGAATGTCTCCCTGTTGAAGCTTCTTAAGATTTATTTGATTCTGTAAAGTTTCATTTCCAATCTGAGCTTTCTTTAATTTCAGATCATATTCTTTGTTCTGTTGATCTAATTTATCTTTTATACTTTTTGTGTTTTCAAGATTATAAGTATTTACTACTCCAGTTTTTTCATTTTTATTTTCCTTGAAATATGGAGTAATGTCCATTTGATAATTATCTTGAAAAGATTTAACCATTTTATCTTTTTGAATAGGAGTAATTCCTTCTTCTCCCATCATAGATTCTAATACAGTTAAACCCATCTTGCTGCTCTCATTTTTTTCTTTAAGAACATTTAAATTGTGAGTTTCTTCTGCAAGTCTAAGCTGAATTAATTTTAGACTTCTTTCTTCAGCAGCAGCTTGCTTAGACAAATGCATTTCTTCTTCACGCCTAAGCTGTTCCTGCTCTGCAATCTTAGTACGTTTTTGTTCTTCTTCTAATCCTTTTCCTTCACGAAATCCTCTTGCCAATCCTTGAAATGCTTTTCCCCAATTAGCCATTACCAGAGTCCTCCTACACCTTCTGATCCACCCATACCGTAACCGCCGCCAGAATATCCACCACCGCCAGTTGCACCAACGCCGCCACCCTCTGACATATCTCCAATATTTCCAGGTTGTCCATCAAATGCACCCAACATTCCAAGTATTCCCAATATTCCACCGGCAGGGCCGAACATTCCTGCAACGCTACCAATGGTGTCACCGCTTATGTCAAATCCTGCACTTGAAGTTGCAGGAGCATTTCCACCACCAGGGCCAGCTCCACTGGAACCTCCTGACCCACCACTACCATACAGGCTATTTACAATTCCAGCTATAGTAGCATTACCACTACCAGAACTACCTGCATCCTCTCCGTATCCTGCACTCAAACCAAGATATGTAAGTATATCTTTCATCCTTTCTCGTTTAAGTGTCATGTCTTTAGATGAAATATCTGATTCAAGCTTTGCAAATGCAGGAACTTTGCTTTGATTAATATTAGCAAGTATATTTGCAATAGCTCCACCACGCAATCCTTGAGATGCAGCTTGTTTGCGTGTGTCGCCTGTTGCAGATTTAACACCCTGCATTATACTTGTGCGGCCAGAACCACGCATTAATCTTTTCTCAGATTCAGTTAAACCTAAACCAAGATTTTCCCAAAGATAATTTGAAACTTTTCCACCTAGAGCTTTTTGTCCAGGGTAAGCGTATCTTGCACCGAAAGCAGCAGATTGAATCTTAGATTGAGCTTCAACTTCATCGGAATCATCAAGTAATCCGCCAAGAAAATCTGCTCCTGAACTAATTATTGTACTCCAAGGAATTGCACCCATTTAATTATACCTCGCTTGTGGTACACCAAAATAGAAGTTAGATTTAATTCTTAAAACTTTAACTCGTTCTGATATAGACATATTGTCATATACATTAGTTTTAGCTAAAAGCATCATTGTAATTACATCAGTTAAAGTTATATTATCGAGAACTTCTATATCGCCTTGAGTAGTTAAAACTAAAGTTACAAGTTCTTCTATAGTCATACTATCAGATATGTTTATTTGAAGTTGACCAAATGCCAAAGTAACCAATTCTGTTAATGTTGCACTATCGTAAACTGTAGTTTGTAATTCATTCGTTAAGAATTCTACATATTCCTCTACAGTTAAATCATCATCTACTGCTAATTTAAGTGTATCTATAATTACTGTAATAAGTTCAGTTAAGTTCAAATTATCATAAACAGTTAAATTTAATTTCTCAATTAATACCGAAACTAATTCGGCCACAGTCGCCGGATCATTTACATCTACATAGTTAGTTCCAGTCTGAGAAAATACATCTTGTCCAGATAAATCATCATAAGTTGAAAATTTTAAAACTGGAATTAAACTAATAGTATCTTCTGTTACATTTATAGCATCATTTACATCTACAGTCAAGGTTATTCCTTCACCAAAACTTACAGGGCTATCTTCTGTTACATTTACAGAATCATATACAGCTATATTAAGTTGTGCAATTTTAATAGACATTATCTAAACTCAGCTTCTTCATTTTGAGTTGGATATTGAATACCACTGAAATCTATGTGCTTGCAAAATATACTTGTATCACATAGAAATGGATATTTTCTGCTATAAACTTTCTTAGGCCAGCCAGCTTTCTTAAGAATATTCTCATTTATAATTCTCTCATAAAATGGCAAATCTTCTGTACCACGATATGACATAAAGCCTTCTGGTGTTTCAAAAGTATCAGCAGGAGTATCAAATACCTTTTTAACTTTAATTTGCTTTTCTACAGTATATTCCAAACTTTCATCTGATAATACTTGCAATATGCTACTATGAATTAAATTACAACCTAAACCCATTCCATCAACAAATACTTTATCGCCAAGCTTCCAATTTTTAAAATAACTATTTCCACGGCCACGATAAACAAGAGGTTCAGCAGGTAAACCTTTTGCAAAATATAAACCTCCCACTATTGGATATTCCTTGTCGCGCATATACTTATTAAATTTAAGAAGAGTATTATTTGGCAATAAAACATCATGGTCAATAAACAATAGCCATTCAAATTTCTCTTCAAGCATACGCTTAACTATTAAATTCCTTGCCTCTGCTACAAGAAATCCAAGCGGTGAATATGTTGGTAAAATGTGAACAGCAGTACCTTGCGACCAATTACATGGAATCACTTGAGATACAAAATGCAAGTGCCATTCAGACCGAATAACTCCGGTCATTGGAATACCTAGCAAGATTCGTTTATTGTAGGTAGTGGAAGCTTTTGTAAAATTACTTCCATGTCTCCATGAACTATCCATTGTGGAAATCCATCCTGTATGCGCCAAGGTTTAGGTTCATAAAATCCGTACAGTGGAAATCTTGGATCAAAGTATTTCCATGTATCGTGATTACAAGGGTTGCAATGAGTAGGGTCTTGTAAAAATCTATCAGAATAGCCGTATGGTACAACTATTGCTAATTGACCCTCTGGTTTTATAATTCTCCATAGTTCATTCATAACATCTATGAATAGCCAAGGTTTTATATGCTCAATTATGTGTGCAGCTACAATAGTTAAGCATGATTCATCTTCTAGTGGGTATGGGAAAACTTCAAGATCATGAACTATCCCTGGATTAAATTTCGCAGATTTATCCATACCGATAAATCCAGGTCTTTTCGATCTTCCACACCCAACATCGAGCAGGATTCCACTAAGCCGTTGCAAATCTCCATTCATAAGAATACTGTACGTCCTGATTTGTATTTAGATTTGAAGTTGCATAAGTATTTCCAGAAAGAATAGTTCCAGCAGTTAAATTGCTAATTGCAAACAATCCAATGTTTTGAATATCAGCAGTTGCACTCATGTAAGCATCACTTGAAGAGAATGTACCATAATATCTAACTGTAACTCCTGCGCCAGTGGCAGATGTAATTACAGATTTAGACACTCCATTCCTTGAATTGCTTGCATGGTCAATTTCTCCGGCCAGTGAAGTTGAATTGCTTGCAGGAGCCGTTCCAGTCCCAAGTGCGGCATAAGCGACTAACTTGGAGCCAGCAGAGGCCGCCAAGGTCTGCCCTATGCCATCATCAAGGCCATAACTAACAATTCTATTTTTCATCCATCCAGAATCACCCTTGAGCTTTCCATCTTCCACAATTTTAATTCTTGAAAATCCAGCTAATATGAACTTATCTTCTTTCATACAGTCCCCCATCTTCCAAAATTATTCGGGCCTACACCCCATTGAGTAGCTGTTAATAAAATAGGAGAAAAACTACAGTAATCATACAAATAATCTGTGCAAGTTATTCCAACACCGTCTATAATAACTCCGTCTATTTGTAAAACATAACTACCAACGCGAACTATAGTAACCCACAATCCTAAATCATCTGCATCTACACTTGGCAAAGTACAAACTAAATCTTGGCTTGAACAATCAAAAATATGAACCCTGAAAAAGTCGTCTGGATTGATAAGCGCATAATCAGCCGTATGTGTTTCTACAGTTAAATTTCCAAGCTTAACCTCAGCTATATTGTCTGCATCATCATCATTTACATTTATACCATTACCAGCTTCTACTACTGAGGTTACTCCATCAGCATCTACGGCTACTCCATCATTTGTAATTTTTAAAACCTTGTTCTCATTGTCTTTAAATCTTATTATATCAACATCTATTAAACTTAAAATGCTATCGTGTGGAATAACTGTTCCAAGTGTATGCCTTGCAGTTACATCATGTCTTTGATTATTTAAGTAATTAGTTAAATATTCTTTGCCAAAATTAGAAAATACTCCATCAAGTAATCTCTGAATTGTACGAAGTTTCTCGTTTATTTCAGTTAGTTCTAATTTACTAAGTTGTCCTATTTGCTCAGACTTGCTCAACTGGATTCACCACTATTGGACTTTGAATTTCTATTTGTTTAGTTCCTGAATAAACTAATTCAAATTCTGCAAAGTTTCCTTTTAAACTAGCGTCAAATTTTCTTCTTAATCTAGTCAACTTCTTAGAAGATAATTCAATGCTATCTTTCAAAACTTCATCTATGTAAACATTTAAAGTAACAGTTTGGTTGTAACTATGAATATTAATAATAAAGTCTCTAAGATTTCCAGGATAACCAGGAACATCATGTAATGGATATGCTTTGCTTCTTACTTTGAAATTTACTGTTTCAGAACCAGTGTCGTTTTCAAGCGTTACTAAATTATTTCCATGCCCAGCATATAATTTATTATCTAAATAATTGTATGCTATTTCAGATAAGCTCAGGTCATATTCATAAAATATTTTTAAAATAAAGTCATAAACCAAAACTTTATTAGAAATAGCAAGATAATATTTGTTATCAAAAATTGTTCCATTAGCAGTTGACAAATAATCTTTATTCTCTTTAAACCAATCCACTACTTTATCTGAAAAACTTACATCTATGTTGCCATCAAAAAATGCTAGGCCAGCGTATGTTAAAATTATAGGAGCTTTATAAAACTGCAAAGCCCACGGAGATAAATTTCCATAACAACTATCTGATCTTCTAATGTGCCATGTTGTAGGATCAGAACCTTCACATACATATACTTTGTTTTTCTTTGTAAAAATTACATATCTTCCCCATGAAAGCAATCCAGTGCAAGCATCTTTGTTTGAAATTAAATATTGCTGGCTTAATGCATTTCCCCAATATTCAGGTTCATATTCTTTTGTAAATTGAATACTGTTTAAATATGAAGTATCTTTTGCGCCAATTAATCTCTCATAGTGTTCAGTTAAAAAACTTAAACCAGTTGGCGGAGCATCATTTACATCATCTTCTGCCAATGTAACCAAATCATCATCATTATCATTATCTACAATAGTTTGAGTTGTATTCGCTACCTGAGTTACATAATACCAATCTGTAAGTGTTCCGCCTAATCTATATAGATTAATGTAACTTACCTTACTTACGGAACTAGCAGTTACAACTACACTTGCTTTTTCTTCTTTTAGATTTATTGCGTCTGACGCATCTGATAACCCTGATTCTTTTCCATTTGAATCTACATAAGAATATTTATAATAATATTCTCCGTCTAACTCGCCCTCTATCATGCCGATTATTCTATCAAGCCTAACAGTTATTGCACCAGGATCAGATGCAGCTTTTAAACCAATAGAAATTACAGCAGTCAATAAAGCTGGATTAGATAAATCTAAAACTACCCAAGTCCACTCATTTATAGTTAATGCTGGAATATTAATTGTTTCAAGTGGACTTGCACACGCCGCAGTATTGTCTAACATTAATTGTAATACGCCAGAATTTATACTGGTATCTGATTTAATCCACAGTCCAATGTGAGTATATGAAGTTAAGTTTTTAGATGTTATAGCAAAAGTAGCTATATTTCCAGTCGTAAATCCATCTGCTATAACTAATTTACATGAAGAAATATCTGTTGCATCGTCTGGATTTGACACATAATCATGTTCATCTACACTTGCAGTAACACTAGTCGCCGCAGTCCAAACAGAGCCACAATCTGTTATTTCAGAATTGCTTGTGGTTACAGTTGGAGTTGTAGTCGGAACAACATTTCCAGAGTCATGCAAGTTTGTTCCGTCGTATCTTTTTGTTCCAAAATACAAAATATCATCATATTCTACGCCTGAAAATTTATCATAACCTATTTCAGTTGAGATTAAATCTCCACTGTATTTATATAAATAACCATCTTCAGTGGCAACTACAGGCCATTTGCTATATGGAAAAATAGTTTTTATAGCACGATCAAATTCAGTTATTGTATTTAAAAACTTTCGTGAAAAGATATTTCCAATTTCATCAAAATAACAATCTTGAGCAATAGAACATTCACCATCATCAAATATTCGTGGTGATCCTTTTCTGCGTAAACCCTTGTGGAAATTAACTAGAAAGTTTTTATACATTATTTAACCCTGTAACCTTTAGTCCATATTGTAACTTGACCTGCCTCAAGATGATTTCCAGTATCTCCAGTTAATGTAATTGTTGCCCTGAGTACAGTATTTGCAGTACAAAAATATTCTATTGGTATGCTTCCTGCACTGTAAAGTAAAACACCTCTGCTGGTAATTGCAGAATCTTTATATCCAGTTCCTGCTCCAGTAAATATATCTTCAGCAGGGAAAAAACCGTCTGTGTCAACAACGGCCACACCATATTGAAGTGTAGCCGCTGAAACTGCACCGCCTGAAAATTCTGTATCTAAGCTCCACCAAACATCCGTAACAACTGCACCAGCGGGTAAATCAATATGTCCATCGTGTGTAACGGCAGCGGCAAAATCTGCGTAAGATATAACGTGCTTAATTGTAAACATTCCGCCACTAGATTTGTCAAATCCTACTCCACCCCAATCTCCACCATAATCATAAGTACATTCGGAATACATCGGCCCAAGAATAATATTGCAATCTGTAGGAGAAACATCGTTGGTATCTGTGATTATTGCATATGTCATTACATAGGTTGCTGATTTACTCCCTACATGAAATGAGTTTCCGCCACAATAACCTTTATTTCCCCTTCCATCAAATTGTATTCCATTAGAAGAACGAGTATTTGACCAAACATCGGTTATTGTATTTCCGGTGATATTGAAACCGTCATTGTCATAATATAGTTCGATTCCGTTTGATCCACACTCTGATAGAATATTATCGGCAATTTTCAGATTTTGTGTCTTATAAACTACTATCCCACCATGCGTGGCCGTTGCTTCTGCACCGTGACCTTTAACGAAATTCCCAACGATAGAGCCGGTGGCATACTGTGTAACTGAACCCGCTGTTCCGGCCCCAACCATTACGATTCCATAATAAGCCGTTCCGTCAGTAACGCCGGACATGACCTTGTTTCCGATTATGGTCAATTCCAAGGGAGCGTAAGTTTCAACTGATGACTCATTATTACTAGTTGCCCCTGCAATTCCTATTTTACAATTCTTGACAATATTATTTGCAAATGTAATATTTTGTCCTGAATGAGTATCCAACCCTTCCCACAAATCCACATTGTCAATTATATTTTCACTTACTATAATATCTGAACTTCTAGGATAAGTTGCAATCGCTCCGGCAGTTCTAGTTATTGCAATTCCATAAGCAACTCCACCAACAGAACCTAGAATATCTTTAACATGATTCTTGCACACTTTTCCATCACTAGCAGAAGCCAAGCTCATTCCAACACTGTAAAGATCGTATAGATAATTATCTAAAATATCAAAATCCTGAATGAAAGCTCCTTGAATCCCATACGTCCAATCAGTTATCTCGCAGTCTTTTATTTTCAATCCAGTAATATAATTTGACGCATCGGCACCATAGGCATAAATGCCCACTTGAGTAGCCACCTGTGAATCATGTTGAGGGCCATCTAATGTTAATCCATAAAATTTCACATTTGAAGCAGTTACAAGTAATCCCCTGCTTGCTGTAGTATCAGAGGCCCAAGTAAATGTAGCTGTATATCCAAAGATAGTACATGCTTTTGAAATTGTAAGATTTCCAGAAATGGTATATTCACCATTAAATTTAATACTTGAACCAGCCACCATTCCTGTAATAATCTTAGCAAAATTTGTACTATTGTTACCGCCTGTTTCATCAACAGAAACACCATACCAAGCTGGATTAATTTCTCCAATTTTTGAAAAAGCTACCGTTCCTGAACCAGAAAATATTTTCTGGTGACAATCTATAATATTTAATGGAGCATCAACGGTAACTGTATATCCAGAACTTACATTTAACAGTCCATCTTTTATTGGTTTTAAATAAACCTCTGCATTGCAAGTTACATCTGCATCAACAACACACTCCTCTGATATTAACAAACAAACATTAGTTCCATATGCATTTAACTCAGTAACCGCTGTAGGAAAATCAGCATAATCTCTTACATCAAAATACCAATCTATTTTAAATGTATCTTTGTTTATTTGAGTTAATTGTCTATAGGCTCCATCTTTATCTCTACGAACAAATGTAGATAATCCTATATTTAAATCTTCTTCACCTATATATCCCTTATAGTAAGTTACATCAGCCATTATAAGTTACCTCACGAAATAGGAGGGATAGTTATTTCCTAAATTTAAATCTCCACGTTCATTGTAATTTCCATGTGATCCATCTGTAATACTTCTCATTTTGTGCATACGTTTAATCTGTGGTCTTTTAAACATATTACAAGCTTCCATAAATCTTTTATTATAATAACTGGCTTTTTGAATATCTTTTCCTTCGCCTTCTTTGCTTAACAAAATAGCCATACTTCCAAGAGTTAAAATCTTTCTTGGATTGTTTGATACTGGATGAAGAAAAACCTCAGTATCGTTAAAAAGTCTTTTCGGATATTTCGCTGCAAATATTTGCAAATTATCTTCAGCCGTTCTAATATCTACAACAGGCCCAGTTCCTTCTGTTTCGTCAAAATGTGCTTCTCCGGTTGATTCATCTACAATTACACCTTCCTCAGAGTTAAATTCTTCATATGAATCATCACCAACAGTTGTAATTGTTCCATAATCTCCTGAATCAGAATCGTCTGCAACATTATATGCAGGGCCATCTGCATCTGGCTTAGGATAAACAACAATTTCATCAGATTCACAAATATCTTGTAAATAGTTCCTTGGCCTACCACTTTCACTTTTCCATGAACTTGAGTGAGAATCTAATTCAGCAGAAGTAGTTGGATAAATCACTTCTTCATCAAATTCAACTCTGTGTAAACTTCCAAAAATATAATTCTCTGGAAGTTTATATAATCTCATTCCAGCTTTAACTTCTATAATAAATCTCAACTTAAAGCAATGTGTTTCATCTGCTATAAAAATACATGTATCATTTAATGCATCTTTAATTTCTTGCCTACTCCAGTAATTAGGATCAGTAGATGATTCTTTAAGTTGAGTTATCAAATCTTCTTGGAGTTGCAGAAAAGTTCTCATTCGTAATACTCCGGTTTGTCGAAATCAAATTCATAAGTTTGTGAATCTTCAGATTCGTAAAATCCTGTCACATTTTCATATACTTCCCTGAAAGTTCTTTCATCTGTTTGCAATGCTAATTTTGTAATATCCATATCTGAATTTCCATCCATGTCAATTTCAATGAAATCTACATCGCATGAAACAACTCCATTTGAGTCAAAATGTATAGCTCCATCTCCAGTTGAAATTCCAACTGGAGATAATCCAGCAAATGCTCCATCTTGCATCCATGTATCCCAAGGTATTCTCCGATAATAACCGCTAGAGTCAAGATAGTAGTTTATATATTTAGTAAGAGCCATAATTTAAATCCCCGAAGCACAAGGATAGCCAAATTGTTTAGATTGAGCATTATCTTCATCCCAAAATCCAAACACATTTTCAAATTTACTTGTAAACACGGCTTCACTTTCAAAAAATTCAATATCAATTACTTCATCAATTTCTCTATAAGTATCATCGTCAAGCATATCATAAATTTCTGAAGCTGTAGTTGACGTTGAAGTTTCTCCAAACATATTTGCAGGAATAGGCATAGGAGAAACCATGAATCCACCGCCTTTTATGCTAATCAAATCCCAAGGAATTCGCTTAATCCTTTGTTTCCCTTCGTCTGGTTTTTCTTTCCTAAATAAAGCAATTCGATCAAATACATTTTCCATTTTAGCCCCCTATAAATAATTTAGTTTTTCACCTTTGCGACAAATTATAGTAGTGTCAATGCCGTTTCTCTTAATGTTTAAATTTACAAATCCAGAAGAAATAAGTCTATCTGAAATGTCTGTCACTTCCATAGCAGTTACATGATAATCACCAGGATACGATTGCCTACCATAAACGCAAGGATTGTAAAATTTCCATCTACCTCCATATTTATTTTCAATGAAATGTTTTGCTGTTTCAACGAATTCAGGATAACCCATTATAAATCTACACCCAGGTTTAAGTATTCTCCAAATTTCATCTAAAACGCCTTGATGATATTTTCTTTCTATGTGCTCTATAACATGAATAAGTAATATCTCATAAAATGTATCATCTTTTATAAACTTAACTCCTTTTCTTATGTCGCCAAAAATATCACCATCAACTTTTTTATTTCCAGGGATTAGTTCTAAATTTAAACAATTTGAATATCTTACTGAGCCGCCTCCAATGCTCAATCTTAATTTGTCTATATCAAAACCTTTTTCTTCTGCTATTTTGAGTACATCTATATTATTATCATACTCAAAATCTATTGGCATACCACAATATTTACAGGTTTTCATTCTTCAAATTCCTCCCCAAGTTCTGCGATAACAGATTTTATTCTTGGGGGCTGAAAATTAACAACTCCAGGCCAATCAATAGTTTCCATGAGTCTAAGCTTTTTATAAAATTCTCTCATGGTTTCTACGTTATAATCGTTTACATACAGAGGATCAAGCAAATGCGAAGAATGAATTGTTGTATCTACATGTATACCAATGTTTTTAATATAATCGTGACATTTCATGCAAAAATAAACATCTTCTGTGTTATGCATACCTGTCATGAAAAATGGTTCTTCAATTGCCTTGAAAACTTCAGTTTTAATTAAACAAGTATGACAACCAATAGCTGCAACTTCAAGCAAGCCTTTTTCGTCAACAGGTTGATCTTTGAAATCTCTATAATGATCTAGTCCAACTCCTTCTTTAATCAAATCAGAGTCTTTTACCCATTTGAAGAACATAGGTTCAAAAGGAAAACCACGAACATAAGTTATTGGGGAAATGATATGTTTATTTTCATCATTTTCTATTTTTTCTCTTAGCAGTTTAAATAAACTTGCATTATGATCTATCAAAACTGCATCATCATCAACAAACATCAAAAATTCTGCTTCTGAATCAAGGGCAGCTTTAGCAGCAGTATTTCTGAAATTTGCAATAGTCATTCTCCAGGGCGTAAACAAAAGAAATCTAAAATCTGGATTATCCTTTGCCAATCTATACGCAAATTGCAAATGAGTTGAATATGCCTTGTTTTGAATTTGACTAAGAGTGCAAATTGCTATAACCGCCAATCTGCTTCCTTCCCCAACTTTTCCAACAAATTGTTCAGTCATGGTTCATCCTTTTAATTAATAGAGTCAATAATGGCATCTTCAATGGGTCGAATCTTGTAAATTCTCTCTAATTTTTCTGTATTAAGTAGACAATTTGACCTCCCTGTTTTAACGGTTGACATAAATTCTTCATAAGAAGAAAACCATTGTTTTTTAATTCCCATTAATTGAGTTATTCCATAAGTTGTTATGCTTCCAGGATTCGTACAATTATAAATTCCAGGCTTTGGCCTTTGATTTATGAAAAATAAAACTACTCTAGCTACATCTTCCAAGCTTGAAATTGAGTTTTGAGTATTAATAAGTTTATCATATAATTTAATTTTAGTTAAGAAATTTCTAGGATGATCGTATGAGGTAAATGGAATTCTTATTCTTAAAATATATGATTTACTTAAATTTATAAGTTCTTCAGCAAAAGATTTGCACAGAGAATAAAAAGAACCATTAAAATTTGGTTCATCTTCTTCTGTATAATAATAATCCTGAGAATAATTATTATATATGCAGCCACTCCCAATGTGAATTACTGGAGTATCGCCACACTTTTGTTCAAGCAATAAAGGCCACATTATATTTCCATAAATGCAGTCTTTTTTATTATCCTCACAGGCATCTACATTAGGCGTTCCAACATATCCTGCTGCATTAATAACTATACTATCTTTTGAATCTAAGCCAATTATTTCTTCTTTTAAAAAATAATCATGATTTAAATGAACAAATTTATTTCCAGATAATTGCAATTGATGGGCAATTTCACTTCCAACGTATCCGTGTCCGATTAAGAATATCATAGCACCATCACTCCCATTTTGGTAGATAAATAATGTGGATCATCAACTTTCACTTGTTTTATATGATTAAAATTTTTGCGTCTATCCTCCTTTTTTACAAATAATTTATTATTAGATAAATCTTCATAATTTAATTCAAATAATTTATCTTGATCCATTAAACACATATTACTTTCAATACACGAATAAATTACTTCTGGAAGAGTTTGATCTTCTTTCATATTATAATGTTTGCCAATTATTTTCTGCGCCTCTTCATCTATACTTGTAAACATACCAGGAGAACTTAATTTATCTTTTGGAAATTTTTTGCTATTCTCGAAAGAATCCAGTATATCTTTTATATTTCTTCTGATTAAAACTATTGCAAAGCTATAAAACCTTGATAAAATGTGTAAATCTCTAGTAAAAGAAGTATTTTGAATTACCATTTTTCTATTTGGATAACCAAGAAACCATGTAAACTTTTTTAAATTATTTCCATCGTAAAATGTTTCATCAACGAATTTATAATTTAACTCATTCGCTAATATAAGCCCTGAAATAGTCGTTCCAGACCTAGGAGGCCCAGTGACTATAATTTTATCAAATTGTTTTAAAATATCAAAATCCGATATCTTCAATTTTTTCATTTCGCCACATTCCAAATTTATTTCTTAAATTACAATACCATTTTCCAAAAGAAGTTAAATCTTGAATTGCAGGTTCAAACTTACTGCTCCCACAGGATTTACACCTATGGGAGCAATAAGCTATTTGATACTCATAAACTAACTTTCCACATCGGTTGCATCTGTAAACAAAATCCATATCAGAGTACCTCCTAAATTACATTAGGCGGATAAAAACAGTAGCGGTAGTAGTTCCACCAGATGCAGAAGAAGAAGCCATTGTCTCTCCCATTACAAAACCAGGGAAATATGCTGATGCAGCACCAGCGGCAACTCCAGAAAGTCCAGTGATGCTAGAGTCAAAAATCAAAGCATCTCCAACCGCAGCATTTTTATTCGTTGCAGTTCCAGACTTAATGATAATTGCATCGCTTCTTACACCGTAACACTGTGCAAGACCATAAGCACCAGCGGCAATAGCAGTATCAGCGATACCTGCAATAAGATGAGCGTTTGCAGCCGCATCTGACTTCTCTACATCAAGGCCGTTTCGTGTTCCATCAAATTTAAAGGAACACAAAGCACCTTTAGTGAGAGCAGAGGTTTCATCGTTACGAACCACAACAAACACTTTCTCAGGATTTGTTCGATTGATTCTCTGAATAATCATAATTCTTTCTCCTTGCAAATTAATGCGTTAGTTAACTGGTAATAGACTTAGAACATTTAAAGTGAACACCTTGTTTACGCCGGTTAGTACAAACAACGTTAGCCATATTGTAAATAATTGCAGTTCTGGCAACTTGGTTCTCAGGCTTAATAAAAGGCCCAACATCAAGGTCAGAACCAGCCATTACCACATACTCCAGAAACTCAGTGTTAAGATAAATTGCATTACAGTAAGTTCTAGTGTACGAGGCAACGGTGTCAACAGTCATCGAAGTTCCGCTATTAATATCAGGGAGATGCTCATCCCAGGTAAGAATAGCGTTTCTAAATTTTGCACCACCAAAACCAAGATTAGCGATGGTTTCATCATATTTAATAATCCTGGTTTTGTCCCTACACGCTGCGATATAAGTCTCATAATAATCCTGATCACAGACAATCCAGTTAGGAGTTGATCTTTTGCCAGCACCGCCACCTTTACTGCAAGAATTATAAAGATGCTCCATCCCCTTCAGAAAAGCAGCCCACGAGGTATCAGAACTTGCAGTTCCATCACGATACTGGTTTTGCCAAACTGCATATGTAGACTGATTCAATTCCTGCACAGATTTAGATGCAGTAGGATCAGCCTGAACAAGATATGTCAAAGGAGAAAGGTCAAGCGTTGGATCAGAAGTTGCAATAGTTCCAACAACTTGAATTGACAAACTTTCAGCAGCCGACATTTCTGCAACTTGAGTCTTAGCAGAAAGCATGTTAATAATTTGAAATTTGCCACGATTCATATTCTCTTCTCTTCGAGAAATACCGATAGAACCTGCAAATTCCTTCCAATTACTAAACACAGTAGTTAGATTTTCCTGAGGAGTTGTATCAATAGGATCATAGCCAGTCATTGATTTAAAGGTTTTGTTCATAGAGATAGCAAGAGGAATTGCAATCCTCTCACCGCCTTGTTCCGTTCTCTTCTTATTTCTCAACATTACAAATACAGGAATAGCGTTGAAAATATTATCATAAAAGGTGTTCCTGTAGTTGAACATCGTTGTGGTGAGAAGATCACCATAAGACAAAGTTAGGCTTACAGCCCCCATTTTAAATTACCTCCGAGAGTTAATTTGTTTTTCTGCTGCATCAAACGCTTCAGAAATACTTTTTACGTTTGATGTATCCTTTACATTTGCAGGCCCAGACCGTTCAGTTTGAAACTTCTTAATCTTACTTTGATGCTCGAACTGTTTATCTTCACCTCCTTCCATTTCAACTTTTGCCAAATTATACAATCTTGGAATATTTCGCATTAGAGTTGGATTTTCAGCTACAATTTCATCCATTTTATTTGCATATCTAACTATATCTTTATGTTCTTTTGCAAATTTTATCAAATTAGTTTTAAATTGTTCTTCTTGATTGACTTCCTTTTCCCTTGCCATTCCAGTTAAAGCTTCTTCCATCTTTGAAAACACTGGAGCATAAGGATCGTCAGGATCGAGAACGCCAAAGATTTTCTTTGCTTCCTTCTTCTCCGGTTCTTTTTTCTCTTGCTTCGGAAATGCTTGTTTAATTGTTTTAATAGCCAAGTCTCTTGTTGCTACATCATTTTTAAGTTGCTCAGTTGTATCTATAAGTTTTTTAAAGATTGGTCTTTGAGCTTCAGGAATATCCTCAAGCTTAACTTTAGTCAAATCCAACTCTTCTTCTTTTTTTTCTTCCTCTTCAAGATCGTCTGTTTTAATTTCCAGACTGTCCAGCAGCTCCTTCAGTGTAGTCATCTTTACTTCCTCCCTTTCTTCTTTTTCTTTTTAGTTCCACAAGGCATAATTTTGCCCTCCTATACGCTAAAATTTAATCTCTTTGGTTCTTTAGGTTTCTTGTTAACTTTATAACCCTGTTCAACTTTACTAACTGCATCTCTAAAAGCAAGTGACATAGCAGTTTCAGATTTTCTATGACGCTCCTCCCTGATATGTCTTTTTTCGATTCCAGTTGGTTTATCATAAGTAATTCCTTGAGACTTCATCCATGCTTTTTCTTGACTTGGAGTATTTACATTTTCTGGAGTTTTTGTTCCGTCTGCAAATACTCTTTGTTTAAATATTCTTGGAGTAAAAATTGCTGGAATTTTAAATGCTGTGTTTCCGCATCGTGGACATAATGTTTTTCCAGAATTTTCATTTATTCTATAAAATTCTTCAAATTGAGTCATGCATCGCGGGTGTGAACATTCGTAACAGTAGATCGGCAATTTAAAGCTCCTCTTTAGGCCAATAAGTAAAATTTGTTTTATTTAAATCCCAATCCATACATGTCTTATTTTCTTCATTATTGTCTGAATGTGGAATAGTCCATATTAAATCTTGATTTTCTTCATAAGAATATTCACTCATTGATTTTCTCCACCAGTGATCTGTCCATGACCACCTTGCATCATTTGTTGAATGGCAAGTTCCGCTATCTGTTCAGGTGTAACCTTCATGTTTAAAATCTTCTCGGCATTAATACTTGGATAAGATTTTGCAAACTCAGCAACTAATCCTTGAATATTAAAAATTACAGGCCCAACTGGACTTGCCAAAATTCTTTCAACTATGGAAGTTAAAACATTGGCAAACTCAACTAATTCCTGTCTCTCCATTTCTGGAATAGCTGGCCGCATTTCTGAGACATTTACATCAAAGAAAAACTCACCTTGTATATCTTTCCTTGTAACTTGCGTCCAAAAAATTCCAGATTTTCCTATGACTTTAATTGCTTGTGGAATAGTCAAAGTTTTCTGCATTAAATCTGCTAGATTTATGTATGTATCTACAATAAAATCTGCAACTAAACTTTGTTTGTCGCCGCGTCTTACTGCACCGTGAGATTCTTGATAACCTGATTCTTGTCCAGTTTTGCGTCTTTCAGATAGTCCACGTTCTGCTTCTGTAGAACCAACAACTCTATCAAAATCCATTTGACTTTGAATTAAATTATTATAAATAACTGGGTCTTGAGTTGCCATTTGAATTGGAGCAGGTGGCTTATCATATTCTGAAACTTTTACAAGTGTCATATCTTCAGGGTCTTTAAGTGCATCTATTCCTTCAGATTCTTCAATTCCCCTGAAAGTTTCTTCAGAATAGAAATACTTTCTTGCCGATCTTCGCGCGTGGGTAATCATCAAGGATCGCCCGACATTTATTTCTTGCTGCAATGGTTTCTCCACTTCTGCATCAGCAAGAGGATAAAAATTATCTGGACTTTCATTAAATTTTAAAAAGCTATACGGGTATAAGTCTATTTTTTCTTCCCTTATAAAATCTTCATGATTATCAGGTAAGCACAAAAGTTCACTGTTTTCAAAATCATATATTTCTACAAATTTTACAAGCTGAGTGTCATCATCGTCAGATAATTCTTTTACAGCTTGAATTTCCTCTGTTGTTTTATGTTTAATAGTGTCTGCAAGCTCTACATTTCTAGTTAGTGTACTTGTATTTTTATATAATGGATGATTTTTTAAATAACTAAGCGGTTTTACTATTTCTTGTCCTACCCAAGCTGCTCTTTCAATAAAATTTCTGCAATTTGCATCTATAAGCATCTCTCTTGGTGAGCATCTTTCTATATAATACAGTTCAGAAATTAAAATATCATCAGGTTGAGCTTTAATGTTTCCTTCTTCATCATACATATAGTTTCCACTTGCATCTAAAATTGGCTTTCCTTTGTTTGGATTAACTCCAAATCTAGGAGTATATGACGTTTTAAGACAACCAAATGAAAATTTTGCATCTAATATTGCAAGCCTAACATGCCGTTTAAGCTCTGTTCGCATGTTATATTTAGTGTAATGTTTAAGTAATTCCTGCATAGCAAAAGCTTTTAATTCAAATTCAGCCCTTGTTGGCTCTATGATCGGCGTTGGATTTTGAAAATACAGATATGGTAATTCTTTCTTTATATTTGCAAACATCATATTTACAGTAGTTTTATCTTTTAATACAGGAACACCATCATCTGTATGCCATTGGCGATTTTCATAAAAATCTATAAGAGTATTTAAATTTTTTAGCTTCCTATCTCTTATTTTTCTAGATACTTCAATTCTATTTTCCCATTTTTTAACTTTATCTGATTTTATGCCTTTCTTTTTAGGCTCAGGTAATCTTTCATATACTTCACTGGCCTGTGGAGCCTCTATTATCTCGCCGCGTTCATCGGAAGTCATTTGTGCCATGATTTACCTACACAAGTAAATTTTTTACAGACCTGTGGCCTGTTTTCATATATTTCACATAAACCATCCTTTAAATATATACATGCACCATTTACTTTATTTAAAACCATTACATATCCTAAAATTTTTCTACTTTCGGTTAACGGTACAACCTTTGCATCAAAAAATTCAGATAAAACTTCTTCTTTGGTTAATGTTACACCAAGTTCTCTGCAACATTTTTGATTATATTCACACTTTAGACAATCAATTTCTGAATAGCTTTCCATTTTTGCCTGTCATTAAATTTTTTAGTAAATAAGCTGCGCCACCGGCCACCGCACCCTTAACTAGCGATCTCCAGCTAAATTGAAAATTCTCTGTAATGGCCCAATCATATAAAATTCCAAGTGGGCCACTTAAAACAGCAATTATAAATGCTCTTTCAAAATCACTTAATTTCACTGTCCATAATTTTGTAAACATATTATAACCCCAAAAATGAAAATAATGTTAATGTTTCAGGAACCAAAAGCAGCCCAGGAGCATAACTTTCAACGTAAATTCTAAGTAATTTTCCAGTATGTGAATATCTTACACCTGCAATATACCATTTTTGATAAGTTGAAAGCTTTACTTTTTCTTTCCATGTACCATCAGGATTTTTCCACCAAGAATCTATTTCATCCATCGGGCCAGTTATTTCTTGTGGAAATTTATGAACTCCAATTACACCACGAATCAAACCAGACGCTTTAGGCCAATCTACTGCCAAGGTTTCTACGATAGGATCAAGTTGTGCAGAAGTCTGCGCAAGAATATTTGTTTGATTATTTGTTGCACAACCAGTTAACAACAGAATAATAAAAAGTAGCTTTTTCATTAATCTAAAGCCTCCGTTTGATTTAATGAATCATATATATTTATTGTAAGTGTCGACCCCCCCGCCGCCTCCCAAACTGCATAAATAGCAAACATACCAGAACCTACAGCAATCGCCCCACCTCCAAATGGGTCAGGAAGCTCCGGAACCGTCCTAGCGTCTAAACCACCTCCACCGCTTGCGTTATAGTTACTGTTAGTCGCTGTAGCTGTGTTATCTAAACCTATCGCTATCCATAAATCTGTCCCTGCATATGACGACACATCCCAATCTACGGTAATTTTTTTCCAACCAGCGGTAGTTCCTTTTGCAGCGTTTGAACTCAAAAATAAACGAGTTCCCGCTTCTCCTGGCACGACTGCGCCATTATTGTCATAAAGAGCCACCCTGAAATTAGCCTCTTCAGTCGCATTATCACAATACCATCCTATTTCAGTGACTTTTGACGCGTCCGCTGGCAATGTGTGTTTATGGACAAGGCCATAGGCATCAGCCCCAAAATTTGTATCAGCAGGATCAGCAGAGGGGGCTGATGTTACAAATCCGCAATTTGTGCCGAGGCTTAACGCCATAGGTCAATCTGCTCAATGTAAGCGTCGAAATTGTTTTTAATCCAAGTTCCGAGCGCCACCACTTTAGGATTTGTAGCCTGTATAATCCCAAGATCAATGAGGATTTTAGCCACTTCAAGCATTTTAATCCGCTGGCCGAACAAATTTCTATCTGTGTCTGTGACAATCGGGTCTGATGGAGTTACAGGCCCAACAGTAATATCGAAACCAGAGGCCACTTCAAGCTGTGAAATCTTAGACCTTACCTGATCCGGTATCCATGTAGCTTTCGGAACTTGCGCTTTGTAGGTTTCGTCAATATTCCTTGTTCCATCCGTATAACGAACATTGACTACATAAAACCCATTCACGAAATCTTTACTGATTACTGCCGCTGTCCATGCCATGTTTATACACCTCGTCTAGCATTAAGCGTTTCGCTCGTTTGTACCTGTACGCCCTGCACTCCTCCATGCTCTGCATCATGCTCTCCGCCTCACGCTCCATTCCCCACCTGAGCACACGATTGCAGAAAGCGAGAGTCAAGGCCCACTCTATTGAATCCCCGTTCCTGTCGCCGGTGCTGGCGGTTTTGGTGCGCTTGCCCATGACCACGCTCCTGCATCGTATCGGATAGCATCGCCTAGAGAGTTAAACGCCCCAACACGATAGAGCGTGAGCGTGTCAGGCTGGCCGGTCAGTGCAAACTCAGTGACCGCACCCGTTTCCTGCACCATCGTCCAGGTAGCTCCCATGTCCACGCTGCGGTAAATTCGGTAGCCTGTAGCACCTACCGAAGCGTCCCATTTCAGTGTAATGTCTGCCGCATATACATTTGTGCAGAAAAGAAGGATTGCTAAAATAAATATAATCTTACGCATTTTGATCTCTTTCTAATTTTGCAACTTGAATTGAAAGTTTTAAAATATTATTATTTATATCTTCCAATTTATCAAAAATAGTTTTATCAACCCTTAAAGAATCATCATGACAATTTCTTCTGAGAGTGCCACAATTATCTTTTATTTCCTTTATATCTACTTTATTTTTTTCTGCATACGAAGTCAATTTACCGTACCCATATGCAAATAATATTAAATTTCCTATAATTCCTATGGCAATAATAATCCATTCCAATTCAGCCTCCAATGTAGTTAGCAGCGCGTCCAAGATTTCCTCTGATAGTTTTAATTTTCCGCTTCCAGTTGTTTAGACTATTAGAATCTTCTTTTTTAGTTTCTTTGTAATTTGATGGTTTTACAAGAAAAAGCTGATATGCAGCAGCATCAGCTTCGTCTCTGTCTTTAGATTTAGGGAATCGAGACAGAGAATACACAAGAGTATTTTGTGATTTTAAAAATCTATACTTCCCCGTGTTAACGTACGGAGCGAGCGCACTAATGCGATCCTCTTTGGCCTTTCCCCTGGCCTTTAATTCTACAATCTTCATGAATTTGTCAGTTTCTTTTGTCAGCCTTTCATACAACCAATATTTAAGAGCCACTTGGTAAACATCTGACTCGATTCCCACACATTCACACTCATACTTAAAATAAAAATCCCATATCTTATCTATTAACTTATCAGGATTAACCTTATCACGCCAAGACAAAGCACAAAACATGTTCTTATCATTGTCTGTGGCGGTGATATTAATAGCAGAATAGTTACTTGTAGGATTCTTTGTTGGTGCAGGATCAACGGTCATAAACTTACGATATTTAGAATAATCGCCAGGCAGATCATCATAATAATAGAAATCGGTAAAAGTTCTGTCACCAAGAGGTACAGGATCGAGTTGGTAAAACTTTGCATATGTTTCTGGATCTTCTTTTTCAACTTTTTTTAATTCATCCGTAGAATATCTCTCTGGAAATATACTTTCTCCCTCTTGAAATGGAAGTACAATTCCAATTGTATTACCAGACTCTCTCTGATATGTCGCCGGAATCTTGATTAATTCTACTTCTGGAGCAACTTCAGCTTTAATGCAATCTAGAAACTTTTTGGTATAATGTGCATATAAATCGCCATCATCCCATGTAGTTCCAATTATATCTATTGGTGTACGCATCCTATTATCGCACAAGCCGAAACATTCCTTTACAAATTTGATGATTTTCTCCATTTGTTCCCTTGTAGTACAATTTTCTGGAGTTACAATATCGTCAAATTTCATGTAATCATAATGTCGTGAAACTATAGTCGAATCTGCACCAAAAGCCTCAAGTGTCCCTTCCGCATGATGTATAGTCCTATTTGGTAAATATACAGCAGCTTCGGTCCATTTAGTTTCAGGATTCTCCGGATTCTTAGGACACCAATCTTTAAATCTATCTCTGAAGAGTTCATTGTGCGTAAATATTTTCGACCATTTAGATACCATTGCCTTAGCATTTGCTAAAACTCCTGATACTTGGAGAATCCTAATATTAGGATTCTCCAGGCACAAAGCAGTATTATGTGCATAAGTGAAAAGACTTGTCTTAAAAAATCCACGAGGAATTAAAATAACTCTAACTTGTGCTCTCCTTGGTTCACAAATTCTAGCACATAAATACTTATGTAGAAGTCCAAAATCTTTGAACTCTAAGTATTCTTTAGACAGAGCAAATAACCATGATGGAGTTATGGGGTAGTTCAAAATTTTCTCACCACGTTCCCTGCCACATCTTCAATCTGATTTATCTGTATATGTTCTGGATTGAAGATGACGTAGTTGTAATCCTTGGGTAAAAATCCTTCTCTTTCAGCTATATCTTGAATTGTTCCGCCAAAAACATTTTTATATTCTTTTAAAAACTGTTTACCCTTCCCTTCTTTAGTATAAATATAATCTGGTTTTTTCTTTAATTCAAATCTTTCTATTACTTTATTGGCTATTATTTGAGCTTGCTCATCTGGTAAACTTTCAATTTTCTTTTCTATTACATGAGGCTTTATCCCCATAATACTACCAGCTTCAAATCGAATACCATCTATTCCTGCACGGTCGAGAAATTCGGAAGCTGCTTTGGAGGAACCAAGACGATTTTCTAATACATGGTATAAATTACCACCAGTTATCTGTATTTTTTCACCTGTAACTTCCTCTGCTTCATCTAGCATTTGTTTATATGTTTTATGCTCTTTGATTAATTTCCATTCTATATCATGAGGTTCCCATCCATATTGTCCGATTAAAATCTCTTCTGCTATATTCTTCTTTGAAATATCTTTATGTGAAATTAAAGAAAGTTGTTCTTTTGTTACCACGCTATCCCATTCTAGCCAGTTTTCTACTTCTTTGTGTGGATGCAGAGTTACATTGTAAACATAGCCTGGTTTGCCTTTCTCGATGGAAGTGATATTTTCCAGAATATTACGAGCCTCCCTAGTATCAGATATAGATGAAATTCCTTCCAAATGTTTTAATGCACCAGCTTTTGGATTAGTAGGGTCTATTTGTCGGCCCTTAAAAATAGATTCTGCGATTAGTCTTTGAGTATGTTTATCTGAGGTAAGTTCTCGTAGGTTAGTATATTCTTTCCCTTTATATGTATAATAATTAGTATATTCTAAGCCATGCTTTGCATATACATCAGCAGCTATATCTCGCACATCTGTAAAATAAAACCCCCACCCACGTGCTTTTCCACCTTCTCCTGTTCCTATGAATTTTTTATCAAAGTTTGCAAATAATTCTCTCCCTGGAGCCGCACCGTGGAGAGCTTTAGTCATTGCGCCTGTTTCTGCACTTAAAGCTAAATCAACTATTTTATCTAACTGTTCTGGCGTGGGTGTTCTTTCTGATTCTTTAATTGGTGCGGAGAGGATCTCTTGTAGAGTTGCGGATGGAGTTACTTTTTTACCTAGATAATTAAATAATGCATCTATAGTAGAAAAGCTTCTACTTCTATTTACAGCAGCTATATCTTCTATGGTGCGGTATTCTGTCAACTTGTTTTGTACCTTTCACAGCACGCTTGGTGTTTTGATACTACTGCACCAGACCATTTACATTGGCGAAACGTTGATACTGGATTACCGGAGATATTTATTGCTTTTTGACAGGTTTCGCAGGTAACAGAGTGGGTTTGGTTTTGGAGTGGAGGTTCTTCTTCTTCAACTTCGCCTACATGAATTCTTACGTTCTCTAATGTTACATAGTCAGGCTTTTCTATATAAAGCTCAGGCTGACTCTCCAATAACTCTGATATTTTCATGTAGATGCTCCGGTTTGTTTAGAAGTTTATATTCTCCCTCGAATTCAGCCCAGTTTTCTTCTAGTTCTAATTCCTTTAGTTTCGCTATTTCTACGGCTTCTACTCTTCTATGTAATTCATCTACGGAAATTATATCTTCTATAAACTGCGTTTTATCTATTGCATCAGTTAAGACTTGTAAAGTTTCTAAGTGTATAAAATCTTGCTTGGACAGCAGGTCTTTAAAATTCTCCATGAAGTAATTAAATGTAATAAAAAACTCTTCACCTAGTTCCTGCTTAGCTCTATTCTTATTAATGCTTCTTATGAATCTTAAAAACTTCTTGGCTAATTGTAATTTATCATCTCTAGAATTAGTTTCTGAATTAAAGAAGTTATAATAAGATTTGCATATATATGCATAGTCATATCCTTTAAGCTGGAACTCTATAGGCAAATTTATAAATTGAGCCGCAGATTGCTGCTCTAATTTTATATACCATTCGCGAGTTAAGACTGGAGAATTGTCATTCATAAGTTGCAATAAAAGTTGAAGAATAATTATTACCTTCTTTTACAACATCTTTAGCTTTCTGCCTTAGCCATGCGGCTACATTTTTTCTTTCTTCTAAATGTAGCTTATTCATATTTTTAAGTTTTAATATTGCGGTATATTTCTTATCCATAAAATTCTCCTGAAAATTTGGGGTGGTGGCAGTCCCACCCCTATCCCGAAAGGAGGTCGCCAATTAGACTATAGTATTCAATATTTTACTTGACAAGTCAAGAAAAAAAGAGTATAGTTATACCAAAAAACGATATGACTTATTCAGGCGAACATACTCAGATTTATAAATGCACATGCTGTGTGTGCGGGGATAGTTTTACTGCAAGAAGGAATTATGCTAAATATTGTGGGAAAAAGAAATGCCAGGAGATAAGGAAAAGGCAGAGTAGCACTTATCATGTGAGTAGATTTCAGGTTAGTAATACCATTTATAAACGAGAATGTTTAAGGTGTGATAGGAAATTTAAAACTAAAAATAAGTTTATTAGATTGTGTAATACTTGTAAGAAAGGAAACTTTATCAGCGAAGAGGACTGGTGTGGAACAGGAGAATGGAGATGATTATTTGGATAACTGGTAGAAAACATAGTGGAAAAACTACATTGGCATATAAACTTAAAGAGCAACTAGGTAATTGCGTTGTATTAGACGGTGATGAAATTAGAGAAATAACTGGAAATACTGAATTTGCCGATTCCAGTAGAATTAGAAATCAAAGAATTGTGACTAAACTTGCAAAAATGTTGGTTCGGCAGGGAGTGGAAAATATAATTATAGCTTGTGTGAGTCCGGTTAAAAGTGTAAGGGAGAGTTTTCAGAAAGAACTTGGTGCGCTGGAAATTCAAATGCCATTCGGTGAATTATGGGAGGGGACAAAATATGAGGAATAATTTGGGAATGAAATTTGGGAAATATTATGGCGGAGACAACCTCCTATTTTTACAAACCTTGTGGGGGCTTTTGAAATTTTCAGATATATAATTATGTATAATTGTGCATAATTATATGTTAATATGTGTATTTTTTATATATATATATTAGATTTCACTTAGATGATATATTTAAAGTATCACTTGAAATATGATTATGTAAATGTATTGCACGAAACAAACAAAAACGCCTTGCAAGTATCATCCTGCAAGGCATTTAGAGTTTAGATGTTATTATCCTAGTTTTTCTACTCTAATCACTTCGCTATTATCATTATTATCTTTCCATAGATTTAATACTTCTGTTAAATCATTAGCATAATAACAAGCTTGTTTTGTTTCAACTATGAAAACAGGTAAATTAGAGTAACAATAGTTTTTCGATGTTATTTCTTTCATATTCCCTCCATTCTCTTATTATAATCCATTTCGTTAACTGCAAGTATAAACTCCTTATCTAATACTTCTTTTACATCGGCGCTTGAAATGTAATCGTCTCTTCCAATATACCATTCGTCCATAATTTCGTTTTGATCGTTTCTAATTTGAACTTTCATGAAACTATCCTTTTCACAATGTAGTTTTCCACTTCAACGCTTGCATACCACTTATGGGGAAGTGGATAATGCGGCCCTTCAATGGTAGTCCGTCCAGTTTGCGTACCTGGAAAAATTCCACCTGGCTGATAAACTCTGATAGTTTCACCGTTTTTAAAAGCTTCTTTAAACTCTTTCTTGCTTTTGTAATTCTTTTCAGTATACATAGTTTTAATCCTCCACAAAGCATCGGTCTATTTCGTTCTCATCTATTTCGCTGAAACCGTCCATTGAATCTAAATCGCTGTAGGTTTCCTCCATTTCGCTTTCCCATTCTTCCAATACCCTAAAGCTTTCACTCACTTCAAACGCTCTCATAGGCTCTCCCCCTTTAGTTAGTTTCCCTCTTTATATGCATACTTTATGCCATAGAAAACTTAGGTAGGAATTTAGTATAAGCCATTAAAAGTATAGGTTTTTCGCATACTTAGCTATGAAGGAAAAAGCCTTCACTGGTAATTAAGCATAGTTATGGAGTGGCAAAAAAGCCACACATAAGGCAAAAAAGCCACACTTAGAGAAAAAGCATAGTAAAATCAAGCAGTCTACCGCTCGGTAAGTGTGGCAAAATAAATACACATATAATTATGCTTAATTAAAAATGAGCACTTCCTTTCCACTTCCCGCCTTATATAGTTTTTTTTATGAAAGCTTTACTTTAAGGCCACCTAACTACCTAATACAACAAAGAAACTAAGACCTTAAAAGAAACGATATAATAGTAGTATTTACCCTTCTATCTCTTATTCAAAAAAAAAAAAAAAAAAAAAAAAAAAAAAAAAAAAAAAAAAAAAAAAAAAAAAAATTTTTAAAAAATTAAAATACCTAATAAATATAAAAAAAAAAAAAAATTT
>Ga0265297_10002082_pt1 | contig 42716 bp, 42 predicted proteins | sample Munlanlwell13791_FD_192502 | JGI IMG/M metagenome (GOLD analysis project Ga0265297, IMG submission 192502) | Leachate microbial communities from a municipal landfill in Southern Ontario, Canada - Leachate well 137-91 | ecosystem: Engineered > Solid waste > Landfill > Unclassified | place... | reverse complement strand
CAAAACAAGCACTTTGGATTGTGCTTTTTTTGAGCATTTTAGTCCATTTAACTAGTTAATGTTATTGATTAGTTGTTACAGGATAGCATAATTCGTGATATTCCGCACTCAATTTTGAACGGTCTCGACCATCTTCGTCCGGCTTTGGCCAAAGTCGAGCTTTCCCTTGCTGGGTTACACTAGTTTTTTTGCGTCTAGCTAACCTCCTTTGTGCTTGATGTGATCCACCACAACGAAGGGCAAGGGATTCCTTCGTTATCGACCCTCATCTCGTTGCAATAAATTCTACATCTTCATCTTCTGTAAGTCAACAATTTATTAAAAAACGGCGCATCCGATTTGCATCGAATGGCCGTCGGCCGGGCACTGCCTCTGGAGGGAGGACAGTTACCTGTTTGACTTGCGAAGTGACCGGTGAAGGCCGATCATCCAATTGTCTTGGAAGCCCTTCCACTTGGTGAGCGAAGGGGCGAACTTCAGAAGATCAGGGCTGTCGTAGACGTTGTTGTACCATGCGACGTACTGGTCCTCGGTGACGTCAGCGATCATCTCTTCCTCGTCCTTGTCCAGTCGCGCCTGAACAAAAGCGCGAACCTCCGCAGAACAGTCGGGGAGCAGATTATCTGGCGGTGAGCACATGTGGTTGTCTCCTGTATATTGTGGTTCGTGTTAACACAATATCATAAAATGTTAATTAAGTCAATGTTTTTATCTGGTATACTTTTGTTATGGATTTGAAAACAGAAATACAATTTCTACATGGTGTCGGGCCGAAAATGGCCCCTCGTCTTAACGGACTCGGGGTAAACTCGGTTGAAGATTTAATTTATTATTTCCCCAGAGATTATGCTGACTACACGAAAATAACGAAAATCGAAAAGATTGCCGCGCCCGCCTATGGCGAGGCTCGCAATGACAATTACACCATCAAAGCCAAAATCATCAATATTGCCAATCGGAGAACCAGACGGCGACGATTTACTGTCACTGAGGCGGTGGTTGCCGATGAAACCGGGTCAATTAAAGTCGTTTGGTTCAACCAGCCGTATTTGGAGAAGATGTTGAAATCCGGGCAGGAATTGATTTTGAATGGCAAAGTTTCATATGACAATTTCTCCGGACAACTTCAAATGGAGTCGCCGAATCGGGCAAATGGCCCCAAAATCGTGCCGATTTATCCGGAAACAACCGGTATCACCAGTTTTTACATCGCGAAATTAGTATCGAGTACTAAGAATTTGGTATCTGGTATAGAAGAATACATACCGAATGAAATCATCAGAAAAAATAATTTAATAGGAATTCAAGAAACAATACTGATTTTGCATCAGCCGGAGAGTTCGCAACTGATGGAAAAAGCCAGAGAGCGCATGGCATTTGACGAGCTATTTTTATTCTCTTTGCAGAAACAGTTGGCGAAAAAGGATATCCTGGTTCATAAAGCGCCAGTGATGAAAATAGACGAACAGTTTTTAAAAGATTTTGCTGCTTCACTCCCGTTTCAATTGACCGATGCCCAGCGGAAAGCTGCTTGGAAAATTATTCAAGATTTATCAAACGATAAACCAATGAACCGGCTTCTAAATGGCGATGTCGGTTCGGGAAAAACGGTTGTTGCCGCCTTTGCTGCGGCAGTAGTGATCAAAAACGGCTATCGAGTAGCACTTATGGCGCCGACGGAAATTTTAGCCAATCAGCATTTTGAAACTTTATCAAAAATATTAGAACCACATGGAATAAAAGTCGCGCTGGTAACATCCGCGACTCAAAGAAGCAAGAAACAAGAAACAAATTCCAAACAAATTCCAAATTCCAAATTCCAAACAATTCAGCAATTTAACAATGAAGCAATTGATATTTACGTTGGGACGCATGCATTACTACATTTGAAAGATCCAATTGAAAATTTAGGTCTTGTAATCATTGATGAACAGCACCGTTTCGGCGTCAACCAGCGGGGGAAACTAATCGAGGCTAAAAACGGTGTCCGGCCTCATTTTCTCTCAATGACGGCAACGCCAATTCCAAGGACTATGTCTTTGGTAGTTTTTGCCGATCTGGATGTTTCAGTCATTGATGAAATGCCAAAAAACCGAAAACAAATCATCACCAAAATTGTGTCTCCGGATGATCGTTATAAGGCTTACGAGTTTATCAGGACGCAAATAAAATCCGGCCAGCAGATATTTGTTATTTGTCCGTTAATTGACAACCCGGCCGATTCGGGAGGCGAACTGCGCCTGTTTGAAGAGGACAAAAAAACCGTAATTAACGAATCAGTAAGACTCCGGACGGAGGTATTTCCGGATCTGAAGGTTGGTATGCTTCATGGAAAGATGAAGTCAAAAGAAAAAGAGGAAGTTATGGCTGATTTCAAGGCTAAAAAATACGATATTTTGGTCAGTACCTCGGTGGTCGAGGTTGGCGTGGATATACCGAATGCAACTGTCATGATGATTGAAAATGCAGAAGCTTTTGGCCTTGCCCAGCTCCACCAATTTCGTGGTCGTGTCGGCCGGTCTGATTTACAGTCATATTGCCTCTTATTCTCATTCACCCGCATCGCTGGTCGCGAAGCTACTGCGGACGGGTCCTCCGATTCAGAAAATGCCAAAAAGAGGTTGGATTATATGAAATCGATATCGTCTGGCTTTAAACTGGCCGAGATGGATTTGGAACTTCGCGGCCCAGGGCAGATGTACGGTTACCAGCAATCCGGGTTTTGGGATTTTAGGTTTGCCGATATCGGTGATAGAATAATGATAGAGAAGGCGACTGAAGCAGCTAAGGATATATCGATTGAGGTAGGTAAATATCCTAATCTGTTGAACAAAGTCGGAGAGACAAGGCAGCATCTCGAGTAAATTTCTAATTATTCTAATTAACCTAAAAAATGAACAATTTAGTAATTTCTAAATTTAAAAAATTATTTAGGTTAATTTGGGAGTATTTGAGAATATTAGGTCAATTTATTGCTAGACTCTTCACAAGAGAATTTATTGAAAAGAATTCAACGTATATCGGGGCAGGGCTGATTGTTTTATCTCTTGTTGGCGGAACACTTTTAATGGTTAAAAAGGGGAGTTTTGCTAGGGGAGTAGCGCCAAGTGAAAATAATGACCAGAAAATCAGCGAACTTGAAAATAAAATCAAAGATTTAGAGCAACAAATAACTGAGCTAAAATCAACGCCCGTGCCAGCGATAAATTCAGGAGAGCTGTCTTCCCCATCTGCAAATTCAAGTCCGATCAGTGGAAAGATCAATATAAATACTGCGACTCAGGCGGAACTAGAATCACTTCCTGGTATTGGCCCGACTTATGCTAAAAGAATTATCGAATACCGGACGGCAAACGGAGGATTCAAATCTATTGACCAGATAAAAAATGTCAAAGGCATTGGCGAAAAGACCTATGCTAAATTTAGTGATAAAATCTCAATTTGAGACTGGATTTTTTTCCCGATTTAGTGTAGAATAATTCTGTTCGGGCGAGTGGTGAAATTGGTATACACGCTAGTCTTAGGAACTAGTGGGGTAAAACCCGTGGAGGTTCGAGTCCTCTCTCGCCCACCAATTTGTCTCGGCGATTTATTCGCCGGAGCAAATTGGTGAGTTTGATAGTTTAGACTCGAACAGGGAAGGGGTCGGGAAACGGGAGTTTCCCGCAGAGGAAGATAATAGAAACCGTGGGTTTCTATGAGTGAGCTTCGCGAACGGGTGAGAAGTCCTCTCTCGCCCACCAATTTGTTATAATATCGATATGGACGATAATCTACTCGCAGATAATGATCCGGACGAGTTCAGCGACGAATATTTTGAGGAGCTAGAAGAAAAGCTCCTAAAGGACGATGATCCGGACAAAAAATTTGCTCCAGATTCCGGCAGGAGCGTCTTTGAGCTCGAAAAGCTAAAGCGCAAACGGACGGAAGAAAAGCGTGAGGAATAGTCCTCCGGATTGAAAACGGGGGATTTTTTTGATATAGCTAACAAGATGGAAAAGCGAAAAATTATTTGTATTGTCGGGCCGACTGCCAGTGGAAAAACCGGCTGGGGAGTTTCAATTGCAAAAAAGTTTAATGGAGAAATTATTTCTGCAGATTCCCGACAGGTTTATCAAAAACTAGATATCGGTACCGGAAAAGACCTGGAGGAGTATGGAGAAGTTAAGTATCACTTAATTGACATTCGAAAGCCGGGTGAAAAATTTACTCTGTTTGATTGGCTTAGGTTGGCAAGACAAGCGGTTGAAGATATTTTTGCTCGCGGAAAAACACCTGTCGTTGTCGGCGGAACGGGGCTATATGTTCAAGCGCTTACGGAAGGATTTGAACTCAAAAAATCCACTAAAGACTTGAAAATTAAATATAGCCGCGAGCAGCTTGAGAAGAAATCATTAAAACAACTAAAAAATATACTGTTAAAATGTGATATTGGGAGCTCCAATATTGATCTCCAAAATCCTCATCGCATAATCAGGGCGATTGAAAAATATCAGGCTGGTGAGACATCCAAAAAGAAAAAACCGAATTTTGAGGTTCTGCAGCTTGCCACCGATTTTCCCCGGGATGCACTCTATAATCGCATCGATTTGCGAGTTGAGGAGCGTTTTGAGCAGGGAATGTTGGAAGAAATAAAATCCCTTATCGCGGCAGGAGTCAATAAAGATTGGCTTCTGGGCTTGGGGTTGGAATACCGTATTATCGGAAAATATCTGCTTGGTCAAACCGATCAAAGTTTTCTCGAAATGAAACAGGAACTTAAATACAAAATTCATGCTTTTGCTCGCAGACAGCTAACTTGGTTCCGCCGCTTTCCGGAAATTGTTTGGTGCAAAGATATTAAATCCGCAGAAAAAGAAATTAAGAAGTTTCTGAAATAAAGACTCGTTTGAGAAACTTTTTCCTGCTGCATGGTAATAAATCCTTTTAATTTAAATGATATAATTGAAAGGATGATTAAACAAATAAGAAAAAATTTATTGCCGATTTTGGTCTCGATATTAGTTGTTCTTCTAACTTTGTTATCTGGCTATCTATATTGGTTTTATAACCAAAAAATCAATAATTTGACAAAGGAAAAAGAGGCTATTAATCAGCAATATCTAAAGACGAAAGAAGAGTTAGATGCGGCCAACAAAAGCATAGATGACAAGAATAAGGAAATTGCCGATCTAAAACAAGCTAAAAATGAAGCTGTGCGCGATGACGTGGCAAGTGATACGCAGGCGGTTGGAAATCAGCCCCAACAGCAACCATCATCAATTTATGATCATATTGTTGGGTCTGATGATTTCAAAATTAAGATTGTTGCTGCACTAAATTTGCTCTCCGCTCAAGACAACGAGCATTTTCAAATTGTTTCAAGGCAAGTATCAACTATCAATGAGTATAATAATTACGGCGGATATCAGGAAAGAAGAGATATCTATATTGGCGCTGATGCCAACGCTGCAATTACCGGTAGTATAATTGCTCACGAAGCTCGGCATGTTTACAATGTATATGTTGATAAAATTTATTCTTATCACACCAAGGAGCAAGAACTTCCATGCTACCAAGCGGAGTTGTTGGCGGCTCAAAGATTGAGTGCTCCTGATTTTTTTATTACTTCTGTGCAAAATAGTATAAATTTTTGGCAAACACAGTAATTCACTATGAAAATTGCGAAGGTTAAAAGTTGCGCGGTTTTTGGGCTGGATGCATATCCGGTCGAAGTTGAAGTCGATATTGGGCGGGGTCTCCCGTCTTTTTCAATTGTCGGATTGCCGGACAAAGCAATTGATGAATCCAAAGATCGTGTTCGCTCAGCTATTAAAAATTCCGGTTTGGTTTTTCCCGACAAAAGGTTAACAGTTAATCTGGCGCCGGCTGATATTAAAAAAGAGGGACCAACTTACGACTTGCCGATTGCGGCCTCGATATTATTAGCCGGCGAGCAAATCGCGCCGGACAAAATTAATAAGAACGATGTATTTATCGGCGAACTTTCGCTTTCCGGGGAGTTGCGCTCGGTTTCAGGCATTTTGCCGATGATTATGGCGGCAAAAGAATGGGGAACAAAAAGAATTTTCATTCCGGCAGAGAACATTTTAGAGGCCGGATTGATTAAAGATATTGGAATCTATCCTATAACCTCTCTTGAGCAACTGGTGTCATTCTTGCGTGATGAAATCAAAATTAAACCGGCTGAGTATAAAGGCATAGATGATCTTAAAGAGCTTGGCTCCGAATATGATTTAGCTTATGTTGCCGGACAGGAAAATGCAAAAAGAGCGCTTGAAATTGCTGCTGCCGGATCACATAATGTTTTGCTTTCCGGACCGCCCGGCTCAGGGAAAACTCTGTTAGCGCGAACTCTGCCAACCATAATGCCGCCAATGGATGAAGATGAGGTATTGGAATCTTCAAAAATATATTCGATTGCCGGATTATTGCAACGTGACGGCAATGGTTTGGTTCAAGAAAGACCATTTCGCTCGCCTCACCATACGACATCTTCTGTTGCCATGGTTGGTGGCGGGGCCTGGCCGCGGCCGGGTGAAATCTCACTTTCTCACCGCGGAGTATTATTTCTGGATGAATTTCCGGAATTTCCGCGATCGGTTCTGGAGGCTTTGCGTCAACCACTAGAAGACGGGGTTGTGACTGTTTCCAGGGCGCAGGGGTCTATTAGCTTTCCGGCCCAATTTGTTCTGATCGCGGCACAAAACCCTTGTCCTTGCGGATATTTGGGTTCAAACTATAAAGAATGTATTTGTACTCCCACACAAGTCCAAAAATATCAAAAAAAGATTTCCGGTCCACTCTTAGACCGAATTGACATTTGTGTTGAGGTTCCTAGGGTAAAAGTTGAGAAATTGTCAGAGAAAATTGTAGCCGAATCATCAGAAAAAGTTCGTAAAAGAGTACTGTCTGCCAAAGATCATCAGAAAAAACGCTTTTCCGGCACGAAATTAAAATCTAATTCCGAAATGAAGGCCAAAGATATTGCTAAGTTCTGTCAGATTGACGATCAAACCAAAAAACTACTAAACCTAGCAGTTGAGAGATTGGGTCTTTCTGCCCGGGCTTATCATCGGATATTACGAATCGCTCGAACGATCGCTGATTTATCAGAGTCGAGATTTATTCAATCTGCCCATGTCGCCGAAGCGCTGCAGTATCGACCGGCAGAAAAAACTAATTATTAAGCGGAGATTCGCACACGGAATTACTACACTGATTGTCACGGGAAAATGGAAAAAGATTTAGTTGAAAATGAACTTAGTAGAAAAATTATTGGATTGATTTTTGAAGTGTTTAAACAATTAGATTACGGTTTACCGGAGAGAATTTATCAAAAAGCGTTTGAGTAATTACTTATTAAGAATAAAATTAGTTACTCAAAAGAAAAATACGGGAAGATATTATTTGATGGACAAGAAGTCGGAAAGTATTTCGTTGACTTTGAAATCGAGGATAAAATTGCCGTAGAGTTAAAGATCCGAAATGAAATTTATTGGACTCATTTAAATCAATTGTTGAATTATTTAAAGTCAGAAAAACTCAAAATTGGATTGTTGCTCGCAATTTCAAAAAATGGAGTTCTAATTAAGCGACTGGTGAATTAGTCCGTGAAAATCCGTGTGATAGATCTGTGTAATTTACATCGTCTGGATATTTGCGATTTTATATAGCCAATTGCCGAGATTGCTAATGTAGTCCGTCTTTAGATCTAGAATCTTGATTGCTGCAAGAAGCAACGCAAGTCCCAAAAGAGTGAAAATAATCATTCGGACATCTTTTGAAATCAACTTTTGTGTCGGTTCGTCAATAGTGGTGGTTGAAATGTCTTTTTTTTCTTCCTTCGCTAGTGGCGAAGCGGTGTCAACTTCATCAGTTTCGGTGTTTTCTACCGGAGCAAATTGCTCCACTTTCCTTTGGATCTTTTGCTTATTCTTTTTCTTTTGTCGGTTCTTTTTGCTCATAGTTTTAGAATATAGGAATATTAATTTAGAGTCTATGGAGCGAGAGACGGGATTTGAACCCGCGACCTCATCCTTGGCAAGGACGCGCTCTACCAACTGAGCTACTCTCGCGCTTCGAATAAAATTCTATCAAAATGGGCACGGATTGTAAAGACAAAAAAAGCCGTGGCCTTAGCCACGGCGAAGCTCGCAGGGGAATATGACTACCAGATCCCTCCGAATCTGGTCTTCCTTGTTATGCTTCCATTGTTTCCACCAGGGAATCGGCTCGAGTGTCGGAACCAACAGCGTCTTGTACCCGTGTCGTCTTGCCGCCATGTCAGTTCCAAGCTGGTCGCCAACCATCATGATTCTGGATCGATCGGAACCTGCCGGGGCGATCAAGGCTGCCGCCGTATCAAACGCCTTCAGCGACGGCTTCATTGGATATGGCCAGTGACAGGACAAGTGCGGCAATCCGCATCTACCAGCCAGATTCGCTACCCGACGTGAAAAGATCGGAAGTGTGGCATTGGAGATGATACAGGCCGCACGAATCCAGCCGTTAGCCAAGGCGGACTGAATGTTGTTTACTGAGTCTTGGTGGAGATCGCTTCTCAACGCTGCCGCCAAGACACCATCTAAGTCAAACATCCAGTATTCTGCTTCCCTCCCCATGGCTTTGAAGTCAATCGAGGCGACGGAGTCTGCGGTGTACATCGGTCGCTGATAACTGCTACAAGGCAGTGAAATCATGCCGCCACCTCCCGGGTGTCATTGAAGTAGGGATATAATACCAGATAAAAATCGAAATTGTAAGAGTTATAAGCGGTTAAATCATTTACAAAAATAACCAATTGAGCTAAGATATTCATTAGATCGGCCTCGTGGCGGAGTGGTTACGCAGCGGTCTGCAAAACCGCGTACGCCGGTTCAATTCCGGCCGAGGCCTCCAAAAACAATTTAAAATTTAAAAATCAAAATTTAAAATTATGGTGTCCGTCTCAGGCGGGTAAGCTATATTCTGATAGTTAATTCCATTATTTTGAACTTTGCATTTTGTACTTTAAATTATTTTAAGCCGATGTAGCTCAGCGGTAGAGCGAAGGACTGAAAATCCTTGCGTCGACAGTTCGACTCTGTCCATCGGCACCATTTAAAAAAGGAAAATATGTTATTGAAAGCTTTGGAGATTGCTCAGTTGGTTCTGGCCCTTTTGGTCATAGTTTCGATATTACTCCAACAACAGGGATCAGGTCTTGGCGGCGCTTTTGGCGGTGAAGGAAATTTCTACCGTTCAAAACGCGGCTTGGAAAAAGTGCTGTTTTATACCACGATAGTTTTAATTGTTCTCTTTGTCGGCTCAGTTGGAGCCTCTCTTTTTCTGGCATAATCCCAAGGAGCAAATATGGCTAATATTTCCGATTTTTGGGGTAAAGGAGAAGGGAAAAAAGGACCTGCTAATGAAAAGAAGGTTGGCAAGGCAGTTTTTTCTGTCTTTAAAAAAATCAGCATCATTGCAGGTTCCATCTGGCAAAAAATTTTGCCAGGCCTTTACTTCATCTCGAAGTTCTTCCGCCGGATTTTTAGGTTGCCCAGGGTTTTAAATCGGATCGATAAGATTGCTCTGGTAATTCTTTTGGTTATTTTAGCCGGGCTTCTGGGCTATAAATTCAACCGTGATGTGTTATCAAAGACTAAAAAAATTCCGGCAGTCGGCGGTACATATGAGGAGATTCTGATCGGCGAAGCAAAATATCTGAATCCGGTTCTGGCCAAAACCGATACCGATCGGACGATTAATCATCTAATATATTCCGGTTTGACTAAAATCGATCAAAACGGTGCAATTCAGCCCGATCTGGCCGAAAGCTATGAAATTTCGCCGGATGGCAAAAGTTACACTTTTCATCTGCGGTCAGATGTAAGTTGGCAAGACGGCATGCCGTTTTCTTCAGCCGATGTGATAGCGACGATTTTATCGATTAAAGATTCGAGTATCAAGAGTCCATATTTTGAGGCTTGGAAAGACATTGAGGTTGAGACTCCTGACGAAAAAACAGCAATATTCCATTTGGCAAATCCATACGGTCCTTTTATCTTCAATACTTTGGTCGGGATTATCCCGGCCCACCTCGACTCCGGCAGTATATCGGCATCTCCAATTGGTACCGGACCGTATAAATTTACCAAAGTTTCTTCAGGGAAAAATAACTCAATTAATGAAGTGGTAATCGAAAGATCCGAGAGTTATTTCGGACAAAAGCCATACATTAAAACAGTAAAATTCAAGATTGCTAAAGACGAAAATGAGGCCAAATCATTGTTTCGAAGCGGCTCGGTTGATGCTTTATCCGGCCTGTCTGTTGAGGGAGACGACAATGTCAATTATTTGTACCCGACTTCGAGACAATTCGGTTTGGTTTTTAATCTCAAAAATGAAAAATTTGCCGACATTGCAAATCGAAATAAAATTAAAAACAAAGAAAAGTCTGATCCAAAATTTACTTTCAGTTTGTTGGTTCTCGATAAGCCGCTTTCAGTTTCGGCTGCGGAGAGTTTAGTTAAAGAATATAAAGATTTGGGAATTGAAATCGGAATAAACAAAAAATCCGCTATCGAATATCAGGATCTATTACAAAAGAGAACATTCGAAGCAGTTCTGTATGGATTTGATACCGGTTATGATCGGGATCCTTATCCGTTTTGGCATTCAAGCCAAATCGAGAAAGGTAACAACTTTGCGGGCTTATCAAATAAAAACGCCGATATACTGCTCGAAGACGCTCGAATGGCAACTGACAGCACCTTGCGGAATCAAAAATATGACCAGTTTTTTGCAATTTTGAATGAGCAATCAGTAGTAATCTTTTTACCGGCTGAAAATTTTAAGGTTACAATCAGACACAAAGTTCAGAATATATCGACGATTAAAGGTTATGAGCCGTGGGATCATCTGAATGGTTTTTCCGATTGGTATTTGAAGACCAAGAGAGTCAAGCCATAACGGGCGAATGGTGGAATTGGTAGACACGTAGCGTTCAGAGCGCTATGGCCGCAAGGTCGTGGAGGTTCAAGTCCTCTTTCGCCCACCAACCTTTGACTTTTTCCGAATCATTTGATACAATTTTTTTGTTAATAATTAAACCAGCTTAAATAGATAGTATTTCAATTATCTCGGGCTGGTTCCGGGATTTTTCGTTCACAGATCTTGTTGCACAGATTGGCACAGATAAATCCAGAACGGTATAGATCAACAAAAGGGCAGGTGGTGAAATTGGTATACACGCAGCCTTGAGGTGGCTGTGGCCGCAAGGCCGTGCAGGTTCAAGTCCTGTTCTGCCCACCAAACTTCGCTTGGCAAGCCAAAATTATTTAGTAAGGACGATTAGCTCAGTTGGTAGAGCAACTCATTTACACTGAGAAGGTCACAGGTTCGAGTCCTGTATCGTCCACCAAACTTCGCTCCTCACGGAGCTTCGCTTGGCAAGCCATAACAAAAATTATGCCAAAAGATTTCTTTACAACTAGCTACATTTTATCTGCTTCAGCGCCAACAAACATGAAGCTGTTTTATCTGATCGCGGGAATCTTCATCTTATTCATTTTGATCGGGTCACTATTGCCGCTTTACAAAAGTCTTCACAAAGGGCTTAAATCCAGACTATTCAACTACTTTTTAACTTTTGGTATTGTTGGTTTAGTGTTGCTTTTCTTCCAATGGCAGAGCATTCCATATATAGGCATTAGAGCGATTTTAGTCGCATTTTTACTATCAATGTTAATTTGGTATTTCGTCATTGTTTTTTACATCTTAACCAAGATGCAAAAAGAAGTTAGGTTGATAAAAAATAATGAAAGATATATTAAATATTTGCCTAAGAAAAAAAGAAGGAATTAAGAATATTGAATTATGAATAATGGAGATACAATGCTAAAAACTGAAGAGAAAACGGAGAAAAAAGTCAAAAAAACTGTTTCTGATTCGATGGAGAATCTGATTGCCGAAGCCGGTGATCAGCTTTTGCCTTACAAAGAGGGCGAAATTGTTGAAGCCAGAGTTTTATCTGTTTCCCGGAATAAAATTTGGGCTGATGTTGCCGGCTTGTCTCTTGGATATGTGCCGGAGAAAGAAATTACTTTGAACTCGGATATCAAAGTAGGTGATACAATTTATGCCTATGTAATTGTTTTGGAGGATGAAGACGGGAATGTTGTTCTGTCTCTCAAACGGGCCGACCGCGAGCGTTATTGGAAGGATATGGAAGAGAGATACAAAACCGGCGATCCGGTTGAAATTACAATTAACGAGGCAAACAAAGGTGGCTTAATTTCTGAAATTGGTGGTATTCCCGGATTTTTGCCGGTTTCTCAATTATCGCCGGAGCATTATCCGCGGGTATCGGGTGGTGACAGAGAAGAAATTCTAACAAGGTTGAATAAGCTTATCGGCCAAAAGATTCTAGTAAAAGTTATTAATTGCGATAAACCGACGAACAAGTTAATATTTTCCGAAAAAGCCGTAGATGCTGAAAAATTGGCTTCAAAAATCGAGAAATATAAAGTCGGTGACGTTGTAGAGGGTAAAATATCAGGCATTGTTGACTTCGGTCTCTTCGTCAAAATAGATCCAATGGTTGAAGGATTGGTACATATTTCAGAAGTTTCTTGGTCCAGAGTCAGTGATTTGAATCAAATTTTCAAAGTCAGCGATGTAATTAAAGTCATGATTATCGCCGTAGAAGATGGCCGGCTTTCGCTATCACTAAAGAGATTGGCAAATGATCCTTGGGTTTCGGCTGCAAAAAAATATAAAATTGGCGAAAAAGTAAAAGGTACGGTTACAAAAGTCACGCCATTTGGAGCATTTGTTTCGTTGGACGAGGAAATTGACGGCCTTGTTCACGTTTCCGAACTTTCGGATCAGCATATCGTTGACCCTGGCCAAGTGGTGGAATTGGGCAAAGAGTATGAATTCAAAATTATCTCGATTGAACCGGAAACTCATCGCCTGGGCCTGAGCATGAAGGCTTTGAATGAAAAATCGAAGAAAGAAGAGGAAGAGCCAAAAGAAGAGACAAAAAAGGAAGAGAAAAAAGAAAAGAAGAGTAAAAAATCGGAGGAATAAATGATTATTTCATATTTGGGCAAGGATAGATTTCGAATTCGGACCAAAGATGCGACAATAAACATCTCATCGGAAAAGTTGGATATTGATGGCTTTGCCATTGATAATCCGGGAGAATATGAAAGAAAAAACGTTTTTGTTGAGGTTCCTTTTGAGCAGAAGGCGTTCCGAATTATGGCGGAGGATATAACACTTCTTTATCCCGGCAAGTCGAAAAAATTCTCCGAAAAACAAATTGAGATACTTGACGGCATTGACCTCTTGTTTTTGCCCTGCGGTGAAGAAGATTCGATGAGTCTTAAAGATGCACTGGAACTTTCCTCAACACTTGAGCCGAGTATGATAATTCCGATGCTCTATTCAAACATTGAAGCTCTGGAAAAAGAGGGTCTTGAGGGTGAAGTTTCAAAATCGGCAAAAGTTGCCAAATCCACCCTTCCCGAAGAGGGGCATCAAACGATATTTTTAGAAATATCGTAAATGACTAAACTCTAATTGCTCTAATTTCTAAATAATGAATTGTTTAGGTCAATTAGATCAATTTGAGAATATTAGGTTAATCTAAAGTCTATGGCCTCGTATAACAAATTGATTGCCTTCCTAAAGGAGGAACAAAATCAGAATTTTTTGTTGATCGCCCATGAACGCCCGGATGGAGATACCGTCTCAGCTACTTTAGCCATGCGCCGGCTTCTATTATCAATCAACAAAAATGTGGTTCTTGCTTCATCCCAAGGTGTTCCTGAAGTTTTTAAGTTTCTGGCTGACTGGCCGGACGTGAAAACTGATTTTTTAATCGGTGATTTTGACGCAATTATTCTAATAGATAATGGCGATATTAAAAGAACCGGCTATTCGAAAAGAATCTCTCTGGCTAAAAAGAAAAATGTTCCGATTATCAATATCGACCATCATCCCAAAAACGACATTTGGAAAATAGCCAACATCAATGTTGTCGATGAATCAGCTTCATCTACCTGTGAACTAATTTTCGAACTTTACGACAAATTATCAATCCTAATGGATCATGAGATCGCAACTATGCTGCTGACCGGAATTTACACCGATACCGGCGGATTTCAACATGCCAATACCAATGCCAAAACCTTGGAAATCTCAGCCAAACTTATGAGCATGGGTGCCAAGCTTAAGACAATTTCATCTAACATTTCGAATCACAAAAGTCCCCGGGCTTTGAAGCTGTGGGGGATAGCACTCAAAAGAATTACCTTTCTCCCTGAAATCAATCTGAATTACTCGGTGATTACAAGAAAAGATATTGACGATGCTGGGGCAAAAGAAGAGGACTTGGCTGGTGTGGTTAATTTGATGTGCAGCATACCCGGAGATCATGCCACGCTCTTGCTTTACGAGACGCTAAATGGTAAAATTAAAGGCAGTTTGCGGACGGAATCGAATAAAATTGATGTAGCAAAAATCGCCGCAGTTTTTGGCGGCGGTGGCCACAAAAAAGCTTCAGGATTCATTGTCGATGGCAAACTTAGTAAGACAGAAGGTGGTTGGAAAATTGTTTAGATTTGCCCGAGTGGCCTGCCCGCATATGCTAAAGCATCAGCTTTTGCAGGCGGGTGGAATTGTTTGGAAAAGATGTATTATACATATGTTTTGAAAAGCCAAAAAGATGATAAACTGTATATCGGCTGGACAGATGATATTGATGGTCGGTTAGAAGCACATAATAATGGCAAAGTTGAGTCAACGAAAAATCGTGTGCCATTTAAAGTAGTCTATTATGAAGCTTGCTTGTTTAGGGGAAAAGCTATCAAAAGAGAAAAACAGTTGAAGACGGGTTTTGGAAGAAAATATCTAAATGATCGAATTTAATAATATGGCGCGGTGTCGGAATTGGTAGACGATGCGGACTTAAAATCCGTTGGTGTAAAAAACCGTGTGGGTTCGACTCCCACCCGCGCCACCAAATAAATGCTGTGATCTTAACAATCATGCCGGTTCGCCCGCCTGCAAAAGCTGATGCTTTAGCATCTGCGGGCAGGATTCCGGCCTCGGGAGTCATTAAGACTGAAAGAAAAAATGACGACTGATGACTTAGAACAACTTTTAGAAGGCCAGTCAGAAACTCAGAGGATCGAGTTCAAAAGATCTTGTCCTTGGGGTGTAATTACCTTTGCAAAAGATATTTTGGCATTATCCAATGTCCGTGACGGAGGTTATATTATTATCGGGGTTGAGGATGAGAATTGCCAGAGGATAGGCGTAACAGTTGAAGATGCTGAAACATATAAAATTGACGATATGAAAGATCAAATGGCGCCCTTTGCCGATCCACACGTACTTTTTGAAAAGGTAGCCATCACAGATAAGAACGGCCTAGATTTTATCGTGATCAAAGTAGATCAATTTCGAGAAATTCCTACTATTTGCAAGCGAAATGATCAAAACGCTGGAATTCACGAGGGCAATCTCTACTATCGAAATTCAAATCGCCGGGCTGAGAGCGCAGTCGTTTCAAATTCGTATGATATGAGAGATATTGTCGAAATGGCAGCAATAAAAATGATGCAGAAGAAGAAGGAGATTGGATACGAAGTCGAAGATAGCGACCAATCGAAATTAGATCAAGAATTAGAAGGCTTATGACGGACCAGAAATTTATTGATAAAATTAAATCCCGTGGTTATTGGAGAGTTAATATTCGTCCAGTCATAATCCCAGCACAAGATTTGACTCTCCCTGAATGTAAAGAATACATTGAAAAGAGTTCTCTTGAGCTAAGAGGATGGGATTACCCTCATATACCCCGAAGAAGCGGAGACGACACAGGTATTTTACGTCATTCAAATTTTGTTGAAGCTTGGGTCGACTGGTCTTATTTCAAGGAGTTCTGGCGGATGTATAAGACTTCTCAATTTCTCCACTATTTTGGATTTCGAATCGACTGGATGAGCGAAGAAGAACCAATATTTGGTAACCAGGAGAGGGTTCCTGAACCAAAAACTGAATTAGGAGTTTTGGATACCACTTGGCAAGTGACAGAGATATTTGAATTTGCTTCTCGGCTAGTTCAGACCGGTTTGTATGATAAAGGAGTGGTTATTGATATTGCGCTGTATAATCTTGACGGGCGAAAATTAACTATCGATAATCCAGGAAGAATGCGATTTATGTTTGACAGAAAAACAGGAGCGAATGACTACTATTATAGTAAAATTTTGACCAAAGAAGAGATCATCTCAAATTCTAAATCTCTAGCTTACGATGTAATAAAGGGAATTTTTGAATTATTTGGCTGGGATGATCTACCTATCGAAACAATAAAAAAAGATCAAGAAGATCTCTTATCGAGACGTTTTTAAATCTTTTGCTTGAAGGAAACAAGTGGATATAAAAACATCAATCAATTATTTCCTTAACGGTTACCGGAAAAATAAGGGAAGGAAACCTGATGAAAGATATGCGTCTTTTGATTTTTGTTATAACTATTTTTATTCCTTCTATAAGAATAATAAGATCAAAGAGCTAGCAAGCCAAGAAAATATTCAGACCAGTTGTCTCCAGCTAGGTTTTTATTTGGCAAGTTGGGGTATGTTGAGAGGATCGTCTTTTTTACTCGAAAAAAGTATCAGTAACTTCAAAAATTTAATTATTGCAATTTCAAATATGTCTTCTGTGCTGTGGGAAATTGACGTCGATAAATATACCGGAAATAATATCGAGTTATTGCTCGAGTGTAAACAGAAGATTGCCGATGCTTTGGGCAAAGAGAATAAACCTAGTGATACTTTAATTACAAAAATTATGCTGGGTGTTTTTGCAAATGTGCCTGCGTATGATCAATACGTTCGAAAAAGCTTCAAATTGCACTCATTTAATAAAAAATCCCTTCTGAAAATCAAAAAAGTATATGATGAAAACAAACAAATATTAGATTCTTTTCAAATACCGACTTATGATTTTTGCACATCAGTTGAAACAGGAGTGTTTTATACGAAAGCTAAAATAATAGATATGTATGGGTTTGTTAACAGACAGTAGCTTATATTGTAACCTTCGAATGAAACTGTCCTCCTGTCTCCGAGCTATAGTTAAATGTTCCCAGCAGTAAAGTAAGATCTTCCCCAATACCCAGAATTTCTCGATAATACTTCTTGCTGAATATGGAAGCCAGCGGGCACCAATAAATTGAGAACAGATTAATTTCTGTTTTTTTGATTCAATAATTGACGAAAATAGGTTTTTATGATAACATTTTGTCATCACTGTTGAGTTGGAGGACGACGATGAGCGACATCATCATGGATTGGCGTAAGGTTGTGTTGATGTTGACGTTTGCACTGGTCTCGGTTGTCGTCGGGCACCACTTCCGGAGTGCCGCCCAGCGTAGTCCGGCTCTGTACGAGCTGATGCTGGCTGCCGACCTGCACACCTTTCTGACTAGCGGGGGTGAACCGGTAGGGTACGATAACTACTTCAAGTGGACATACGCCATTTGGCTCGCTGACCCCAGAACCAGCCGACTGGCAAAAGTCCTATTTTGGAGGGCTGGCTTCCTGTATGACGCCAGCAGTCCACCTGCGGAATATCGCTACCCACCGCACTTTCAGACGAACCGTTTGCCATGGGGCTTGCCCCGTGGTTTTTTTATTTTTCCTGTGTTACAATATTTCTGATGAGCGATAAAAGATCAAGGGTGAAAAAGGTAATCATAGGGGTCGCTGTTTTAGGTGCGTTGTTGGCGGGCTACTTTTATTTACCGTCGATATTTGGAGATTCGGTATTTCCTTTAAAATATGCCGACTCAATCAAACGTTGGAGCAAGGAATACAACGAAGACCCATTTCTTGTTGCCAGTATTTTAATGCTCGAGTCCGGTTTTAATCCGCAAGCCGTTTCTCCCGTCGGGGCCTTGGGCATCGCCCAAATCATGCCGCCAACAGGCCGTACAATTGCCTCCGGCGTTGGCATGACCAATTTTACGACCAATGATTTATATAACCCGGAAATTGGCATCCAATTTTGTACTTGGCACATTCATGTGCTAAAAGAAAAATATGGTGGAAATGAAATTGCTGCTCTAGCTGCCTATAACGCCGGAAGCGGAAATGCTGACAAATGGATTAGGGCTGGGCTTCTAAATAATCCGAACGACAACAGCTATGCCAGAAAAGTTTTGGGTTACAAGGATGTTTATCATAAACTTTACCAGAGCCAACTTGAGCTTTCCGCAAGTGTTAGCACCGCCCCTTCCGAACCTACTAAACCGATTGTTAAAGTTAATGATACCCCAACCAGAAATATTGTTTGGGGCCAGGTGTTAAAAAACCTAGTAACGGTATTCTATTCAACTGAAGAAGATAAGTAGTAGAAGTGTACTGCCACAGATCTATACCACAGATTGTCACAGATGGGAAAAAGAAATGACATCAAACGAATTGCGAAGTAAATTTCTAGAATTTTTCCAGGAGCGGGGTCACAAGGTGATCCCTTCTGCTTCTTTAGTGCCGGAAAACGATCCGTCGGTTTTATTTACCACCGCCGGAATGCATCCACTAGTTCCATATCTTCTGGGCGAAAAACATCCTTTGGGCAATAAACTTTGTAATGTCCAGAAATGTTTGCGAACAGACGACATTGATGAAGTCGGGGACGTACAGCACCTAACTTTCTTCGAAATGCTAGGTTATTGGTCACTCGGCGATTATTTCAAAAAAGAATCAATTCACTATACTTTTGATTTTTACACTCAGGTTCTTGGATTTAACAAAGATGACATCTTCGTCACTGTTTTCGCAGGCGATGATGACGCACCTTTTGATCAAGAATCATTTGATACCTGGAAAAATGAAATTGGTATTCCCGAGGACCGAATTTACAAATATGGCAAAAAGGAAAACTGGTGGGGTCCAGTTGGCGCCACAGGTCCTTGCGGTCCGGATACGGAAATGTTTATTGATACTGGAACCCCTAAATGCTCGGATGATTGCGGTCCAAGTTGCCATTGTGATAAATTCGTCGAAATCGGCAACAACGTTTTCATGGAATATAACAAAACTGCAGATGGAAAGTTTGAACCGCTTGAACAAAAAAATGTCGATGTCGGACTTGGGCTAGAGCGGCTTGCAATGTTCTCACAGGGCAAAAAGGATGTTTTTGAAATTGACACTTTTGAGCCAGTAATTAAGAAAATTGAAGACTTATCAGGAAAAAGTTATCAAGGAAATGAAAAAGCTTTTAGAATTATCGCCGATCATATTCGAGCTGCCGTTTTTGCCATAGCTGACGGAGCTTTTCCGTCGAATAAAGATCGAGGATACATCACTCGCCGACTAATTCGTCGGGCCATTATCAAAGGCAAACAAATTGGAATTGAAGAGAATTTTACAGCAGAAATTGCCGATACGATTTGTCATTCTGAGGCTATGGCCGAAGAATCTCAGAGATCCTTCGCTGCCGCTCAGGATGACATTAAAAATGAAATTAAAAAAGAGATTGAAAAATTTGATAAAACTCTAGCTTTAGGGTTGAAAATCTTTGAGGAAAAGAAAAATAGTATCGATGGCAAAGCCGTTTTTGACCTTTATCAAACTTATGGATTCCCTCTGGAATTAAGCCAAGAAATTGCGAGAGAAAATAAGATTATTATCGACAATACAGCAATTCAACAATTCAACAATTTGATGCAACAGCATCAGGAACTTTCTCGCACGGCTTCTGCAGGGATGTTTAAGGGCGGGCTGGCTGATAATAAAGTTGAAACTACCAGATTACACACTGCGGCCCATCTTTTGTTGACTGCACTGCGACAGGTACTCTCAAAAGATGTTTCGCAAAAAGGCTCGAATATCACCGAAGAGCGTTTGCGGTTTGATTTCAATTGGCCGGAAAAGCTAACACCGGAACAAATATCAGAAGTTGAAAATCTGGTAAATGAAAAAATTAAAGAAAATATTCCCGTTACCATGGAAGAGACGACATTGGAAGAAGCATTAAAAAACGGTGCAACAGGGTCATTCGGCGATCGTTATGGTGAAGTGGTGAAAGTTTATACAATTAGTGATTTTTCAAAGGAAATTTGTGGTGGTCCACACGTCAAATATACCGGCGAATTAGGAATTTTCAGGATCAAAAAAGAAGAATCCTCATCTGCTGGTGTCAGAAGAATTAAAGCAATATTGGAATAAAATGTTAGAAAGCGGGCCAAAAGGGTCATCGTTTAATAAGATAATTGCTCCGGGTTTTTCTGACGACGATAAAAGAGTTGTACTCGGTGACTTAAAAGAAAGCTTTGAAAATCCTCCGAAATTAGAAGGTGAACTGGAAAAAACTCCTGATGAAGAAAAGGCGATTGAGCTAGCAAATTGGATCACCAGCCAAATAATTCGATCTCTTGGTTTGGATCCGCTTGAAATACCATCACAGAATGTGAAAGTATTGTCTACCGTTGAGATCGGTGATAGAGATTATGGCGGAGAAATGGAACCTCTTCGTCAGATTTTAAAACTCGAACGATCCGATTCGGGTTTAGTGACTCTGGTCAGAACCATACATGAAATGTTGCACATGAAATCATTTGGTGCATTTCAGACGCTACCAGATAATTCTAGTGGTTTAGATTTTAACGCTCGAAGTGGTTTGGCCATAAAATCTAGAGATGGATTCCAACAGTTCTTTTGGCGCTTGAATGAGGCAATTACGGAATATCTTACTAGGGCTGCCTACCATTTTGTTGCTCAAGAAAGAAAAGAAGTTTTTTCTCAAGAGTTAGCGTCAACTGAAGAATCAAAAAGAGATGTTGGCAAAGTTGTTGACGATAACGGGGAAGATGTTCCGACTGATGACATTTATTTTGCCACAACCGAAAGCGGTGACCTCGATGGTAAAAGTTTTGTTTATCGAAAAGAGAGGCAGGTTTTTGATTTGTTAGTTTCAAAGCTATACGAAAGATTGAAATCTGTTTTTGAGTCGGAAGATGATGTCAGAGAACAGTTCTATATTGCATATTTTTCTGGGAATAACCGAGTGCTTGCCCAGATGGTTGATGGGAGCTTTGGTAAGGGGACATTTCGAAAAATTGGTGAAACAAGAACAGCAAAAGAATTTGAACGAGTTGTTGATTTGATGTAATGCCTTTAGCTTTGTGGTTAGCCGTGTTATAATCACAGAAGCTGAAGGTATTTTGATCCTACCCGGCCAAGGTGTTCAAAGTGCCTGCTCTTCAGCCCTCTCGTTTCCTCTGGGTCCTCGAACCGTAACCCACGAGACGAGATGAGAAGGGAGTAAGAGGTATAGTTGTTGTAGGAGCAGCTCCCAGCGTACCCCCAAACCGATGCTCGCCCGAGCATCATTGACGCCAAAATGGGCTCCGGCGTCAAGCCATCATCTTTCACGTCGCCGACCTAGTGTCGGCGTTTTCTTTTTTAAACTCTTTGCTATAAGCATAGCTTTTAACGCTATTGTGTTGCTATGGCGAAACTATTTTCATCTTGTTATAATAGATATAAGAAACTCCCTTTGGGAGAATTGTTGAAGGTTTAGAAGGAGCGGGATGGGACTCTTAAGTTTTGGGAAAAAGAAAAATTATGCGCTAGCCCTCGACATTGGGACTGAGTTTGTCAAAGCTCTTATTTTTCGTATTGATGACGATCAAGCTTCAGTAATCGGCTCCGGGCGACAGCGACAGAAATTATCCGATATGCAAGGCGGGCGAGTAACCGATATTTCCGGTGTCATATCCAACTGTGAAAAAGCCCTTGATCAAGCGGCAGAGGAGGCCGGTGTGGCGCCGACACAGTGTGTTGTCGGTATTGCCGGTGAATTAGTTAAAGGCACAACAACAACCGTTCATTATCAGCGGCCGGCGCCGAAATCAAAAGTTACTGTCGGGGAGCTAAAAACAATCATTACCGAGGTTCAAAAGAAGGCTTTTGAAAAAACCCGAGCCAATTTGGCATGGGAAACTGGTTATTCGGAGATTGATGTTCGATTAGTCAATTCAGCTGTCGTTGACGTTAAAATTGACGGCTATAAAATCACAAATCCGGTCGGTTTTCAGGGCCGAGATATTTCCGTTGGTATCTTCAATGCTTTTGCCCCAGTGGTCCACTTGGGCGCTCTGCAAACAATTACCGAGGGGCTTGGTCTTGATCTCCTGGGTGTTATTGCCGAGCCGTACGCCGTCGCAAGAAGCATGGGGATGGAAGAGTCGGTTGAATTCTCTGCAATTTTTATCGATATTGGTGGCGGCACAACTGATATCGCCGTCGTTCGAAATGGTGGAGTTGAAGGGACAAAAATGTATGCTCTTGGCGGGCGGGTGTTTACCAAGCGCATTGCCAACGATTTTAACTTAAGTTTCCAGGAGGCTGAGAAAGTAAAAATTTCATACTCTGAAGGTGAACTTGAAAAAGAGAGGATCGATAAGATCAAAAAAGCTCTCGACGGCGATTGCCAGACTTGGCTTTCGGGCGTACAATTAGCATTAGAGGAGTTTGCAGGGGTTGACCTACTCCCCTCGAAAATCCTTCTCTGCGGTGGCGGTTCAATGCTTCCGGATATTAAAAAAATCCTTGAAGACACCGATTGGATCGAGGATTTGCCGTTTGCCAAAAAACCGAAAGTTAATTTTATCCGTCCGAGGGACGTGGTTTCGGTTCTGGATGAAACGGAAAGTCTTGATAATCCCCAGGATATTACACCAATGGCCTTGGCTAATATGGCAATTGATTTAGCCGGAACGCCGACAGTCATTTCCGGCACAATAGACAAAGTTGTAAGTTCCCTAAAGGAATAGAAATGAAAGAAGACAAAATTATCAAAAAACTAACAGATCACGACAAGCGTTTTGATAATCACGACAAGCGTTTTGATAATCACGACAAGCGTTTTGATAATCACGACAAGCGTTTTGATTGCGTTGATGAAAAAATTGAGCGTCTTGCAATTAAAATGGGACAACTCGACGATAAAATTGGTCGTGTTGATTCTAAAATTAACGAATTTAAGGATGATATTTTATCAGCCATTGACTCATACGCCAAAAAGACAACTGATGTTGAAATTGAACAACTTTCTACCCGTGCTACTCTTGATCGCCATGAGGACGAAATTATTACAATTAAAAAGAAGATAAAAATTGCATAAGGAGAACAATGTCACCGGTATTTAAGTACATTAGGAAATAAAATGTTATCCACTTTCCAATTCACCAAATAATTATAATAGTCATTGCGAGGTGGGACGACGAAACAATCTATTTAGAAAGATTGCCGCGCTTCGCTCGCAATGACAAAACACAAAAATATGCCGAAGTTAATTTATCTCGAACCAGATGAAGAAATAACCGATGTTATCGACAAGATTTCCAAAGTCGATTCCAACTCGGTTTCGCTTGTAATACCCAGAGGATCAACACTCGCGAATAGCATTGTCAATTTGAAGCTTTTGGTCAAACGCAGCAAGTCGCTAAAAAAGGATGTTGCGCTTGTAACTAACGATAATATCGCCCACAATTTGGCATCACAAATTGGTCTTCCGGTTTACGAAAGTATTGAAGATGCTAAATCCGGCACACCAGAACCGGAAGTTAAACCCAGAGTTGAACTGCCCAAGAAAGTATCCGAACCGGAAGAAATTGACGGAGTGAAAGTCCATCAATATGACCGGGGGGATATGGACACAATCGAAGACGAAAGTCAAAAGTCGAAAGTCAAAAGTCAAAACGAGGGAGAATTGGAAGAAATTCAATCAGAACCTGAGATCATCGAAGCGGTGAGAGACGCCGATACCGATAGTCAGGAAGACGAGGAGGCAGTATCACCAACGGAAAAAATACCGGTAGCGGAAAATAATGATTTTAAATTAACAAAAAAACCAATGGAAGAAAGACCAAGGCAGAGAGAAAATTTTGAGCATTTAGGCGCAAATAACAATCAGGTGTTTGGTAAAATGCGCGGTGCCAGAAATAGGCGCAAAATGGTTATAACTTGGGGAGCCGTCGGTTTTGCCATCCTTTTAATTCTTGGAGCTTATATCGCCTTGCCCAAGGCAAAAGTGACTTTGGCAGTGGTTTCCGAACCATTTACTTCAAATGCCGAAGTTAAGGTTGAAAAAGACCGGACTTTGATCGATAGTGAAGCTGCGTCAATACCAGGAAAACTAATTTCAAAGGAAGAAGAACTGGAAAAGCCGTTTGCTGCAAGTGGTTCAAAAAATATTGGGTCTAATGCCAAGGGTAAGGTCACACTTTATAATTACTGGGATAATAAAGCTCACGAGATAGCTGCTGGATCAAAATTGCAAACAAGCGGTGGAGTCGTTTTCGTGACTAAAGAAAAAGTTTCCATACCGGCCGGCACGGCTAATATTATACCGCCGAGCACGTATGAAATTAATCCACCAGGAACAGTTGATGTTAATGTCGAAGCCGAACAAGTTGGCGAGCAGGGAAATGTTGGCGCAACGAATTTTACAATTACCTCGCTGCCGTCGGTTCAACAGTCAAAAATCTACGGCAAGAGCACGGGAGTCATGTCCGGTGGCACGAACAATATGGTCAAAGTTGTGGCCGATAAGGATCTAACAGATGCCAAAGCTTCAACCGAGAATGAATTGAAGACTAAAATTTTGAATTCTATCAAAGAAGATTTGAAGGACAATGAAAAATTGCTTGACAGCGCAATTGTGGCAACAATTACCTCGGAAAGCGCATCGGTCAAATCCGGCGATCAGGTGGATACCTTTAATTACAAAATGAAAATAAAAGTCGAGGCCCTGGTGTTTTCTGAGGATGATTTTAAAACCGTTCTTCTTGAAAAGGCGAAAAAAGAGTTGGCAGAGGACAAGGAAATCGTCACCGGCAATACCGAGAGCGTAAAGTACGAGGTATCCAAAGCTGATATTGCGGCCGGAGTTATCACTCTCAAGGGAACATTTGAGGGCTACATCGCTAATCACTACGACGTTGACAAAATGAGATCGGAAATTCACTTTAAGTCAAACACAAAAGCAACCAAAATTTTAACTGCTTACCCGGGAGTGCTTTCGGCAGACATTGTTGGCAACCCGAATTTCCTTCGATCATTGCCAGCTTTGGAGAAAAGAATTGAAATCGAGTTTAATTATGGTTCGACTTCGTTCACCACAGGTGGAGGCCAATAATGTATTTGGGGATAGATTGGGGAACTAAGAAAATTGGTTTAGCCGTCGGGGCTGAAATTCCCTATGAACTGGCAACCCTCGATAATAATGATTCTGTTTATGATAAAATTGCCACCCTATGCCGGGAAGAGAGAATTGAGGGAATTGTAATTGGAATGCCAGTATTTGATTCGGGGGATGAAGGTGAGAATGCTCCGAAAATTCAAGCCTTTGGCGAGAAATTAAAAGTACTGACAAAATTGCCGATCTATTTTGAGCCTGAAAACCTTACTACTCAAACAGCACTCGAGCTTTTAAAAGACACTGGAGCAAATCCTCTAGAAATTGAAAAAAAAGTCGATCAAACCGCGGCTAGGCTGATTCTTGAACAGTACATTGCTAACAAGGAGGACTTATCACAAGAGGCTCTGTAGCAAAGGCCTTTTTGGTCTTTCTGTTGCTTTTTATTGTCGGCGCAACTGCTTTCCTTTTTTATTTTAAATATTTGCTTCGAGCGCCGACGAATAATATTACCAAGGAAATTAAGGTAGAAGACGGAGAATCAAAAGCTGAGGTTGCATTAGCCCTTGAATCAAAAGGATTGATAAAGTCCAGTTGGGCTCTTTTACTCTATTTAAAATTCAAGCAAATTAATCTTCAAGCCGGCGATTATATGATTCCCGGAGGTTTAACAACTCCTCAAGTTGCAGAAATATTAAAAGAGAAATCTCATCAAGTTATCTGGATTACCATTCCGGAGGGTTGGCGTCGGGAACAAATTGCGGTAAATTTGAATACAAAGCTTGGATTATCCGTTGAAGAATTTTTAGAAAAGACTGAAAATTTGGAGGGAAAGCTTTTTCCGGACACCTTTAAACTCTCCGACCAACCGACAGTTGATGAGGTGGCTAAGAAAATGACCGATGATTATGAAACCCGAACCAAAGACTTGTTGCTTACGGAAAAACAGTTGATATTGGCATCAATAGTCGAGAGAGAAGCAGGAAACGATGTCGATCGGCCGCTGATTGCCGGAGTTTTTGCTAACCGGATGAAAATCGGTATGAAGCTGGAGTCAAATCCGACAGTAGAGTTTCAAAAAGATTCCAACAATTATCCAGAATCTGATATTATGAATTACAAATTCTGGCGAGTACTAGTTTCAGGGGACGTAAAAAATACTGCCGGCCCTTATAATACTTACACATATGCCGATTTACCGCCAGGACCAATTTGCAATCCGGGGATCAAAAGTATAGAAGCAGTTCAAAGCCCAGTTGAGCATGACTATATGTATTTTATTTACGGCAATGATGGTAAACTTTATTTGGCTAAGACTCAAATAGAACATTTATCCAATGTGAATAAATATTTGCGATGAAAGCGATCGAAATAAAAAATCTAAAAAAATACTTTGGTCGAACCAAAGCAGTTGATGGGATTAATTTAACTGTCGAAAAAGGTGAAATATTCGGTTTTTTGGGTCCAAATGGTGCGGGAAAAACGACAACAATCCGTTGCATTCTCGATTTTCTTCGGCCGACTAGCGGGGACGTGAGAATTCTCGGTCTCGATCCGAAAAATGACGGTACAGAACTCCGTTCAAAAATATCCTTCCTACCGGGCGGGGCCAGACTTTACGATGGTTGGAGTGGAGAAGATCATATCGATTTCATTAAGTCTTTTGGCGGTGAACGTTCTATCGCGGATAAATTAATAAAAAATCTCGATTTAGATACCAGGAAAAAGTTTAAGAATTTGTCGTCGGGCAATAAACAAAAATTAAGCCTAATTTTGGCCTTAATGAAAAGACCCGAAGTTTTGATTCTGGATGAACCGACAAACGCGCTTGATCCACTGTTGCAGAATCAGGTCCACAAAACGTTGCGAGAGTTTCAGAAAGATGGAATGACAATATTTATGTCGTCTCACAATTTGTCTGAGGTTGATCAAACCTGCAGCCGGGTGGCGATCATTAAAGAAGGTAAAATTGTTAGTGAAGAGAGCATCAAAGGTTTGAAAGAGAAAAGGATCCATAGTGTTGCGGTGGTTTTTGACTCGAAGGTTTCGAAAGATCAGTTTAAAATTGAAGGTATCAAAAATATTGAGGAAATTGATTCCAGCCTAATAATCTCATTCCTTGGTGATATTGACCCGTTGATTAAAGAATTGTCGAAACATAAAATTAAGGAAATCGAAATATCACACGCAACATTGGAAGAAATATTTTTAGAATTTTATCAAAAATAAGCTACCCTGAGCTTTAGCTCAGGGTATTCCTGCGGAAAAGCTTTTTACTCCTCCGCTTCGCTCCGGGCTGCTATTCATTTCCAGCCCTGCAAGGCTGATGTAATCTTGGCAGAATAATAAAATGTGGCAATTGTTTATAAGAACAATTCGTGATCGAAGGATGGTCTGGCTGATCTATATCATTGCAGCCTGTGCCTTTTTCTTCATGCACACAAGCATTTTTCCATCTTTCAAAGATCAACAAATTGATATAGACAAGATGATGGAATCCATGCCGGAAGGCTTTAAAGAGGCTTTTGGACTTGATGATTATAATATGAGTATTTTTGAGAACTATATTGCGGCCGAAGAATTTTCAATTATTTGGCCCTTGCTGCTTATTATCCTTTCAATTTCACTCGCCGGAGCGGCGATAGCCTCCGAAATTGAGAAGGGAACAATCGAAATTTTAATATCCCAACCGCTTTCCAGAACTGGTCTATACATTTCTCGCTATCTTTCCGGTCTAATCTTGATCATCGGTTTTGTGGTTATTACTCTGCTGTGCTTAATAGGAATGGCCAAGATTTTTGATATCAATCCCCAATATAGTCATTACTTTACTATCGGACTTTCAGGACTGCTTTTTGGCTGGGCCGTCTATTCTATCGCCTTTTTTCTCTCAGCAATATTTTCAGATCGGGGGAAGGTTTATTTTATTTCTGTTGCTTTAATCGTAGTCATGTATGCCATCAATATTGTTTCCAGTCTTAAGGATAGTTTAAAGGATTTGAAATACGTTTCATTTTTCAGCTATTTTAACGCTAATGATCTGCTCATACGTAATCAAATTGATAAGATTGGCATAGCTGTTTTCATTTCTGTTATTATTGTTTTTTCAATTTTAGGACTAATCTTTTTTAACAACAGAGATATTGCAACCTAAAGGAGCAAAGATGGATAAATGGACGCCAAGGGATATTATTGACAGAGATATTTTGGAGTTAATCGGTGCCGAAGAGATGGAAGCGGAAAAAAAGGAAGAACTATATCAGACCATGTTGGGCACAATTCAGACCAGAGTTATGACTCGAATTGATGATCTTCTTACAGACGATGAGGCGAGCCAAATCAAAGGCTTTATGGAAGATAATGACTACGAAACTTTTTCTGAGTTTATGGGTGAGAGAAACATTGATATTAAAAAGATTTATGCCGAGGAGACTCTGCTGTATAAAATTGAATTAACAGATCTAATTAACGGAAGGGTGGCCTAATGCCGGAAGGAAGTTCATCTCCTGAATCAGCGGCAGCCAGCGTTTCAATCGAACCGACGGCAGAAAAATCCGATGAAAAAGCTGCAGAAGACAAGAAGGAACCTACGGAGGCCGAAAAAGAAAAATCCAGACATGAATATATTGAGGGAATGGTCGGAAGCTTAGCGAATGGCGAATGGCAAAAAACCAGAGAATCGGAAAGATTAAAAGAGCGTTATGGAGCAGGGCTTTTGGGGCGCTTTCGTGCTTGGCTTTCAGGTGAGTCTGATTTTACCTATGACAAAGAAACCGGTGAAATGAGGCATAATGTTGCCAACGAGGTTGGCAGAAGAGCCATGAGCGTAGCTTGGAAATCGGCCAAAACTATCGCAATTATCTCCGGTATAGGGCTTTTGACCGGAGGTGTAGGAGTTATACCCTGCTCGGCGATTATCGGTTCGGCTTTTGGCCGCGGTGTTGCTGAAGCAATAAAAGGTTTTTCCGGCAAAGAAGGGAAATTGCGTCAAGAGCTAATTCTAGCCAGAGCTGATTATTATAAAGATGCGGAAAATTTAGCCAGACAAATTGGTCCGGAGAATCCAGGCAATTTACCACCAGAGAGATTAGAAGAATATAAAAAAGATCGGAATGAAAAAGTTGCCGCTTTAGTTAATTTAGTATTTGCTGAAGAAAATAAAGTAGTTGAAAAGGCTGAGGCAGAAACTGAAAAGCAAAAAGGTTTAGGACAAGTAATTGCGGCAGAAAAAGAGCTTGGATCGTTTCTGAAAAAGTGGCGGACTTATGAAGAAGTGTTGGCATTTGTCGGAGGTGCTGCCAGTGTCGGCGCGGCGTCGCTTTTGGATGCAAAAGAGCATATTGCGACACAAATGCATGATCGGATTATGTCTGGCGATAGTGTGAAAATGGATATAGACAAGGATGGCATTTGGCACAATGTTTCAAAAATCGACCAAGGAATTAAAGAAGCAAACAACATATCAACTGATTATGTTTTTCACTATCGAAATCTACTCGAGCAACGATTGGCAGATGAAAATTTTGCCACAGTTTTAAATCAGGGCCAATACGGTTCTCACACAATTAGCAACAGCATAGGGGAGGGCATAACCGGTGCGGCGCAGGCCCAGGTTTGGCGACAGAGCATGTGGTCTTTGCTTGGACTTGCTGGAAGTTGGGGGATGGAACGTGGCCGAAATGCAGCTCTTGATAGTAGAGAAGCTGCAAGATCAAAATTTTGGAGCGATGCCCGCAAGAAATCTATTGAAAGTTTATCGGAGCCAAAACCAAAGGAAGAAGTAGTTGAGCCGGAAGCTGGCGAAATTTGGGAGAAGAAAACCAAAAAAGGTAAGCCAGAAAAAGTAAAAATTATTTCAATTGACGGAACGGACCCGAAGTTAAAAACTGTCGAATTCACTGCAATCGACAGCAAGGACAAAAAACCACAAAAAATGGCACTTAGTTCATTTTTAGTCGAGGCAAAGAAGTTGGAAGGTGTGGAGAAAAAGCAAGGAATATTTCAGCCGGAACATCCGGAAGAGAGGAAGGATTATGTTCGCCAGGCTGCCAAATATACCGTCGATCAATTAGACAGGTTTGAAGAATTGGACGATGAAGACCCGAAAAAACGGGATGATAAGTTTAGGGCATTAACGAGGGCTCTCTGGAAAGAGTTTGCTGTTCATGGCCGTTATGAAATTGATAAAAAAGGCAATAAGTGTATTTTTGTTAACAAGACCGATTTAGATGGCCGAACTTGCGTTGGATTGTTTGAAAAAGCCGGTTTTGATGTTAAAAATCTAAAATACATTGACCAGTCCGATATCGAGACAGGAAGAGTCGTGTTGGACACGGGTGATATGCACGGGACAATATATGACAATGCCAAGAGGGCTTTGGTTATTGACCACCATGCCAAAGATAGCGACCCGACAGTTTCAGCTGCCGGCATAGTTTATGAAACCTTAGTAAAAATGGACCTGATTGACCAAAATGAAACTTATCAAAAAGTCATTGATTTTATAAACGAATACGACAACAGTCGATATCAGCTGGATTTGGAGTCATACAAAAAATCTTATAATAATTTATATGGACTGGCGCGATATATGAGTTTTTCTGGGCTTTTTGATTTCTTTAAGGATGGCAGAAAGCCCGAGGATGAAATTGCTGTCGCTGATTTAGCCAAATACGGACTTTCAGAGGAGGATATTGATCGGCAAATGAGTATTGTAAAAAATAGTGACACACACATCAAAAAAGCAGAGTCTGAAGGCTTTACGTTTGAATGCGAAAAATATGGTAAAGTGTTAGTCGATCTACACAAAAAAATTCCCGGCGCCTATGATTCCGTCAGGGCCTATGGGTATGACACCTATATAATGTGGACGCCTAAAACACAGAGTTTCTTCATTTCATCTTCGAAGGGTATTCAAGACGATTTTGAGGGCGGGAAGATTGTTCGGCAAAATATGTCAATAAAACCGATGCATAATAGAGAAGCGTTAAAAACGACACTCGGCAGAGTACTTACACAGATGGCCGGAGAAGGCTTTGTCCCTGCGGGGAAACTTGCTGAATTTCTTCGAAGTGAGAAAATTGCTAAAGATGATGAGGTTGTTGCGGGAGAGGCATTACCAGCTGCGGCTTGATTTTTAACCATTGATCAACTACCTTAATAAAGAAGACGGAGAGGGAGGCCTCTTTTTTTGCCGTCAAACAATATTAGATTCCCGCCTGCGCGGGAATGACATTATGCAAAATCCATTAAATTTTATTTTCAACCGCCTGTCTCATGATATTGGGATTGATTTGGGAACGGCTAATTCCTTGGTTTATGTTAAAGGCAAGGGTGTTGTGATTTCCGAGCCATCCGTTGTTGCCATCAACAACAAAACAAAAGAGATCCTGGCAATCGGCGAGGAGGCAAAAAGGATGGTTGGCAGAACTCCTTCTCATATTATTGCAATCCGGCCGCTGGTTGATGGTGTCATTTCAGATTTTGAGGTCACCGAACAAATGCTTAAATATTTTTTTGACAAGGTTCACAGGGAGAAATTCTCATTATTTCCCCATCCGAGAGTTGTTATTGGAATTCCATACGGAGTAACCGAAGTAGAGAAAAGGGCCGTAGAGGAGGGTGCAATAAATGCCGGGGCAAGAGAAATCTACCTTATTGAAGAGCCGATAGCAGCGGCTATTGGGGCCAGATTACCGATTCAGGATCCATCCGGTAATATGATAGTTGATATTGGAGGTGGTACGACAGAAGTGGCAATCATTTCTCTCGGCGGGATCGTTTCTTCAAGGTCCTTGAGAATTGCCGGGGATGAGATGAACGCTGATATTATTCAATATGCCAGGGATGAATTTAATCTACTTCTCGGTGAAAGAACGGCCGAATCAATAAAAATTGATGTTGGATCAGCTTTGCCACTGAAAGAAAAATTGGAGGCTCCTATGAGAGGCCGCGACCTGGTTACGGGATTACCGAAGGAAATTGTAGTCTCATCTGATCAGGTCTGTCATGCGATTTCCAAGTCTGTGTCAGCTGTTGTGGAGGGGGTTAAGGTAACAATGGAAGAATCGCCGCCCGAACTTTTAGCTGACATAATGGATAAGGGAATCGTTTTGGCCGGAGGCGGAGCCTTGTTGCGAGGTTTGGATAAGTTGATTGCCGCCGAAACCAGAACGATGGTTCATATTGCTGACGATCCTCTAACCTGTGTTGTCCGTGGGACCGGAATTGTTTTGGAAGATATTGACTTGCTGTCCGAAGTTCTGGTGCCTAACAGATTCAAAAGGTAAATAATGAAAAAGCGTGGGGTAAGAATTTGGTTGGTTATAACGGTAGTTGTCCTGGCACTTTTTGTGGTGCCGACTCTTGTAAGCAAGAGCCTGTCGGATTTTATTGTTGAAAAATTTTCGCCAATAAGTAAAGCATTAGTTTCGAGAGGATACAAATTTGGCAATTCTTTTTCTCTTCTATTTGAAATTAAGGATTTAAGAAGTGAAAACGGGCGGCTTGAAACAGAGTTAATTAATGAAAAAGTCGAGAAATCAAGGGTTCTAGAACTTGAAAAAGAAAACAGCGCTTTTAAAGATCAGCTCGATTTTAAAAGCTCACACCCGGAATTCAAATTAATTCTTTCGCAAGTAATCGGTTTAGATCCGACCAATCTCTCAAATACCATTTTGATAAACCGGGGAGCTGAAGACGGAGTTGCTCAAGGGATGGCGGTTATGTCATTAGGTGTTTTTGTTGGCAAGGTTGATCAGGTTGAAAAAAGTACCAGCAAAGTCGTACTTGTTACCAGTAAAGATTCAATAGTTCAGGTGATGTTGCAGGATTCAAGAACGACGGGAGTTCTTCGTGGTGGGGCTTCGGGTATGGCGCTGGAAAATATTCCTCTGGATACTCATGTTAATCCTAATGAAAATATAATCACTTCCGGTCTGGGAGGGAGATTGCCGAAAGGAATATTCGTCGGCAATGCCGGAAGCGAAATGGGAGCTAAATCAGATATTTTTAAGACAATTTTGGTAAAATCGCCTGTAAATTTTTCTAAGTTAGAGTATTTATTTGTGGTTTCAGGAGTCTGATGCCAATTATCATCGTTGTTATTGCTTTGGTTTTTGCCTTGCTCCAATCAACAATAATTCCAGCGTCCGAAATTTATGGCAGTTATCCGGATTTAGTTTTGGCAATCCTTTTATTAATTTTATTCTTTGACTCAAAAAAACTGGCTGGCATTTATATCATTTCAGCTTCAATATTCATTTCAATTTTCTCAGCTACCGGGATGGTTCATATTATTTTGCCCTATTTTTTGATTTTTCTGCTGTATATTTTTTTCAGTGATAGAAGATTAATCTCGCGGCCGTCAGTAACTTTTTCCTTTTTTATTTTTGCTCTCGCGAACTTACTTAAAATATTCTTCCAATTAGTTTTGGTCAAAAACTTTAATCTGGGCCCCGATATTATACTAAGCAGTTTATTAACGGCTTTTGCCGGAATAATAATTTATTATTTTTGCCGCAGAATTTACTTTTTTCTAAACCCACAAATATTGAAGGAAAGAATTAAAATTTCCCACCTCTAATATGGACATATTTGGAAACTTTTCGAATTTAGTTGGTGACAAAAAAAAGCGTAAAGCCTTGGTTTCAAATTACTCTGATTTTTCCTATACCGACCCGGTTTTGGAAGGTCAATCAAAACTGGAAAGAAGAGAAACTAAATCTGAGAGGCTTCCATTTTCAAAATTCTTGATTTTAGCCGTGTTCATAATTCTTTGTGTTAAATTATTTACTCTTCAAGTTGTGGATGCCTCAAAAAACCAAGATTTGGCACTGGGCAACAGTATTCGGCCAAGAAGTATTTTGTCCACCAGGGGAATAATAACCGATGCGAACGGAACTTGGCTGGCCAGAAATAAGCCGAGTTTTGCTCTCGGGGTTTATCCGTCAGACGTACCCAAAAAGAAATCCGATCGCGAAAATTTTTATAAAGAGTTAGCGGTAAAATCCGGACTTTCTGAGTCGGATATTAAAGTAAAAATTGAAGCCAATGGTCTCAGCTCAATTGAACTTGTAGTGCTAAAATCTGATCTTTCGAGGGAAGATGCCCTAATTCTGGAAGAAAATATTTTTGGCATGCCCGGAGTCGTTGTTGATGCCAGAGCTGTAAGGGAATACAAAAGCGATTCAGGCCTAGCGCACATTTTGGGTTATACCGGCCTTGTTTCTGATCAGGAACTAAAAGAAAATTCTGAATATCTCAGAAATGAGGATACGGGTAAAATGGGAATTGAAAAAACTTATCAAAATTATCTTCGCGGCAATCCGGGTGTTGAGGCGGTCGAGGTTGATTCAAAAGGCCAGGTTGTTAGGACTTTGGTTGACACTAATAATCGGCCACCGCAAATGGGGAGCAACTTAACTTTGAATATTGATTATCCATTACAACAAGTAATGACAAATGAACTGGCTGCTGGTATTGCTAGTGTACAGAATGTTGATGTAACTTCCGGCGTGGTGGTTGCCCTAAATCCCAATACCGGGGCGGTGTTAGGCCTTGTTTCACTACCATCATATGACAATAATATATTTTCCGGCGAATTGAATAATGAAGAGTATCAGAAACTTTTAGATGATAAAGCTTTGCCACTTTTAAATAGAGCAACGCTTGGGACTTATCCATCTGGATCGGTTATCAAAATTGTCATGGCTGCCGCAGGTTTGCAGGAAGGAATAATAAATAAAAATACTTCAATCGAAACACCGCCGGAAATAACGGTCGGGCAGTGGAAATTTCCTGACTGGAAGTGGCATTCTGGAGTAACTGATGTTAAGCGTGCAATCGCTGAATCAAACAACATCTTTTTTTATGCTCTTGCCGGCGGCTGGGATAAAATTAAAGGGCTTGGAGTAGAAAAGCTGGGAAAGTATCTTTCGCTTTTCGGTTTTGGTTCGAAAACCGGTATTGATTTACCTAATGAAGCTGCAGGTTTAGTTCCCAGCCCTGACTGGAAAGAGAAATATAAAAAAGAAAATTGGTATTTGGGTGACACCTATCACATGGGTATTGGTCAAGGAGATCTTTTGGTCACTCCGCTGCAAATGGTCAAGGCGATGTCGGCGGTTGCCAACGGCGGAAAATTAATTACACCGCAGATTGTTAAAGAAGTAACAAATTCTGACGGGCAAATAGTCAAAACTTTTGAACCGAAAATCGAAAGACAAGGTTTTATTTCGGACGATAATATTCGCGTTGTGCAAGAGGGAATGCGACAATGTGTAATTTCCGGTTCCGGAAAAGTTCTCCAAGATTTATCTGTTTCCTCGGCGGCTAAAACGGGAACGGCGCAGTTTTTTAACAATCAGAAAACTCATGCTTGGTTTGAAGCCTATGCTCCATACGAGAATCCACAAATTGCAATCGTTGTCCTAGTTGAAGGTGGTGGTGGTGGATACGAAGTTGCCGGACCGATTACTAATAATATATTGAAATATTATTTTGGGAGATAGCTTTTTGACATCATCTATTGACAATTTCTTTTTCCTTGATTATCATATTAGAGTATTAAAAATTATAAGCAGTAATTTGAACCCACTATAGGGTTTTTTCTTTAGAGCAGTTGCTTGAAATGCTCGTATGAGGAGACATGGAAGAAATTATTCTTACAACCGAAGGAAGGGCTAAACTTGAGGCGGAATTAACAAAGCTCAAGAGTGAGGATCTTAAGGATGTCGCGGAAGCTATTAAGTCTGCCCGCGAACTTGGTGATCTTTCGGAAAATGCCGACTATCATCAGGCGCGTGAGCGCCAGGCTTTTATTGCTGGTAAAATTGCCGAGATTGAATATAAGCTTTCTCATGCCAGAATGGCCGACAAACACTCCGGGACAGGTGTGGTTGAAATTGGTTCGCAGGTCATATTGAAATCAAGCGATGGCGACGAAAACTACGAGATTGTTGGTGCCACTGAAGCAGACCCTTTAACGGGTAAAATTTCGGTTTCTTCGCCAATCGCCAAGGCAATTATGGGTCATAAAGTCGGGGACAAAGTTGAAGTTGAAACCCCAGCAGGGGAAATGAAATTCGAGATTAAAAAAATAGCGTAAGCGTCATCCCCGTAAAGACGGGGATCCACAAATAGTAGATTCCCGACTAGATCGGGAATGACATAAAAAAATCCGCTCTGAAAATGGGTGGTTTTTTTGATATAATTTATTGCGAGGTGATCATTATGGCAGTTAGGGTGACTGTTCTTGGGCATTATGAGCCTGGGAAGAAAGTCATTTCTCGACGGGTGTCTCGGGAAGAAGTCGAAGCGGCTGATGCCGCAGTCAGCGTCGGAATGGGAGATCCAATCGGTACCTTGCACCGATGGCGCACAGCATCTCTGGCAAACGCCAGGACGAAAGTCGTTGGCTGAGTATTCAGAGGTATGGTTAGCCCAGCCTCATTTTTTATTGTTAATTTGATTTGTTCGGTTTTTGTTCTATAATATTAATGCAATCAATGACGAAGTCCGAATGATTAATGACGAATAAATGAATAAAGTCCAAATGAAATAAATAAATTTGTATATTTAGTCATTAAAGAATTTATTAGTCATTCTTAATTCTGGTTTCTTAATTTTTTATTATGAGTATTGCCAGCAAACCGAAGGATTTTCAGACATTATTTTTAGATATGAACTCTTTTTTTGCCTCTGTCGAGCAGCAAGTTCAGCCGCCTCTTCGCGGCCTGCCTTTGGGTGTTGCGCCATACATTGGCGGCTCCGGCTGCATTATCGCTGCTTCGCGGGAGGCTAAAAATCTCGGCATAAAAACCGGCTGCTTGGTCAAAGAGGCGAGGAGGTTATATAAAAATATCAAAATTATTGAAGCCCGGCCGGCGCTTTACATGATCTACCACAAAGAAATAAGAAAAGTTATCGAAAGTTTTACGCCACATTATCAGGTACTTTCGGTTGACGAGTTCAATATCAATTTAGTTTCACATGAGCAAAATCATGCCGCCGCAGAAAAACTGGGGCAGGCGATAAAGGACAAGATCCGTTCGGATGTTGGCGACGCACTAACTTGTTCGGTTGGAATTGGGCCGAATCGGTTTTTGGCCAAAATGGCGGGGGAGCGCAAAAAACCAGACGGGCTAACTATTATTCAATTAAAAGATTTGGAAGAGTTTTATGGTGATATAAAGTTACTCGATATTACCGGAATAAATCATGTACTTGAATTCCGGCTTCTAAAATCGGGAGTTAGCTCTCCCCTAGACTTCTACCATGCGGACATTCCACGATTGCGATCAATACTAAACCATGGCGGACGACTTTGGTATTATCGCTTGCGTGGATATGAGGTTGATGATTATGCGACATCGACCAAAACTATCGGTCACAGCCATGTTCTGGCGCCAGAGCATCGCACTCCTCTCGGAGCTAAGGCGGTGTTAAAAAAACTAATTTATAAAGCCGCTTCCCGATTGCGCGCCCACGGTTTTTTAGCCGGCGGAATTTTTGTTGCAGTTTCTTTTTATGACGGACCTAGTTTCAAAAAAAGCAGGAGAGTCTCCCCTTTTTCCGACACCCGCAGTTTTATATCCAACACCTTCGAAATGTTGCGCGATTGCCAATGGCAACAAAACCCAAGTTATGTTTCGGTTTCAGCCTTCAGCCTAACATCATCAAAAACAACCCAAATATCAATTTTGCCGGAAATTGAAAAATCCCGTAAAATTTCCGAGGCTATGGACAAAATTGATGATGATTTCGGTGTTGGTTTCATCCACCCGGCTTCGGTTTTTGCAGCCCGCGATTCTGCCCCCGATCGCATCCCCTTCGGCAAACCGAGATATGATATTCGATACTAGCCCGTTTTGTCATTGCGAGCCATTGAGTGAAACGAAAGGCGCGGCAATCTCTATTAAACAGATTGCTTCGTCGTTTCTCCTCGCAATGACGGAAAAAATGCAATTAAAAAACCTGACGGACAACGTCAGGTCGGCTCCCGGTGGTGGGCCTAGTCGTTTGGCCAGAGCAACCCAGTGGCGATAGCGATGATCGCTGCAATGGTATAGCCAATGTAGTATCCGGTGGGAATATGAAGATCCCAACCCCTGATGATGACGATGTTTGGCACGATCAGCACTAGTTGAGCGACCAGGCACTCCGTCCTTGTCCGTCGTTCGAAAGCTCCTTGGCTTGACGGGCAGAAACCGACGAAGAACCAAAGCACGACGCTGAGAACACCCAACCCAATAGCTAGATAGAGCATGACCGTTCTCCCTGTGGATGGTAAGTGGAGATTAGCAAATAAGTAATAAAATTTCAATGGGTTTGATTTTGAGAAGATTTTTGCTACATTAAAAACAGATAAGGAAGTGTATAACCGCAGATCAACGCCACAGATAGGCACGGATTATCAGACAGTTTTAAATATCGGTTTAAATCTGTGGTAAAAATCTGTGGCTAGACACTACAATATTATGAACCAATTGGGAAAAACTGAAGAAGATTTAATCAAATCAAGGAAAGATAAAAGAGCCAAACTCGAAGAGTTTGGAATTGATTGCTACCCAGCTAAATCTGATCGCAATTACATTGTCGAGAAAGTTTTGTCGGCTAAAGACGAGTTTGTCGCCGGTGGCGAGGAATTAAAACTTACCGGACGGCTAACGGCGATGCGCGGTCATGGCGCAATTATCTTTGCCGACCTGGTTGATGAATCCGGGAAGCTCCAGTTACTATTTAAATCTGATAATTTGCCGGAGGATTTTAAACTTCTCGATCTACTCGACGTCGGTGATTTTATCCAAGTTGCCGGTAAATTGTTCATAACCAAGGCTGGCGAATATACACTCGAGGTTTTATTGTTTAAACTTCTCACAAAGTCGCTTCGCCCACTTCCGGAAAAATGGCACGGGCTGACTGATCTGGAAACTCGTTATCGCCAGCGCTACGTTGACCTAATTGTTAATCCTAAGGTAAAGGACCTGTTTTATGCCCGGTCAAAAATTATTGCATCTATCAGGAATTTCTTAGTCAAAAATGATTTCATAGAGGTAGACACACCAACGCTTCAGCCGATTGCCGGCGGCGCGGTAGCCAAACCATTTATTACTCACTACAATGCCTATGACCGAGATGTTTTTATGCGAATCGCCCCCGAGCTTTATCTTAAACGACTTATTGTCGGAGGTTTTGAGAAAGTCTTTGAATTCGCTCGCTGCTTCCGAAACGAAGGGGTCGACGCCACCCACAATCCGGAGTTCACCAACCTAGAATTTTATTGGGCATATACTGATTACAACGAATTGATGGAGTTCACCGAAGAGTTGATGCGCAACTTGGTCAAGGAAGTATTCGGCAGGCTCGACATTGAAATTGCCACGCCGGGGCAGAGCCCCTCTGGGGCGGCGCCCGGTGAAAAGGTAGATTTTGGAGAAGCATTTCCGCGAATTACATTTAGTGAAATGACTGGCGGTAAAAATACTGACGAAGCCTTCAAAGCGGCCGTGAGAAAAACTATCCGCCCAACTTTTGTCATTGACCACCCTGTAGATATTTCGCCATTAGCTAAAAGAAAGGACGAGAAAACCGTTGAGCGCTTCCAGCTGATTCTTGGTGGCTTGGAAGTTGTCAACGCATTCTCAGAGCTAAATGATCCGGTTGACCAGAAACTTCGTTTTGAAGAACAGGTTGAAAGGAAGGAAGACGGCGAGAAGCATCCATACGACGAAGATTTTATCAAAGCGCTAGAATACGGTATGCCACCAACAGCCGGTTGGGGTATGGGAATCGATAGAATAGTTATGCTACTTACCGGGTCAAAAACGCTGCGTGAAATATTACTTTTCCCATTTATGAAACCAGAAGACAAGTAAATTTCTAATTAACCTAATTAATCTAATTTCTAAAAAATATCCAATATCAAAATTTCCAAATTAGACATTATTTAGGTCAATTAGAGCAATTAGATATTAGACCAATTTAAGGAGATACAATGTTAGATATAGAACTTATCCGCACAAAGCCGGAGGAAATTAAAAAGGTTATCGCCCGCAAGGGCGCTGATCCGGCGCTGGTTGATGAGGTAATTTTAATCGACCGCAACCGCCGCCGAGTGTTGTCGGAACTGGAACGGGCACAATCCGAGCTTAATAAATCATCTAAAGATATTGCCGGGCTTCATGGCCAGCAAAAAATTGATGCCATCAATCAGGCTTCTGTCTCATCGGCGAAAGTCAAAGATTTGAAACCGGAGGCCGATGCTGCACAAACTGAATTTACGGAAATTATGCTACAAATCCCCAATCCACCACAAGATGATGTGATTGACGGCGCCTCCGACAAGGATAATAAAGTCAACCGGACTGTCGGTGAGACTCCAAAATTTTCATTTAAACCACTTGATCATGTAGAACTTGGTGAAAAACTGGATCTTATTGATATTGAACGAGCAGGAAAAATTTCCGGCTCACGTTTCTACTTTCTGAAAAATGAGCTAGTTCAGCTTGAGTTTGCTTTGGTTCAGTACGCGATGGAAGTTTTAACTGCAGAAAAATTTGTGCCAATGATCGTCCCGATACTTCTAAATCGCGAAGCCATGACGGGCGCTGGATATTTGCCGGCCGGTGAGGATGAGATTTACAAGACTCAAGATGACCTGTTTTTGGCCGGAACATCCGAACAGCCTCTTGCCGGATATCATACTGGTGAAATTATCGATGTAAAAAAGCTCCCTTTGAGATATACCGGTTTTTCCAGCTGCTTTCGCCGAGAGGCCGGCAGCCACGGCAAAGATGTCCGCGGTATTTTGCGAGCCCATCAATTTGACAAAGTTGAAATGTTTTCTTTTTGTCAGCCAAAAGACTCGGTTAAAGAACACGAATATCTTGTATTACTTGAAGAAAAAATTGTTTCAGGACTGGGGCTGCCATATCAAGTCATTGATATTTGCGCCGGCGATTTAGGTTCTCCAGCAGCTAAAAAATATGACTTAGAAACTTGGATGCCAGGCCAGGAGCAGTATAGAGAGACACACTCTTGTTCAAATTGCACAGACTTTCAAGCACGTCGTCTCAACATCCGCTATCGCGACAAGGACGGCAAAGTTGCAACACTGCACACATTAAACGGAACAGCTATTGCCATCGGACGGATGCTAATTGCTATTATGGAAAACGGGCAGCAAAAAGATGGCAGCATCAAAATTCCGGAAATTCTGCACAAGTGGCTTCCATTTAAAGAGATTAAAAAGAAGTAATTATTAATAGCTAGGAGGCAAAAGTGCAAATTTCAGTCGTTGCGAAGGATGTTATCATCACCGCCCGACAAAAATCTGACATTGAGAAAAAAATTGGTAGATTAAAAAAATATTTAAAACACGAATCGCCGGTCAATATCGAAGTTCATTTGATCGACGACTCGGGACCAAATAAAGATGGGGTGACGGGGACTGTCAAGATTGATGTTCGGAGTGAGCACTACAACATTCATGTAGAAGAAAAGAAGAACAATATAATGAAGGCTTTTGCCAACGCCCTGCGTTCGGTTGACAGACAGGTAAGAGACCAACATAAGAAAGAAATTGAGGCAACCCGTACCGGAACAAACAGGTTTGAAAAGGTTTACGGATTCCTGGACAAATTCCGGCGGAAGAAAAAGTGACACATAGTGTCATCCTGAGCGAGCGAAGCGAGTCGAATGGATCTCATCAAATAGAATAAAAAGCGAGCGGCGCCCAGTCATGGGCCCGCTCGTTGTGGTTCTTTGGGGCTGGTCGGAGTTCTCATGCCCTGATCAGCGACTCGGGCACCAGCAGCCCGCCCTGGTACTTGTGGAAGCCGATCTCCACCCCAGGGAATCCGCCCGAGTAATCCTTGACATGCTCTCGACCGTGGAAGTCGATGATGCGTCTGGCGTCTCGGGGGTCGCCTTCGAACGCATCAAAGAACTCACCGTGCGGGCTGTAACTGATACCGGACACCTCGTTCTCGTACAGCAGGTTGTCTGTGTCGAAGGACATCCCGCGTCCGCCGTAGAAAATCCCGGCCTGATAAGTCCGGTTGATCGCTGGTATCACTACCCGCTGGACCGCGTCTTCGGTGTAGTAACCCTGAAACTGGATCACGATCAGGTCAGTGTTCTTGTAGCTCAGAGCCGTATGTCCGTACGCCCAGCCCTCCTCGACGAAGCTGCCACTGCGCCACCGGTCTCGGAACGACCAGTCGTCCTCGACAGCGGTGATACTGAACTTGTTCCCGTCCTGGTCAACCTCGGGGTTGGGGCTGGTCCAGCCGTAGACCAACTCGAAACGAATGAACATCGCCATGATCTCGGCAAGGGTCGGCAGATGGGTCATCGTATTCACCATTCCAATCGTGTCCCTAGATTCGCATTTGAATCCGAACACTTTAGAATAAAAAGTAGAGATTTTTAAAAAGATAAAATGATGAAAAAAAAGTAGATTTAGCCATCTGTCAAAAGATGAACGAAATGAAATTACCATTCTT
>Ga0265297_10002081_pt1 | contig 42727 bp, 60 predicted proteins | sample Munlanlwell13791_FD_192502 | JGI IMG/M metagenome (GOLD analysis project Ga0265297, IMG submission 192502) | Leachate microbial communities from a municipal landfill in Southern Ontario, Canada - Leachate well 137-91 | ecosystem: Engineered > Solid waste > Landfill > Unclassified | place... | reverse complement strand
GGGCTACGTGCTGGCCGATCATGGCGCGACGCTGACCCTGCCGAAGCTGACCACCGTGACGGGCGACGTGCGGGCCGATCAGGGCGCGACGCTGACCCTGCCGAAGAACACAAAGTTGAAGGTAGGTAAATTATAACGGACGCCAGCTGAAAACGAATAAGGGGGATGACAATGTGCAAGTTTCGTAGTGCGGTAGCGGTAAAGGACGGGGAATCAGTTAAACTTATGATGCTTCCAGACAGTGATTCACACGAAAAGATACGCGAGAAGTATTCCATCCGCGACGGGTTGGGCGCGTCGGCATCGTTGCAGACGCCGCTCGAATACTATCCCACAACCAACCTCTACGACTTCTCAACGTATAAGTTTGAGTTTGACGACAAGCGACCGGAGTGGTGGACGGATGAGATGACGGAATCTGCGATCCGTCAATTCCAATCGGATATCAATTTCATCATCAAGTCGGAGTTTGAAGGATTCGGCGACCTCGACCTGCGCGGCCTTACCTCGCTACCGGAGAACGCCAAGCTGACCGCGGGCGGACACCTCTACCTGAGCGGCCTGACCTCGCTACCGGAGAACGCCAAGCTGACCGCGGGCGGACACCTCTACCTGCGCGGCCTGACCTCGCTACCGGAGAACGCCAAGCTGACCGCGGGCGGACACCTCTACCTGCGCGGCCTGACCTCGATCCCGGCGAAACATAAATGCAAGTCGAAAAGGATATATCTGAAAAACGGGAAGGTGATACAATGAAGTACCTGCTGACGATTGCGTTCCTGATGGTGGCGACTGCGGCATACGCAGACGATACCGTAGCGGTGCGTTGGTGGCTTGACGACACCGTAGCGGTGCGTTGGTGGCTTGACGACGTTTCATGCACCGTAACGGTTATGGTTATGGAGGATACCAATACCGCTGTCCTCTACGCCCGCATCACCGCACTTGAGCGCAAGGTCGCGAATATCGAGTGCCGTCTTGCGGCGCAACAGATGATACCGCCATTGACGAGGCCGATGCCGATACCGGAATGGTGGCCCGACACTTGGGGAGTACCGGCTCCTTATCACATCGAGACCATTCCCTGCGAGGTAGCCCGATGAAACGCCCGACGTTCGTGTGGTGGTGTAGTAGAACTGAAAATGTTTATAAGGATATTTCCGATTGTCCAGATGAAAGCCATACCGAATGCTACTTGAAATGTGGAAAAGCAAGATGGTGCACCGCGAAGAAGTATAAGCTGGTGGAGGTGCGCCGTGGAAAAGGGTAAAGATGACGGTCGTGGAACCGCGTTTCTTATTGGGTGCATCAATGGAATAGCCATCGGGCTTGCTCTCGCTAATTTAATTTATCGGTCGTGGAGGTGAAGCGTGGAAAAGAGACCGCACAAGTTTATCGTTACGGCACAAGAACACACCTATGCACGATTGGTTGTTTGCGAGTATTGTGGATTGGTTGCGTTTGATGGTAATAGACACGACCGTACTTTAGTTGGTCAAGAAGCAGCAAAAAATGGTTGTCCACTTTCTCCAGAAGACAAGGAGGTTCCTCGTGGCTGACATCGTGGAGAGATTAAAATGATTACGCAAGGATTTTACTGTTCAATGTTTCCAAGAGATATTTTTCACGCTGATGGGTGTGTCTACAAGAAACTGAATAAGTGCCATTACGAAAGTAAAACTAAAGAGTGTGACCAACACGAGTTTGTTATGCTAACGAGAACCGATTACGAAAGATGTATGTCATTGAACGAAAAGTTTGAGTTTGAGCGTGATAAGAATGTGGAAGCCGCCGACGAGATTTCACGTTTGAGGTTGGCGTTGCGGAGGATTGCTCACGATAATGACAATGGTCGGAGAGTTGATTATTGTGACCACGCCGATATAGCCGAATCCGCATTGGCCGACGGGGGTGGGAGATGAGCGAATACCGAAAATATAGACGGACGCAGATTGCGGAGATGGCGAACTGGTATGATGGGTTTGATATGACTGGCGTTTCAATCAGCAAGGAAGATATGGAAAACGGTTCACCGAGAGTCGGTGATAAGATTGCGAGAAATCCCGCCAATCACGATGACCGATGGCTTGTGGCCGAGTCGTATTTCAACGCCAACTTTGAGGAATTGGGAGAAGCCAAATGACCGATGGCAGATACTTCTCTGGTAGGGAAATGATCTTTGAAAAAGAGAATAAGAGATTAAAAGAAGAACTCACCGAGGCGAGGGCGGTGATTAATGCGTGGCACTCTACTTTTGGAACAACCCCACTGTCTAACGCTATTGATAGATTGGAAGTTGCTGAACGTGACAACGAGCGGTTGCGGAAGGAGTTGGCTGAACAAAAGAACAGAGCAAGAACACTCGCCAAAGAATTCGCAGATAGGTGGGCAACAGTTACAAGGTTGCGGACGGAGAACGATGAGCTGAATAGGATAATTAATGCTGACGAGTCGTTACAATCCGCTACACGATTGGCTTATGCTATGTCGCCGCCGAGGTGGACAGTCATCGTTACCGCCGTCAAGGAATTGTGCGAGGCGGTGGATGGGATAAGGTGGAATGTTGGATTCGGTATGTGGGAAAATATTGATAAGGCGAAAGATAAGTCCGCCGCTTGCCGTGCGGCGATGGGGGAGAAATGACCGCCGCCGCGCACAAGAAAGCGTTGCTATACCGTCGGGATGAGGAAATGGAGCGTGAGGCGTGAAGCAATCACTACTCTCCGGGGGTCCGGGATGATAACGAAGATCGAATGGTGTGACCGCGTCTGGAACCCGATCATCGGCTGCTCTCCGGCGTCAGCCGGTTGCGACCATTGCTACGCTGCCAGGATGGCGACTCGGCTGGCCGGGAATCCGAAGACGCCGCAGTATCGCGGCTTGGCGAAGGGCGGTAGGTGGACTGGAGAGACGCGGATGCTATTGGATCGATTAGAATCCCCTCTCCGATGGAAAAAGCCGTGCCGGGTGTTCGCTAATTCGATGGGTGACGTTTTCGGCGAATCATTCGACATGATCGACCAATTATTCGCGGTGATGGCTATCTGTCCGCAACTTACCTTCATTATCCTGACGAAACGACCGGATAGAATGGACCGGTATTTTGCAAACGCCGCGTGCTGTGATCTTGAGGACGGGAAATGGCCACTACCCAACGTCTGGCTCGGAGTATCCGTCGAGGACCAAGAAAACGAAAGGCGGGTATCGAAACTTGTTAAGATTCCAGCTGCTAAACATATAGTGAGTGTGGAGCCAATGCTCGGCCCTGTCATGGTTTCACCATTCGCTATGACGAAGATCGACTGGTTGATCTGCGGCCCCGAGACCGGCCCGGGGGCGCGGTGGTGTGATCCCGCGTGGATCGAGGACCTTCACACACAATGTGTGGTATCCGGGGTGCCGTTCTTCGACAAGCGGAAGAAAAACTATCTGGCGAGGGAGTTCCCGCGATGATGACAAATAAGGAAAAGTACGATGCACTCTACGCGCAATTTGAAATAAAATTGCGTGGACTTCTTCCGCGATTGCCAGAGAAATACTATGCAATTTCCGTCAACTACACGAAACACAAGCAGGGGTATTTTATTGAGGAACGGACGATAAGCAAAGTCGATATTCGTGGGGTTCCTGGGTGGTATAAAAAGGTAACTAAAATCGACATCGAAAGATTACGCATTTTCATAGACACGCTTGTCGAACCAAAACAAAAAGATATTTTCCTGCACTGGACAATCGGAAATACCAGTGCCGCTGATACATTGGAGAAGGTAAATGAGGGAAAAGATTGCGCATGGCAACGCGAACACCTTGAGAAGAGATTAGCGGAACTGATTGAATTGTACTCACCGAGAGAGGGATATATCAGGTGTTCGTATTGCCGTAAGCAAAGAAAACCGGAAGATATTATTTACGATACCATCATCAGCCCGAACTGGAAGAACTCCGGGTATAAAAGTCCTCCACGACCATATTGCAAGGATTCGCCTTGCGCTGGTTACGATCAGATGGGGCATGAGGGGTGACGACAATGACCTGCTCAATCTGCGGCGCTGACCTCGACGGCGTGCGCGTTGTCGTCAGCGGCAAGGTGATGTGTGTGGACTGCTGCCGGGAGCTGCACACGGGCGATATGGGTGAGACGGAGATCACGATGCTGGAAGCTGAAACCGGCGGCGACGGGGGTGGGAGATGACAAGAAAGATAATTAAAAACGACGTGTGGAGAAAGCAAGGGCCGTGCGATTGGGTGAAGATAGCCAGGGTTATGTTTCCGGGAAACAAGGAATACGACGGAGGATTAACTGGCTGTTCTGTAAGGTTCAGTGGGTTTAGCGGAAGGTACGGAAAAGTAACTTGGTTTTTTCCAGCTACGAGCGAAAGCAAGTTCATAAAACTTATGAAGGAGGCGGGAAGATGGTTGGTGAGAAAAAAATGATCACCGACGAGCGGCTTGACGAGTTGCAGAGGTTGGCGGATGCGGCCACGCCGGGGCCGTGGGAACCTGTTATGCACGATGATGGGGAGTATCGTTTTAATTTCTCGGCAGAAGTTTTAGACAAAACGCGAGAAAGGTTTAGATGGCAAGACGGTATGTTCATCGAGGCGGTCTGCATCAGCGACAGCCCGGTAACTTGGCAACTGGTCAAGACGGAGCACATAGCAAGCAACCAAGTTACCGGTAGCACACCGACGGAAGCGTATCGTAATGCGATTGAAAGTTACAGTAGAATCGAATCAGACAGCGACGCGATGAAACTGATCTGCGACAACTATCCGTACTACCCTGCCGACAAGATAGAGCCGTGGGTACGTCCCGCGCTTGAGCAACTGCGCCTATGGGATAAGTGCGAACGCTATCACCGGGAACGGATGGAGTTTACACTGACAAGTGAGTGGATGAATATGGCCGCGCTCCGCATCATGCGCGACCATCCGGAGTACCAGACCGTTGACGATTCGGTGGTCAACAGCGTCATCGTAACGCTACCGTAGCTCAAGGAGATCAACCACGCTGATGGTAGGTCACGGGTCGCTACCGTGCGGGCGCTCCATTATCCGCTGCGGATATTAGTCAACGAATTACGGCGGCAGGCCATTGACAGATAAGTATTGACAGATCAGGTGAGTTGTGGTATAATGTCTGTAGGCATAGGGTCATAGTTCGTTATCTGGTGGGGAAAATGGGAGTTTTCACTCACAATCTAAAAAGCTGGCGCGTCGGGCTATGGTTCTGTGCCTACCCCGCCTCGCGGGACGCCTCACCGGGCGCGTCGGCTTTTTTTGTTCTTGATTGCGCGGCTCAAGAAACAGAAGAGGTGTAGCGTAATGGCCAGGATTAGAACCATCAAACCAGATTTTTGGACTGACGGTAAGATTGTGCAATTACCGTTCGAGGCGCGGTTGCTTTTTATCGGTATGTGGAACTTTGCTGATGATAGTGGTTTTTTAGGGAGCGATCTCGACAGAATAAAGATGCAGATTTTTCCTTCAGATGAGATTGACATTTACATTCTTATTGATTTACTGTGTAATGCTGAATTATTAGGTCGTACAGATGGATCACTTAAAATACATAACTTTACTAAACACCAAAGGATTGCGCATCCTACACCATCCAGATTCGAGAAAACTCACGAAAGTTCACGAAAAATCACGATACCATCTTCAGTAAGAAAAGCAATAGCGTTGAAATATGGTTGCAAACCAGGCGAGGATAAAGAAGTAAACTGTTATTATTGTGGAAAAGAAGGAAGAATACATTGGTGGAGGAATAGATGGGGAAAACCAACCGGATGGATAAATTTCAGTTTGACATTGGATCATGTTAATCCAGAATCATTAGGGGGAGAGACAAAGGTAGAAAATATGGTATTGGCGTGTGCTCATTGTAATAAATCAAAGGGTGTTTTCGATTATCCTCGTGAACTTTCACGAAAACTCACGCCTGATTTGGAAGTGGAAGTGGAAGTGGAAAGGAAAGGAAGGAGTGCAGAGGAAACCAAAACACCGCGTCAACCAAAATCGGTTGACGGTTCGTTCGCTACTTTCTGGGAACACTACCCGCGCCGAGTATCGAAAGGAGCCGCAGAGAAAGCGTGGAACAAAATCAAACCATCACCGGAACTGCTCACCACCATCCTCGCAAAACTGGTAGAGTATGAAGCAAGCGACCAGTGGAAAGATGAACAATACATTCCCCACCCCTCCACTTGGCTGAACCGGAAAGGATGGGAAGACGAGGTACCCGCGCCGAAACGACCGGAAGGCGAACTCTCCTACGAGGAAACCAACCGCCGACTTGACGCCGCCGGCTTCCCGCCGATAACCCGAATGATACCAGCCGACCAAGTAGAGGCGCACCTTGCCGCAAAGAGGGCGGCGGCAAAATGAACACTCCGAACGCAAGCATAGACCTCGCGTCCGCCGGTGAACGATTTGACCTCGACACGCAGTTTAGCAAAGAGGGTAACGGGATGATTAACACCTATCCCACCCCCTGGCCTACCCTCACCCGCGTCGGGCGGTGCCTGCGCCCCGGAACAGACACCATTATCGCCGGTCCCGCCAAACACGGTAAGAGCTACTTCGCCATGACCATCGCACTCCGCATCCACCGATCCGGTGTGCCGTGGAGATACCTACCACTTGAGGACCGACGCCTTGATTTCGCCAGACGGATGCTTTGCCTTATCACCGGTAGTTGGGAACCTCTGCGAGATGAACAGGAAACGGCTCCTAACCGACAACAGGCACTGAATATGAACCGGTCAGAACTCAATGAGATAATGCAAAACGTCCTTGAAAACCCAATGCTTCCGCAAGGCAAGGACGACGTTCCTGATCTACGGCACAAGACCGTCACCGACTTTATCCGTGAAGCAAGCAAGGTAGCAAAAGTGATTATCGTCGATCCGATAGCACAAATTGACTTTGATACCGACGGACAAAAATCATGGCAGGCAGAGCGGAAGTTTATCCAACGTATCGGTCACATCGCCGCCGAAACAGAGTGCTGTCCGATACTGCTTGCTCACACCGTCAAGCGTCAGGGATCAAACCGCGGCGCGTCGTTCGCATCTGACGACATACAGGGATCGTCAGCGCTCACCCGCTTGTCACATAACTCGCTTATCCTCGAAGCTCACGACGCCAGACCTGATCTTGTTCGTGGTGATGATGGAACGGAAATGGAAGGTCTGTTACACAACCGCACCCTGCATATCGCCGCGGTCAGAAATGGGATGGGAACCGGGATGAAGCTGGCGTATAATCTGGGCTGCAATTCACCGATATTCGAGGAACTCGGCATTATCCTACCGCCGAAGAAAAAGGAGAAAAAGGCGTGAACTTTACAGAAATCCATGCGGCGTTGATTGACGGTGATACCGGACCTTACGACCAGTGGAAAGCGGAGCAGGATGAACCACGGGAAGGGTTGCCAATCGAAGCGGAGTTTGTCGCCAATGGTCTGGTTCGCGGTAGCGGAGATTGGCGGCAGTTTCGATTGGGAAAAATAATCATCAGCAGAATGGACATTGACTATCAGGATGCAGAGAGAAAACTGATCGACTACCTGGGGGTGTGACAATGGCGAGAGTGATTCAGATTATTCACTGTCAGAGTGAGCGGGGATTAGGGGTACCGGATAACCCTTGCAGGATAATAAATCAGTATTTCGATTTTGATGGTAAATTATTATGGAGCGTGGATGAGTGGTTTGATCGCAGCCAAGCAGAAGAACTGGCAAAATATGAACACGATCAGCGCGAGGAAATAAACAGGTTGGGAAAATTGGTACTCGATAAGAACTTTCAGTTGTCTGCTTGTGCCGATGAGATTAAATCACTCCGCACTGAATTGCGGAAAAGGAAAAAGGTGTGACTATGGATATTCACTACATCACCTGCGCGGACTGCGGCATGGCGTACCCGGACACCTGTCGTGAGTGTCCGAATTGCGGGTCAACGGCGGTGTTGGGATGAGAAGGCCGATTCGAGTGCATGAATTGCAAGCCGAAGAAATATCGACTGATGGAGGTTAAAAAATGAAAAGATTGAAATGTGCGATAGACGAGGCGTTCAGCGCAGGGATGGAGTTTATGTCAAATCGAGCTTTGAACAACGCTTGGTCGAAGCTGAAGAGGATTGAGATAATGAAGAAGTGCATTCGTCGTCAAGCGGCTGATGGAGGAAAAGTGATGAATCTTTGGGTGGTAGAAATGTGGAGTAATGCGTATTTTACAATACCTCCGAGGTGGGAACCCACGGTTGGCGTTGCGCTGACAAGGCGACATGGGATGATAGAAATAAAACAATGGAGGAAAAATAATCCTCATGGAAGTTTTCGACTTGTCAAATATCGGGCGGCGAGGGAGTTGGGGAAATGAGAACTACAATCAGCGTAATTTGTAATTTATTAAAGAAGTTTTGGATCTCCAGCGGTTCAGACAACCACTGCGATCATTGCCTGTGCTGGTTCTACGGCGACAGTTGCCCGTACTGCGGGAAACGAGTAAAGGATGTGCCGAAATGAAGAGGCCGTACGAGTTTAAGGGAGCCGGTGCTTGCACAGTTGAACAAAAAGGAGAGTTTCCAACACACGGAAATGCGTTCGACAAGTTTTTGATAGACCTTGACAGCATACACGAAATAACCCCATACGGAGATCAACAGACGATAATAAACGGAAAGATAACAGTTGCGATGGAATACGAGTCTGTCAAGAAACTTGTCATTGGAGATGAACAAATCAGCGACATCGTGAGGCGAATGTGAGAAACAAGCGACCGGAAATGAGCAGGAACCAGCTCATCAGGGAGCTGACTAACCACGGGGCTCTGCTGATTGAAATAGCGAACATGTTGGAATTGCCGAAAACTGGCAGGTTCAGCGATATTCTTGATGCTCTTAAAAAGCTCAAAATGAGGGCTGAAACAGTGAAAGCCGAAAGCGCCCCGTAATTGAGCGGAAACGGGCATAGGACGAATCTGCCGTATCGGGACACGGGGGGTAGGGGTATCGTGCAAAACAGCATGATAAGACAATATACCAGCGCACACAAAAATAGCCCCAACCGATTATCCGGTCAGGGCGTGAGTGATTAGGCGCGGTTTGCGATACGTTCCCACTCCTCCAGCGCCAGCTCCCTGCACTCCGTACCAGTGGCCTGCATCAGCATCCTGACCACCTTGCACTTGTCGCATGTGCAACCCTCAAGCACAAGATCCGGGAGTTCCATAAGTTGTAATGCCGCGCCCAATATCTTCGCAACTTGATCCGGCATAAATACTCGGTTTGTCATAGCGTTGCCCTCTGCGCGAGTTGGGCGTTTATCGTGCCGTCGCGCTCCATTTCCTTGACATAGTCAAGCCATGCGGTATACACCGTAACATCGAGCTTTCCCTGCTTCCAGAGTTTTCGTTTCGGTTTGAGCCACCGATGCTCCGACCAGAACATCTCCCGCAGCTTTTTGAGGGTCATTTCGTCACCGACTTATCTTTTTTCTGGTACCCCTTGCACCGTGCGCAATTATCCTTGCTGCCGCAGACCGGCCAATACTTGCAGGACCGCTTGCTCATTGTGTTTTCCTCCCCCGATAGTTGTACATGGCGACAAAGCCGCCAGTTTATCAACGTCCCTCCACTTTCGCTATGGCGGCGCGGATCGTTTGGAGATATGCCGGCTCTATCTTCCCGAAGTTTGAATCCTTCGCGTGCCATGCGTCTATAACGGCCTTGCAGCACTCCAACAGTTCTGGGGAAGCGGCGTAGAGTGCCGCCAACTCTTCCGTGCTGACATTAGCGACGGACGTTCTGATTTCCTCACCGTCATTCTGGACAACTGCGAATGGGAAATCAATATCTTTCGGTTTTCTCTCCACAAAATAATAATTCATATCACACCCTCCACGTTTTATTCTCTCATCGTCAACTATTTTCATTTTTATCTTGTCAATAGTAAACGGCTCTTCTGTGTAATTTATGTCAAAACAAACCTTTCTACCATCATCAGTAATTCCTTCCGTATTTGATCCGTGGCAATTATTGAATGACCGAATTACTTTTTCAATAACAAGACCATTTTTTCCTGCCCGACGAAAACAACCGCCAATAGGATAATAGTCTGTCTCCCAATAACCATAACCTGATTTTAATTTCATCTTATTTCCCTTCTGATAGAGCAATAAGCTCTTCGGCCCTATCTTGATTAACACCGACAATATTCCCAGTTCGCGCCCCGTTCATAATTCCCTTGACAAAGAGCAGCAAGTCGGGGGCTGATGCTATCAATTTAGCTATTTGTTTTTTTGCTTTCGTATTTGGTTGCGCGTTAATTGTGCAGTATACATTACACTCCATCATACCATCCTCTGATACTACTGCGCTATCTCCTTCTACTTTCCATTTCGTTAAATAGCTTTCCATTTTCCACGCTCCCCGTCGGTGTCGGTCGGCCAGGCCAACCGTCTATAAACAGAATCGGTCAAGCTCTAATTCGTGAATGTAATGAACCACGCCGCAAATATCAGTAGTGCAGTAGTAATTGTCTCCGGAGTAACTGACGGAAACATAAATCACTCCGCCGCTGTGATTGAATGTCGTGTTATTCTTAATGACCGCTGTTTTGTAATAGTTGCGCTTGTCCATTGTCTCGCTCCTTATTACTGCGATTTTGTTTCTTTCCTGCTACCCCTAAACTATAGCAATCACATTGCCTATTCTCAAATTATAATTCTATTCACATTCTATCACGCTGAAAATTAAAAAAAATATAGTCAATGTTCGCGCCTGTTAATTCTTACTCACAATTCTATCCACAGGTTTTATGAAGTTTTATCAACCGTAAAATGGGTAAAAATTGGCGCGACTTTTTTTACATTTTGCAGTTTGGTAACTTAACTTACCACCCAATATCACTGTCTCATTTAAGCGACACCATAACTTTATATGGTAGCGTGTCTTATTATGTGTCACCGCAACACTTTACGCCGAATTATCAACTAATATCGTAAATCGGCACACTTATTACGATGTTATCATTGTAAAAGAGTGTGAGAAAATAGCAAGGGTTTATGACGATATTATTTTCGAGCTATTCGCAACTAATTCCATCAATATCAGCATAATCTTGCTCAAAAACCAAAATAGTAGCTGATATCAAAGGACTTAACTTTTGCTCTCCGTCGGGAGCGCGACTGGAAAAGTGGTCTATAGACGGATTGCCGACGGGATTATGTCAACTTCTATGACAGTAAGTAGTGTAATATCAGCATAATTTAGCATTGATTCCGATAATCTTAATTATGTCAACTACAATATCCTGATATATCTCACTTTACGTCAATAATCGTCGGTTATGCAAGCGCGATTGTCACAAGTGTGTCGAAAATGCGCGATCTCCCGCCAGTGTGCTATGGTCATCACGCTGGCCGCTCCCGCTGCGATCATCATCGCATACCACTGTTATCTTGCCGGGATGCTGATCGTGCGTCATGGACCATCCATGCGCGTATGCGCTGCTCTCTGTGCCTCTCTACCCATGACCATAGCGACACGGTCAAGCGCGACGGCGGTGACGGCACGGCGCACGGACTGAACGGGTGGCTATCACGCGATCAAGGCGAGGGTGTGGACGACGATACGATTATCTACCCTACGTCAAAGGGGTGGCACAATTATTCAGCGAGAGCAAATTGAAGAAAGCGTGTCTGTAATTTTCCATACTAAAATTAATCGTGTCTTTGGAGATCATCGAGATGGAATTATTCGGCTCGAAGATGGGATCGACATAGACGGGGACTCCGTTAATTTCCGAAATTTGTTTCACATTGTTTTCTGGTGTTTGATAGTCAATTTCTTGCGGGTATGGCTTCTCGAAATAGATGGAGTATGTTTTCGGAGACATGACGATGAAAACTTTGCCGCGATACTTGCTGCACATCTGCTCGATGATGCCGGCGAGTGTTCTGATTCGTTCAGTCGGACAGATTATCTGCATGGGGTGGCTCTTGATTTACGTTTTTCACTTCTCCTTTCAACCAATACGAATTACCGGACATTTTATCACGAAGTTCGTTGAGCATTAAAATCGCTTGGCGTGTGGTTGTTGGTTCGGTTCCTTCGCAGACACATTCGCTGTGATTTGGCAATGGTAATGGTTTGAGTATCTTGAACGGTGGATGGGTTTCGGTATTTGTTTTCATGTTTGTCTCCGCACCAAAATAATACCACAAATATCGGCGGTTGTCAACAGTTATTTTGAAGAATAGTATGGTAAAATAGCCCCACCACTGGTAAGTAAACTTACCACTTTCTAAAATAACTCTTGACATAATGGCAGAGATGTGGTATAATCGCCATAGATGATGAAAATTAGGCATAGGTCATCAAGAACCGTGCCCAAGAGTGGAGCATCATCATCGACGCAGCATAAATCAGCTCCACTCTTATTTTCAACAAGGGGTAGGCGATGATCGAGGCGATTCTTGGAACAATCGTTGGTGCGGTAATATTCTTTGCCGGGGTGTATTTCGGCTGGAATATGGGTCACAACGAAGTGGTCATTCAGACCCGATGCCGCACCACTCACGACGGGGAGAAGTAGGGTGGTAAGGGGCAGGCATGGTTCGACGCAGATACGGTTCACGGAGGAACAGAAGCGTGAATTGATTTCGTTGCGCCTTGACAAACGGTACAGCTTGGACCAACTCGCGGAACATTGCCGTCAGAATTATAATCTTTCCCTCGCAAGACAGACGATGAGCAACCACATGAATCTGTGGGATGCAGACCTTACGAAAGAGGTGCAGGAGCAGATAGCCGAAAAGAAGCTGGCGACGGGAATGGATCAGTTGAGCAGGATCAATGACTGGTCGATATTCCGTTCGTTGGTCAAGGATCGGTTCGTTGAAAAGCTGAAGAACGGTAAGGACTTGAAGTTTAGCGAGTTGGCGGATATGCTGCTGAAGGCCGACGACAAGTTGGCGTCGTTGTTGGGCGTGAAGGAAGCCGAAGTGGTGAAGCACGAGCTGACGGTTGACTTCGCGCCGTTGTTCGAGAAGATTCGTGCGGCGAAGCGGATAGACAATGTGCAGGACGCTGAAGTGGAGGAATGTGATGCAAATCAAGCCAATCCATAACAGCGATCCCGACACTTTCTTCTCGGCGGTGCAGGAATTGACGCACGAGGAGTTTTGCAAGGCGTTTCTGAAGGTGCAGAGCAAGGCAAAACAGGTGGTGCCCCTCATTCTCAATCCCGGACAAATGAAGATAGCGAACGCGGTCGAGCAATGCCGTCGTGAGCGGAAGCCGTGTCATCTGCTGGTGTTGAAGGCGCGTCAGTTCGGAGGTTCGACGGAGGGCGAGGCGCAGATATTCCATCGGTATTACTGTGGCCCCGGCCTCAATGCGGAGATCGTTGCGAACGTCAGCACGGCCTCCGGGAACATGAAACGGATGTTCGAGCGTTTTCATAATCATTTGCCCGCCGCGATGCAGCCGCCGATTGTGCGCAAAAACGAGCGGGTATTCGCCTACAACAAGTGGGATTCGCAGGTGCGTTTTTCTTCGGCTGAATCACGCGACAACGTTGGGGTCAGCGATTCAATCTCGATGTTTCACGGCACCGAGATCGCGTTGTGGCCGTCTCCGAAACGGACGCTTGACTACCTCGCACCGGCGATCATCGAGAACGAGAACACGCTTGACATCAAGGAAAGCACGGCGCGTGGTTTTGATTACTGGCAGAGCATGTGCGAGGCGGCGATCCGTAGGGATATTGAGGATATTTTCCTGTTCGTTTCGTTCCTCGACGTTCCGGAATACTGCTACCCCAAAGAGGCGTGTGTCGGGATACTCGCGGATATGACTGATGAGGAACGGAATCTGGTGCGGCTGGGGGCAACGCACGGACAGTTGCTTTGGCGTCGGTGGTACATCAAGAACAAGTGCTTTGGTTCTCTCGACACGTTCCACCAGGAGATGCCCGCCACGCCGGAAGAGGCGTTTGTGGCGTCGGGATCGTGCTTCTTCGTCGGTGCGAAGCTGAAGGATGTGCTGTCAACACCGGAACCGAAGCCGTTGTCGGTGGGCGTCATCGAGGGTGGCGAGTATCACGAAACCGGAAGGGGTCCGTTGACCATCTTCAAGATGCCGGAGAAGGATAAGCAGTATGTGATCGGGGTTGATGTGGCGGGAGCGGAAGTGGTGGGATCGAAGAACGAATCCGAATCAGATGATGGCATATCGTCTGACGATCGTGACCAGAGCGTTGCGGTGGTGTGCAGTGTCGATCCGTTGGAAACAGTGGCGACGTTCTGCAATAATTCCTATGAAAATATCCTCGCCAAAGACCTTATCGCGCTCGGTAAGTTCTACAACAATGCGTGGCTGGGCGTGGAACGCAACGGGCTTGGTCATGGCGTGGTCTGCAATCTGATCGACCGTTACGACAACTTGTGGTGCGAAGAATCACGCGGCAAGTGGTCGGTAAAGTACGCCGCCTATCCGGGGTGGACGACGAAGGGCAGCATCCACGGCGAAGGCAACCGACTGTTGCTGTTGCAGGATCTGCTGACGATGATGCGCGAGCATCCGGAATCGTTCCTCGACCGACGGCTTCACAAACAATGCCTGTCGTTCGTTCAGAAACGAAACGGACGCTGGGAGCATGAGAGCGGTTGCCATGATGACTTCGTGTTCGCCACTGGAATCGCGATGCAGATGTATATCAGTATGCCGACCGCAAAAGCGCGAGTTACTCAAGATTTGGCGAAGGAAACAGAAAACGACTTCACCGCCGCCGACATCAAACACGCCATCAAGCAGCCACCGAGGTTCATCTACGACGAGAACGGGAAGATCGTGATGCTTGGCCTGATGGACGGCTGGAAGAAACCAAACTGCCAGACCACGCAGCAACAGGTGGCATAACGTGAACTACTTTGACGACAAGTCGCTGCTCCGTGACGAAGAGGCGAGGAACCGGCTGTCGGGAAACTATTGTCAGTTTATCGACCGCGCAAGGACGGTGGCGCAATCTGCGGAGATCGACGTTCCCGGCAGGTTGAACCGTGGCAACAAATACCTCAACCTCGACCAGGACATCCGGGCAAGCGTGAAGTATTCAGGCAGCGAGTTCCGTGACGCGACCATCCGTAACAACGTGATGATCTTTTCGGCGCTGATGACCGCCAACCGGCCCCGCGGCTCGTTCATGCCGGTGGAACCGTATGACGTTCCCTATACCAACGTCTACCGCAAACTGGACGACTTCTACAGCAACCAGATGCAGTTCGACCTCAAGTATTCAATCGCCGTGCAGGATATGTTCAAGTACGGCACCGGTTTTATGATGCACTTCATCAACGAAACCACCGGCGACCTCGACCTCATGGTGCCGACACTGGCCGAGATACTGTTCGACGACTGGACGAAATACGACCTCGCCAAGCATCGCCGCATCTATCGGTTGCTGGTCCAACCGGCGCAGGACGTGATGGACAAGTACCCGCACCTGATGGGAAAGATCGACCCGTCAGACCCGAACAACTACACGCAGTTCCTTCAGCAGATGACGCCGAACTGGACGCAGTTGAGCGGCACCGACAATCCGCTGTTCCGCTCGTTCGGAAAATACGATATGCAGAAGGAGTGGCAGAGCGGGAACGTCATCGGGTGGGAAGTGTGGGAAAAGGACGCCAAGTCGAAGGTCACACGTTCGTGCCTGTACAACGGACTGATCGCTGAAAAGCGACTCACTGATCATCCCGACATCCCCATCGTGGCGCTGCGGAATAATATGCAGAACGGGCAGGTGCTTGGCAAGAGCGAGGCCGACGTTTGCCGGTGGATAAGCGACGCCATCACTGAAAGCATCCATTCACTGCTCTACCACAAGGCGCTGTTCAGCAAGGGATTCATCACTTACAGCAACAGATTGGGCATGTCTGCTCCGCAAGTACGCCGTGAAGTTGATACTTTCGGCGCATTTGGGATGGACGATAATATATTCGAGCGCGGCGGCGTGAAACTTAACCAGCCGCAGCCGCTGAACCAAGCCGACACGCAGTTGGTTCCGATGTTCCGCGACCTCGCCAACCAGACCAGCGGCAACAGCCAGTGGTTGCAGGGTACGGTTGCTCCGGGCGAGGACCCCGCCAGCAAGGTCGCGTATCTCCAGCAGGCGGGGTTGTCCCGCATCAAGGCGTTGGCGAAGATGGTTGACCGCGACGCCATCTATCGGATGTGGAAACTGCGGGGCTGGTACTACAGCACCATCAAGGCGCACAAGATCATCCGCATCGTTGGCGAGAAGAAACCGGACGGCACCCCCCGCTTCATGGACATGAATATGGAATTGAAGCGGGAAACGATGCTGGCGCTAATGGACGTGGCGAACCGTGCTGACAGAAAGGCGCGTGAGCAAGCGCGAGCCACCGGAAAGCCGTATGTGCCGCCTACCGAGAAGGTGACGGGGTTCCAGACCGCGATGACCGCCGAAGAGTTGCGGTCACAGATGCAGTCGATCGAGGCCCGCGCCGCCGCCAACGGCGTGGTGATGACCTACAAGCTCAACGACCTGTCGTCGTTTAGGTATGATATCAGCGTTGAGGACAGCGACGCGCTTCCGTTCAACGACGCACAGAGGCTCCGGACCATCGGGATGCTTGCCGAGATGAAGAAGATTTCCACCGAGGAAGTGCGCGGCACCTACGGGTGGCCGACCGATCCGGAGAGCATGAGCAAGGTCGCCGCCGATGTTCCGATGATTCCCGCCGAACAGATCGCGCAGAAACTTGAGCAGGCGGCACAAGACCCGGAAATGTTCCAGCAGGCCGTGATGGAAGTCGCGCAGTATATTCAACAGATGCAGAAAGTCATCCAGAGTTAAAGGAGATAGTCATATGGCAAAGAAAGAAGAAAAGGTTTTCTGCGGCGATTGCGAGTACCTTGAAATCAGCGGACCGCAGTCGTTCCGGTGCGTCCAGCCGGACAACCTCAAGGAAACGCAGCACGATTTCCTGCGTCGGTATTTCATAACAATCAACCCACCGCAGAAACTGAACGCCAACAACGACTGCAAGAACCACAAGGAGAAATAGGAAAGCGGTGGGGGACACTCCTACGCGAACAATCCGATACCGGACCCGAAGCGGACCCGTAAGGACAACCGCCGAGGATAACCAGTTGGGGAACTCCGAGGATAACGCCCGGCACCGTTGAGGTGATGTGATGGCAGAATCAGCAGTAGCAACCGTACCCGACGGCACCGTTGGTGGATCGGGAACGGAGGCGACCACGGTATCCGCAGAACAGTACAAGTCATTGCAAGCAGAATATACCAAGAGTCGTCAGGAATTAGCCGAACTAAGGAAACAGGGAGCGACGAAGGAACCGCCGAAGCCGTCAATCGCAGAGGAAACGCAGGGATTGCTCAAGAAGATCAGTCCTGACGATCCCGCCGTACCGCTGCTTGAACGACTTTCCGGGGTGCTGGCCGAACAGGAAGGACAACTCGCCAACGTGAATCGGGGTCTCAACCGGTTCCATCGGCAAGACCTTGACATGAAGGTCGCTGAATTGAAAACCCGTTGCGCTACTGACGGATTCAAGTTGGACGAGAAGGCGTTGCGTGACACCATTGCGGAGCGGAACCTTCCGCTTTACGATGAGAACGGAAACGCTTTCGACCTGTACGATCTCGCGCAGGCTCTTCAACCGGATGAGTATGTGCGTTCGATGAAGGCGAAGGGGGTTGCCGAGTACCTTGCGGCGCAGAACACGGTGAGCAAGAACGCCGTGCCAGACAGCGTAGGCAAGACACTCGGCGGCGTCGAGCCGACACCGGGAGACCATACGGAAACGAAGAATTGGTTGCACCAGACGTTTCCGGGCGTGTTCAAGTCGTAGTCCTTGTTTTGCAGAGGAGCGTGAGTTAGATGGTCGAATCAGGAAGCGCGACTACCATTTATCAGGGTAGTTACGGCAAACCGGCGTTCAGCACCGTTCTGAACGTCGCGATGTCGAAGTGTATCAGCAAGGAGGTCGTCGATACCGTCTACGGTATGAGCGGCGACCCGATCTCCCCGGTGGTTGCCCTGTTGGGCGGGAAAACGTTGGAAGGCGTCAAGAGCGTCGGTGGGAAACTGGTGTGGGTCGCGAACAAGACCCTGCCGCCGACCGTTACCTCGGCGTTGCGCGGTCAGATCAACCCCGTCTACGACGATGATTGGAGCGACCAGTTGGAGATGCCGATCGGAGCGATCCGCACCGACATCATGCTCGACAAGTCGCTGTACCAACTGTTCCTGGCCGGCGACGTTTCGCTGGTGGATGCGTATTCGGCGTTCCTCAAGCGGTTCGCCGTTTCGCATCAGGAGGGTCTCGTCCGTCGGTTCTACGGTGACGGTGTGCAGGGTTGGGACGGCAATTCCGCCACCCCGGCGCTATACAACTTCACCAACGATGCGGGTTTCCTGCCGATCGTCGGTTACGGGTTCCCGGTGGAAAGCGCTGCCCGTGAGAACGCGATTCTTTCCTCCACGAACACCTATGGTGGAAAGAACCGTTCGACGGCGCCCAACGCGAAGTACCGCGCCCGCCTGTGGGACGCGCAGTCGGCCACCGACTTCCCGGCGGCCAGCTCGCCCGGCACGTTCGCCACGGTTGGCGCGATGAGCATCGCCCACCTGATGTACGTCGCCAACCACACGTTTGTCGGCACCGATATGTGCGACACCTGCCTGATGAGCATCGAGGAATGGTTGCAGTTCCAGAACCTCGCGCAGGTGCAGTCGATCATGGCCAACCCGAACGGCACCGATCCGACCCTCCGCAAGTGGGGGTTCGATCACTTCGTAGTCGGTAAGGTCCGGTTCGTGTGCGACAAGTTGTTCGCCCGCCCCGGCCAGATGATCTTCACGAACTTCGAGTACACGAAGTTCTACTCGGTGACGAAGGCCGAATTGACGACTGCCATCGAGCAGCCGTTGATGGGGAAAGACCAGTACTTCCAGAAGATGTACACGATCGGCCAGTTCATTTCCAAGCAGCCCGGTTGCAATGCGGTGCTGTATAACTACGGGCTGTAAGGGGGAGGACAACAGTGAAAAAGATCCTGTTCGTTTTCTTGACTGTGGCGATGCTGATTGCCTCGGCATCGGTTGTTTTCGGTGAAGTGTCGAATCAGGCGGGGTATCCCGGCAAATGCGACAACTTCACGATGTGGTATACCGCTGGCGACACTATCACGAATGGCATGGTGGTTTCGATTGACTTTGCGTACAATGCGTACACTACCGGTACCTACGACACCGGATCTGTGTGCATCCGTTCGCAAGTCGAAAACGACACATGGGTTGCCGGAATCGCCGTGATGGATGCGTTGCCGGAACAGTCGGTAAAGGTGCAGACGCGGGGAGTGGTCGCGGCGAAAATTGACGGCTCCGATAGCCGGAGTGGTGTCGCCACGATCATCTACGGTTATTCGCTTTCAACTGCCGACCGCGATGGGTACTTGGGTAGCATCGACTGCGATTCCAGTACGGCTGCGGCCGGAACCGTCACTCCCTATCAGCAGTACCAACGTGATTTTTCAGTCAACTCCATTGGATTTCTGGTTGACGGTTCTGAAGTTGCGACTGACGATACCGGTGCTTTGACCACTTACGACGTGTATATTGACGTTCGTAGCCGGTAAGGGGGTGCCTTATGGCTGACACCTTCGGAGACAGAAAGGTACGGGCCGCAAACGGCCAAGTCGTCCAAGTCGAAAAGATCACTTTCGACGGAACTGCAGCGACGTGGACGATGCAGGGGTCGAGGAAGATCATCTTCGTCGGGTACGAGTTGGTTTCCGGAACCGGCGATGGTACGGTATCGTGGAGCGGTGCGACGGCGACTTTCGCCGGGTTCACCAATGCCGACGTCATCCTCGCCGGGGCGCTCTGCAATAGCGGAACGGTTGGCGTGACGCTGACCACGATTTAGTAGCGACTAAACAGGGGGCGGGGTTCGCCTCGCCTCCTGTTTTTGAGGTATCATAATGGCTGATATGACCAAGCTACAGATGCTCGTCGTCGTCCGCGACCTCATCCGTGAGCGGTTGGGAACCGGACAGACACAGGGCAACTGGAATAATTCCCAACTGTTCCGCTACATCGACCAGGGTGTGTGGGACGCTTTCCATGACGAGATCGACGCCGACAAGACGAGGTTCAACGAACGGGCGGTGCTGACCTCCGTGGGTACGGAGTTCTTCACGCTTCCCACCGACTACGTTCGGCACAAGACGTTGGCGCTGACCGCCGACCTCACCCTCGATTCGTACAACACCTACACGGAAATTGCCCCCGATGACCGCGAGGACGGAATGATAGCGACCCCGCGTGGTCGCGGCTTCTATTTCTACTCATCGACGCAGATCGGCGTTCGCCCGATTGTCACCTCCGGAGAAACGCTGACGCTGACGTATTTCAAGAAGTTCGCGGAACTCGACGACGAAGGCAAGGTGAAGTGCAACCTGCACGAAATGGCGCAGTTCCTCGCCTGCCTTTATGCGACACGGATGGCACTGATCGACCGTGGCGACGCCGTGGTCAGGTATATTGACGCTTTGATTTCCGAACGCAAGTCGAACCTGCACAATATCAGGCGTTCATCGCACGAGCCGTACCGGCTGGTAGCGAGTTAGTAATCGTTACACAAGGAGGATTCACAATGAAGAATGTGCTTCTGGCTCTGGCGATGGTGCTGTTGCTGTCAGTTCCCGCGATGGCGGTCGAAGGTCGCGTTACCCCGGCATTGCCGCAGGACTACAATGGAAACATACCTCCTTGCATTTGGGATGGGTACGGTTGGCTGTTGGACACTGGGGCGGTTACTACCGTTATTAGTGTTACCGACACGATTACGGTACAGACCGGCGGCACTCCGCTGGCAGTCACTGGCACGATCACCGCCGTCAATACCATTGACACCGGATACATCAGTGAGGTGAGATTGGTATCACAGGGAAACCAATATCTTTACGACGGATCCGGGTGGATTCCCGATAGCGGAGCATCGACCATCTCTGGAACCGCTACCTTTACCAATGGAGGGAGTCCGTTGGTGGTAACAGAGAATAATACCGATACCCCGGGTCAGGTGAAATTGTATGGGTGGGAGTCAACGACTTCGCAGTGGATGCCACTGCAAATCACGTCAACCACTTACCCAGTTCTCCGGACAACTATGACCGCATCCGGTGTGCCCATCACCGGTACCGTTCAAAATCTCGATAATATGTCAGGGGCGGGAACCGGCCTCAATGTCAACGGATTTCAGTATTGTTGGAACGATAGTAATAGTGGTTGGGATAAAATCAGGTCCGTGTCGGGGCAATCTGGACAAACCGATACAATATCGACGACTGCTCCGGGATCACTTACGTCATCAAGGATATATGGTTGGGATCCGGCATTAGAACAGTGGTCGCGTCTGGCTATTGGGAGCGGAAATACCGATTCTACGCCGATCCTCGCAACGGGAGCGATTTATACGATGTCGGCAATGTACGCACTGAACAATGGAAATGACGGATTTGACCGCATCCACGGAGATAGTGCTGTTGGTTTGCATACCCATATTACAAATGACACGATCTCCACTACTTCACAGATCATTAACGAGGTTGCGGTGGCTTTGGCTGAAGATACTATTGGAGTCACCGCCGAGATCGTGTCAATGCCGGAAGTTGACATCAGGCCGCTTTGGGCAGGCCTTAATGGTGGAGACTCTGTAATGATTGTCGGTACCGATGGGAGCGACGTGTATAAACTCGGAATGAATGACGAGGGGGCGATTTACGTCTATCTGTACGGAGCATACGATCCCGCCGGTGCCGCGTTTCAACTTGCCAGTAATGACAGTGCCTCTTTAGCCGTTGATGCGATCCGTGAATTGGGATCAACTGGAAGCGACACCTATGGCGTCACTACGTTTGCAGCGGCAACAGCAACCATCACACTTGACCAGAGTTATCCGACGATTTACGTTTCAGCAGACACCGACGTTCTTGTGAAAACCAATGGCGTTCCGGTCGATTGCGGCAGTGGTATCTATGACGGACAATTGATCGAAGCTAGACAGACCGTGCCGTTCTCACACAACACCACGTCGGTTAGCGCGATCACCGTAACCGGCCTTACCGACGGAGCAGCCGCGTTTCGGGTGCGGGCGGCGAGGAAGTAGCAATGACTACCGTTGACAGATGGTTGGCGTTTTGGGGAATTACGGCAGGGTTGTTTTTCTGTTTGTGTCTGCAAACGGCATTTGCAAATCCGGTTCGCATCGAACTTTCACCGGAACTAAAAACGAATCGGGCTGAAACGATTCGGGTATATCGGTTATCGGCGGAGTATCTCGCATTAAGAGAGGTTCATATGGCTGTTCGGAAAGTAAGGACTCGGCAATCGCGCACCGATACAATTCGTCTGTATCAGTTGCTTCCAGAGGTGAAGGCTCTTCGCGCTGCCCGTCGAGAAGTTCGGCGAGCGGAACAGCGGGAGCGGATAAAGCGTTGTCGTGGAGATAAATAGCATGAAGGCTGTTATATCTTTGGCGATTATCCTGATGCTCTGCGGTCCGGCAAGCGCCGTCGAATATTATGTCAATGGCGATACCGGGAGTAACGCCAACGACGGACTTACTCCGTCCACGCCATTTACAACGATCAATTATGCCTGCTCAACGCTTGCGGGTGGTACGGATGCGGAACACGATACGGTCTATGTAACCGGATTTGTCGGCGCATACACTGAACCGATAAATTACGTACTGGACTGTCTCAAGATATTCGACTTGGTCGGATTGGTTGGTCCATCCGGAGACAGTCCGACCATTACGGTCCAAAGCGCCACCTTGCCGCAGGCCTTTATGGGAAGCAGTGTCCCGAACAGCAATCAGGTTATCGACGGATTCTATTTCAAGAATTGCATCACCACCACCAATCTTCTCAACTTTGACCGAGCGGCCGGGGTGGTTATCAGAAACAATGTGTTCGATTCCAATACGCTTACCCTCGGATCGTCAATAAAAGGAACCGCCTTGATCTATATTACCAACGTCGATGCCGGGGAAACTGGTTCGTGTTACTTCCACAATGATATTGTTTATCGCGTTCCGCAATATCATGCGCTGGTATTCGGTGGAAACAACGCCGCCCCCTTCCGAGCATACATCAATGACTGCACATTCGACAGTGTGCCGACGCTTATCAGCGCCTACGATGCTTATGATAATTTTATTTATTTCACCAATTCCATCGTCAGTCCCGACACACTTATTACCAGTTTTGATGAATTGACCAATAATCAGGATGTAGCAATTGACTTCACTAATTGCGATACATGGGGTCAGGAGCTTATGTTTGTTGAATTTGCTCCGGTAAATCCGACAACCGTTGTCGTCACAACTTCAAACATCATCGACGTTGATCCAAACTACGACACGACAACTGAACCAGCATTGCGTTTTTATTGGGATCAATCTGTCGGCAACGCATCGACTACCAATGGACATCTCGGGACGAATTGGCAGTACCTTGGAGAAGATATCCAATCCAGTTACGTTTCCAAAAAAAATAATTGGATTCTTCGTTGGCGACAAATTGTAGGGTTGGACTAATGCCTCGTTCGCTTCGTCCGATAGACCAAATCCGTATCGACAGGTTTGTCGGTCTGAACACGCTCCACTCTAACACTCCGCATAGTAACATCCACTCGTTGCAGACGGCACAGAACGTTCGTGGTCGCAATGGAACCACCTACAAGCGTGGAGGGTGCAAATACTTCGGTGATGAGGTTGCTTATGATCGCGAGGCCAGGGCCACCGCTGTCCATCATTGGTATCCAGAGAGCGACAATGAGGCGAAAAACCGGCTCTATATGATTAGCGGTGGCGACATCTGGCGGTTCACGAGAACCCCGGATGGCCTCGCTAACGCATCCAACCTCTCCCCAAGAACGTATGTGCTTGCGAACAGCGAGGCGGTTGGATTCGAGAAAGAAAAAGCGTTCGATGGCGATACTGCGACCGAGTATCACGCCGCTGGCGTTGCCGGTGAATACATTGGCGTTCATTATCGCTCTGCCCGTCGGATATTCAAGTTCGTGCTGACCTCCGTTGCCGGATTCGGCCCAACGACCGCAATCATTCAAGGGAGCGTCTTGGGAACGACATGGGTTGATGTCAAGGCAATCACTGCCACCAACGTTGCCACGGCGCAGACGTTCTACACCGACAGTGACGGATTATACGGCTATTGGCGTCTATACGTCAGCACCGGATTCGGGGCGACACTCCAGATACAGGAATTGAAGATGTACGAGGAGTGCGAATCGGTGGGGAGCAAGATGGTGTTTCCGTCGGATATGGCGGGATGGTCGAAACACAAACACGCCAAGATGGTTGACTTCGGTGACTATTGTTTCGCGTTCAACGGACTTAATGCCGGTGTGCAACTTCGGCTTGACGACATTGACGGAATGTACCAGTTTATGATCGACAAGCCATCGACAGCGCCAACTCTTGCATCGCTTGGAGTCGGAACCGTTGACGCCGGGGTTCACGGATACCGATACCGCTATGTTCGTGAGGTGTCGGAACGGGTGCGAGAGTATTGGGGGGCAAAGAGCGACCCCACCGAAATCACGGTGGTTGCGGGTGGCGAGAATGTGCAACTAACACTGGTTGCCCCGTCCGATCCGCAAGTAACCCATGTCTATATTGAGCGGACCTTGGCTAACGGCGGCACCTATTTTTACCACAGTCGGATCAGTGTTGCCGCGCTGGTAGCGGCTGCTGGAATCATCACCGACACCACCACCGACGCCAATCTTTCGGATGAGATTGATGACGATTGCCGGCCACGGATAACCGGAGTGAAGTCGGCCACCGTTGTCAATGATTGTCTGATTCTCTATGGCACCGTTGCCGATGACAGCATCGTGTACCACTCGCTTCCCGGCAGGCCGCAAGAATATCCGCTCGATAACTACTTCAACTTCTATGGCGGCACCGGACAATCGAACAACTGCTCGGCATACCGCGACAAGCTGCTGCTATTCAAGGAAGGTTCGATCGGTGCCTATGCGTTCGACGGCAACGGATTTATGCAACAGATAGCCGTCTACAGCAACTTCGGGAATGTCTCTTACGATGCAGTGATGGAAGTGAAGTCGTCAACCGAGAACTTCGTGTCGTTCTGGGACGGAAAGGAATGTCCATGCCTGTTCACGGAACGTGGACCACGTTCGATAAAAGAAGTGTCGAAAGATATGGGCCACTTCAATTTTGTCACCAGCGACGTTGTTGACATCGTAGAAAAACAGATAGACAAGAACTACCGCGACTTCATCAGCGTTGGATATACCGACGGGCACCTCCTGTTCGGGATTACACTCATTGGCGAGGCGTTCAATACCGCAACCATCGCGTTTGAGACAGCCACGCAATCGTGGTTCGGCCCCGACAAGGGGTATGCCGCTGGACCGATGTTTACCCGTATTGACGGCTACGGAGTCCACGGCAACGGAGAATTGTTAGCGTGTCAGGATGCGCTATCGGTGCGTCCGATTGAACTCGACGCGAACGTCACAAAGGACTTCGGGGGCGATATCGAGTTCATCGCCAAGACCGTCAAGCTCGGAGCAAAGTTGCTTGGAAACTGGTTCAATTTCAACCAGATATATTTCAGCGCCGAGCTATCAAATATCGTCGAGGTACAGGTTGATTTCGGCAGCGGGTCGCACGTTGGTTCGTATTACATGGCTCCGAGCGGTCGGTGGGGATACGATGAAAATAACCACTTTGACGATCCAAGCATAACCTATGATGAAGTCAAACAGTCGTTGTTCGATCAGGGAGCTTTCGATGACACTGATTTCTTCGATACCGTAAGGTGGGATGTTTATGGTATCCCGTTGCCTCCGTATCAGTCAAATTGGGTCGAAATGACTATTTACGATAACAGCAGATACTCGTTCCAAATCTCGTCTATCGAGATTCAACTTTGCAACAGGGGGTCAAGGTAATGAAAAAGATACTCATGGCGTTGGTGTTCGTCGTGCTGCTTTCCGGTCAGTCGATGGCGGCTGATGTCGGTGTGGATATGGACTTCACGTGGACACCGATGCCGGGGGATAAGCTGCTCTCTTCCGATATTCGTCAGGATCATGCGGAGATCGAGGCGTGGATGAACGCTTCAAGCGACAGCACGATCACTTGGGATATGATTGGGGCGGCGGCGGTCAATTCAACCCATCTTGCTCCCGGAGCCATTACCGCCCAGAATGGAGGATTGGATTCTGGCGCAATTTGGAGCGATACCCAATTCGCAGGAACCTTTACCTATAATACTGCGAGATTCGTTTCGACTTCAGACACAAACCAGAATTGGGTCAGGAGTTTGCGCGGTAGTTATACTGGAACCGGCACAGACACAAGATTCATCCAGAATACCGAATACGACAGCGACGGAGATCCATCGGGGGAAACGATATCATTAACGGCGATAACCTCCATTACCGTATATCCCTCGAATGGACTATCTGGTCTTGAAACATGGGATTCAATGGACGATACAGCGGCGTTCAACTCTGGCGCGGGGACGTTGTTGGATATCCGAACTACCGGCCTATTCGGAGGTTATGATGGTGTTGGGAATGTAATCCGTTGTATAAACAATGCAGTCGCCAACCCATACTTTACGGTCAATGCCACTGATTTTGGAAGCAACTTAGTGAGTAACGCAGACGAGGTGGTCCATTACTGGAAAGCTACCGGATACTGACGATGGACCGAGGACTGTTTCCGTCGGCTGACCTTCGCACTGAAGCCGATACGCTCACCGGAACCATCAGACCGCCCGACACGAAGCGGGTGGCGAGTAAGGACATCGGGAGAGACATCAGAACGGCGAACATCGAAATTATTGATACCGCAACTCCGGTGAAACACGGGCTTGGAAGAAAGCCGTCAGCATTGAACCCGCTGGTTCCTATGGTCAGCGGAAGGTTATACTTCACACAGGACGATTGGGAACGCAGGACCGATACCACCGTCTACGTTCGCGGTACGGCGATTGGAAGCTATCCGATGGAGGTGCTATAATGGCTCGTGGCCGAAGCGAAGACCCGATGGGATGGTGGGGGGTGCCGCAATGGATGGAGAAAACTGCGGCGGCAGGGGAAGCAATACCCACCGATGTCGATCCCTCACTCTACGATGTCTATGGTCCATCCCGCCGGCTGGCGCAGACCGAGATCGGGCGCGGCGGGTCAGCACTCGACCAGAAACTCCGTACCCTTGCGTGGCGGGGTCGGATGGGTCAGTCGAGCGGGGCGTCGGCGCAGATTGCCGGGGCGCAGTTGCAGAACCGCGCCAACATTCTTGACCGTCTGCTTGGCGTGGAAAAGGAACAGGTGGGAATGAATATCGCCCGTGAGGCCGAGGGATACCGGCGCAAGGCGGCTAAATACGACGTTCTGCGCGGGATAACGGGTATGTACGGCGGCGCGGCGTCGCAGGATATGGCGGCAGAAGAAGCCAATCGCCAGCGTACCGCGGAGCGCAAGGCGGGGCAGGCGGGGTTGGCGTGGGATATTGGCAAAACGCTTATCGGTGGTGGAATGATGGCATTTGGCGGTCCCGCTATAGCTGGGGTTGGGTCAGCGTTGCTCGGTATCCCGTCAACGGGTGGCGGTTATTCAACCCGTAGTGGTTCGGTGAATATGCAGGGGCCGACGCCGGGCGGTGTGATTGCTGATTACGGTCAATTCGGATCAGGATTCAATTCATCCAACGGTATGCCAGTTCCTTATGGTGAGCAGTATTACGCCCGTGGCGGCTCAACCACCGCACGACGGATGTTCATTGGTGACGCTCGACGGCGCGGCATCCCCAACCCGGAACTGGTGCTGAATCCAACCGGCGCACCGCTGACCATCGTTCCGGTGAGCAACGCCGAGGTTGACCGCAGGACCGGGAAAAAGTATGCTTGCGGCACGAAGATGAAGAAGTACGCGCTTGGGACCATGAGCGGTGGTCGTTCAGCGCAGAGGGCGCAGAAATGGGCGGGAGCGGTCAAGGGTGGCGGCACGGGCCGCTACGGGATGCCGCAGGGTCGGCACGGCTACAAGGGTGGCGAGAAGTCGGCAACTAATCATTAAGGAGTGATACATGGCACCGTACAACGTTTGGACGGTATTGTCCGATAAAATCGGGCAGACGACAAGAGATTACGCAAACGCCACCCAACAGGGCGAGGAAAACCGGCTGCGACGTGAGGCGGCACGGCAGGGTCAGGAAGAGTTTGGTTTCAGAAAGCAGGAGGCGGCGGCTAATCGCAATTTTGCGGAGCGCGAATTCGCGTCAAGGCAAGAAGAGAATCTGTTTGTCCGTCAGGCGAGAGAAATCACGCAGGAAATGGAAGCCAAGCGTCTGAAGATTTTACAGGATCAGGCCGACAGAGAGCAAGCAGAGTACGAAGCCGGTCGTCAGGCGTTGTTGGATATGGACCAGACCAATCAACGCCTCGCTGAAATCGAGAGCCAGTACAACGAGATGATTGCCGGTTCGACTCAACCTGCGGTTATTGCAAACGACCTCGTTACCGGTGAGCCACAGGAACTTTCTCCCGCCACCACCACTCCCGCATCTCCCGAACAGTTACAGCAGGCAGACGTGTGGCGTAAGTCGCAGTTGCGCCAGACGCTCGGAACGACAACCCGAACGGCACGGGTGGGACCGGTTACTGTTACCCAACCGTCGTATCAGGATTTGATCTCTGACGAAGCCACCGCAAACTGGCGCGAGTCACGGGCTTCCGGCACGACGATGAACATGGACTACAACGATTTTATGAAGCAATACAACAGCGACCCGAACTTCGCCAAGTCGGTGACCGATGTTACCGTCAAGAATGGGGTCGTGACCTACAAGTTCGTGCCAGCCGGTTCTCTCGGAGAAGAGCAGGCACAGTCGGTTATTGATGCCCGGAACTCGTCAACGGTAATCCACAACGCCGCAAACGATCGCGCAAACGTCGAGTTGGCGATGAAGGCGTATGAGGTTCTGAACGGTCACGGGGAGATGAACCAAGTGACCGCCGATTGGTTGGGTAGCGTGATGTCTGAAAACCCGAACCTTTCCGCGTTTGTTGACGAGAATCACCGCATCACCCGTGACGGGTGGGCGCAGATTGCGTCGGGTAACGCCACGATCCGCGGTGCGGTTTCGTCGGTAAGCCCGGAACTTCGTCAACAGGCGGCCACCTATCTTCGTGACCGGTATCCTGATAATCCTGCGAAGTTGGAACTCGCCCGCATCCTTGAGAACACCAACCTTCCGGTTCCGTCATCGGTGTACGGAACGCTTGGCACCACGCTCCGTGACCACGAACTCTACAACGCATACGTCAAGCCGTTGCGTGAGGCGAATGAAGGGCTATACAAAGAGGTGAGGTTGCTTGCCGACGGGGTGACGACCGGAGCTCCTGGTGCCGGGCTTTCAACCGAGGTTCGTGACCGGTTGGCACGGACCTACGGGATATCTCCGTCTGAAGTGACGCAATACTACAACGCGCTGTTGAACCGCAACACCGCCACCGACTACGAGAAACTGGCGCTGACCAAGGCGCGGTTGCAGCTTAGTAACGTCTACCGTGTGCGGATTGCCACCACCCCGCTGATGCAGACGGGAGAGGGCGTTCTTTCTCCCGAATCACAGATGGGAGTTCAGAACGCCGCCAGTCAAATCTACAACCTATTCTCGTCTGCCGAGTGGATCAACGGTGGAATGGCGAACATTATCGCACAGAACAACCCGCAACTCAATGCAGACATCACGTCGTTGTACGCACGAATGAACGCAGGAGCATACAACAAGCCGAAGATGGAAATCAATGACGCGGTGTTACTCAATCGCGTTATTGACGGGTTGAATATGTTTGCCCCAACGCCGTCGTTCGACACGATGGGTCCGAACTTACCGATGCCGACCAATATGCCATCGTCGGTTCCGCTCGCAACCGTACCCGACGCAACCCGTGGCGGCGGGGTGGCACGGACAACGGAAGTCCCCAACCCACAGACCATGTACCCGTCTGCGGTGAATCAACAGACGCAAGGTGCTCTCCCAACCGTCACCACGACCGCACCGCAGGGTGGGCAACCGGCGTATCAGCCGCCGCCGCAATCGCAATCGCAGGCACAGCCACAAGAGCAACCGCAGGCGCAACAGGTCTACGTTGTACGGTCTGGTGATTCCCTGTCAAAGATAGCGCAAACGTATCTCGGTGATATGAACCGATGGCGTGAGTTGGCACAGATTAACGGTATCCAGAACCCGAACCAGATATCGGTCGGTCAGCAGATAGTCATCCCCGGAGGTGCGCCGATGTCGGCTCAACCGGAGCGGTCTGCGCAACCGACCTACGCACCACAGGCGCAGTATCAACAGATACCATCAACGCGGGAACTCGCAACCCGTATCCAAAAGATGTATCCCGGCACGTCACAAGAGGACGCAATCACTGCCGCCCGCGAGGGTGCGCCACTACTGTATAACCTTGAGCAAGGGCTTGGATACTAATGGCTACTCTCGAAGAACTCCGTTCGCTGAACCGGAGCGGGCAACTCATACCGTCAGTGATGGGTGGCACCCAACGCCCACACCAACCGGCGGCATCGGTAGGAACCGGCGTTGACATAATGGCATTGGTTGACCAAGTTGCGTTACAGTACGGAGTCAATCCGAACCTTGCCAGAGTATTGGTCAACTACGAGAGCGGTGGTCAGGCCGGGGCCATCAGCCCAGCAGGGGCGAGGGGAATAATGCAGGTGATGCCATCAACGGCATCGGCTTATGGATACACGGCACAAGACCTACTCGATCCGGTCAAGAACATCGACGCCGGAATGCACTACTTCTCCGATATGCAGAGACAGTTCAACTACGACGGAAAACTTGCATTGGCCGCCTATCACGCCGGACCCGGTGCGGTCATCAACGCCCGTGGCATACCGAACACCCACGACGCCAACGTCAGTACAGAGCAGTATGTTAACACGGTGTGGGATCAATACCTTGAACAGAACCGACTCCGCCCGACCCTTCCCACCCGCACGTCTCCACCGTCTACGGTTGCCACTCCGGTTGCGGTACGGCAGGCGCAAGGACTTCCGGTAAGTCAACCGCTCGGATTGCAGACCCCGACGCCCACCACAACGCAGGGGGCATCGTGGCAGTACCTTACCTCGCAACGGACACCGGAACCGACCCCGGCAGAGATAAAACTGTCGATGGGATTGGGTCCGATAAGCGACGCCGAGGCGATGCGTGTCTATCGTGAACGCGGGGGTAATCAGCAATTCGTTCAAGGCATTGGAGGTGGTCAATCTCCGCGTGAGCAAGGAATAACTGATATTCATATAGGTATGCGCCAAGCGGGAATTGAGCCAGTGCCGGAACCGTCTGCGGTTGCCTATGCCGCCCAGATACCGCGTGAGTTCGCCGCCGGGGCCGCTCGGTCGGTGGCACAGATACCGATTGACATGTACCGCACGTTCACCTCGGATGACAACGAGTATCGTGACCTGATGGCAGAAGCAGACAAGTATGCCTCGCAGATAGCCGGACGCCCGACGATCACCCGTGGCAACATCAATGCAATGCAGTCGTTCCCCGAAACTGCCGGGGCTATTGCGTCGTTGATGAACCCGCTGGTGTTCGGCGGTTCGTTCCTCGCCGGAATGTCTTCTGCCGGAACCCGTGGGGTGCAGATGGCGGCGTACAATGCCGCTACCGGCGTACCCGTAGATGAATCGCTCCGTCAGATAACCGACGAGGTTCTTGCCCCGCAACTTATCAACGCCATCATGATTAAGCTCGGCCCCGCTGTCGGTGGCAGATTCCGTGCGTTGTTGCCACGGGTCGAGGGAAAACTTGGCAACGCTCTCTACGACGCACTCGCCCACGGTGGCGGGTTCGTTGCCGTCAGCCAGGGGTTGCAGAATATCGACCGCATCGTCAAGGGTGAAGACCCGTCGGTAGATATCGGTCAGGCACTTGGCGAGTTCGTGATGGGCGGATACATGGGTGCCCGTGGCGGTGCCGAGGCACGGCGCAGATACAACGAAGGCGTGATGAGCGGCGAGGTCAATCTGATTGAGAAGTCGGAGGCCAGACAGTTCGGATATCGTCCACCTGAAAACTGGAAGGAAGTCAGTGGCCGAGATGGTCGCACCTACTACGCCCGCCCTCGCGGTGAGGTTGAGGCGTTCGCCCAATCCCGTGGTCAGCAGGAAGCGGTGCGCGGAACCGGAACCCCGATAACCGCGCCGGAGCTGCGTACCGAACTGTACGCCCGTCTTGATGATAAGAGTCTTGCCGAATTGCGTGACGGTTACGTTGCCCGTGGCGAGGTGGTCCCGCGCTCAATCGGGATAGAGATGACACGTCGTGCGTTCCAATCGTGGAAGCAGGAACAGGGCATAGCCGATACGGTGCATGGTGAGGTTGTCTCTGCGCTCGACCAAGCAGAAGTAACCGCAGTCGAACGTCGTCAGCGCGGAGAGGTTGACCGTCAGGCGAAGTATGAGATTGAGAACGCCGAAATGTTAAAAGGCGTTGACCGCGTTCGTGAGCAGATAGCTCAAGGCGTGGCCCGTGCCGAGGTTCAACCGGATGTGCTTGAAATCGTTGACCGTACTCGCCGACAGATACAGAGTGGGGTTGATGCCGCAGAGGCAGAACAGCGTCAACGTGCGGGAGTTGATGCCGAGGCGCGTCGCGCTATGGCCGAAAACGTGCGACCAACGATGGTTGCTGATGAGCGGGGCCAGGTAGTGCGACCATCGGAATCGACTGTTCTTGCTCGGACGGAAACGACATCCGCTCCGGTTGCACCCACCGAGCGCACGGAGACAACGCCAGCGCAGACCGCTCCCCCTACCCCTATTACCACTCCGGATCGGGGAATGTTGCAGCCGAGCGCAAAAGAACCGTGGCAGATGACGCGGATGGAATACAACCGTAGCGAATTATCTAAAGCATCGCAAGGGGAACAACGGATATGGTCTGATAGTGGGGCGTGGAGAGCAGATGCAGAACATGGGAGATTTATTAGGCAGGCATTGGCTGATGGAAAACCCGTCCCCGCCGAGGTGCTGGCCGACTATCCCGGCCTTCAAGCCCCCGCCCCCCGCGCCCAGACCGCAGCGGCACCGGCACGCGAGGCGGCTCCGCTTGACCTCAACGACGACGCCGCCATCGCCGCCGAACACGCGAAACTGCGCGAGGCCATTGACGCGCAACAGGCGATTGATCTTGCCAAAACAAAAGCGGAACGCGATAGATTGAACGATATTCGCAAGCGTCGTGAGGGCGAGGCCGGTTTCATAATGAACCCCGTCGATATGATTATGACGTTGGGCGAGCGCGTCTATCGTGCGGGTGCGAGAGTTTATCGCACGTTCTCGAACAAAATGCGCGAGATCGCAGGATCGTTATGGAATCACGTCGCTCCACACGTCAAGGCGGCGTTCGAGTACGCACGGAAAGCGGCGGAAGAGTTGAATCCTGCGGTCGGGATGGCGGGACGGATTGCGACCGGGGAAGCGGTGATGCCGGAGGAAAGCGATATCGAGAGAAGGATGCGTGAGGTAAGTGGCAGGACTCCTACGCAGAAACCGGCAGCACCAACACCGGAACCGAAGAAGCCGAGAGCAAGACCAGACCTTGCCATACCGTCGGCAGATAAAGCTGTTCGTGACCTGTTCGACGTGGTTGATACTGAACGAAATCTTCAAGGAAAGCCTGAACATATACGGCAGACGGCGGTGCGAGAAGCAGCACAACGGTTGGTGTCGTCAGACCCAAAGAAAGCTATTACTGACTTGCAAGCTGTCCACTCTCAAGGGCGAGCGTTTGGGGTGGCAGAGAACGCAGTTGCGGAAGCCATCATTAACCGACCGGAAACTCTCGCCGCTCTTGGAAATGGAGATCCGGTTGCACGTCAGCACATCATTGATATGGGGAAGATGGTTCGTGAACAGGGAGCGATGCAAGGCAGGGCGTTTGCCATCCGTCGCGACCTTACTCTTTCCCCTGCTGAACGGACGAGAAAGTTCATCGTTGAATCATTGACCGCACCGATGCAACAATGGTTTCGCTCGGTAGGAAAGGAACTCACGCCGAAACAGTTGGCAAACCTAACCGAAAGATTGAAGTCGAATGGCATAGACATTGGAAACCTAAATGATGCCATCCTGTCAGACCCGATACAGGCACAGAGGATAATCCGCACCATCCAACAAGTCCGTGCCGATAAGTGGGATGCCGCATACGAATACTGGATAAACAGTATCCTCTCCGGCCCGACCACCCATGTCGCCAACATCACCGGGAACACCGTCAATACCATTATTGAAATGACGGCACAAAGGTTGATTGAAGCTACGATGAACCTTGCAATCAGGAATCCAAAGGCGACGCAGTTTGGTGAGTTCCGTGAGATGGCACGTGTCATCTCTCCGGCATTGAAGTTTGCCATGAACAACGCGGCCATGACGTGGCGGTTGCAAGCGCCATATCTTGAACGGCTGATTACCGGCGATCCGGCGGGCGTTACCAAGTTGGAACACGGGCAGGCAATCGAGGGAAGATTGGGCGATGTCGTCCGTACCCCGACAAGGGCGTTGGTTGTCGCTGACGAGTTCTTCAAGGCGAATATCGCACAGATGCAAGTGACAGCCGAGGCGTATCGTATCGGCAAGGCAAAAGGATTGACCGGAGAATCATTGAGCAACTTCATCAATGAACAGGCGGGAAATCTCCGCTCTGAATCTTGGGCAAATGCGTTTGACTATGCGAAAGAGTTGACGTTCCAAGCTCCGGTCGGAAAACCAACCCGCGCACTTCAGTCGATGGTTCGGGCGATACCGGGGGGGAGATACTTCATCCCGTTCATCCCAACCCTTGTCAATATATTCAAGCGGTCTGGTATCATTATGCCGGGAGTTGGTCAGGCGATAATCGCCGTCAAGCGCATCGGTGGTGCGTATGGTGAAGAGGGGCTGGCGTCGAACAAGGCAATCCGTGATATATCATCGTCGGTTATTGGGCTTGGAATGATGGCGATGCTATACCCGCTTGTGTCTGGTGACGACGACGGAATCCCGGTGATAACCGGAACCCGTGGCACCGCCGCCGGCAGCTTTGGTGAGATGCAACTTGAGCAACGGACGATGCCACCGATGAGTATTCGTATCGGTGATACCATTTATGGTTACGGTAGGTTTGAGCCAATTGCTAATTCGATAGCAACGTCTGTCGATATTTTACGCGCTATTCAAGGAAAGGAAGCAACGCCGGAAGTGTTCGACCGGTTCGCAAATCTCGTCCAAGACAAACTGTTCATGCAGACCATTAGCGATATTATCATGGCGATCCGTGGACAGAAAAAACCCGAAACAATGATTGCTAACTTTGCCGCCAGTTGGGTTCCTAACTTTGTTCGTGGTATTACACGGTCAGCCGATGACGTTTATCGTGAAGACAGAGTGTGGGGTGCCGACCAACAAGCGGTCGCGGAGAGGGCGGTTCGCGTTGCGGGTAGCAAGTCGATCCCATCGTCAGGGCTTTCGTATCCCAAGGTTGACCTATGGGGTCGCGAAGTAACCAAGCATCAAGGAATGAATCCGGTTACTGATTTCATGTGGAACCTGACGATGCCGATAAATGTCCGTAATGCCGTAGCTGACCCGATAGACGTTATGCTTCTGCGATATAATCGGACTGCCGAAACTCCGTATGCGCCTCGACTTCCTGATCCGTGGTATGGGCCAAGCGATGCACGTCATTACATGACCGAACAACAATATCACGACTACCTTGTACGATCAGGAACACTGGCTCACGAAAGATTGATGAAAGCGGGATTACATTTCGACAATCCTCGTGAGATAGACATCACTATGGTTGGTAACATAATCGAAGCCGCACGTAAACAGGTCAAACAGGAGATGTTCAAGTATCCACCTGCGTCGGTTGTGACACCAACGTCACCCGCATCGACCACGCCACGACCATCAGCATCGTTCGTTCCTCCGAGGTTAAAATCGATTGCGCTTAATCGGCGTGAGCTAAAGTGAGGACACAATGGCTCCTTTTGCTTCGGACGCTCAACGGAAACTAATTTTCGCCCGTGCCCGTGCCGGCGAACAGTGGGCAAAGGATTACATCAGCAAGGCGCGTAGCGAAAAGAAGCTGTACATCCGCAGGAAGCGGAGATCAAAATAACCGGCGCGGAGTCGGTAACAGGAGAATGAAGATGAGCGAGAACACGTTGTACGAGGCGATGATTGCGGCGGTGCGTTATGCGGCAGCAAGGCCGTACTTTGCGGATCAACCGGACGCGAAGATGCGAATAGCATTGAAGCCGATTGTCAAGCCGGAGTGGTTGAATGAACCGAAACCGACGGAACCGAAAGCGGAACCCGAACCCGAACACCGTGGGCCGGGTCGTCCGAGAAAGAACTGGTAAATGGCGAACGGAGACAATGAGGCGAATGAAATAATCGTTAGGCGTCTGTGTAGAACGATCAGGGCGATAGAGTGCGACCAACGCGAACAGTGTAAGGGATGTCCTACAAAAGAGGGGGTGTTGGATTTGATTGATATGGTAAAGGTGATGGTTCGTTACGGACGGTTACATTGGCTTCCGTTTGGCACCACGGCGTTGATTGTCATTCTTGAAATTTTAAAGGTCTACGGTGGAAAGTAGGCGCGGCAAAATGACGGCGGTTCCGGGAGCCGCAGGGAAAACGATGAGTCCGCGCCCATCGCCCTACCCGGCACCGCCACCTTATAGGGGGAGGTAGCTTATGTGCATAAACAAGGCAGGTCTTGACCTGATAAAAGAGTTCGAGGGACTGCGGTTGACCAGCTACAAATGCCCCGCCGGGGTCTGGACCATCGGGATCGGAACGACGGTACTGCCGAGTGGGATCAGAGTCGGGCCGGGGATGACTTGCACCGAACTGGAAGCGAAACTCTACCTCACGTTCGACCTCAAGAACTTCGAGGAACAGGTGAAGAAACTGGTCACGGTGCCGCTGAACGAGAACCAATTTGCCGCGTTGGTCAGCTTCGCCTATAACTGCGGATGGCAGTCGTTGCAGGCGTCCACGTTATTGCGGTTGCTCAATCACGGCGATTACGAGTTGGCCGCAGAACAGTTCGGACGGTGGACACACGGGGGAGGCGTCGTGCTTCCTGGCCTCGTGCGCCGTCGGGAAGCGGAGAAGAAGCTATTTCTCATTCCAGTAGTTGCGGAATCGGCGGTGGTGTCGTGAAATATCCGATGTTTCCAAAACTCTGCCAGGCAATCGGGTTATCTGAACCGATGCCAGAGTACCGCTTCGACTCGGAGCGGCGGTGGCGGTTCGACTGGTGCTTTCCCGAGGTCCGGCTGGCGGTTGAGATCGAGGGTGGAATCTTCACGCAGGGCCGCCATACGCGGGGCAGCGGATACATCAAGGACTTGGAGAAGTACAATCGCGCCACCGCGCTGGGCTGGCACATACTCCGCTACCCACCGAACATGATCGATTACAAACAGATCAACGCAACCTACCGGGCGATCGTCCGGGGATTCTAAATCTCGGGCACTGCCCGACAACAAGGGGGATGAGATGAAGATCGTGAATTGGCTGTTGGCGAATATCGAATACCTGCTGGGGGTCGCCGGGTTCCTCGGCACCGTCGGGGCGTGGGCGTGGTTGCAGATCCTCGACCGCTATAAGAACGCGAAATGGACGGCGCGGGCGCGGAAGCTGACGCCGCTGGTCATCAACGCTTGGCTGTGGGCGGAGAAGCAGACCGGGGCCGACGCCAAGACCATCGCTTTCGCGGAACGCCTGCGCGACAAGTTCCTGACCAAGTTCGGCGCGGAACCGACGGAGCAGGACACCGATTTCATCGACGAGATGAAGGAAAAGTTGTGCCTCGCCGGTAAATCAAAAAACTGATCGGGCTCCCCGTCAAGCCATACGTCGGCATCAGCGCCGGTGGCTTCGAGCGGGGGGCGTCGGTTGAGCTGGCTCGATGGCGAGAGAACTGGTCGGCCAATGCGGTCCTAACCGACCGTCACGCGGGGATGGCCATCGCCCGCGATTTATTCCGGTCCACGTTTCTTGACGCGGAGTTGAGCGCGGGGGCCGGGTACGGTTACGACAGCAGAAGCATAGACCCGATGATCGGGCTCAACCTGAAGTGGTAGGGAGGAGAGCATGGAACTGCAGGGAATGATCGACGACATCTACAAGACCATCGCCATCCTGGCCGGCGGGGTTATCGTCTGCGGGCTCGCTCTGTGGAAGCTGATCGAGATCGTAATCTGGTTGGCCCGGCGATTCGGCGGGTGACGCGATGAAGCTCTGGTATCGGTGCTGGCGGCGGTTGCTGACGTGGGTGGGCGACATCTACTTCGCCACCGAGCCCCCCAAGGTCCGGGGCGAGCACATCCGGGCGCTGATGGACCGGGTCCGTGCCGGCGACGTCCTCTGCCGGAAGTACACCTACTACCTCGACAGTTACCTCATCCCCGGATCGTATTCGCATTCCGGCATCAGCGTTGGGAACGGCTTCGGTATCCACGCGGTCGCCGAGGGCGTGAGCCGGATCGACCTCATCGACTTCGTCAAGGATAGCGATGGGTTCGTACTGCTGCGACCACGGTATGCCGGGGATGACAAGCGGATCACCGCCGTCGAATCGGCATCGAGGAACATCGGCAAGCCGTATGATTTCCTGTTCGACCGCCGAGATAAGAGCGCGTACTACTGTCACGAGCTGACCGCCGCGGCGCTGGCCGACGGCGACATCGTGGTCAAGTCCGGCGGGGCGATCACCGCCGACGACATCATCGCCGCCTGCGAGATCGTCTATCAGGCACCATAGCCCATTAGCATTGTCGGGCCGGGTGGCCCGGCGATATCCCCCAAGTGGAGCCGTCCCAGAGTACCGGGGCGGCTCTTTTTGTTCCGTCAGAGACCTTGCTACAATAGGCCGTGCCGAGGAACAGGTGCGATATGGGGCACGATAACCGCCATCCGCACCCGTTTCACGACCCTATATAGGAGCCGGGCATACCCTTTTATCCTATTTTTTTATTTACTATACTATACTATACTATCAAGTGGATTCGGTATATAGGCAGTATGTAAGCGGTATCGTATCTTCGGCAATCTTATACGGATGCGCCAATCTTTTAAGATTCGCAAAGATTGGGCTTGACAAGACCCGGAATCTGTGGTATCATTCTTGGCGTAGGGAAAACCAAATAGCCCAGCCGGGGGCCAAGCCGAGGAGTTGCATAACATGGAAACCGCAAAAAAAACGATGACGCTTTCCGAACACCAAGCAATCCACAAAAAGCTACACGAATCTCTCGATGAGTTACTGGCCGACTTCATCACGCACACCCAAGCACTACCAAGTAAAACAACCATTCTTGAATTGATCCAATGGTCTCACAAAGAAACCACCAATCCGACGGAGAAAATCTAAGCAATGGACCGCTGCCCACTTCCCCGCGTCCGTCAATTTGCGGGGCGAGTTGTGCGCCGATACTGCAAGGCCGGGTTGCTGCTCAAGCCCGGAGACGTGCTCAATGTTTTCGAGGATGATTATGTGCCGGATGCCTACCTTTTCGGTGGGCACCGGATACCGAAAAAGGCGATTGCGAAAATGAGAAAAATGCCCGAAGGGCTAAAGCCAATGGAGGAAAAGAATGGAAACGGGAACGCTTAAAGGAATTGTTGAGGACGTTCAGCACACCGTGTCGCCGGGGAAGGGAACGTATGGTATCAAGATCACCTGCCGATTCGGTGACGAGCGTCTGGCGGGTACGATCTGGTTCAGCGACAAGGCCATGGGGTTTGCGCGGACGCAGTTGCGGAGTATCGGATTCGACCCCGACCGCGATCTGAAAGAGGTTGTCGATCTGGTGGATACCGAGATCACGGTGACGGTCGGACAGGAGAATTACAAGGGAGTTGACCGATACAAGATCGAGCGGTTCGGTTCGGATGAAGCGTCGGATGAAATCATCGCCAAGGCGCAGGAAGCTATCCGGGCTATCGGCAAGGGCAAGAGCGCGGAAGAAGTTGACGAACCCACATTTCATTAAATCGAAAACAAGGGGGATTGCGTAATGGGCAAGACGAAGATTGCCAACGATCAGAAGATTGAACCGAAGAAAGCAGAAATCGCAGTTGCTGTTCCTGCGGTCTCCAAGCCGACGGAACAGGCGCGGGTGGCGACGACAAAAGCGCAGGGGGAGTGCATCGAGGACTGGCTCAAGCGCGAGTTGCCGGACAAGCTCGCCGAAGTCCTGCCGAAGCATCTGACCGCCGAGCGCGTGGTTAGGGTTGCGCTGATGGCGATCCTCAAGCAGCCGCTGCTCAAGAAATGCTCGAAGGTGTCATTATTCCAGTGCATCTTGACCTGCACCGGGCTTGGATTGGAGCCGGACGGACGACGGGCGCACCTGATACCGTACTGGAACGAAAAAGCGCAGACGTATATCTGCACACTGATCGTCGATTACAAGGGGATCGTTGAGCTGATCTACAACACCGGGGATATTTCTTTCATCCACGCCGACATTGTTCGTGCCAACGACGTTTTCATCCACGACAAGGGTGAACTCAAATCGCACCAGATCGACTTCAAGAATCCACGCGGTGCGGTCTACGCTGCCTATTGCCTGTTCCGGTTCAAGGACGGTACGGAAAAGGTGGAGGTGATGACCCGCGAGGAGATCGAGGCAATCCGTCGGCGCAGCAAGTCCGGTGACAAAGGTCCGTGGGTGACGGACTGGAACGAGATGGCGAAGAAGACCGCGTGCAGGCGTGGCAGCAAGTGGATCAAGCTGTCTCCGGAACAGCGCGAGGTGCTGGAAAACGACGACGAACTGATTATCCCCGGACGCTTTGACAACCATCCGAAGCTGGGATTTACTCCGGCGCGGGAATTGCCTGCCGTCGATGCCGATGGCGTGGTTCCCGAATCCGGTCCTGCGCAGGCGTTCGACAATGCTTGATTTTGATCCGGTCAAGCACATCTACCGATGGAACGGTGTCATTGTCCCCGGCGTGACTTCGATCATCGGAGCCGCCGGGCTGACCTGCTACGACTACGTTGACCCGGAGCTGATGCGGATAACTTCGGAGTTCGGCAAAGAGGTGCATCGGGTAATTGAATTATCGAACAAGGGAAAGCTCGACGTTGGCAGCGTTGACCCGCTGATACTCCCCTACCTTGCGGCGTGGAAGCAATTCCTATCCGCGTACAAGCCGACGATCCTGGCGTCGGAAGTTATCTGCTACCACGAACAGCACCGATACGCTGGGACGATTGACGTTGTTCTTGGGTATGCCGGGAAAACGATTATCGTCGATATTAAGACGCCGAAAGTCGAGTATCCGTCATGGTCGATCCAGACCGCCGCGTATTCGATGATCTGGTTTGCACTCACCCGCAATTCGGTGATACCGAAATCGAAGCGCGGCAGGTGGACCGTGCAACTGATACCAGAAAACACGGTTCCATACAAGGTCATCGACCACGACAAAAAGGATGGGGCGATGAACGACGCTCCTGATTTTCTGCACGCGCTGGGGATGTACCGTTGCAAGCAACGGTTAAATCTGCTAAAGGGGGATTGCAATGGATGACGAATCTGCCGCACGGATTCAGGCGGACTGCTATCCGACGGTGAAAGACGAAGTGGTCCGCATCCAGGCCGAGGTCGCGCCGGTCGTGAAACAGGCCGGGGAATTGATCGTCTCAACCGCCGATGAGTACCAGTTCGCGGCCGAGTTTCTGAAGTCGGTGAAGGTCGCGCAGAAGAAGGTGACTGACTTCTTCGGACCAATCAAGGACGCCGCTCATAAGGCATGGAAGAAAACGGTGGCCGGTGAAAACGAATTACTGGACCCGCTCAAGAACGCCGCCACCACCATCGACGGAAAGATGACCGCTTACCGGCAGGCGCAGGAACGCATCCGGCAGGAAGCGGAACGGCTCGCCCGCGAGGCGCAGCAGAAGGAAGCCGACCGGCTGGCCAAGTTACAGCGCGAGGCCGAGGCGCGGGCGGCGAAGGCGGCTGCGGAAGGTAACGCGAAGGCACTGGCGGCGGCGTCGCGCAAGGCCGAGGAGTTCGCGGCCAAGCAGGAGATCGTCTTCGCAGCGCCGGTCAGCGTCGCGTCAACGGTGCCCGCTATCAAGGGATTGTCAACGGCGAAAAGATGGTATGCGAAGGTGGTTAAGGCGGCGGCCATTCCGGTTGGCGATGAAGTTACCGAGGAAAAAAAGACGATTACCGTCAAGGGGATGGCAAAGGAAGTAATTATCTATCGCCGGGGGTTCTGGGTGCTTGACGAATCATTGCTCGATTCAACCGCCGGATCGACGCGGGGAACATTCAAGGTTCCGGGAGTGGAGTTCCATCAATCCGAAACGAACGTGACGCGCACGAAATAGACCTTCGCGGCTTCCGAGGCCGTGACCCTTCGACAGTTTCTGCCGCGCCCGTTGGCCCATACTAACGGACACGGTGGAAAATACCGAATGGGGGAGGTAGTATATGTGCGAATTAGTCAGCGGAATAATCAGCAGCAAG